>BNJU01003797.1_pt1 | contig 83649 bp, 64 predicted proteins | sample 8539281 | NCBI WGS metagenome assembly BNJU01 (sample SAMD00202456, study PRJDB9452) | human saliva metagenome | isolation source: human saliva | place: Japan | reverse complement strand
TGTTATGGCGACGGGAGGTCGCCAGAGCCTCTGCGATCTGGTGCGCCGCATCGCGGTAGTGTCTTGAGTGCGTTCGCGGAGGTGATCGGCTCGTTCTTTCAAAAAGAAACTGGTGATTGGGTGCCATCCGGACTTCGTCAAGGTGACGTGTGGTGGTGATGACCGGGCTCCTTTAGCTTCAGGGGTGAGGTGTTTCGGTCGTCAGGTTTCTACGTTGTCGAACGAGGTTGTGCATGTGCTGGCGTGGTGATCTGGGAATCCGCCGAACGATGATCTCTGGGCGTATCGCCGGTGCGTTGACGCCGCTCGCGAGTGCGGGCTCGTGAGATCTCCAATAATATCCTTGCGTGGGCTGCGTGGATCCGTACGACGATGGGCCATCTCGTCTTCGCGCGGATGCAATCGAGCGGCTTAGTGAAGTCTTTCCTTCCTCGCATCCCGTAATACTGTGCGAGCTCGTTGTGGGAGAAGATGGCGTCGACGAGGTTGATTCTGCGCTGCTCGTGGAATGGGGTTGGTGGTAACCATGGGGCGGCTGCCGAACCGAATCTGTGTGTGTGTGTGCGTGTGTAGTTGAGCGCGTGTGTTTTGGATGTTGTCGATAATCCTGGCCAAGCGCTCGTAAGATTTTTCGTGTACTGATCTAGTGAGTCGTACACTGCCGGCCGGTAGTTTGCATTCCTGGCCTGCGAGCAGTTCGCGGAGTGCCGGCGATGTCGGCCGCGAGCCTGGAGCGCGGTGGGTGAACTCGTCGGCTGCGATGCGGGTCGGGTCGTCCGAGAAGAGGGCTTCGCTGCCGCCTCGACGTTCTGGCGGCGGCCGAGCCGTTGCCGTCGGGTAGAGTCTCGAAGTTGTCGGGAGACCGCACCGCCTCCAGAACTGCGGCGTCGTCCTCCGCTGACTCCCTGATTGCCACCTCCATCTCGGTGAGGGCTCCAGCCAAGGCGGATCAGTGGCTTCGGTCCGCTCGGCACCGTTCATGGGCGTTATCCACCTGCTTCTGAAGTCGAGACTTGATGGACGCCTCAGCGGATTCTCCTGTCCACCTCGACCGTGCATCAGGCTCCATAATGTTGCGCCATGCGTTGAGGGCATCGCTTGGCAGTGACGCCGCGCTGCTCCATGGAAGGATCGACGGCCACAGCGGCTCCGCGCGGCAGCCAGCGAGGTTGATGGTCAGCACGGCGAGGAGATGGGGTCGACCATGCCGCTATCGTGACAAGCGGTCAGCAGGGGCCAGGACAGGATTCTTACGGCGTCGACCGCAGCGCCGGGGAGGACAAAAATTCGCGTGGGGAGCGGCGAAACCGTTGCCCCACGCGCATCGTGTCGGTGAGTAGCGTCAGGCGGCGATGGTGCCGGCGGAGACCAGGGACGATGATGAGCCAACGGCACGCAGTGAACGAGGAAGGACGTGAACGTTGGGAGGACACGAAGCGCAGCAACCAAGGCGATGGTCGCGTGAGGCGACAACACCGGAGACGACGGTCGCGACAATGGTGGGCGTCCAGCCACGGTGTTGCTGATAGTGCTGGCCTCGGTTGCGGCCTCCAGCAGTCCGGCCGCGACCAGGGACGGGATACCCGTATGAAGGACAGGCGCGTGGCCGTCACCCGGTCGAACGAGGAACAGGCGGCGGGATCGTCGCCCCGAGGCAGGAGATGCCGGGAACCGCCAGGGCCTGGAATGCGCCGATGATGGGGGCGTCATCGCCAGGCGGTCACGTCCGCTCAAAAGTGCCCATGGTGAGTTCTGCTGGCGGTCGGCCAGCCACATGGCCCGACCAGATGATGAGGCGCGCGGCGATCACCCACAGCGGACCGGTCCCTCGATGATCGAAGTCCTTGAACGACAGCAGTCCGACGGCGGCCGCAGGATCGATCGGGATGATGCCCCAGCCGAGCGTGTAGTCAGGGGTCCTGGCGGACGTGCGGCTATCAGGCCTTGAACCGGGCTGATGCTGAACCGAGCGGTGACGATGCGGACGATGTCGGCAGAAGTGAGATGATGGCGGCGATGATCGCGCCGACCTGGATGACGGCAGTTGAGCGGTCATGCCGGCGGAGTTGATCTCGTAGCCGAGGAGACTACTCGACGATGTTGAGGGTGGCCGGTGGAGGACACCGGGAGAACTCAGTGATGCCCTCGACGATGCCGAGGAGGATGGCGTGCAGCCAGTTCAAAGGGACTCCTGGGGTGGATGGATGGTGGACTGACGGCGGGTTACCGGCGCACGGGGTGGGGGCAGCCGGGTCACTGTGGTACCCGCCGCAGCGGTGGCAGTTCGGCCGCGCTGGCGACACCGGGGCAAACGCCCAACTCTGCGACCCGCATGTCAGTTTATGTCCCTTTATAACGTTGGGCGTGACAGGTCCAGCCCGCGCGACCTCGGCGTGTGGCCGAGGTGGCCGTTGGCGGTTGCGACTCACTCCGCGACAGGTGTGCTGCGTGCTCGCGCAGGTGCTCCGCGCAGATGAGGGGCGGCGAAGTCGACCTTTGCCGCAACCGGCGGTCTTGATGGTTCCGGCGGCGAGCAGCCGGTTGCGGTGAGACCGACACGTAGTTGACGAGTGATCGGTCATCACGTTCGGCGATGTCAGCGATCTGTGACGGGCCGTCGTCGCGGCCATGCTGCGAGGCATCGTGCGCGTCGACGACGTCGGACCGGGTCGCGCAGCTCGGGCGTGCACCAGGTTGCCGAGGCGCAGGCGGGCGACGGTCGTTCCGCAGCGACTGCTGGCTGCGATCACTGGGCCATCGCCGCTGTGTTTCCACCTGATGCCCACGAAATTTGGATCGCGGATGGGTAGCCGCCGGTCGCATTCGCGCGCTCCTGAGCCAGGTCGTTGCTCAGCGCTTTCTCTCGCCCGCGTTGAAGGTTGGCTTCAAGGCGTGACAGACGTCGTCGATGGCCACCTCGCCGAGAACGCTCGATCCGCTCGGCCCGGCGCAGGGAAAGGCCAGTGATGTCGTCATTGAGGGCTCCTCAACGGCCTTAGGGAGGAGCCTGCCATGGGCAGGCCGACCAGGAACCCCTCGCGAATGAGGTGCTGTGCCTCTGCGGACAGTGCTCGCAGGCTCCTCGCGCCGGAATGGCATGTACTTCGTCGATCGTGAGCGGCAGACCGGTGCCGTGTTCCGCGAGCCGCAGGTCAGTGCTCGCGCCTTCTGCCGCCAGGAGGAGACTCAGGGGTGGGTGCGTGCTCCCGAGGCGGTTGCGCTCACCGCCACCCAAGCGGTGTGCTCAGGCTCAAGGAGTCAGCGTGAGCGCTCTCCTTGCCGGCAGTGCGGCGGTGGCGAGTGGAACTCGGCGGCGAGTCGGTCCATGAGCTCGCGTGCGGTCTCGTCAGCGACCGCAGCGCGCTCTCGTTGCCGAGTCTCCCCAGAGCGGTGAGCAGACCCGGTCTTTCCCACAGCCCTGGCGCCGGTGATGAACTAAGAGCCCAGGCGCTCCTGGGCCGTCGTCGAGAGCTCAGAAACTCCTCAGCGACGCGGTTGCGGCCAGCAAAGCAACGGAGGGACGTCGCGCCGCTGCTCCGGTTTGAAGGGGTTGGCCGTATAGCTGATCGTCTCGCGCGTTTTGCGCGTTTTAGATCTTGAATCTATAGCTGCGGGCGCACTGGGTGTCCAGCAGACTGGGGTTGCGGCTCACGCGGCCGACTCGGTCCGTCTCGGCGCTCGGGTGGTGCAGGGCGCGACGCGTCGTGCGGCAGCGGGTTCCGTGGCCACCGCGTTGCCCCGAGGGCGAGGCTCGCCGTCCAGGGAGGTGACGCCCGCGCCGCCTCGGTGACCCACGGGCACGAGCGCCGCCATGTCGTGGGGCTCGGTCTGGCTCGGCAGCCAGGTCGACAGCGCCCTCGGCCACGAGCATGTGGGACCAAGAAGAAGTCCCGTGGCGCGCGCGCGCTAGCGACTACGCCAGGCAGCATCCGCGCAGCCGCGGTCTGCGCCCACGGCAACGCGGAGTAGGACATCGAGGCCCGGGTGAGCGACGCGCGGACGCCGACGGCCGCCGCGCGCCGAGGCTCAGACGCCGGTCCAGGCTCCGCCGCCGGACGCGGCCTGCAGCGCCTCCCCAGCGCGGGGCCGAGAGGACCAGCTCCGATTTCGACGCACTGTGCCGTCCTCGGTAAGGAGGCCGATGAGCGTCTACCGGCACTCCGCACGAGTTCGTGATCCCGTCGATCAGGTCGATGACCCACTGTCGCGCGAGTGCCCGAGCGTGGGCGAGACTCCTCCACCGAGACGGAGTCTCGCCGCGCGCGCCACAGGCGTTCGCGGATGGCGCGCTCGGCGCTTGTGTCGGCCTCGGTGACGGCGTGAGGTCCGACTTGAGATGCTCTCACGGTGAAGTTGCCGGCATCGAAACGGGCCAGTGTGAGACTGTCCACCTTGTTGGCGATCGTGTGCCGCCAGAATTGCAGGTCATCGCGCCAGCGCCGCTGCTTGGCCGTGCCGTCGGCGCGGGGGCGCCGCTGCCGGTGAGGAGCGCCGCGGGCGGTTCCGGAAAGACTGGGCGCTGTGGGCGAGTCTCGCTCGTGGCGCCACGGTAACGGGGCAGCAGGCTCGGCGAACCCCACCGTCGTCGGGCGTCCACCCGGCAGGCAGCCCAGCGCGTGCCGAGCCGTTACCTCACCGTGAGTTCGGTGACGTCAGAGGTGCGCGTGGAGGTGTGGGCGAGAGGGTGGGTTTTTTCTCGTTATATTGCGGAAGAACAGCGTCGGTCATCGCACGGATAGGCGCCTTCGATTTGGCGGGCTGTTATTGGTTCGTTACGCTGACAGTATGACCCAACAGGAGGCTCAGTGCAGCATAATGCCGGTTTTACCAGGGATGACGTCGTCACAGCGGCCCTCGAGATCGGTGTGGACCGGTTCACGATGGGCAAAGGTGGCGCGTCGGCTCGGGGTGATGCGGCTGATCGGACGCACCGTCCAGGCTCGCGCGAGGATCTGCTCGTGGCCTGCCTGGGCGTGTGTCGCCGACGTCACCGCACCCACCGGCCTGAGCTGGCAGGACTACCTGCGCCGGCTCTCCGACTCGCTGTGGGACGTGCTCGACGCCCATCCCGGCCTGGACCACACCCTCATCAACCTGGCCTGGGCTACGTGCCCTTCATGTCCGTGGCCAAGCGCGCCCACAACGCCCTCGTCTCCGGGGGCCTGCCGCAGCGAGGACGCCTACCTGGCACTCAGCTACACCCTCTCGACGGTTCTGGCCGCCCCAGCAGGCGGTCGCCGCCAGCCGGACCGTCGAGTCCGACCGTCAGCCGGGCCGGGTGGGCGCGGCATCGACGTCGCCACCCGCATGTGGGACGAGCGCTTCGGCGACTCGAACGCCGCCCTGAGCATGCGTGGGCAATCGTGCGCACAGTGGCGACGACGCCGACCAGTCGCCCGCCCCAAGGAGTCCTGGCTGGACCGCGGTGCGATGGCCCCAGGCGGAGGTCATCATCGGCGGCTTCTCCAGCCTGACGACTCTGTCCGGCGCCAGGGCCCCGGCGCCTCACGGGGCACATGCCCCCGCCTCACAGCCCAACGACACCAGAGTCCTCCGTGAACACTTCGTGCTCGTCTTCACCCCAGCATCTCCGGTCGGGTCAGCAAGGCCCTCAGGGCTGCAGCGGATCGCTCGGTGGCAACATCACCGTGCTCATGTCGACCTCTACCCGGCTTCCAACATCGATGTGGCCCACCGAGCAGGCGGCTCTGCTGGGCGCCGACCGCGTCGTGCTGCATGCCCATGTACTGGCTCTCCTGCCCGCCCCTGCTCAAGAAGTAGCTCGACGACGTCCTCACCTTCGGCTGGGCCTACGGCTCGACCGGCACGGCCCTGCGGCAGGCTGCTCCTGGCCGTCAGCGTCGGCAGCACCGGCAGCGCCCTACGAGCCGCGAGGCGCGCATCTACGATCCACGAGTTCCTGCGGCCCATGCAGGGAACCTCGCGAGTCATCGGCACCAAGTACGCGGTGCCCTTCCTGTCGGTGGGCGCCTGGAGATCGCCGATGAGGCCATCGCCCGCCGGGCGCAGGACTACGCCGCGGTCCTCCAGACCCCGAGCTCCCGCTGCTCGACATCTTCGGCTGGGGTCGCCAGCGGTCCACCGGCTACCGGGTCCCCCGTCGGCGTAATGACCGGCAGACCCGGCGTATACTGTGGGGGCAGCCGTAGGATTTCGGCATGGTTGAGATCGTTGCGTACCGGCCGGAGCAGCGTCAGGCGCTGCTGGACCTGTCCCTGCGCGCTGAAATCCAGTCTTCCCACTCATGGAGCAGGACGTGCCCGCCTTCGTCTGCGCTCGCTTCTACCCCCGAGGGCTGGCGGCGGCGACAGTTCTCCGATCTCGCCGAGGTCCTCGACGGCAGGCCGACGACGTCGACGTCCCGCCGTCCTCGACGGTCGCCCGGTGGGCTGGGCGTGCGCCGTCTGCATCCCGAGGACGGGATGGGGAGGTCTATATCGTCGTCGTCGACCCCGACTGCCAGCGTCGCGGCGCGTGGCCGTGCCTCGCAGCGTCATGCGCGGGCGGGCCGCCGCCGCCGGATGTGGTGATGGTGGAAGCTCCGGCGGGCCTACGGCACGCGCCCGCGCCACCTGCGAGACGCGGCTTCCAGCGCTGGCCGGTGGCGCGCTGCTTCCAGGAGCCTGGCCGACGGCGACAGGATACCGTGGGGCGCCCCGAGGGGCTGAACCGGCGAACGGCCTGGGCCCTCGGGCCGCTGTGAACGCTGCCTGCCGGCGGACTCAGCCGCGGCAGTCAGGCTGGCGCGGGTCCGTGGACTGCAGGGTGTGGCATAGTCCTCAGCCCGCTGAGCCAGGGCCTCGTCGGTGATGGTGAGGTCCCCGTGGTGGTGAAGGCGCCAGGTGGGTCATCTGGACCAAAGTGGCCCGTCGCCTGGAGGGGCCACCGGCAGGCTCGATGAGCGTGTGGCCGTAAGAAGGACGCTCATGGCTGCCGGGCGTCACCGGGCCACCGGTGCTGACGGCCGCAACAGGCTCCTTGCCGGCCAGGGCCTTACCGGTCGATCCGTAGGCAGCCGTAGGGAGCACGTCGTCGAGCACTGCTTGAGCAGTGCGGGGTGGAGTACTGATGCATGGGGGCGGAGGACGACCGGTCGGCGGCCTCAGGGCGGCCTGCTCGGCGTCGACGTCGACCTTCTGGTCGGGGTAAGAGGTCGTACATGTAGCGCACAGTGACGTCGTTACCGAGGAACTCGACGCAGCCGCCAAGGGACCAGTTGGCGCGCGAACGGACATGTCGGGGTGGAGGGGCAGAACGGGGTCTTCATAGGATACTCCACTGTTGTCAGACGATGATGGTGGGGCGTGCGGCTCGGCTCAGGGCTCCAGGAGCACTTGATGGCGCGGCGCTCGTCCATGGCCTTATAGGCCTCAGGGGCCTCCTCCAGGGGCAGGCGCAGGGTGAAGACCTTGCCGGGGTTGATCTCGCGCTTGGGATGCGGTCGATGAGTCGGGCGGGGAAGCGGCGCACGGGCGCGGGCCGCCCAGCATGTGGAGAACCGGCGAAGAGAGGCGGTCGCCGGGCAGGGAGACGCCGTGCGCCACGCCCACGTGAGCCCAGGTGCCCGCCGGGCGCAGGAGGCGATGGCCACCTCAGTCTGATTTGCCCACGGCCTCGACGACGCCGTGAGCACCGTAGCCGGTGGTCGCGACCTTCGCGGCGCCCTCATACGCTCATAACGATAATAAACCGAACTCATGAGCCAGCGCCGCCGGTCCTCGGCGTGACGGGAGGGCGTATTCTCAGCCCCAAGGCCTTGGCGGCGGGACGGCGGACGGGCCCGGCGCCGTCGCCGACCACCGCGATGGTCTTGCCAGGGCCGGCCTGAGCAGCGACGGCTGAACCAGCCAGTTCCCAGGACGTCAGGCGGCCAGCAGCGGTGATGATCGGGTCCTCGACGCCGCCGGGAACGACGACAAGGTTCCGTCGGCCAGAACCGCATAATACTCAGCTAGGTGTCGCCCATGAAGCACCGTTGGCGCAGCGTGACTGAAGCCAAATCATCGCGGATCTCGCGGGTGTTGTCGCTGGTACGGGAAGGGCCGACGGGGAGTCGCCGACCTTGACGCTCGTGACCTCGTCGCCCACCTCGTGGTGCCACGTACTCGTGGCCCATGGGGCGGGCCTCCTCCCGGGGTCGATGCCCCGGTAGGTCCCTGGGTCCGAGCCGCACACGCAGGCGGCCTCGAACGACTTGACCCGGCGTCAGTGGGTTCCGGTGGGGACCTCGCGGTCTCGACACGGACGTCGCCGGCGGCGTGCATGACGACGCCGCATCGTGGGCAGGGCGGGGCAGAAGCGGTCACAGGTATGTCCTCACGGCCAGTTCTGGTTGATATGCTTCGAAGACTAGGACCTTGACGTACGTTACCGCCAGCAGGTTCTGTCAGGGGCGGCCGGTGGGGCACGTGGGGACCAGTTCAGTTAGTGAAGATTGGTGTGTATCGGCCGAGCAGGCGAGATAATTGCCAGTGAGCGTATTTTCGCGGGCGGTCGCGGGTGATCGCGCTCGGCCGAAGCCGAGGCGCGGGCAGCGCCGTTCCCTACCAACGCGCTGCCGACGCCGTGTCCCGGGTCCTGCGCGGAAGAGGCAGAACCAGCGGGGTCGGTAAGGTGGAATTGGCAATGACCTGGACCTTCAGGCCAAAGACCTCCTCAACCATCTCAGCGGTGACGCGACACCCTCCAGGGGCGGCCGTAGGCGGGATACTTATGGCGCGCATGGCGTCCACCTCGTCCCCATGACGGCAGGCCTGGTTGGTCGTGAGCACCGCCACGATGGTGGTGCCAGGCTCGGCGATTCAGGTCCCGGCACAGCTCGAGAAGGTCCACCTGGTGGCCAGATCCAGGTAGGTGGTCGGCTCGTCGAGCAGGAGGATGTTGGTGCGCTGGGCCAGGGGCCGCGCCACCACACCCGCGCTGGCGCTGCCCGCCGGAGGTGCGGACACGTGCTGGTTGGCCAGGCCAGCGACGTCGGTGCGCTCCATCGCATCGGTGACAGCCGCGTCGTCGTCGGCCGACCACTGACGCAGGAGCGACTGATACGGGTAGCGCCCGCGCCACCAGCTGGACGGTGATCCCGGGCGGGGCGATGGAGGACTGGTAGCATGCCCACTCGCCGGGCTAAACTGCTTGGGGCCAGGTGGCGATGTCGCGGCCGTCTGAGACCACCTGCCCGGGCCAGGGGACCCGGCTCATGGCGCGCGCGACGGACTTCCCGCAGGCATTGGGGCCCACGATCATTGTCCACCGCGCCCGGGGTGATGGCCGTGCTCAGGTCCTCGATGACCGGATGGCTGGGGTGGTAGGCGGGCGGATGCCCCAGTTGAGCCCGCAGTGGGGACCTGGGCGTCTGGGAACACGATGAGACCGGAGCGGGCACGGACTGCTGCTTCTTCGGCAGCGTGTCGCCACCGTGGTCGCGACGAGCCGTGCCGCGGTGGGAGCGGCGTTGAAGAAGCGTCGTCGTCAACGCGCGTGCTTTGTCGTTGACGGCGTGAGCCCGCCACAGGGCATGGCGGTCAAACTCCGGTGTTGTTCTTGTCCTTGTCCTTCGTCAGCCGGGTCTTCTGCGCCCCGTAGAGGATCAGTCGGCCTCGGCCTCAGCCAGCGTCTCAGGCGTGCCGCGTGCCGTTGTCGGTGAAGGTCAGGTGCTGGGCGTGCGACGCCCATATCCGGACAGGACCGAGCGGCCGGTTTCGCCCCGAAGAGACGAGAACGTCGCTGGTCTTACGCAACAGGGAGACAGTGGGGTTGCCGTCGATGGCCTCGCCGACCTGGCATCGAACCTCGTGGAATTATATCCACTTCTTGGCGGTCCCGGCTTGCCCCGGGGCGTCAGCCGCGAGGAGGAAGTCCTGCTTCCACGCCTCGCTCTTGCCCTGGGTGACGACAGTAGGCGCCTGCGAAGATCTCCGCGGACCGTCCTGGCGGTCGCGGTCGGCCGCCACGCTGGCCGTGGCGAGGTCGTCATGCAGGGGCTGACCCGCAATCCCTAGCCGAGCCGAGGCTACTCGGCATCAATACCGGAGCGTCGCTGTCCGGTGGTCCTGTCGATGTCTCTCTGTTGTGGGGTTGACAGATGGAGTGACTTCCTCTGGTTCGCCTTCGAGAGCCCGCCCCTGGCCGCCTTCTCATCCATCATGTCGGTGCAGCGCCGACGCCGGCCGCCAGACTCGTGCTGGCCAGGGTGGCCCCTGAGAGCGAGTCTGCGGTCGATCACCGGGACCATCACGATATAGCTCCGTCACCTTCGACCCTAGCAGTTTCTGGGTTCTGGGATCGTTGGCGGACCGGGATGGTGCTGCTGGTGTGGGTAGCGCCCTTCCTCGTAAGTGAGGGCTGGTGCTGGCTCTGGCCTCGAGAACCACGCTCAACGCCTTGGTGGGCGGGGGAGGAGCAGGCCAAAGGCGCTGCGGGTGTCAGCCCGAGGGCGCTCTCGGGCGCTGGCACTCGATCTCCGATCACTCTGCTGGCCATGGGGCGTCGACGGCGGGCCGTTCCGCGTTGGGCTGGTGATGCACCCACGGGTGCTGCGGCTGGCCTGAGGGCGACCAGCGCAGGCTGGCGATCTCCCTCGTCGCCGGACCGGTCCTGCTGGCTGCGCCGACGTCATCGGGCAGGTCATCTGGGACTCCGGCGAGAGGGCGGTCATGGTACATTAATGGAATTCCAGTGCTGCTCATGGTCATCGGATGGGGTGAAAAAGACGGTAAAGGAAGCGGGTTCAAGGACGTGGCGATGAAACCGAGTCCGGAGACCGAAGGGGCCCCGCCTCCAGGGGCCCCGGCCTCTCAGGCACGTGCGTTGGACGTCGCGGGCCTTCCTCTCGTCCACCGGCGGGCCGCTCTGTCGGTGACGATGCTGGCGCTTGCTGCGGCGCTGGCCGTGGTGGCTGTCGGTGCTGTTCAGACACTATAACATCTCGGGACCGACGCGCTGCACACTGCTGACGGGCTCTGGGCTTGGATGAACCAACTTCTTCGTGCTCAACCAGCGGCTTCCGCGTGCGGTCTGGCAACCGGTGCTGGTGGGGCGTGCTGGCGCTATGGTGCAGTCTTCCCAGGCCTGTCACCGTCCTGACGGCCGACGTTGTGGGGTTCACAACTGGAGCCTCAGTGGTGGGTTGTTCGCCGCTGCTGGTGGCGTCGGCGGGTGATCTCGGGTCTCGGTGGGGGCGGTCCTCAGGCTTCCGACCGCGGCGGTGGTTGCTCTTGTGTGTGGCGCGGTGGCGCAGGCGGCGACAACCTGATCCTGACCAGGGGTCGCCATCTCCGAGATGCCTCCGTAACATTTTCCTCTCCCAAAGCCAGTCTTGCCTGGTACCAGGACGGCCAAGGCCTGGCAGTACAGTTCCTTTAACGCAGTTTCCTGAGGCAGGTCAGAAGCCCCTGGCTCTGGCAACCGCGGTGCTGCTGATTCAGGTGGGGTGTGGCTCGTGCGGCCTGCGGGTCTGGAGATGGGCGACGACGCCTGGCAGCCTGGGACCGCAGGTTCACTTTGCAATTGCGCGGCGCGATGCTCCAGCTGCGAAAAATCATGCTGGCGGCGATCTGCGTAACAGCTGCTGGACCGATGGTTTCATCGCCCTGGCTGCACCGCAGGCGGCGCTCCGGCAAACAGATCGGCTGGATGGCTGACAAATCGCCTCGGCAGCCGTAGGGGCGCTCACTTGCTGGGAGGGGCCTGATTTTCTGGCGCGGCTGTAGCCCTTCCAGATCAGTGGGTCTGGTCGGTGCGGCGCTGGGCGGGCTCTACCTCATGCAGCTGCTCATGGCTCCCCTGGGGCGTGCAGGCAGGCCGGCTGAGGCCAACGTGAGTGCAAGCGCGTCGACCGTGGCCGTACCGGGAGGAGCATCACCTGCACAACGCCCGCGTTCCATGCCTCGCAAGCACCTTGGTCGCCGACGTTGTTCCTTCGCAAGTAAGGCTGCTGCATTTTAGGAACTCGTGTTTACCACGCAACTGGTGGACCTCGCCAGTTCCGTGATTTCAAGCCGACTCGGAGGTCTTCTGACTGTCAGGCCGGTGGCACTCTTCCTGCACCGTGCGGCGGTTGCCCACGTCTGTGGCTCACAAGATCGTAAGACCAGTGCTGCTGTGGTGGCCTCCACGAGCAACTTCACGCTCAATCTGTGTCCAGCAGTTCCTCTAAGTACTTCCTTTGCTCGCACGGTCTCCCACCATCCACTCATGAAGGAGAATCTCCCCAAATTAGAAAGCCGGCCTCCACACATGCTTGTGAGCGAAGCGTCAGTGGTGCGGCTCAAGCATTTGCTCAGAATGGACACCACCGCGCCAGGGCGTGAGGGGACATGGTGCGTCTGCCTCACCCATGACCTCTTTCAGCCCGTCACGACGGTAGCACCGATGTCTGCCGCGGGATCATCCATCCATTGGCGTCGTTGCCTACGCGACCCGTGGAGTGGGGCGATGGCGAAGATAAGTGACTTTACCAGTATCCTCACGGTACCCGCACCAGGCGGCCGGCAGCCTCATGCAGACGCTCTGGCCACCTGCCGCAGATATCGACCACGCCGTCCTCGTGCGGGTAGGCGACGCCGTGTTAACAAGTCCTGGAGAGTGCTCGCGTTGACCGCCCGTCTCCTGCGGTCAGCCCTGTGCCCAGACCAGCCGTTCCTTGTAGCGGATCGGTAATGCTCTGCCTGATGCTGTCCTGCCCGCACGGCAACACCTTTTGCTGACGACCGTCACCTTGAGCATCCTCAGTCGGTACCGCCGGGTCGGTGCCATCCGGGCGTACATGTGCTCCAGGCCTCCCAGAGGCCCTGTGCCCGTCCCAGGATCTTGGCTGTCCCTTCTTGGGACTTCTTCCTTCACCTGTCTCTGGGGACTCAGCGAAATCTGGAGACCGCTTCAGACACTTCCCGACCACGGATCTGCGGCGGGGTCATGGCCCTCCAGTGCAGTGAGCGCCCTGGTACGTAGAGGCATGCCCGCGCAGGAGGCGGCGTCACGACGGCGCGGACGTGATCCGCCCACTCATGGGGTAGCGCCTCTCGCTTGTCTCCTGGGCGCAGAGGCCCCGTTGAGGCCAGACCGAGCCTTCCAGGCGGGTCACGGCTCCCAGTACCTCGGCCATTCCTCGGGGCGCGTGGGAGTCGCCACGATGACCGATGTCCTCGTCACCCGGCCCGCCTGAAGGGGCCAGTCGGTCTGAAAACTCCGCCGAAGACGACGGTCCCGTCAGGTCCTGTCTACGCCACCGGGCTTGATGCAGCGTGGCCACGCATCCGCAGTATCAGGAATCGCTCTGCTCCTAGCGAAGGTTGACCATCACCTGGCGGGCGGGTCCACGAGGACCCATTCTACGGCCTCGATCTCAGGACGGCAGATCGCCCACATCCATGTAGACAGATAGACGTGTCGGCTCCGGTCGAATGGAACATCTTCATAGGTACCGAAGTAAGTGGCCAAACACCAACGAGACCCCAGGCTCCCTCGTGAGCCGAGGCAGGCGATATGCGACTCCCTCTCAGGTTTGCCTCAGGAGAAATGAGGTCGGTCGTACCGCGTGCGGACAAGCAGCATGCTGTTCCGCGGAACGACCGCAGCACACTTGACAATGGCGGGCTCTCCCATGTCACGCTTGTCAAAGTCTTGCTCTCCTCTCCTGACGGCAGATGTGGTGCATGTTGAGGCCGATGATCGCTCTGATGACCACCGACCCGCCGTAAAGAGGCCGCCCGGGATTCTCACGGAGGGAACAGCCACCACGCACCGGGCCCAGCGCTGTCTCCGCCAACGAAGAGTGCCACATGGTGCACGGGCGGGAACTTCGGTCCAACGGATAAGCAGACCAGACCGCGGCATGACCGCAAGCCCTCGGCCACCAGAGGCAGCCATGAGGAGACTCGTCAGGAACCTTGACCCGTGCAGAAGCAGCAGCGGTGAGTGCGCACAGCGCACCGCCGACCGCTGGTGGTGAGGAAGGGGCTGGAGCGGCGTTTGGAGGAACATGAAAACCACCGCTCATCGACGGCTGCCAATGGGGCCAGCAGTTCCCCCGGCCTGCGGCGCTGGACGGCTAATGAAGCGAAGATGATCGTCATGCCGGCCAGCAGCGCCAGGATCGCCAGGACCGTCGAGCCGGTCGACGCAGCCGGAGAAAACTGCACTCGTCCCAGTGCCGACCATACCACCGGCATGGTCGCCATGATGAAGAGCGTGTTAGCGGCGGAAGTGCTCTCGATGGAATACACGAATGCCACTGATGCTGTCGAATCAGCCCGTTACCCCGAGCAGCCCACTCGTTGTCCAGCGTTGCTTTCACCCGCGGCTGTGGCAGACCACTGCCGCCAGCACCATGGCAGCGCATATCAGCACACCGCCACAGACGACCGCTTTAGCCGGCGGCTGGTCTACAGCGCGGATGAGGCTGCATCAAAAGACATGACCAGGACCCCGCCAGCACCACCACCGCGCCCGGACGTGTCGGTTATCTGCATTCCCGACTCTGATCAGTCCTCGGGGTCGTGGCAGAAGCTGATAGCATCGACCAGGAATCATCGCACCCCAGGCTCGGTACGAGTAGCGAATGATTCCCTGACGCCACGTGCGCCAGCGCTGGGTGGAAGTTCTCGTGCCATCGTTCGCGTCGCCTCCTCCTCTGGACGTCTTTACCGCCGCCATCCAGGAGTCCGCCGCCACCTCCACGATCCCTAATCCCTCCGCGGCCGCCCGGTCGACAAGGTCTTGAGAACAGGCGCGCCTTGTTCCAGACCTTTCCGCGTCTCGTTCTATCGAGCGCCTGTTCAAGCAGATCAGAGTGACGGGCAGCCGCCCACTCGAGTCAGTGAGCAAAAACTCGCAATCGACGGCAACTGGCGCCTAGCAACGGCATCTGGTATCACTAGACCCAGCCCCGGTGCGAGCGCCAGATGCTTATAGAGCGGCGCAATTACGGCTGTACTCGACACCAGTTTCCTCGGTGAGGTAGTGCCGAGAGATTTGTGCTCCGTCCACGACAGAGGCTGTCGCGCTGGTCGCGGGCTGTTATCGACGCTAACGTCCACTGGGGCTACATGCGTATGAAAACCGACCCACCTGCCGTTGAGCACCTCTTCCATGCAGATCTGGCCTACGCCGATGATAGCCGTGGTGCCTCCATGAGTGGACCTGCCCCTCTGATCTTAAATTCTCTTGCCGTCGAGCACCTGGCAGGGCGTGAGGTGTTCGGGACAAACGTGAATGCGGTTAGAGGTCTACGCCCTGGGTCGTGCAGCCTGGCATGTCCGGCAGGCGCTCCGACTTCTGGAGGTATGTCCGTAATATGATTCTCTCGATCGGTCGTGACTCAAGAAAGGAGTTTAGTGAAGGATTTATAGAGGCTGGATCATTTTGGCATGCCTAGGAGCCACTCTAAGGAGGTGGAAGAGTTGACTTTGCTGCCCTGGAAGGAAGTCGATGATATCGACGGCCTTGCGCTCGTATCGCGCAAATGCTGGCAAAACAACTGCATCACTCGGCGTGGTAGAGCTGTCGGCGAACACCGACGAGCCCTCGAGCGTTTGTGGACAACTAACTGTAATAACTTGCACGTCATCAGACGACTGCGCCCAGTCGTAGATGGGACCTCTCGTACGTGATTCCGTAACCCGCTCATGAACTCCACAAAAGGTAGTCCTTGGCCACGGAGACGCTGCTCCGGAAACTCGCTTCTGGTAGACAGCGATACCGCCGTCATTAACTATAGTAATGTCGTTCCGCTTGCAGTAGTCGATCACGTGGCAGTGTATTGCTATTTTCTCTCCCAGCAGTACAAGATTCTTCCTGTAGGTCAGGATGTCTTGTTCAAGGTCGGCTTAATAGCGAAGTGCAGGCTTCCAGAGCCATCTTGTTTGACGTGTCTCAGCGCAGTCCGCCAAAGACGGCTCCTCATCTCTCGCACCCATGCCCTCAAGGACATCTCTGTGCCAGAGAACATCCAGAATGACTGTGTACAGATGTGCACTGGGATACCTCTCAGCATCGAGGGAACAGGCTGCAAAGAGTGCTATCGCGTCCACCCGTGAACATCACCAACTGTGCATCGCTGCCAGCGTATTCTCCCAAAGGTAATCTCCTTCTGTGTTTGCAACCAATTCGATTGAGTCTCACCTCATGTGGAGCCCATCTGGATGCAAATGATTCGATCTACTTGTAGTTAAATTAACACACTCAAAGAATGCTGCAGTTCCAGAACAATATAGCTTGCGATATGCACAAAAATAATTACCGGAGGTTGGTAGCGATCGCTTGAGGTGGGGCTGGCGAGAGTGTGGTTCAGGTGTGGTTGGGTGTTGAAGAATTGATGGCTCGTTGGTCGTCTTGACTGATAGTTGGTGGTTGGGGCGATGGAGCATGCTGGGGCTGTGGAAGAGTCCGGGTCACGCTGATGGGCAGGTTATGCCGGGTCGGACATGATCTCCAGGGGACCGTTAGCGGTGTGCAGGTGGTGGTGGTCCTCGCACGTGACGACGTCTCGGTTGGTAGGTCGGTTCTCTATGTTCCAATGCCCTTGGAGCCAGCGGTGACCTGTTCGGGCTGGGCGCGGTCATGGGTAGGGAGGCTCGTCAGCAAAGTCGGTGGGTGGGGTGTCTGGCTGATTTGACTGGGGCGGTGTGTCGTGTGGGACGAGGGCGCGGGCCCCGTGGGACGATGAGCGGTGTCTGAATCAATCCCTTCGTCCTGGAGCCCGCGCTGATGTCATCCTCCACCACGAACGCCCTGTCGCGCCAGCCCCTGGTCCAGGTTCTCAGGAACATCACCGACCCCCGCGACGGAGCGGAGCGCGCACAACCTGTTCACGGTCTTGTCTCTGGCCGTGACAGGTGCTCGCCGGGCTGTCGCAGCCTGACGGCGATATGGGAGCACGCCACCGACCTGACCGCGTGCCGACCTGGGGCCCTGGGGCTCAGGCAGGGCCGAGACCCCTGCCCGCTCGAGTCGACCATCCGCCGGGTTCTGCAGGACTGGACCACGCCACCGGCGCCGTGCTGACCCAGCAGCGGGTGGCGGACAAGTCCAACCAGAGGTCCCGACCCTGAGGGACTTGCTTGAGCCCGTCGACCTGGACGGGGTGGTGGTGACTGCTGATGCGATGCACGCCCAGACCACCTGGCGGCCATCGAGGGCACCATCACCACCACCGAGACCTCACCTACGGACCTCGTCCCATCACCTCCTACCTCACCGACGACGCCGAAGAAGCCCAGGCCATCAAGCCCCGTACTCCCTCGCCGTCAGACGCAGGAAAGATCCGTCGATCCCTGCAGCTCACGAGCCCCGGTCAGTCGGCCGCTCCAGCCGCCGGGCCTTCATACCGCCCTCGAGGCTGAGGAGCCGGCCGGGGTAGCCCGCAACCTCCAGTGCCTCGATGGCGCGGGCCGAGCGCACCCGAGCGGCGCACACGACCACGGTCGGGCGATCCCCATCCAGCTCGTCCATCCGTGCCACAACCTCGCGCAACGGAATGTGCAACGCTCCTTCCACATCGGCTCGAGCGCCACCTCGATGTCCTCCGCAGTCCAGCAGCGCGGCTTGTCGCCCTCCGGGGCCTCCCTCCGAAGCCGGCCTGAGACACCCCGCTCCCGTCCCCAGGGCCTCACCCCCGGATCCGGGCTCTGCGGCTGCGTGTCGGCCTCAGGTCAGGGGAACCACTGAGCATCAGCCTCCGTGACCAGCGCAGTGCTCGGGTTCTTGCACCGGGCAGTCCGGGTTCTTCGCCACCGGAATCTCCGCAGGTGCGCGCCCACAGGTCGAGCAGCGCCAGCCTCCCCAGCGGCGGCTGCGCCACCGATCACCAGGCAGGCCTCAGCGGCCTGCATCGTACGGTGATGCCGGGCGCTTTTAACACCCGCCTCCCGCGCAGAAAGACTCCGATCCCGCGGGCTGGCGGGCAGAATACAGGCACCGATAGCACGGTCCCAGCGCCGCATCGAGGCCCCACCGCACGTTGAGCGCGGCTGCCCGTGCTGTAGCAGCCCCAGCGTGACAGGTGGCGTCATTGACCAGGTACCGCGTGGGGAAGTTGTCCGTGCGTCGATGACCGTCTGGCGATCCCGGCGCTCCAGGGCGATATCGGTATCTCAATCGCGTCGGTGAAGCGCGTACCGTGTCGAGTTAACGCTCTGATCGCCTCGACCGCCGGAGGTCCACCTTAGGGCGCCCACATGCGGCCGTGGCGCGGATGACCTGTGGCGTTGCAGGTTGGACACGTCGTTGTGGTCAATGAGCCCGATCGTCTGCTCCGGCACCGCCGGGTACAGGGCCGCCCGGCTTGAGCCCGCGACGATACCAGAGCAGGACCCGGGACGCCGCGGATGCCTGCTGCCCAGGCCCCACCTGCAGCACGAGCGCGTTGCCGACGCGCTCAGGCTCATCGCGGCTCAACAACCGCAGACGCTCCTCGGCAATCACCGATCCGCAGACGCCATCGCGCTTCCTTCCCTCAGCAACGCTCACTTCGCCCTCCCTCATCTACACCCGGTCCTTCTCCTCAACGTCTCAGTGCCGTGGTCCTCCAACCCCAGCGGCCAGGGCTCTGCCCACCTGCGCCACTTGTGATGACGCAGCAGACCTCCCGGCCTCGAGCGTTGCCGGGCTCGCCACGGCACCCGCAGTGACCGCCACTGACAGCCGCTGCCCTCCTCGAGAACCAGGCGCACACTCACCAGCGCGGGCGCTCAGCCCCATCTGCCCAGCCGGTCAGGACGTTGAGGACTGCTGCCGTGCGTTTACCGTGAGGGCGACGGCGTCCGGGCGGCACCAGCGCAATACCCGAACTCCGAGTTGACACCTCGTCATGGCTGTCGCGGACGGCTCATGAAACCTGCCGACCAGTGGCCTCCTCCCGAGACGGCCGTGGATGACCTGCCCTGACGGCAGCCCGCAGCCGGGGCTCGGCGTGGCCGTCGATGACCCCCGTGAAACTGGCCGTCCCGTCAGGCGGGCGAAGTCGAACGCGGCGTGGACGGACCGCGCGTCGGCCCTGCTCACCACTCGGCCCAGTCCGGGGACGACGACGTCCTCAGCCCAGCGGTGCCATCAGGGTCGAGACATCGCGGGTCACCAGCGGCAGTGTCGGTCCTCCTCGGCTCGATGCGCCACCGGGCAACATCTCCTGACGGGCGGTGACGTCAGGGCGGCCATCAGCTCGTCGGACCCATGGGCAGGGCCCCGTCGCCGCGCCAGGCCAGCGCCACGGGCGCCTGCCCGCCTGGAAGCGCTCCTCGGGCGGGCGGATGATCGGCCCGACGGCAGCCCAAAATGACGCGTTGCCTCCGCCAGCTCACTGGCTGGCAGAATCGTTGCCCAGCACGGACATGGGTGGTGCAGCCTGGCTGAGCAGCGCCACCGCTGCCCGCCCACGAAGTCCCCGGACCGTCAGGACTCGTCCGCCCAGCACGACCTGGCTGCGTTCACCGGCGTCCAGCGAGCCGGCCACCACGGAGCAGACCGTCGACTTGCCCGGGCGTTGGGGCCGTGACAATCGTGTGCCCAACCTCCACTCCAGGTCGACCAAGCGACGTCGCGCTGCATGGCTCGAAGCATTACTGCAGAGTCCTAATGCGCCCAGTGCTTGGGACGGCTCGACAACCCGGTCGTTCCCGTCCGGGGCCAGAGGCCTGCGCGCCTCGGGGGCTCCCGACGCGGCAGCGTCGTGGTCCTCGCGCCGGGCGCGGCCGGGGGAGCGGTAGGCGGGCGGCCGCTGCTGATCGATATTGGTCGCCCCGACGGTGACGAAGGACGAACGGCACGGCGGCCAGGGCCAGGAGGTGGCCAGTATCCTTCTCCGCTCCAGGTAGATGACTTGGCGGCGTCGTGCAGGTGACACTTCTTCATGGAGCGGCAGAGGCGAATGGTCTTTGAACTCTTTGAGCTCTGTTTGGGGCCGGGCCGTGCCCCGAGCCGACGGGTGCCAGGGCAGCGTCACTGCCAGAACCCGCCTGGGCGGCCCGGGCACGGGCGTGACACAAGCCCGCTTGTCGCGGCTGCAGCGCGCCGCCTCCAGGGTGACCACCAGGAAGGCATGGAGACGAACACCTGGGCGATCACCACCGCGGCGGTAGTGGAAGCGATGGGCATCCCCACTCAGCAAATTGCGCCCTGACGGGCCGCGGTTGCCCAAGGTGGACAGCAGTGCGATACCGGCCTGCCAGCATCGTCATCGGCGGCAGCACCGCGAGGATCGCGATCCTCACTGACCGAGCGCAGGCGGCAACGCCAGTGGCACGCCAGCACCACGCAGACGACCGTGGAGAACTCAGACAGGTGCGGATCGAGAGCCTGGGGCGGCTTGCGCCGACGGCGTTGCCAGCAGGCGGGAAGCTGCCCCAGGACACGCGCGTCCCCGCACCAGGGCAGGACGATTGCGCAGCCCCCAGGACGGCCAGCGCGGTCACGAAAGGACGGGCGAGGCGGGCGCCCTCCCGCGCCGAGAAAGGCGCGGACAGCAGGCCGCCGTCTCGGCTGCTGCTCGGAGCGTGCGACGCATCTGGTTCTGCAGACTCGCTGTCTATCAGGCCACCGATTCAGATGCGAAAGACATCACCGGAGCAGTGGTCTACGCGCGGTGGGCTTGTTCGCCCTCCGGGGCGGAGGGACCCCTCAGCGGTCGCGGCCTGGGACGGCGGCGCTGGCTCCGGGTTGGCCGCGGAACGCGGCGGCGCGCGCCTCGCGCTGCCGGCGAGGCACGCGCTGAGAACTCGCTCTCCGGCAGCGCTGCTGAGGCTTGCCGAGCTTTCGTCGTTTGGCGGGATCTCCTGACCGGTCTTTGCCGGTGACGGCATCGATGAAGGCCTGCACGCGCCCGCAGGAGTTCGCGAGCTTGGCGGTCACGGGCGATCGGGTGGTGGTTGACGACGCCGCCGTCGAGGAGATGTCTGATCTTGTCCGTCTTGTCCTTGGCGGCCGCCGTCAGTCCGGTGTGAACGTGCGCGTCGTAAGCCTCGCGGACTCGACCTTGCCCGCGCGACGATCGCTGTCTGCTCCTCGGAGACCGGCTTGAGGGTGATTCCCTGAGGCCTGGGCGAGAGCTTCTTGGTGGCCTCTGCGACCACCTCAGGGCACCTCAAGGCGCAGATGACCAGGTTGGCGCCGATCGCGACGAGATCCAACGCGGTGATGCTGCCAGAAGGGTTTGCCCGCTTGGGGAGCTGATGAGGGTCAGGACGTTGGTGGCGAGCTCGGTCTGGCTCGACCAGGCTATTCTGGTCCGCAGCGGTCTTCATCGTATGAGTTGTTGGCCGTGGCCAGGACGTCAACGCATGTCGCCACCGCCAGGAGGCCTGCCAGGTCCTGGGAGCCCTGGAAGTCGAAGGTGACGTCCAGGCCGGGATTGTCCTTCTCCACGGTCTTCTCCGATCTCCTCGAAAGCCTTCTGGAGGAGGCTGCGGCCGGGACCGTGATGACCTTGCCGTTGACCTTCCCGTACCGCCCGAGGCGCGCAGAGCAGCTCCCGGTAGTGGTGCCAGTGGTGGGCTGTTAGGCAGGCGGACCCGCCGCAGAGCGCTGGACGAGACGGCGGAGAGACGGGCGGCACGCGGCGATGGCCGCGACGAGTCGATACTCAGACGTTGTCCTTTCGGCGGCGACGGCGAGACGTCCGGTTTCGAGGCTCCCTGGGAGAGAGTGACGTCGTTAGCTGGTTGCCCGGTGCCCTGGGTCTGAATCCGGCCGCAGGAGGTCTGAAGACGGTGGAGGTGGCGCCCTCGCGGGCCGGTGGAGCCACGTGAGGGGCCGGGTCACATGTGCCCACGGGCGCGGAGACCACGTGGACCAGGCGGGTGAAGGGCCAGATCGCCGGGGCAGGAAGCCCGCGATGACGTGGAGCATGAAGAGACGGACGTCGGCCATCAGGCTCGCGCGCGGCTGGAGGACGGTACCCGAGCGCAGCCAGAGGCTGATCGTCTCGCTGAGTCGTAGCCGTGGGGCGTCGGTGAGGACGGTTGAGACCGTGGCCGCCGTTCGCGCAGGACTCGGCACGATGAGGAAGCAGTACATGACCGGGTCGTTGCGGGTGGTGGCCAGGCGCACGCTCTTGACGACGATGCGCCGGTAGATGAGCCCGACCAGGCCCATGATCGTCAGGATGGCCGCCAAAGGTTCCCAGGTAGGTGGCGCCCAGGTGGGTACATGTGCTGGGAGCGCCTAGCATCTCGGTCACGATCCTTGGGCACCAGGGCCGACGACGTGATCGCCCCATCACCATGAAGCTCAGGTGGAACAGGGGAGGCCAGGCGCAGGATGCGGGACTCCGTTCACTGCGAGGGCGGGAGGTCCAGCCAGACTGGTCGGTGCGCCACCGCCAGGACTCATGCGCGTCAGCACCACCAGCACCAGGCTGGCGGTGGGGCAGGGCCACGCAGAGGTTCTGCTGAATCGGGCGGCGTCAAGCGCTCTCCTGGCTGCTCGTGAGGGGAAGGATCGGCGACTGGCAGCACGGGCCCGGCGCAGGTGCACCGGACGGGCCGGGTTGCAGCACGCGGGACGCAGGGTGTCGGTGACACCCTCGACGGTCTCGTGGGCGGCCCGGCCGCCACGAGGCGCGCAATGCGCGCTCGGCGGTGGCCCTCGTCGATCTGCGGCAGGGCCATCGAGACGGCCTCCACCAGCCCGCGTGGGGAGGCGGCGTCGGCCAGGGCGCTGCGCAGCTACTCGACGCCCTCACGGTGGGGAGGACAGGAGCGCACTGGCCATCTCGTCGCCGCTGCGCGGACGGGCTACGAGGACCACCGGGCGGGTAGTCAGCGCAGCCTCGTCGGCGGCGTATCTCGGCGGCCGGCCGCCGCGCACTGCTAGAGGCCAGCAGCGCGGCGCCCTGGTGCCGGGTGTCGCCCACCGTGTAGTACGCCGTCGGGTACGAGGCAGCAGCGCCGGCGGCGGTCGAAGACCTCCACGTGAGTGCCGGCCATGGCCCGCCAGCCGCGGCGCCGCGCCTGGGCGACGAACTCCTCCAGGAGGACTTTGCGACACTGCCGGTGGCGGTGGCGACAGCCTCGAGCCTCGACGGCGTTCAGACGCGCGTCTCCAGAGTGCGGCCCGGGTATTGGTCCAACAGCAGCAGCGAGGCCGCCGCGGTGCACGGTGGCTCGCACGGGAGGCCGTCAGGTGCTCGGCAGTGTATCTAAGGGCGCGCACGACGAGACCATCTCAGAGAGGTCCCTTTGCCGCGACGCAGGGCCGGTCGAGGCTGCTGGTCGAGCGAGCGTACGCCGGGGCCTGCCCCACTGGCTGCGCAGCACACTGACCTGCGGCATGCCCGGGCTGGCGGCCGGCACCGGCTCGCGGGCGCACCGCTCGGCAGCATGCGCGCTCACCGCCGTTGCCGCCGCTCGCCGCCAGCGCCCCTGGCCGTGGAAGGCGCGACGTCGGGGTGGCATCCGGTCAGCGCCTTCGCAGGAGTGGTCTCTGACGTCGTTGCCCATGGACTCCATGCCGCGGGGGACCTCGGGCTTCGCGGTGGATGACGTGGCGGTCGTCGTGCGCGATGGCGCAGGCGCGCGCATGGCCTCCAGCTTGCACAGGCCGTCCAGGCCCACGGCGGCGGCGATGTGCCGATGCCTCGCGGCCCAGGCGCGTCGTCGCGCGTGGGGCGTATCGCGGCCAGGCGCCGCAGCACGAGGCTCGACTCGTGTTGGTCCCACCGGCCGTGAACAGCCCCGCCAGGTACTCCAGCGGGATGCGGCATGTCGGAGACGGCCGTCAGCAGCACTGCGTTCTCGCTTCGGTCCAGGTCCGCGGCTGCAGACCTCGTCGACGACCTCGTGGAGAAGCGCGATGTACTGGACCATCGGCATGGTGCGGTACTCGTGCGAGCAGGGCCACCCTCGTGAGGTGCCGATGAGGTCAGGTGGGGAGCCTCGAGCCGCCCTCGAGTCCAGTCGTCCGGACGCCCTCGGCGCACGCGCCTGCCGACACCGGGTCGTGCGAGGAGGATCTGCAAGCCATGCTCGCGTACAGTGTCCTGCGGGTCACGTGACGGCGTGGCGGGCCTGCAGAGACGCTGGTCAGCGTCGTGAGAGGACTAGGTGGCGCAGGCGGCCACGCAGGTCCTCCGGTAGCACGGTCGTGGGCTCGCCGATCTCCAGGCGCGGGTAGCACAGGGTGCACCTCTCGCTGCCGGGTGGCGCGGTCGAAGCAGACCTTCTTGTGAGCAGGAGGACACACATGCGCCAGCCGCAGGCGGGCTCTCCGCAGGACGATGCCGTCCTCGGTGCGCTTGTGCATGGCGCCAGACGGGCAGACCGCGACACGGCAGAGTTGAGGCGGTGCCCGCGGGTGCGCGCGGCGGCAGAACATGAAAGGCTGACTGCTGTCGGCGCGCACCCCGTGCCTCATCGCCTCGATGATCGGGTCCCGCTGAGGGCTCTCGGCGGAGCCGCGCAGATCGTCGTCCCAGTCGACCACTTGGCGGTGGGCATGTGCTCGCCGGTCCGTTGCTGACGCGCGCCACCGGGAGCGCCGAGTCGCGCAGCCGAGCGAGACGGTCGTAGCTCGTAGGTCCACGGCTCGTGGTAGTCTCGACCGCGGGCATCTCGGTTGGCGAAGATGTTGACCAGGCGGCGCAGGCGCCTCGCCCGAGACGGGGCCGCAGGCGAGCTGAGGCCGTGCGCTCGCAGCCGCCGCGCCAGGTGTCCTGGTCACTCCCAGCCCTTGGGGTAGCCGACACCAGGGCGAGAGTCTCGACGTGTTGAACCACGCCTGGCACTCGGTGCGCCTCGCAGTGCCAGCCCGTGCGCAGGTCACTGAACAGGTGTGGCAGCCGATGCACTTGTCGAGGTTCATCACCATTGCTGATTCTGGGCCGCGGCCTTCATCAAGAAGTCACCTGCACCGTTGCTGCGGCAGACGCCATGAGCCTCGACGCGATATGGTGCCGCCTGGGGCTGATGTAGTTGAAGGCGTAGGACGGTGCTCGCAGCCGCCGGCGGCGTGGCAGGCTGGCTGATCACAGCGTGGCCAAGGAGTTGGTGCGTCCTGCCGCGCCCGCCGCTGGACCGGTCAGCGTGTTCATGGTGCGCTCCTGGGCGCGGTGCATGAAGACCATGCCCTCCGGGGAGTGCGGTGGGGAGACAATGAGCGCGCGCCGCCACGATGCCAGATGCGGTTGAGCAGCCTCTGACCCAACTCGTCGCTGACGCCGATCTCCGCCGGCGTCCCGGGACCTCATCCGATGCCTGGGCTGCGTCCCAGCGCGTGAGACATGTGCAGGTTGATCAAGTACCGCAGAGGATCGCCCGACTGGTTGTGCAAGTGCGGTGACGCAGCGCTGCGACCTGCGACCTGCTGCCACGCCCACCGCCTCGTGGACACCGGCGCTTGGTGCGGCCTCCCCATGCAGCGTGCGAAGTCAGCGGAGCTGGAAGACCGGCAGACCTCGCTCTATGTCCCGCAACCAGTCGTGAATCGAAATGCGTGGTGCATGCGCGTCGAGGGTGTACCAGGGCTCAGCGTGCCCCACGTTGACCCTACGAAGGCCGAGTAGCGCCGGGCCGCCGTGCTCAGAGCCGGACCACCTCGCGGTGGTGACCTCCGCTTGACCTGCGCTGTGCGAAGGGTGAGCACTTCCGCCTCTCCTCGCGAGAACTCGACCAGCGTGCCGGTGCGCTTGGACGGCGTGTCCCAGCCCTCAGCGCGATGCGCGCGTTGCGGTGCGACAGCGGCGAAGATCGCGTCGGCTGGCGCGATGTCGAGTCGTCGACGTAGCGGCGCGCGGGCAGCTGCGCCAGTCCGGAGGAGAGCCCGTGGTTGCGGGGCCAGGCGCTCTCCACCTCCGGCCCGCTTTGACGCCGAGCTGCTTGCCAGGCAGTCCCAGGCACTCGGCCAGGGCCCAGGGCGTCAGCGAACTAGCGCGACCTGGGTGCGAGTCCCGCTCCGGTGGCACCAGCTTGGGCAGCGTCACTCGCGCCACCACCTGCAGGAGCGATACGTCGTCGCGCCATCGTCAGCGTCAGGGTGTCGTGCGGTCAGGGGCGGCACGACGTCGGTCTGGGATGCCCAGGTGGCGCGCGTGCCCGGCGGAGATCAGGCAGGCCAGGGGTCTGGAGACCTGGAAGTCGGTGCGCGCTCCAGGGCGGGGTCGATGGCCGCGTTGAAGGAGTGCAAGGGGTGCACGTCGTCGAGGAGATCGCGCTTCTCGTACTGGTGGGCCGCCGGCAATGACGTCAGGTGCAGCGTGGTGGAGGTGTTGCGAAGTCCGCGGTCACATGAGTTGAGCTGCACAGCCTCGTCGCGCCAGATCACCCGAGCGGGCCGCTGCTCGGGCGGGGTCTCGACGCGTTGACGTCGTTGTCACCTACCCGTGTGGCGCAGGAAGAACTCGCTGCCCTTGGCCCGAGCGCCCAACAGGTTCATGCGCCACGGGGCACAGGATGCGCGGGAAGTTCTCGGGGCGTCGGGGTCCTCGCAGGCGAAGCGCAGGCTCACCGGAGCCTCATACGCTCCTGACCACTGTAGTCCTGGGGTCCATGCCTTCGCCTCCGGCCTGCTGGCCCAGGAGCAGGGGCTGCGGTTGAAGGTCAGGTAGGACGGCGTCCAGCCCGCCTTCATGGCCTCGACCATGGCGTCGGCGTCGTCTCGCCCGCCAGCGTGCCCGCCCACAGGGCAGGCGCGCTCGGCGGAGGGTGGTGTCGTAGCGCCACTGGTCGGTGGTCGCGAGTACCAGAAGCCGGTGGAGATCATCTGCGGGCGGCGGGTGCCAGTCAGGGCGAAGGCGTACTGCTGGAAGCCGCTGACGGGGCGGACCTTCTCCTGACCCACGTATGGGCCCAGCCACCGCCGTTGACGCCCTGGGTGGCGCATGGAGGTCAGCGCCGGGATCGTCCGGTAGATCTGGTCGGCGTGGTAGTAGTGGTTGATGCCCGCGCCCATGACGATCTGGGAGCCGCCGGACTCCACGGCGTTGAGGGCGATCGCGCGCCACCCGGATGATGGCGGGCCCGAGCGCCGGTGACCCTCGCTGGCCCAGGCAGCGTGCCGGACCGTGGCGTCCTGGCAGTCCGCGAGGCCACTCGCCCGGCATGGACGGGCGCCTCGACGGCGTACTGGGCCAGGGCAGGTCGCGGACGTGGTGACCCATGCGGTCTCGATACGGTGACCGGCACGCCGCGCGCACGACGCCGCCGCCCACGAGCCCTCGGGGGTGGAGGCCGGGCAGGTCCGAAGCGGGGCAGGAGCACCTCGGCGGCCTGAACCTGGGGGCCCTCGCCGTGCAGGTCCAGGATGCTCATGACCGGGTCGACGCCCTCCGCAGAGCAGGTTCCACCTGCCCTCGCCCTCAGGGGTGAAGCGGTCGCAGGGTGCCCCGTCGGCCGGGCCGCGCCATGATCCCACGAGGGGCGGAACTCGTTCTCGGGGCACGGTGGCAGCGCCTCATTGACGTGAGGCCGTCACGAAGCGGCGGGCACGTAGCTGGTGCCCGTCGAGGGCTCCAGGCCGACGAGGAAGAGGTCGGTGTGGCGGCGCATGTAGTCCAGGAAGAAGGACTCACGCGCTTTGACGTGGAACTCCCGGAGAGGATGACTGTCCCATCGCCTGGGCCAGGGGCGCCGTCGGTGCCCGGCACTGCGCAACCACTGGTCAGACTTCGGGCTGTTGTCGGCGTAGTCGGGAGATCACGACCTTCCTGCCCGTGGTCGGGCCCTCAGTCATAAAGTGGGGCGTCCGGGGTGCGGGTCAGCGGCAGGGTTGGACTCATACGAGGTACTGGAGTTGTACCAGTCGCGCTGACGTCGGTCTGTCCCCGAGACACCTGCGGTGAGGGCCGGCGGCAGTCGGCGTACCAGTCGTAGAAGGAGAGCATCGTGCCGCCGATGAGCTCGTGGAGGCGCCGCCGGCGTCGTGAGGACCTGGGACATGGCCGGGATGACGCTGAAGCCGGCGATCCGGTCAGCCCTGAAGCGCGGATGGTGTGGACATGGGCCGCACGCGACGATCTCATGGCCTCGTCAGCCCGCACGATGCGCTTGCCCGAGGCCGACTTGCAGCCTTGGCGGTGGCAGCCATCTGACCTGGGCCCAGGCGGCCACCGGGGTCGTAGTCGTATCGACCTTCAGCGGCGCGGAAGGCGTCAACCAGCACACGAGCGCACGTGGGGTAGCGGATGCGCGTGGGGAGTAGGTGTACCAGGAGGCTGCCGCGCCACGGGCGGCGCGAGCTCGTACTCGGGCATGTCCGGCCCCGTGGTGGGGTAGTCGGTGATCTGCTTCTCCCAGGGTGATGATGCCGTCGGGACGTAGACCTCCCCGAGGCACTGACCGGTGCAGTTGACCCGTGGGTGGGTGGACCATCTTGTCGTGGCTCCACCGGTGGCGGTAGAAGGTGTCGGTCTCGCGCCCGCCGGTCAGGACAGGCGGCGGGCGTCGGCGAGCGCTTGTCTCGACGCAGGCGCAGGCCCAGTGGACCGTGCGTTCCGACCCGCTGGTCGGGGTCAGGGACGATCGAGCCGGTGGTCTGCCCAGTGGTGCTCATCAATGGTCCCTGGTCCCGTGAGGCGGTGGGTGGTCGGTGCTCAGTTTACCGGTGCTCAGCGGGGCTGGCGGTCGTCCGGGTCGATGGCACTGACGGGCTGGGCGCGCCTCGACGAGGGCAGGCGCGGGCGAGCGTGCCGCCGCGCCGCCGTGCCCCGTCAGGCGGTTGTGCGTCCGAGCGTGACGCCGGATGCAGAACTCAGCCCGGGAACGGGGCTCCCGGTCGCGCGGCGCCATGTGTCAGATGACCGCGCACGGCGCGGTAGGCGACCGGATCCAGGAACCAGGCGGGTGGTGCGAGGCGATGGCGACGCCGACGATGAAGGGCCCAGGGCAGGCAATGGCGGCCGTGAAGCCGATGGCCGCCGGCCTGCCGCAGGCATGATCATCGGGCATCTGCTTGACAGGTGCCGGCGTTGCCAGCCGGAGAAGAAGAACATCGCCAGCATGAGCCGCAGGAAGCCCGGGGAACTGCGCCGGATCGGTCGGGTGGAGGTAGAAGGTGGTGACGCCAGGGGTGGCGCCCATTCCGCCGATGGAGGGACGAAGGTCAGATGGCCCCACCGAAGCGGGTCGCACAGGGGCCCCAGCATTCGCGACCCACTGACCCGATCAGTGCCGAGGAAGCGTAGGTCGCGCCCAGGGGCAGCAGGGACTTGTCGAAGTGGTCTGGCCAGGGGCGAGCTCAGGCCCGTGGGTGTTTCCGATGAGGAGTCCGAACCGGGCGGCGAACCCGAGAACAGCCGAAGGTCGCCACGTACAAGGAGCGTCATGTACCGGGTGTCGGGGTTGGTGAAGATATCGATCTGCTGCCGGATGTTGGCTCTTGACCGACGTCCTTTATGAGCAGGGCGAAGGCGAGGACCGCGGCCACGATGGTCCACCAGGGATGAAGAAGACGGCCACGTTGTGGACCCAGACTCGCCGCTGCCGGCGTGCTGAGCGATCCAGGGTAGATGCCCAGCAGACCGGTATGAACGCAGTGGCCAGCCCGGCAGCTGGATGATGCCTCATTCCCATGTTCCATGATGCCCGCCTGGATCCCCAGGGCGGTACCGGGCCAGCCGCTTGGAAGAGGTAACTCGGTCGAGGGCGTGGTGCCGGAGAACGAGCCGCCCCGATCCCGCAGGCGCGGCCAGACGAGCAGCGTCCCGAAGAACTCGTCTCGGTGCTCTGCACCGCGAAGAACCAGCCGAGCATCGGCAGTGCAGAGCGTAGCAGGGACGACCATGCGACGAACGCAGCGCCGACGATCGGCGGCAGGAACATGTAGATGAAGCGTGACTTTCAGGCGCAGGACGGGCTGCTATGGCGGCGAGCCAGCGGCACTGGCTCTCGGTGAGCGACGTGCTCGACCGTGGGCTTGCGACTCGCGCGGAAGGAGCCAGACGCAGAAGGCCAGGATCGTCGAGGTAGGTCGAGGATGACCGCGAAGTGGTCCAGGCGATCTTCGCGGACCAGTTCCTCGAAACTCTTCGGGGTTCCACCCCGTCAGACGCGACCGGGAGGTGGCCAGCGTGGACATAGGGCTCACCTGTGTTGGCGCTCGGTCCGCTGGGCGACGGCGCCCTGGGACCCGAGGCTGTCGAGATGGAGAGGCGGTGCACCTGCGCGCGCGCGCTGGCATCTGATGGCCGACCTCGGCTGTCAGATCTGTCATACAAGGACAGGCCGACAATGAGAGGCGAAAACCGACGCTCAATGTGCTCGATAAGTGCGGTAGGTCGCTCCATGTTAGTCTACTATTGAGGGGTCGATGTGAGACTGCCGAGGTCTCCCCTTGGGAGCGACCTGTGTGAGACGGAGGAGCCGCGCACGCTCGTGGAAGGCGGACTACGCAGTGTCGCGTGAGACCCCCATCGTCCAGAAAGCGTTGGCCTGGCGGCTGCCCGAGCCCGTCAAGCGTGCCGTCATCACCGTCTCCGACCGCTGCGTCAGCGGTGAGCGCGCGAGGACCTCTCCGGCCCGCTGGGTTCAGCGCCTCCTCGGCTTGAGCACGACGTCGTCGTCGACGCGGTGGACCTCGTGCCCGACGGCGTCGAGCCGGTGCGGCGGCGCAGGCGGGCGGTGTCCGCCGGCGGCGCGGGTGGTCGACCACCGGCGCACCGGCGTCACTCGGGACCACTCCCGGAGGCCACGGCGCCAACGCGGCAGACCCGCATCGAGGGGCATCGAGGCGCAGATCAGCGCACGGGCTGACCAAGACGCCGCTGGCGGGACTGTCCTGCAGGCCTGGTGAGCGTGACCTCTCTGCGGCGCCGACGGCGCCCTGGTCGTCAACGCCCCCAGGCTCGCGCGCGTGGTCATGGGACACCGTCGCCGTCGTCGGCCCCTGCGCACGTCTCTGGAGCAGCCCGGCGTTTCGGCGACCACCGAGCGCCACCGAGCACTGCCATGGAGCGATTCCGGACTTGAGCCAGGCCCAGCTACTCAGGCAGCGGTCTGCGTCCCAGGCGCGCGGACACTGCGCGCGGTAGCAGATCGCACGACATCACGGGACACGGGCAGCGCTGCGGAGCGCGAGCGTCGAGGTGCCCGGCGCAGCACGCCGGTGTCCCGCAGAGGTACGTTGCCGCGCTGCGCGGCCGCGGCCGGTGCCTCGGCGGCGTGAGGCAACCGCTGCTGAATTGGCGCTCAGCCGTCGCGGGCGCAGAGCTTCGTCCAGCCCGCCCGCCTTCGCCAGCGCGCACGGTGCAGGGCCGGCAACGCCCTGCCAGGACGACGGGCGCGTCGCAGGTGAGGACCGGCCGAGCAAGCAACCAGCGCATCTCCGTCCCAGGAGCATCCACCCCGGCCCGCGATCCGGGCGGACAGGAGGCCCTCCCAGAGGGTCCTCAGCGCCCGTGCAGGGACTCGCTATCGGGCCGCGCGACCTCCGCCAGAGCGACAACGGCGCGCCCGATGCGCAGGCCCCGTTCCTTGCAGCTTTGCTCCACGCCGCCAGGACGTGGTCGAGCAGTGCGCAGCTCGGGCGACGACGTCGGGCTTGGAGGCTCCGCCAACCGCGCTGCCGGTTCGCCACGCCAGCACGACGACGTCCGCGACACGGTGGCGCGGGCCGGGCTCATGGTACCAGGACAAAGCACGGCCGTACTGCTCACGATGGCGCAGGCGTCGCTCGCACCAATGCGCGTCACGCGGCGTCTGCGCAGTACAGCGGACTTGCGCTACCACCTTGGCCTCGCGTCGAATTACGCAGTCCCTCCCGCCATTTATCATGTCGACGATCGCCAGTCCCGCCACTGTGGCTGCGGTGGTACCTCATCTCACCCTGGTCGGTCGACCGGCGCACCGTGGTCTCGATCGCACGCCGCCGTCCGTCGATTCTCAGGGTCCACGCGCGCCCGTGCACGCCGATGACATGCGCCAGGAGCTCGGGACCTTCTTTCTATGCGCCGCGATCCGGCCACGGGCACGGCGAGCACGCTCTTTGCGGGACCGAGCTGCGCAGGGCGTCGACGATCACCTCCGAGCAGGCTACGACGCATGGCGCGGGCCTCGCGCACGGTCAGGATGTCGCAGTGACGTCCACTATGTAGGCGGCGCCCGCCTCAGTCCAGAGGTGTGAGGGTGATCTCGGGGCCGGGTAGTCATAGTCCCTTCACAGTGCGGATCACGTGCTGTGGCCGCGGTCCGAGGGCCTCTGGCGATCCTGACAGGGGTGGTTCGCGAGCTCGACGAGGCGGATCAGGATGAGGGGCAGCTCATCGCCGACCTCGACCGCCTCGACCTCGGCGGCCACCACGCCCAGCCTGCGCCTGCGCGGCGGGCGAGGCCACCAGGTGCGAGCCGGGGCCCAGCCGGTGGTGGGCGTCACCCAGGGCAGACCCGGAAACCATCGCCGACGTCGGAGCGGTGCCTCGATATGTGACGCACGCGCTGGCGCGCCCATGGCGGTGCGCCCAGCCGCCGCACGCGCCGTCAGGGCGAGCCCGGCCCGAGGCGACTCGGTGCCGCTCCCGCCATCCTGACCGGACAGCCGGGCTGGGCGGGCCACGTCGTGGTGAAGGAGACCAGGACACTCACGGGTTGCACCCGGCGGGCAGATGATCGGCACCCGCCGACCGTCATCGGCGAGCGAGCCAGCGCGCCCTGGGCTTGCCCGGCTGCATGGCCACCTGACAGAAGTCCAGGTGCAGATCTGCCCTCGCCCCGCTGGTCTGCGCCAGCATCGTCAGCGTCGAAGGCCCCGCGACACGCCCCTGAGGTGACGATGAGGTCGGCGCGCGCCGCAGCCTGCCGCAGCACCTCAGCCAGGGCCTCGGCCGTGTCGCCGCTCAGGCCACGCTCGTGCACACCGCCCGTGCTCGACGACCAACCGGCCAGCAGCAGGGAGTTGGAGTCGAGGATCGTTCCGGGCTCCAGCGCTGACGTCACGCAGCTCGTGGCTGGTGGAGACCACGGCCACGCGCACCTGCGGACCCACCAGCACCGAGCCGAGCCCACGGAGGCCAGGGCGAGATGGCCGCCGCGGAGCAGCCCTCGTCCCGCCGCTCGCGAGCCGGATCGCCCGCGGTCACGTCCTCCCCGGCTCGGCGCACGCTGAGACCGGGGCTCACTGCGGCGTGGATCTCGACGCGCTCCGGAACCGGGTGCGGGCCGGGATCCTGGTCGGTGTCCTCCACCTTGACCACGGCGTCAGCGCCCTCGGGCAGCATCGCCCCGGTCATGATCCGCTGGGCGGTTCCGGCAGCGAGGGACGCGGCGCGGCGCACGGCCGGGACGTCCCCGCTCACCGGCAGAACCACGGGCGTCTGCGGGCCGGCGCCGGTCGTGTCCTCAGCACGCACCGCGTAACCGTCCATCGCCGAGTTCGTCCACGGCGGCACCGGGACGGCGGCGGTCACGTCCTCGGCCAGCACCCTGCCGTGCGCCTGTCCCAGCGCCAGGCGGCTGCCTTCCAGGGGCGACAGGGCCCCAAGCACCTGGGCGACGTAGTCCTCCAGGGGAATCATCTGCGCCATCACGGTCCTTTCTCGACGGGCTGCCCTGGGGGTCGTGACCTCAGAGCGGACGGTCGCGGGCGGGGCAGTGCCCGAACGTCGTGGTCCCTATCATGCCCGTTCAGCCGGAAGTGCCCACATGGGTATGCTCGCGGCCGACCATCCGGTGACGCCCAGCCCGCCGCCCAGATCGAGGAGACTCCCGTGACGTCCAGTCCCGACCAGCCCAGCCGACCGCTCCCGGCTTCCACGCCCCGCGTGGTTCGAGCCGAGGTCACTGAGGCTCCCATCAGCGTCACCGAGCTCGCCGACGCCGTCCAGGACGCGGCCGCCGGCGCCGTCGTCACCTTCGAGGGCGTGGTCCGCAACCATGACGCCGATCGCGCCGTCACCGGCATCGGCTACTCCTGCCACCCCACGGCCGACCAGGTCGTCGAGCAGATCGCCCAGGACGTGGCCCAACAGGGGCGGGTGCGCGCCCTGGGCGTCGTTCACCGCGTCGGCGAGCACCGAGCGTTGGGGAGGCGGCGCTCGCGGTCGCAGTCAACTCAGACCACCGCGCCGAGGCCTTCGCCGTGTGCAGCGAGATCGTCGAGGAGGTCAAGCAGCGCCTGCCCGTGTGGAAGCGCCAGACCTTCACCGACGGCTCGACCAGTGACAGCATCGCCTCGACGCCGCCTCACCTTCTCTCGCTGAGCCGAGCACCTCGCGCAGCCGGGCGGAAAGAAAATGGTCGGCATGAACCCGCCCGCCTCGACGCGCGCAGCGGGCGTCGGTGCGAGAACGCGGCGGGACTCACCCGCCGGCGAAGGGTCGGGAGCACGTCAACGGCGTCGCCGTCGGCCAGGGGCGTGAGGGAGTCCGCCGGGGTGGAGACCGAGTTGACCAGGAAGCTGCAGATCAGGATGACCTGCGCCATCTCCAGCCCCTCGACCGGCAGCTGCTCGCGCAGGCCTGCCAGCGTCGTGCCGGCGGGCGGGTCAGGCGCTCCTCAGGGGGCGACCCGCGGCCTCGGTGGCCGCGGCGAAGTAGCGTACCAGGGTCACGGAGATCTGCGCCTGACCGGCCTGCGCGACCGCCTGAGGGACGCTCGGGGAGGCTCGTCGTGGGGCTCCTGACGACTCAGGGTCAGCCACCGATGGCCGACATGGTGCGCTGCGGGCGGGCGAAGCCGTCGCTCCGGGTCTGGGGACTGTCGAGCCGTGTGCGCGAGGGCTTGCCCCAGGTTTGCCCGGACCAGATGCGGATGAAGCTCGTCGTCGTCGGCCCGGCGCGCATGGGGTGCCGGAGTCGGTCTCGGTGCTGGAGAACAGGCAGGTCATGAGGGCGCCCGTCGGCCGTGACCGGGTGCGGTCGCAGTCGAGCAGAAGGGGCGGTGACCGAGGCGATGACGCCCACCGTCGGCCGGATGCGTCCTGGCCCGACGCGCTCCGGCGGCGACGCGCCACAGTGCGCCGCCGGACGACGGTCGGGCGGCCCACCTCGGTGAGGCTGAATCCGGCCTCCCGCAGCACCCCCAGGATCTGATCGACGCCGACGACGTCCTGGCTGCTCCAGGTCTCGCGCGGTCCCAGTGGCATGTGCTCGATGAACCGCAGCTGCCAGCCACGGCGCAGACACTCGGCCAGGAGCCGCGCGCGCCCGTTCCTCCACGGTGGCGGGGCACGGCCACGGCATTGACCTTGATGGGGGTCCAGGCGGCTCTGGGCGCCTGCGATCCCCGTCAGGACGTCGGCGAGCCGGTCTCGGCGAGTGATGGCGGCGTAGTCCTGCGGGTCCAGGGAGTCGATGGAGATGTTGACGCGGTCCAGGCCCGCCGCACGCAGCCCAGTGGCCCGTTTCTCCAGGCCCAGGCCGTCTGGTGGTCAGGGGCGATGTCCGGCTGGCTCCGCCGACGTCCGCAGCGCGGACGGTGACTCGACGATCTCCTCCAGGTCGCGTCGCAGCGGCGGCTCGCCGCCGGTCAGGCGGATGCGCTCGACCCCAGGCGCTCGACGGCGATGCGCCCCAGGCGGGGCTGAGCTCGGCGGTGGTCAGCAGATCCGGGGTGGGCAGACCACTGGAGACCCTGCGCGGGCATGCAGTGCGGTGCAACGCAGGTTCAGCCGTCCCGTGATGGACAGGCGCAGGGTCGCGCACGGTGCGCCCGTAGCGGTCGACCAGGCTGCTGGGACGCCGTCGACAGCGCCAGGCCGACAGCTCCGCGGACGTTCCGAGAGCGAGGCTCAGGTAGCGCCGAGCCGGGTCGCCGTCAGCATGGGCAGGTCCGCGGAGGTCCCACGGCTCCTGCTCCGGCCGACGACCGCGGCATCAGTAGCGGTGCTGGTGTCGTGCGTTTGAGCATATCGGGAGCGCGCACGGCGGCATGCGGTGAGAGCCCGATTGAGGCAGAGCCCATGGCGAGCCGAGGGCTCAGGGCCGCGTGCCTTCCGCCGACCGGCGCGCTCGAGGCGCGGATGGGCGGTGCGCAGGATCTCGACGCGGCGAAGCCCTCGGACTACTCAGCAGCGTGTGCTGGGTGAAGGAGCGGCTGGTCGATCTGGGCCAACAGAGGGAGGTGAGCACGTGCAGGCCACAGGTCGAAAGCGCCTCACCGGGGTTTGAGGGAGGAGGCGGCGCCCGATGACCGCGGCGTGGCTGAACGGTGGGATGGCGCGCGCGTCCAGGGTGAGCGCCTCGTCGCTTTGCTCGTCAGGCAGCGCGCTGGACTTCTTCTCAGTGACGGGCTGCAGCCGGGGCTCTCGCTCATAGGGGTCTCCTTCGAGCGTTGTTTCGTACTGGTGCGTGTGACCTACTACCACCCGCAGGGGCGGCTGGAACGACTGTCCACCGCCAGCTGGCACGACCTCCGCTGCGCGCAGCCACTCCCGCAAACCTAGACCGAAACTTCGCAGACGACGCGGAGCCGTGGTCGTCCATGACGGTCCCTTCATCATGATGCGTGAGTGCGGGTTTGCGGCGCCGTTGGATACGGTTGGGCCGTGGAGACGGACCGACTCAGCCGGGCGCTGACCGGCCGCGTGGCGCCGCGCCTGGTGGCCTGGCCTGGGCGCCGCCGCCGTCCTCATGGGCGCAGCCCGCCCTCCTGCGCCTCAGCCGCCGGCGCGACAGCCGGGCCGAGCTGGCTGACGCTCCACGCCCGTCATGCGCATCGGCTTCCTGACCGTCATCGCCCTGGAACGGGCGGTCGCCGCCACGCCCCTGGGCCTTGCTCGCCCCCTGGGCAGTGCCGCGGGCTGCCTGGCCCTCATGGCCGGTGCGCCCAACGTCGTCGGCCGGGGACTCATGACCGGCGCCGCCGGCATCCTGTGCGCCATCTACCTGCGGGTTCACCGGCGCGCCCCCAGCGCCGCCGTCGACGTCGAGGCCATGGGCGCGGCCGCCCTCCTGCTGGGAGACATCCTGTGGCTGGGTGGCCGCGGCATGGAGGACGTCGTCCCGCTGTGGCTGCTCTTCCCCACGCTCACCATCGTCGGTGAGCGCCTGGAGCTGGCCCGCATCGCCTTCCTCGACGAGATGGTGGAGACCGTTGTCGAGGCGCTGTCCGGTGCGGCGGTCCTGGGCGCCTGCCTGATGCTGATCGCTCAGGGCTCCTACCTCGTGGTCGCACCGGCCCTGCTGGGTCTGGCCGTCGTCATGGCCTACCACGACGTCGCCCGGCGCACGGTCCGCCTGCGCGGCGGGGTGCGCTTCATGGCGGCCTCCATGCTCGCCGGCTACGTGTGGCTCGCCGTCGCCGGGGCGGTCTGGTCGCTGTGGGGCCTGCAGGGGCTGAACGGGGCCGCCTACGAGACCGTCATCCACTGCATCACGGTGGGCTTCGCCTTCTCCATGATCCCGCCCATGCACCGGTCATCATCCCCGCCATCGTCCACCGCGCCCTGCCCTACCACCGGCTCATGTGGCTGCCCTACGTTCTGCTGCACGCCGGCCTGGTGGTGCGCGTCGTCGGTCTGCTGGCGGAGGCCTCCGCGGTCTGGAAGGTCGGCGGTGCCGTGGGAGTGGCGACGATTCTCGTCTTCATGGTCCTCACCCTGGGGCGTGTCCTGACCTCCGGCAGCATCCGCAAGCCGGTCCGGGCAGGACCGCCGGCTGCGGCCGCGGCATCCGGGGCGACGACGTCGCGGGCGGGAGGGCGCCCCGCATGAGCCTGTCCATCGGTTCTCCCGGTACCGGGTCCGCCCCCGCCCCGGCTCGCTTCCCGGCCCCGGTCGTCCCGCCAAGAAGCCTCTCCCGGCGCACCACCCAGGTGCGTCGCAACGCCCTTGTCATGGCCTGGCTGCTCACCGCCGCCGTCCTGGCGGCCCTGACCATCGTGGGCCCGCCTGGTCTCCTGGGGCACCTGGCTGCCCCTGCACGCCCTGCTCCTGGGCGGGATCGGCAGCGCCATCACCATCTGGTCCGCCCACTTCGCCGACACCCTCCCTGCACCGCCCGGCCCTGGGCGGCGCCGCCCTCCTGGACGCGCGCCTCTACGCCCACAGCCTCGGCACGGCCGTTGTGCTCACCGGCATCACCATGGGCCAGCAGGCGGTGGCGCTTATCGGGGCGGGCATCGTCATGGCCCAGGCCATCGCCGGCGTCGTGGCCATCACCGTGCAGTACCGGCGCGCCATCGCCCCGCGCCTGGCGTCCCTGGCCCTCCACTACGCCGTCGCCCTGGTCCTGCTGGCCACTGGTGCGCTCCTGGGCTTCCTCATCTCCTGGTCCAACGCCCACGGACGCTCCGACCTGGCCGACGGCTTCTACCTGGCCCACACGACCACCATGCTGCTGGGCTTCGTGGGTACCACGGTCCTGGGCACGCTCACCGTCCTGTGGCCCACGATGCTGCGCACCCCCATGGAGCCGGTCGCGCCGCGCTGGACCACCCGTGGTCTGCCCTACCTCGTGGGTGGCACGGCTCTGGTGGCCGCCTGCGGGCTGTGGCCCCCTCTGGCGGGGCTGGGCACCCTGGTCTACCTGGGAGGTGCCTGCGGAGTCCTCGTACCCGCGTACCGAACCGCCCGCCGGGTCCCACCGGCCTCCTTCGCCACGGCCTCCGCCACGGCCTCGGTGGCCTGGTTCGTCGGCTGTGTCGCCGTCCTGGGGGCCCGCATGGCGCTGGCCGATGACGCCGCCACCGCACGCCAGGTCATCCACGTCCCTGCGCCTGCCCCTGGCGGCGGGCTTCGCCCTCCAGATCCTCGTGGCGGCCCTGAGCTCACCTCACCCCGGTGATGCTCGGCGGCGGCCCTGCGGCCACGCGGGCCACCAACGCGATCATGGATCGCTGCGCCGCCTACCGGGTCACCGCCGCCAATGCCTGCCTCCTGCTGGCGCTCTACCCGGCGGCGCCCTGGCAGGTGCGCGTCGTCGCCGGCGCCCTGGCCGCGCTGGTGACCTCCTACCTCCTGGTGGGCATGATCCTCAGCCTGCGCCAGGGTCTCCCGCCGCAAGCGCACGCCACGCACCCCGGCCGACGCCGCCCCCACCTCCGACCCGCAGGGCCGCCGGTCCGCCCAGCCCCGAAGAGGAACCCGATGACGAAGACGCCCAACGCGCAGGCACCATCCCCCGATGAGGCCGCCGCTTCGAGGACGCCACTGCAGGCGGCGCCCAGGACACCGCTGCCAACGGAACCGCGAACAGCGACACCAGCAGTGCGGCTCAGGCCCCGGCGATGCCGCTGCGGAGCCCTGGACAAGCGTCGACAAGCCTCGATGCCGTCCGCCGCCGAGCGGTGACGGCCGGTACGGCTCCCCGCCATCGACCGCAGCCGACGCCCCCTGCCTGGCGGGGCCGGCTCGACGCCGGGAGGCGGGGCCGCGGCAGCGTCATCGGGCGGTCTGCTCCAGTCAGCTGACCGCCGCGGCATCCTCATGGGACTGCTCACCGCGGGAGCGGCCGTCGTCGTCGGCAGCGTCATCGGCAACCGTGGTCAGGGCGGAGCCGCCCAGGACGTCTCGCCCACCGGGAACACCGTCAACGCCACCATCAAGGTGGAGGGGCCTGCGATTCGTGCCGGACACGGTCGACGTCACCCCGGCGACCGGCTCGTCATCACCCTGGACAACACCGCCGACCAGGTCCACGACCTTGTCCTGGCCACCGGCCGAGACCACCGGGCGCATCGCCGCTCGAGCCAAGGGCACCCTCGACGCCGGCATCGTTGCGGGGCCGATCGAGGGCTGGTGCTCCATCGCCGGCCACCGCGCCCAGGGCATGGTCTTCCACGTCACCGCGGGCGGGGCGTCCGCCGGCGGCCACCAGCACGGCGGGGGCCAGAGCAAGCACACAGGCTCCGGCAATGACGCGGTTCCCGACTACTCGGCCCGCCTGCCCGCCGACTTCAAGGCCTTCGACGCCGCTCTGCCGCCGGCCCCCGCCAGCCCCGACGGCGGTCCCATGACCCACCGGCACACCTTCACCGTCAAGGAGCAGGTCATGCAGGTCGGCGCCGGCGTCACCCAACGGCGCCTGACCTTCAACGGGCAGGTCCCCGGCCCCGTCCTGCGCGGCAAGGTGGGGGACACCTTCGAGATCACTCTGGTCAACGACGGCACGATGAGCCACTCCCTCGACTTCCACGCCGGGATCACCCCGCCCGATAAAGCGATGCGCTCGATCAACCCCGGGGAGTCCCTCGTCTACACCTTCAAGGCCCAGCACTCGGGGATCTGGCTCTACCACTGCTCCACCTCGCCGATGAGTCTGCACCTGGCCGCCGGCATGCACGGGGCCGTCATCATCGATCCACCGGGACTGCCGGCCGTGGACCGCGAGTACGCCATCGTCGCCTCCGAGGTCTACCTCGGCCCCGAGGGCGGTGAGCCCAACACCGACAAGATCGCCGCCAAGACCCCCGACCTCATGACCTTCAACGGGGTGGCCTTCCAGTACCACCAGCAGCCGCTCAAGGCCAAGGTGGGTGAGCGCGTGCGCTTCTGGGTCATGGCCGCCGGGCCCTCCCTGCCGACGTCCCTTCCACGTCGTCGGCCTGCAGTTCGACCAGGTCTTCTTCGAGGGGGCCTGGACCCTCGGTGGCCCGGGCCAGATCGGCAACGCCTGGTCCGGTGGCTCCCAGGCCCTCGGCCTGCAGCCCGCCCAGGGCGGCTTCGTGGAGTGCGTCGCCTCCGAGCCGGGCCACTACGTGTTCGTGTCCCACTCCTTCGCCGACATGGAGAAGGGTGCTCACGGCGTCCTGGAGGTCAGTCCCTGAGCTGCGGCGTCCTCAGGCCATGGCTGGGAGTGCCACCGAACGCTGCTTCGGCCCCGGACGACTGTGCCCGGGGCCGAGGCCTTGCAATCTCAGAAGTGGTGGACGGGTGGATGGGGTGCGGTTGGAGCAGCGCGGTCAGGCGACGTCGGCGTGAACGACCTTGAGGTCCGGCTCCTCGTGGATGGGCTGAGTCGAGCCGATCTGGCAGCCGTCAGGCCCATTGGGCAGGAACTTGAGACGCTCGTAGGCAGCCGGGTCGGGGCCGACGACGGCCCGTAGGAAACCCTCGTGCATGGTGCACACCAGGTCGCGCGGCCGGTGGTTGCGCGTGATGAGCGGGCAGGAGCGCAGGACGACGGTGTCACCGGAGACCTCCGGGGCGAAGCCCATGACCGCCAGGTAGGGGATGAGGGCGGTGACCCGGTCCACCTGCTCGCCGTCGACCGTGGGCTCGGCAACGGTGCCGGGGGTCAGCTCGGCCCAGCGGCGACCGATCTCCAGAGCGGTGGCGCGGGCTTCCTCGCCCTCGCCCAGGGTGTCGGCGATCGCGTCGAGCAGCAGCAGGTAGGCGTCGACCATCTGCTGGGGGTCAGGGGGCCGTTGAGGCGTAGCGCAGGGCCGGGCGGCCCCGCTTACCCGTCGGTTTGGTGGACACCGTGACGAATCCCGGCGTCAACCAGGGCGTCGAGGTGCTCACGAACGGTGTTGTGGTGCAGGGTTGAGTGCGCTGGCGACCTGAACGGCCGTCATCGCGTCGTTTGAAGCCTCCACGACCTCCAGGACGCGCCGGCGCGCCGCAGAGAGGTTGGCGCGTGCGGACAGGTCGCCCAGGGCGGGACGTGGGAGCGGAGGAGTCGGACGGTTGTGCATGTCATGAGACTATCGCGCTTTCGCTTGTGGGAACCGTCAAAATCGGTGTGTAGTTGAATCCTGCAACGGCTCTGTGATGTGAGTTCTAGCACATGATGTTCAATAGCGAGTCCATTGAAGCGTGAAAAAACTCAGTACTGACGCCGTTTCTGTCGGGTCGTCGCCCGGTGGCAGGACAAACGACCCTCAGGGAGAAGGATCCCGCTGTCGACGAAATTGTGACGCTCCCGGAAGGGCGCCGCCCGTGCTCAGGGGTGCTTCAGGGGCGGCTGGGATCCTCGGCCTCCAGCGAGGGCGCCAGCAGCCGGCGGAAGGACTCCACCCGTGCGCGTCGATCCTCGGGAGCCACCGAGGCTCCCGGTGCGGCCGGCCCGTCGGCCGTGCCGGCCCATGCGTCCAGGGCGCAGTCGACGACGTCGTCCTCGTGGGTGCACCCGCGAGGACAGTCCTCGGCCACGGAGGCCAGGTCCGGGAAGCCCCGAAGGACGTCGGCGCTGCCGACGTGGGAAACCCCGAAGGAACGCACGCCGGGGGTGTCGATGACCCAGCCGCCCCCGGGCAGCTCGAGGGCCTGAAGACTGGTGGAGGTGTGGCGACCTCGGCCGGTGACCTCGTTGACGTGTCCGGTGGCGCGGTCGGCTCCGGGTACGAGTGCGTTGATGAGCGTGGACTTGCCGACTCCGGAGTGGCCCACGAGGACCGAGGATGCGCCGTTGAGCGCCTGGCGGACCGCTTCGACGCCGTCGTCGGGCCGTTGGTCCCCACCGGTCTGGGAGGGCTCGGTCCCGGCGATGTGGGGGCTCAGTCTCGTGGCCAGGCAGCGCACGCCCAGGGGGCCGTAGAGGTCCGTCAGCGGGGCGGCGTCGGCCAGGTCGGTCTTGGTGAGCACGATGAGCGGCTCCATGCCGGCGTCGTAGGCGGCCACGAGGTAGCGGTCGATCATGCGTGGGCGCGGCTCGGGGTCGGCCACGGCGGTGACGATGACGAGCTGGTTCGCGTTGGCGACGATCGCCCCTCTCGGTGCCGGCGGCGTCCCCGTCCTCGGCGCTGCGGCGCAGCAGGGTGGTGCGCTCCTCGATGCGGACCATGCGTGCCAGGGTGCCTTTGCGGCCGCTGGTGTCCCCGACGACGGCGACCCGGTCGCCGACGACGACCTTGCCCCGACCGAGCTCGCGGGCCTTCATGGCGGTGATGTTGCCGCTGGAGTCCTCGGTGAGGCCCGGCTCGTCCAGGCGGATGCGGTAGTGGCCGCGGTCGATGCGGGTGACCATGCCCAGGGCCGCGTCGGCGTGGCTGGGGTCGCTGCTTGGTGCGCGGGCGTGAGCCCCGACCGGGGCGGACCCTCACGCGCGGGTCGTCGGTGCCGATGTCGCGGCGAGCCATCAGGCGCCATCTCCCGGGGGCGTCAGCTGAACGTGTGCCCCAGCGGTCGCTCCGGTGCCGTCCCCACAGGCGGCGGTGGCCAGCATGGCGGCCCACAGGTCCGTGAAGCCGGGCAGCGTCTTGGAGGTGCACTCGACGTCGTCCAGGCTCACCCCGTCCACGCTCAGGCCGATGATGGCGGCGAAGGTGGCCATCCGGTGGTCGGCGTAGGAGCGCAGGGCGGCGCCGTGCAGCGGTGCGGGGCGGATAATGAGCCCGTCGTTGCTCTCCTCGGCCTCCCCGCCCAGGAGGCGGATCTGGGCGGCCAGGGCCGCCAGGCGGTCGGTCTCGTGCCCGCGCAGGTGCGCGATGCCGGTGAGGGTGCTGGTGTGGCCCTGCGCCCCGGCGAGGGTCGCCAGGGCCGCCACCGTGGGGGCCAGCTCGCCGACGTCGGACAGGTCCGCGTGGATCCCGGTCAGCCGCCCGGTGCCGCGGGCCGTGAGAGTCCCGTCGGTGAGTGTCACCTCCCCGCCCAGGCGGGGGAGGACCTCGCGCCAGGCGTCGCCGGCCTGGGTCGTGGCCGTCGGCCAGTGGGGGACGCTGACCCGGCCCCCGGCCACGAGGGCCGCCGCCAGGAAGGGGCCGGCGTTGGACAGGTCCGGCTCGATGGCCACCCGTCCGCCGAGGGGGTGGCCGGGGTGGACCCGCCAGGTGCGCTCGCCGTCGCCGGCCCCGGGGGCGGGCTCGTCAACGGCGATGCCCCGCTCGCGCAGCGTCGCCACCGTCATGGCCACGTGCGTCAGCGAGGGCACCGGCCCGGTGGGGGTGAGCTCCAGGCCGCCGGGCAGGAGGGCGCCCAGGAGCAGCAGGGCGGAGATGAACTGGGAGGAGGCCGACCCGTCGACCGCCACATGGGCGTTCCGGGCTCGCAGGAGTGCGCCGTCACCGGGGCCGACTCGGAAGGGCAGGAAGCCGGGCTCACCGAGGTGGGTGACTTCCGCGCCCAGGGAGGCCAGCGCGTCGAGCAGAGGCGCCATGGGGCGGCGCCGGGCGGCCTCGTCCCCGTCGAAGACGACCGGGGCGTCGGCCAGCGCGGCCAGGGCGGGCACGAATCGCATGACGGTCCCGGCCAGGCCGACGTCGATGCGTCCGATGCCGTCGGATCCGGTCTGCACGTGCAGTGGCAGGGGAGCGGGCGTGACGCGCAGCCGGGTGCCGGTCTCGTTGAGGTCCTCGAAGCGGGCGCCGAGCACGCTCAAGGCGGCGAGCATGAGCTCGGTGTCGCGCGAGCGCAGGAGCCCGGTGAGCGTCGTCTGCGCGTCGGCGACGGCGGCCAGGAGCAGGGCCCGGGCACTGAGGGACTTCGACCCCGGCAGCTCCACGACGGCGTCCAGCCCTCCGGTCGCCACCGGCGCCCGCCACGGCTCGGCGGATCCGCCTGAGGCGGCCGGGGTGGCATCAGCGCCGGCGGTACCGGGGGCGTCGGTCATGCGAGGGCCTCGATGACCGCATTGAGGGTGGTCGAGGGACGCATGACGGCGTCGGTCAGGGCCGCATCGGGACGGTAGTAGCCGCCGATGTCCACCGGGGAGCCCTGGACGGCCAGCAGCTCGGCCTGGATCGTGTCGTTGAAGGCCTCGAGCTGCTGGGCGATCGGGGAGAAGACGGCGGCGAGCTCGGTACTGGTCTCCTGCGCGGCCAGCTCGCGGGCCCAGTACAGGGCCAGCCAGGCGTGCGAGCCGCGGTTGTCGATCTGCCCCAGGCGGCGTGCCGGGGAATGGTTCTCCTCCAGCAGCCGGGCCGTGGCGGCCTCCAGGGCGTCGGCCAGGACCTCGGCGCGCTCGTTGCCACTGACCTGGGCCACGTGGTGGAAGGCCTCCGCCAGGGCCAGGAACTCGCCCAGGGAGTCCCAGCGCAGGTAGTCCTCCTCGAGCAGCTGGCGCACGTGCTTGGGGCCGAGCCCCCGGCCCCGGTCTCATAGAGGCCGCCGCCGTTCATCAGCGGCACCACCGAGAGCATCTTGGCGCTCGTGCCCAGCTCGAGGATGGGGAAGAGGTCCGTGTTGTAGTCACGTAGCACGTTGCCGGTCACCGAGATGGTGTCCTCGCCGCGGCGGGCGCGCTCCAGGGACAGGCGCGTGGCCGCCACCGGGTCCAGGACGCGGATGTCCAGGCCCTCGGTGTCCTCATCTGCCAGGTAACGGTGCACCAGGTCGATGAGGACGGCGTCGTGGCCACGCTCGGGGTCCAGCCAGAAGACGGCCGGGGCGCCGGTGGCCCGGGCCCGCGTGACCGCCAGGTGCACCCAGTCTCGGATGGGGGCGTCCTGGGTGGTGCAGGCCCGCCAGATGTCGCCGGCGGCCACCTCGTGGGACAGCAGCACCGCGCCGGGCTCGGCGCCCGCGTCCTCGACCGCGACGACCTCCACGGTGCCGTCGGCCGGGATGAGGAAGGTCTTGTCGTGGCTGCCGTACTCCTCGGCCTTGCGGGCCATGAGACCCACGTTGGGCACCGAGCCCATGGTGGCCGGATCCAGCGCCCCGTGGGCGCGGCAGTCATCGATGACAGCCTGGTAGACCCCGGCGTAGGAGGAGTCCGGGATGACGGCGAGAGTGTCCGCGGTCTGGCCGTCCGGCCCCCACAGGTGGCCGCCGGCCCGGATCATGGCGGGCATGGAGGCGTCGATGATGACGTCACTGGGCACGTGCAGGTTCGTGATGCCGCGGTCGGAGTCCACCATGGACAGGCGGGGCCCGGCGGCGAGCTCGGCCTCGATGGCGGCGCGGATCTCCTCACCCTGGGGCAGCGAGTCCAGACCCGCCAGGATCGAGGCCAGCCCGTCCTCGGCGCGCAGACCCGCCTCGGCCAGTACCCGCCCGTAGGTGGAGAAGACGCCCGGCAGGGCGGCGCGCACCGCGTGACCGAAGATGATCGGGTCGGAGACCTTCATCATCGTGGCCTTGAGGTGCACCGACAGCAGCAGGTCCTCATCCTTGGCGGCGGCCACCTGCCGGGTGAGGAACTCGTCCAGGGCGGCGGCGCTCATGAAGGTGGCGTCCACGACCTCCCCGGCCGTCACCGGCAGCGACTCCCGCAGGACGATCGGATCGCCGCCGTCGGACGGGCGCAACCGGATCTGCAGGGTGCCGGCCTCGGGGACGACGACGCTGCGCTCATTGCGCCGGAAGTCCCCGGCCCCCATCGTGGCCACGCGGGTGCGCGACTCGGGCGACCAGGCCCCCATCGAGTGCGGGTGGGAGCGGGCGTAGGCCTTGACGGCCGCCGGGGCGCGCCGGTCCGAGTTGCCCTCACGCAGGACGGGGTTGACGGCGCTGCCCTTGACGGCGTCGTAGGCGGCGCGCGCCTCCCGCTCGGCGGGCGTGGCAGGGGAGTCGGGGTAGTCGGGGATCTCGTGGCCCAGGGCCTGGAGCTCGGCGATGGCGGCCTTGAGCTGGGGCAGGGAGGCCGAGATGTTGGGCAGCTTGATGATCGTGGCCGTCGGCGACTGGGTGAGCTCACCCAGGCGGGCCAGGTCGTCGTCGGCCAGGGAGAAGGATGCCAGGATGCGTCCCGCCAACGAGATGTCCGCCGTGCCGACGCTCACGCCCGCCCGCTGGGCGAAACCGCGCACGACCGGCAGGAAGGAGTGGGTCGCCAACATCGGGGCCTCGTCGGTCCAGGTGTAGACGATGTCGGGCTCCTCAGCCTGCTTCGACTGGGTCGTCTGGCTTGCCTGAGCCGGCTGGGCGGACTGGACGGTCATGAGTGCTCCCTGCGTGTCGATGACGTGTCTGCGTGTGGTGATGAGGTGGTGCGGGCGCGTCAGGGCGCCGCGACCGGTCGGCAGCGGACCGGGGTGAGAGTAGCCGCCGCCCGTGACACCCAGGTGACAGCTACCGGAGCGTCCTAGACGGTGGTGGTGAACCGACGTCTGACCCGGGCCAGGGGGCCGACGGGTTCCGACGTCGGTGCCTCAGGCGGTCACGTGGCGCTGCTGGACGGCCTGCTGGGCGGCCTGCATCGCCTCACGCTGCTGGCGGGCGTTGCGCACCCTGCCAGGCCAGTGACGGCCTGCCCTGACGATCGACGGCGGCCAGCGCGAGCCCGGCCCCCAGGGCGGCCCCGCGCAGCAGCCCGGAGAGGGCCTCCTTACGGGCCTGCGTCCCCTTCACGGTCCACACGGGGTTGTTGACCACGGTGAGGGGTACGTTGAGGGCGGCCAGGATGGTGGCGTTCGTGCGGGGAGCTCGGCCGGCGGCCAGCCCCAGTCCGGCCACGAGGCTTGCGGCACCCGAGGCGCGGGTGAGCAGCCGGGCGTCGGCGGCCAGCACCGGTGGCAGGCCGACCCGCTCCAGCGTGGGGGCGACCTTCTCGAACTTCTCCACGTGGCGCGACGGACGCACCAGGGCGTCGAGCCCATCGACGATGAAGGGTGCAGCGAGCATGGGGCGGGCGAAGGATCGCAGAATGTTCATGCCCCCATCCTGGCCTACGTGGGCGGCTCGGGCCAGCAATATCGCCGTTCGAACGTGGCGCGTGCCTCGCTGAACGCGGACGGGGAATGAATCCGGGGCGTCATCGTGTTGGCCGGGACATGAGCACTCAGCAGCCGACCGTGCCGTCGTTGAGCCGGACCGCACGCCGACGGGGCGCACCGCCGAGCGGGCCACGAGGTCGTCATGAGCGATCCGGTCGCCAGGACGGGCACCGTCGGCACCGCCGCGTGCCGGGACGAGTCGCCACGATGACCGGGCTTCTCGGCGCAGGTGAGGCCGAGGACTCCCTGGGCACGTTAGGCTCATGGTTGATGACGGACATCGACGACCACACAGATGAGATCGCCCTGGACGAGGTGATCGATCCGGGCGATGGTGCGCACGGTCTGGACCGGGCGCCGGCAGGTGAGGACGAGGCCGCCCGCGCCGCCCGCTTCGAGGCCGAGGCCCTGCCCTACCTGGACCAGCTCTACGGCGCCGCCCTACGCATGACCCGCAACCGAGCCGATGCCGAGGACCTCGTGCAGGATGCCTACGCCAAGGCCTTCGGCTCCTTCCACCAGTACCGGCCCGGCACCAACCTCAAGGCCTGGCTCTACCGGATCCTGACCAACACCTTCATCAACTCCTACCGCAAGAAGCAGCGCGAGCCGCTCCAGTCCGACGCGGAGACGGTCGAGGACTGGCAGCTGCACCGGGCCGCCTCCCACGACTCGGTGGGGCTGCCCAGCGCGGAGAACCTCGCCCTGGACGCCCTGCCGGACTCCGACATCAAGGACGCCCTGGGCCAGCTCACCGAGGACCGTCGCCTGGCCGTCTACCTGGCGGACGTGGAGGGCTTCTCCTACAAGGAGATCGCCGAGATCATGGACACGCCCATCGGGACCGTCATGTCCCGGCTGCACCGAGGGCGCCGCCAGCTGCGCGAGCTGCTGGCCGACTACGCCCGCGAGTACGGGTACGGGGAGGAGGAGAAATGACAGACCGCATGAAACCGGGAACCAGTAGCGACAACGCTGAGCCCGCCAAGAACCCCAAGACCCTTAAGACTGCGGACGGCTCCCAGGACTGCTCCTGCGCCGAGGCCCGCGCCCACCTGGAGGCCTTCCTCGACCGCGAGTGCACCGCCGACCTCGCCGAGCGCCTCGCCCAGCACGTGGCCACCTGCTCGCACTGCTCGCGCATCGCCGACGCCGAGACCCACCTGCGTGAGATCCTGCGCTCGCGGTGCGCCGAGCAGGCCCCTCCCGAGCTGCGCGCCCGGGTCCTGGGGCGCCTGTCGGCCCTGCGCGCCACCGCGGTGAGCGTGACGACGACGTCGACCACGACCCGGACTCAGGCCTCCGCCTCCGGACAGGTGGTGCGCATCGTGGAGTCCCGGGTCGAGTCCTCCCGGACCGTCCGCTTCGAGCGCGACTGAAGGGGGCGGCCCCGGGCCATCCCGGCTCCGTGTCGTCGTCGCCAGCAGTGACGTGTGGTCGCCTTCACCGGCTGGCCGGCGGCGCGAGACTGGCCGGGGCGCGTCGCCGTGTGCGAGAATCAGCGGCGTTCCGTGCCCCCTCGTGGGGCGAGTCAAGACACGAGGAGGCAGTGATGAGCAAGCGCGGTCGTAAGCGTCGTGCACGCGCCAAGTCCAGCGCCAACCACGGCAAGCGTCCCAACGCCTGAGCCGGGTAGTGCGCTGAGCGCAACGCCCTGAGAGACATAGCAGACGTCGGCCGGTCACCGCAGCGGTGACCGGCCGACGTGACGTAACCGGGGCCGTCGGGTCTCAGGACTCGGGGCGCTCGACGCCGAGCCACTCGTACCAGCCGCGGTGCAGCACCAGCCAGGCCAGCAGACCGTATCCGGCCTGGCCCGGGTGCGTGCCGCCGGCGGCAGCGACGTCGGCCGTCCACTGCTCGTGGTTGCGCAGCGGCTCGAAGGCGTCCACGTAGGGCACATTGCGGCGCAGGCACACCTCCTCGGCGGCCTGGGACAGCTGGGCGGTGGCGTCGGGATCGGCCTCCGGCAGGGGAGGGGGCCCGACGACGAAGCACTCGCGGTGGTCGGAGGCGGCGGTGTCGAGGATGTTGGCCAGGGCCAGGCGTGAGCGGGCGTAGGAGATGCCGGCGATCACGTCGGCCACTCCCAGTCCCACGACGAGCCGGTTGATGCCGGTGTGCGTGGAGCGCCGTGCCACCTCGGGCCCCCAGCGGTCGGACATCTGGGCCGTCGTCTCACCGGGAACCGCCAGTGAGGTCCACAGGATGTCGGCGTCCCGGGGCGTACGGGCCATGACCCGGCCCGTCCATCCCAGAGCGCGCCCGTCACCATGACCGGCCACCAGCTCGTCGCCGATGAAGCTCAGCCTCGTCTCACGCATGACAGCGCCTCCTCATGCCTCATGATTCCTCATGCTGCCTTGACATTATCGTGACCTTGCGTCGTAACGGGGGAGGCTGACGGCATTTCGATGGGGCTGACCGGGGACGGATCGGTGATGACCGGCCTCGTCTCAGTCCCGGGTGAAGGCCTGGTGGATGATCTCCTCCTGCTGGGCGCGGTGGAAGCCGGCGGTGCCCACCGCCGGGGCGGCGGCCTCTGGCCGGGAGACCAGCGTGGGCAGGACACCGCCGGTCAGGTCGGTCGGCAGGTTGAGCGCCAGGTAGGGCCACATGCCCTGGTTGGCGGGCTCATCCTGAACCCACACGAGCTCGGCCCCGCTGAAGGGAGCCAGCGCCTCGGCGATGGCCGAGGCATCCAGCGGGTAGAGCTGCTCGAGGCGGACGATGGCCGTGCCCGTGTCCCCGATCTTGGTCCGGTGGGCCAGCAGGTCGTAGTAGACGCGCCCCGAGCACAGCAGCACCCGGTCCACGTCCTGCTTCTGCGCCGCGGCCAGGACGGCGTCGTCGGTCTCCCCGATGACCGGCTCGAAGGTGCCGGAGGTGAAGTCCTCCACCGGTGAGCAGGCGGCCTTCAGACGCAGCAGCTGCTTGGGGGTGAAGACGATGAGAGGACGGCGTGGGCGGCGGTAGGTGTGCTCGCGCAGCAGGTGGAAATAGCTGGCGGGCGTGGAGGGCTGGGCCACCAGCATGTTGTCCTGGGCGCACATCTGCAGGTAGCGCTCGATACGGGCTGAGGAGTGGTCCGGTCCCTGCCCCTCCTGGCCGTGGGGGAGCAGCATGACCAGGCCGGAGCGCTGCCCCCACTTCTGGGCGGCGGAGGTGACGTACTCGTCGATGACGGACTGGGCGCCGTTGGCGAAGTCGCCGAACTGGGCCTCCCACATGGTCAGCCCCTCGGGCCGCTCCACCGAGTAGCCGTACTCGAAGGCCAGGGCGGCGTACTCGCTGAGCAGCGAGTCGTAGATCTCCAGGGGCGCCTGGTCCGGGGTGAGGAAGTTCAGGGGCGTCCACTCCTGACCGGAGGTGTGGTCGTGCAGGACGGCGTGACGCTGGGCGAAGGTGGCGCGGCGGGCGTCCTCGCCGACCAGGCGGATCGGCACGCCCTCCATGAGCAGGCTCCCCAGGGCGATGAGCTCTCCGAGCCCCCAGTCGATACCGCCCTCGCGTGTGGCCTCGCGGCGCTTGGAGAGCATGGCCTGGAGCTTGGGGTGGACGGTGAAGGACTCGGGCCAGGCGACCTGGGCGTCCCCGATGCGCTCGACGACGTCGCGCGGCACGGCCGAGGTCCAGCCGAGCATCATGCCGATGCCCGCCTGCTGGGAGTAGGGGATCTCCAGGGAGGACAGGGGCACGCCCACCTTCGTGGGGTCCGACAGGTCCTGTGCGGAGGTGTCGGTCGTCTCGGCGTCGGTATCGGAGACCGTGCCCCCGGTGACCTGGAGGCGGGCCTCGGTGAAGATCCTCTCCAGCTCGTCCTGGTAGCTCTTGGCGATCTCCTGGGCCTCCTGCGGGGTGACGTCGCCGCGCCCCACGAGAGCGGAGGTGTAGACCCCGCGGGTGGAGTCCAGGGAGTCGATGAGCCGGTACATGAGCGGCTGGGTCATCGAGGGGTCGTCCCCCTCGTTGTGCCCGCGGCGCCGGTAGCAGATGAGGTCGATGATGACGTCCTTGTGGAAGGTGCGTCGGTACTCGTAGGCGTGGCGTGCGGTACGGGCCACCGTCTCGGGGTCGTCGGCGTTGACGTGGAAGATCGGCACCTGCAGGCCCTTGGCCAGGTCGGTGGCGTAGATGGTGGAACGGGCCGAGGCCGAGCCGGTGGTGAAGCCGATCTGGTTGTTGACGACGATGTGGACGGTGCCGCCGGTGCGGTAGGCGGGCAGCTGGCTCATGTTGAGGGTCTCGTAGACCACGCCCTGGCCGGCGAAGGCGGCGTCACCGTGGACGAGGACCGGCATGACCGTGTAGCCCTTCTCGCCCAGGCCGATGCGGTCCTGCTTGGCGCGCACGATGCCCTCGACGACGCCGTCGACCGTCTCCAGGTGGGAGGGGTTGGCGGCCAGGGAGACGCGGGTGGACACGCCGTCGGTCCCGGAGAAGACGCCCACGGTGCCCAGGTGGTACTTGACGTCCCCGGTGCCGGCGCCCTCGATGACGCCGTTGCCCTCGAACTCGTCGAAGACCTGGGCGTAGGACTTGCCGGCGATGTTGGTGAGCACGTTGAGGCGGCCGCGGTGGGCCATGCCGATGACGACCTCGTCGAGGCCGTCGTGGGCTGCGGCGTCGAGCAGGCGGTCCAGGGCCACGATGAGGGACTCCCCTCCCTCGAGGCTGAAGCGCTTCTGGCCCACGTACTTGGTCTGCAGGAAGGTCTCGAAGGCCTCGGCCTGCTCCAGCTTGGTGAGGATCCGACGGCGCTCCTCATCGCCGATGTCCTCCCAGTCCCGCTCGAGGCGCTCCTGCCACCAGGCTCGCTGGGCCGGGTCCTGGATGTGCATGTACTCCACGCCCACGGTGCGGCAGTAGGCGTCGCGCAGCATCTTGAGGATCTCGCGCAGGGTGGCCCGATCGCGCCCGCCCAGTCCCCGGGTGGGGAAGGAGCGGTCCAGGTCCCACAGGCTCAGCCCGTAGGAGGTGATGTCCAGGTCGGGGTGGCGGCGCAGGCGGTAGGTGAGCGGGTCGTTGTCGGCGGCCAGGTGGCCGCGCTGACGGTAGGCGTGGATGAGCTCGGCCACGCGCGCCGGCTTTCCGGTCTCCAGCTCGGGGTCGTAGGTGGTGTCACGCATCCACGCGACCGGCTCGAGGGGGATGCGCAGTGACTCGAAGGCCCGGTTCCAGAAGCCGTCCAGTCCCAGGAGCTTGCGTTCCACCAGGCGCAGGAAATCGCCCGAGGCGGCGCCCTGGATGACGCGGTGGTCGTAGGTGGAGGTCAGGGTGACGACCTTGCCGATGGCCTGGCGGGCCAGCGTGTCGGGGCTCGCACCGGCGAAGGCGGCCGGGTAGTCCATGCTGCCGACCCCCACGATGAGTCCCTGGCCGGGCATGAGGCGAGGCACCGAGTGCAGGGTGCCGATCATGCCGGGGTTGGTCAGGGTCACGGTGGTGCCGCGGAAGTCGTCGAGGTCCAGCTTGTTGTCGCGGGCCTTGGCCACGATGGCCTCGTAGGCCTCAACGAACTGGGACAGGTCCATGAGGTCGGCCTGCTTGATGGAGGGCACCAGCAGACGGCGCTGCCCGTCAGCGCCGGGAACGTCGATGGCCAGGCCGAAGGCCACGTGGGGGGGCTCGTGCAGGACCGGCTTGCCGGCCTCGTCGACCCCGTAGGCGACGTTCATCGAGGGCATCTCGGCCAGCGACTCGACCACCGCCCAGCCGATGAGGTGGGTGAAGGAGACCTTGCCGCCGCGGGTGCGGGCCAGGTGGCTGTTGATGACGGCACGGTTCTCGATGAGGACCTTGGCGGGCACGGCCCGGGCGGAGGTGGCCGTGGGCATGGACAGGGAGTCGTCCATGTTCTTGGCGGTGCGGGCCGCCGCCCCCTTGAGCCGGACGGATCTCTCCTCGCAGCCGTCGCCCTCCAGGTCGTGCGCGGGGTGGGCGGCCAGACGCTGGGCGTAGGGGCGAGGTCGGGGAGCGGTGTCCGACGGCGGGGCCGGCGGAAGGTCTGAGCGCGTGACGTCCTGGACGGCGGAGGAGTGACGCAGGGGGAGGCGACCTGAGGCGTGATGGTGGCTCGGCGCGGACCACCGGCAGCCGCCGACGCGAAGCCATTCGAAGGGCTACTTGACCGGTGCAGGCCGGCACTCGGATCGGTCTCGAAGAGCTCTCGCCACTGGGGGCTCACGGAGGAGGGATCCGCTGACCAGGCGGCCCGCATCTCCTCCACCATCCACTCGTTGGCGCCGAAGCCTGGGCTGGTCTGGTCCTGCGTGGGCACGTCGGGTCTCCTCGGAGCTTGTCAGTCTCCCGTTCCGGCACTGGGAGCCCTCAGCGGGACCCCGGGGAGGAACGGCGGCGTTCATCGGACATCCTAGAAGGCGAAGGGCGTCTCAAGCGAGTAAATGCGGGACCAAGGACACACGCGTGTCCCGACCGTGATGTCGCTCTGTGCCCGGGTTGTGACAGTCCTGGAGGAGGGCCGCGGTGGTACCGTTCGGTCACTATGCGATCGGCTTTCCGTCGGGCCCGCAGGCGCTGCACCCGCACGCACCGCGCCTCCTCGCCCGCCTCTGACCACCCCCACCCCGACTCGTCCTCCTCCGGCGCCCACGTCGCACTCCACGTGGGGGAGGAGCTCGCATGACCGACTGGCTCATGATCGCCGTCGGCGTGGTCCTCACCGTGGGCACCGCCCTGTTCGTGGCCGGTGAGTTCTCCCTGGTGGCCCTCGACCCCTCCACCGTTGAGACCCGCGCCGCCACTGGGAACAGGCGCGCCACCGTCGTCCAGCGTGCCCTGAGCCGCCTGTCCACCCTCCTGTCCGGAGCCCAGGTCGGCATCACCCTGACCACGGTGCTCCTGGGCTACACCATGCAGGCGGCCCTGGCGAACCTGCTCACCGGCCTCATGAGCCACTGGCTGGCCACCTCGGTGGCCACCGGCGCCGCAGTCGTCATCGCCCTCATCGTCGTCAACGCCTTCTCCATGGTCATCGGCGAGCTCATCCCCAAGAACGCCACCCTGGCCGACCCCATGCGCGCCGCCGGGCTCGTGGCCCCCTTCCTCATGGGCTTCACCACCCTCCTCAAGCCCCTCATCGTCCTGCTCAACGGCGCCGCCAACGCCGTTCTGCACGCCATGGGCATCGAACCCGCCGAGGAGCTCAGCGGCACCCGCAGCGCCGGCGAGCTCGCCTCCCTCGTGCGCCACAGCGCCGAGGAGGGCACCCTCGACGCCTCCACCGCCACCCTGCTCACCCGCTCCATCGGCCTGGGGGCGCTGACCGCCGTCGACGTCATGACCGACCGCGGCCGCCTCCACACTCTTGAGGCCGACGACTCCGCCGAGGACGTCGTGCACCTGGCCCGCGCCACCGGCCACTCCCGCTTCCCCGTCATCGGCCGGGACGTCGACGACGTCATGGGCATCGTCCACCTGCGCCGCGCCATCGGCGTCCCCTACGAGCGGCGCGCCGACGTGCCGGTGGCCTCCACCTCCCTCATGACCCCCGCGCCCCGCGTCCCCGAGACCATGCCGCTGGCCGACCTGCTCGTCGAGCTGCGCGCCCAGGGCTCCCAGATGGCGATCGTCGTCGACGAGTACGGCGGCACCGCCGGCGTCGTCACCCTCGAGGACGCCGTCGAGGAGGTCGTCGGGGACGTCGCCGACGAGCACGACCGCCGCCGCGCCGGCGCCCACCTCGACCCCTCGGGCCACTGGGTCGTTCCCGGGTGGATGCGCCCCGACGAGCTCGCCACCCGCGCCGCCATCCAGGTGCCCGACGACGGCCCCTATGAGACCCTCGGCGGCCTGGTCATGACCGAGCTCGGCCGTATTCCCGCCGTCGGCGACGTCGTCGAGCTGACTCACGCGTCCCTGACCGTCGACGCCATGGACGGGCGCCGCGTCACCCGCCTCCACGTGCGCCCCAAGGACCCTGAGGTCGCGCCCGGGGGACGGGCGCCTGAGGGGGAGCCCCGATGAACACGCCGCTCGCCCTCCTGATCACCGTCATCCTCCTGGCCGGAAACGCCTTCTTCGTCGGCGCCGAGTTCGCCGTCACCTCCTCGCGCCGCAGCCAGCTCGAGCCGCTGGCCGAGGCCGGTGACACCCGAGCCGCCACCGCCCTGCGGGCCCTGCAGAACGTCTCGCGCATGCTGGCCACCGCCCAGCTCGGCGTGACCCTGTGCTCCACGGGCCTGGGCGTCGTCGCAGAGCCGGCCATCGCCCACGCCCTGGAGCCCCTGCTCTCGACCGTCGGCGTCGGGCACTCCGGCTCCCACGCCGTGGCCGTCCTCATCGCCCTGGTCATCGTCGTGGGCCTGCACGTCGTCGCCGGGGAGATGGTGCCCAAGAACATCTCCATCGCCTCCCCGGAGAAGGCGGTGCGCTGGCTCGCCCCGCCCCTGGTGTGGTGCTCGCGCGTCTTCAGTCCCGTAGTCAACGCTCTCAACGGCTTCGCCAACGGGGTCCTCAAGGTTCTGGGCATCGAGGCCAAGGAGGAGATCGCCGCCGCCTTCAACGCCCAGGAGGTCGCCTCCATCGTCGAGCGCTCCACGGCCGAAGGCGTCCTGGAGGACTCCACCGGCCTGCTCAGTGGCGCCCTGGAGTTCTCCGAGGAGACCGCGGGCAGCGTCATGGTGCCCCTGAGCGAGCTCGTCACCCTGCCCCAGGACTGCACGCCCGAGGACGTGGAACGGGCCGTGGCCTCCACCGGCTTCTCCCGCTTCCCGCTCGTTGCCGATCGGGCCGCAGCCGACGAGGGAGAGGAGCCGACCATCACCGGCTACCTGCACCTCAAGGACATCCTCTACGCCGACGGCGCCGACCGCACCGAGCCGGTACCCGCCTGGCGCGCTCGCGCACTCGTACCCGTCGGCTATGACGACGAGGTCGAGGAGGCGCTGGCGGCCATGCAGCGCTCGGGGGCCCACCTCGGGCACGTGCGCAACGCGCAGGGGCGATTCGTCGGGGTCCTCTTCCTGGAGGACATCCTCGAAGAGCTCGTCGGCGAGGTCAACGACGCCATGCAGCGCGAGGAGTACCAGCGCCGTGACTAAATCGTGATTCAAGGGGTGGGATCAGCGGATACCCACAGATCGGGCCGTTTCTGACGACAATCGTCGACTGCCGGTCAGGCTGCGGTGACCAGGAGTCGATTCGTTCGTATGACACGTGTTTCTGGCTCAGGAGTGGTGCCGCGAACGGGGCCGTCACATTTGTGCGGGAAGTACAGGTCACACAAAGGTGTGCTGGTTCTCCTGGCAAGACCCACAGGAGACCGCTACTGTTTTAACCGAGTACAACCCAGGCTGTCGCCCTGGCAGCCACCACGTCGTGACCGCCGAGTCGTCGGCAGCAACGACTTCCTTCCCTATGACAACAGCCACCTGGAGGCTTCCCACGTGACCCCGCAGCCCATGAGTCGACGCCAGCGTCGCGAGGCGGAACGTGCTGCCGAAGCCGCTCGCCAAGTCGCTGAGGCGCAGGTCGGAGCCACCCCGCCGTCACCGTCGACGATGCACACCACTCACGTCGCCGGGGCCACTCGCCGCTCACGTCGCGACCTTCACACTCACCGCGCTCAGAATGGCGCCGCCTCCAGTCCCCGTCACCGCTCCGAGCCCATCGGCTCTCCCCGACGTTCCGCTCGCCCCGCAGAAGCAGAACCATCCACAGCGGCCCGTGGCGCCGGCAGCGCCTCCGGCAACGGAGGCAGGCACTCGGACAGGAACGCGCCCAGCCGGCGGATCCTCCCGATCGGTCCCCGGAGACCCGACGGAGTCGCAGCCCGTGGCGCCGATGAGCCGCATGGCTCGCCGGCGTCAGAACGCCATTGAGCAGCCGGAGTCCGCCTCGCGTCAGCCCGAGCATCCGCACATGTCGGCGGCTCAGGCGCACAGCGCCGCGTCTGCGTCCCTCGTCCGTCTCCTCCTCGCCGCAGGTCGCCGGCGATAGCCGTCCCACCCGGCGCTCCCGCAAGGACCTGCGTACCGCCCAGGTCGTCGAGGGCACTCAGCAGACGCGGGAGACCCCTGTCGTCGAGAGCACGCCGCAGTCCCAGTCTCGCCGGTCCGAGGGGCGTTCGGAGAACCGTCGTGACCGACACCGCTCTCATCGCGGCGAGCACGCTGAGTCCTCGTCGGCGGCGCCGTCAACACCCTCGGCCCTGACGCCCCTGGTCGCGGCCTCTCTGGCCGAGTCCACCTCGGATCTCGGGCGGGCAGCCAGTGACTCCACCGGTACCACGCCTTGGTGGGCCAGCGGTGGCACGGCTCCTGCTGCGTCCGACGGCACACAGCGCCGTCGTCATGCGGCCGCTCAGACCACCTCTGCCGGGCCAGAGGCCGGAGCAGTCTCGCAGACCGCGCCCCGTTCCGGGAGCCGACGTCAGCAACGTGCCTCCGCAGCGTCTCCCACTGGCGTCTCGGCCGCCTCGGCCAAGCCTGTCGTGGCCTCCACCCCCCACCATGCCGCCCTCTTCGGTGCCCCCGGCACACAGGCGGGCCGTGCCGCGGCCCAGACACCGCAGGCCGAACCATCAGGGCCCGCGACGCCCTTCACTCCCGAGGCGCCGCACGAGATCCGATTCTCACAGCGGATCACGGACTTCCGCGGCGCGGAGACCGTTGAGGTCCCTGAGGTCCGCAAGATCATGGCCGCACGCAAGGCCGGGGTGCCGCTGGCGGACGAGGAGACCCTTCGCGCCATCAAGGCCGCCCGGAGTGCCAGGAAGACCAAGCCCGAAAGGGCGGCTGCCGAGACCACGGGGATCGGGGCCGCCGACGAGTCTGTCGTCCCGGCGTCGTCGGCCAGGGGCGCGGCAGCGTCGAAGCCGGACACTCACCGTGACTCCTCAACCGGACCCGCCCCCGTGCGCCCTGTCCGCCGGCGCACCGGTTCCGGGATCCTGGGGCGCACCGCCGTCCTGTCGGCCCTGGCCGCGGCCACGGTGCTCGCCCCCTTGTCCAGCCACCTCGACAACACCCCTCTGGCCTCGGCCGCCATGAAGATGCACTCCGGCGGCTCCGCCACGCAGAGCCCGGCCGCCGGCGGAACGAGGTCCTCGTCCGTCGCCAGTGCCGTGCTCGGCAGCGACGACCTGGAGTCGGCCTCCGACACCCAGCTGTCCAACGTTCCCGACGCCGCCACCCGGGCCAGGATCCGCGAGGCCTTCCAGAACGCCGCCAAGACCTGCTCCTCGGCGACCGGCGCCTCCGGCGACACCAGCGCCTTCACCTCCAAGCCGCAGCTGTTCTACCCGATGCTCCCGGGAACCTACGAGATCTCCTCGGAGTACGGTTACCGCACCCACCCCACCCTCGGCTACCGCAAGCTGCACGCCGGGCAGGACATGGCCGCCCCCGTGGGGACGCCCATCTACGCAGCCGCCGCCGGCACCGTCACCACCGCAGGCATGGTCGATGGCACCGGAACCATCACCATCAAGCACGAGATTGACGGCCAGGTCTGGTACACCAGCTACCTGCACATGTACGAGGACGGCATCCATGTCAAGGTTGGCGACACCGTCACGGCCGGTCAGATGATCGCCGGAGTGGGCAACACGGGCCGGTCCTCCGGGTCTCACCTGCACTTCGAGGTGCGGACCAAGGACGACACCGCAGACGAGTCCACCGTGGAGCCGTGGGGCTGGCTCAAGCAGCACAACGCCGTCGAGCTCACCACCAACTGCAGCTGAGGGAGACCCACTGTGCCGCCTGCCGCGTCACGAACCCGCCGTCCTGCCGTCATCGCCCACCGTGGTGGCGGACTCGAGGTTCCGGAGAACACCTGGAGCGCCGTCGAGCATGTGGCCGCGCTCGGGCTGGAGTGGATGGAGACAGACCTGCGGCTGACCGCCGACGGCGTCGTCGTGCTCAGTCATGATGAGGACCTGCGCCGCACTGCGAACGACCCCCGCACCGTCGGAGAGGTCATGTGGGCCGAGATGGCCGATCTCGACTCCGGTGACGGGCGCGGCTTCGTCCGACTCGATGACGCCCTCCACGCCCATCCGACGATGAGGTTCAACGTCGATCTCAAGGACTCCTGCGTCGTCCAGGCCGCCCTGCAGACGGTGCGCGACGCCGAGGCCCTTGAACGAGTCCGGTTCGCCTCCTTCTCCGCCAGAAGGCTGGCCGTGCTGCGCCGCCAGGAGCCGCGGGCCATGACCTCTCTGGGAGTCAGCGACGTGCTCGGACTCATGCTGCGCAGCGAGGCGGCCGTCCCCCTGCCCCAGACCCGCTGGGGCTGGACGCGAGGCAAGGTCGACGCCGTCCAGGTGCCGGAGAGCTACCACGGCGTCCCGGTGGTCACCCGCCGCTTCGTCGCCTCCGCGCACACCGCGGGCCTGGAGGTCCACGTCTGGACGGTGGACGATCCCGAGCGGATGCGTCGCCTGGCCGACCTCAACGTGGACGCCATCATGACCGATCTCCCCAGTCTCGCCCTGAAGACCCTCAACTGAAGGACCCGTCAAGAGCCCGGAGCCGGTTCACTTCCTCGCGGAACTCGCTTGGGCTCCGCCTCGGCCAGGGGAATTGTGCCGCAACACGCATGATCGAGCCCCCGCCGCGGGTGGCGACGAGGGCTCGAGGTGGTGCCCCGGACAGGATTCGAACCTGCGACCTTCTGCTCCGGAGGCAGACGCTCTATCCACTGAGCTACCGGGGCCCGAGGCGTGACTGTACCAGCGTCCCGGTCCCGGAGCGAAACCGGCACGAGACTGCGACATGTCCCACGATGCCCGGAGGCTGTTGGCCTCCCTCGTGATCCGGTCCGCCCGTTGACGGTACGCTGACGCGCGTGACCCCAGAAGAGCTTGCCGCAGCCATCCGCACCGTCCTGGAGGAGGCCTCCGCCGAGGGCTCCCTCGCCCTGCCCGCCGCCGAGATCCCCGACCCTCGCGTCGAGCGTCCCCGCAACCGCGACCACGGCGACTGGTCCACCAACGTGGCCATGCAGCTGGCCAAGAAGGCGGGCACTAAGCCGCGCGATCTCGCCGAGCTCCTCGTCCCGCGTCTTGAGGCCCTCAACGGCATCGCCTCCGTGGAGGTCGCCGGCCCCGGATTCCTCAACATCCGCCTCGACGCCGCCAGCGCCGGCGAGCTCGCCCGCTCCATCGTCGAGGCCGGAGAGGCCTACGGCCGCAACGACTCCCTGAGCGGCCAGCACATCAACCTCGAGTACGTCTCGGCCAACCCCACCGGGCCGGTCCACCTGGGTGGCGCTCGCTGGGCCGCAGTCGGCGACTCCCTGGCCCGGATCCTGTCCGCCTGCGGGGCCGAGGTCACGCGGGAGTACTACTTCAACGACCACGGCACCCAGATCGACCGCTTCGCCCGATCCCTGCTGGCCTCCGCACGCGGCGAGCAGACCCCCGAGGACGGCTACGGCGGCGCCTACATCAGTGAGATCGCCCAGCAGGTGACCGCCGACGAGCTCGCCGCCGGCCGCCCCGACCCGGCCACCCTGCCCGACGTCGAGGCCACCGAGGTCTTCCGCTCCCGCGGCGTCGACCTCATGTTCGCCGCCGTCAAGGCCGAGCTGCACGCCTTCCGTTCCGACTTCGACGTCTTCTTCCACGAGGACTCCCTGCACACCTCCGGTGCCGTCGAGCGCGCCATCGCCCGCCTGCGCGAGCGCGGCGTCATCGAGGAGCGCGACGGCGCCACCTGGCTGCGCACCACCGACTTCGGGGACGACAAGGACCGCGTCCTCATCAAGTCCGACGGCAACGCCGCCTACTTCGCCGCCGACCTCGCCTACTACCTGGACAAGCGCGAGCGCGGCGCCGACTGCGCCCTCTACCTGTTCGGGGCCGACCACCACGGCTACATCGGCCGCATGATGGCCATGTGCGCGGCCTTCGGGGACACCCCCGGCACCAACATGCAGATCCTCATCGGCCAGCTCGTCAACCTCGTGCGCAACGGCGTCCCAGTGCGCATGTCCAAGCGCGCCGGCACCATCGTCACCCTGGAGGACCTGGTCGACGCCGTCGGAGTGGACGCCGCCCGCTACGCCTTGGCCCGCTCCTCCATGGACTCCATGATCGACATCGACCTGGACCTGCTGGCCTCCTCCACCTCAGACAACCCCGTCTACTACGTCCAGTACGCCCACGCCCGTACCCGCAATGTGGCCCGCAACGCCGCAGAGCACGGCGTGAGCCGCGACCCGAACGAGGCGCCCTTCGAGCCCGCCGCCCTGGACGACCCGGCCGACACCGCCCTTCTGGGGGTCCTGGCCCAGTTCCCCGCCACCGTGGCCCAGGCCGCCTCCCTGCGTGAGCAGCACCGCGTGGCCCGCTACCTCGAGCAGCTGGCCGCCGCCTACCACACCTGGTACGGTGCCACCCGCGTCACTCCCCGCGGGGACGACGCCGTCGGCTCCGGCCACGTGGCCCGCCTGTGGCTCAACGACGCCGTCGGGCAGGTCCTGGCCAACGGGCTCGGCCTGCTGGGCGTGGCAGCTCCCGAGAGGATGTGAGAGTCCATGACTGACCAGCTTCCCGCCGGCGAGCCGCCCCTGGGGGCCCTGGCCTGTCCCGAGCCCGAGGACCGTCCCGACCTGTGGCCCACCACAGCACGGCGCACCGCCGACGGCGAGCTCGCCCTGGGTGGGCTGACCGTCTCCGAGATCCTTGCCGACGCCCCCAGCCCCGTTTTCGTCCTGGATGAGGCCGATCTGCGCGGCCGCGCCGCCTCCTGGAGCGCCGCCATGGCCGAGGAGTTCTGGCCGAACTACGGCATGGCCGGGGGAGAGGCCTTCTATGCAGGGAAAGCATTCCTGACCACCAAGGTGGCCCAGTGGGTCCTCGAGGAGGGGATGGGCATTGACACCGCCTCCCGCGTCGAGCTGGCCGTGGGGCTGGCAGGCCTGGAGAAGGTCGATGGATACGAGGCCACAACCCGTGCCCGCCGCCTAGGGCTGCACGGCAACGGCAAGACCCCCGGCGGAGGTGACCACCGCGGTACGCCACCGGGTGGGGCACCTGGTCATCGACTCCCCGGAGGAGGTTGACTACGCTGTGGCCGCGGTGCACGAGCTGCGGCGCAGCGGCGACTTCGGCCCAGGGGAGCGTGCCCGCGTCATGGTGCGCCTGACCACCGGCATCCACGCCGGAGGGCACGAGTACATCTCCACCGCCCACGAGGACCAGAAGTTCGGCCTGTCGGTGTCCACCGGCGCGGCCCGACGCACCATCGACGCCATCATGGCCGCCGAGGAGCTCGAGCTGGCCGGCCTGCACTCCCACATCGGTTCCCAGATCCTGGACCTGGCCGGCTTCCGGGAGGCCGTCGGTGTCGTCCTCGGCCTGCGCCACGAGATCGCCGTCGATACCGGGCACCTGTGCCCGGAGATCGACCTGGGTGGAGGCTACGGCATCGCCTACACCGGCGCCGACCCCGTGGCGCCCTCGCCGGCACAGGTTGCCCGCGCCCTGGCCGAGGCCGTGCGCGAGACCTGCGAGCGCCTCGGAGATGAGGTTCCCACCGTCTCCCTCGAGCCCGGTCGCGCGATTGCCGGCCCGACGACAGTCACCCTCTACACCGTCACCGGCCTCAAGCGCGTCGAGCTGGGGGCGGGGGCCTCGCGCCTCTATGTCAGCATCGACGGTGGCATGAGTGACAACATCCGCCCCGCCCCTCTACGAGGCCGCCTACACGGCCCTGGTCGCCAACCGTCGACCCGACCCGCAGGCCGGGCTGGTGCGCAGCCGGGTGGTGGGTAAGCACTGCGAGTCCGGTGACGTCGTCGTGCGTGACGTGGACCTGCCCACCGACCTGGCTGTCGGTGACGTGTTGGCTGTGCCCGCCACAGGCGCCTACGGGCGCTCCATGGCCTCCAGCTACAACCTCTTCACTCGCCCCGGTGTTCGCTGGGTGCGTGAGGGCGAGTCGGGATGGGTCCTGCGCCCTGAGACCATCGAGGACCTCCTGCGCCTCGAGGGCTGAGACCTCCGGTAACTCTCAGGAGCGCCGTCGTTCCAGGGAACAATTCCTGGAACGACGGCGCCCCTGTGTGAATTCTGATGAAAGCGTGAGTTAATTCTGGAGGTAATGACAACCTAAAAGAACTCTGAGTGAAGTTGTTCTGAAATGGGAGCTGATGACGAATTGTTTTGGAGGAGTGACACAACTGAAGCGCGGTACAACCGATAGGTGAGACACAGGGCTGGCATAGTCAGGCGATACTTGCGTTGTTTGAAACCTACAAATTGTGGGGAACTGAGTTGTTTGAAAAGTAAGTTTTGGATGTGCTGAGACTGTGAGGTCGCGCGTGTTCTGAGTGTTCGCTGTTCCCAAACAGTCGGTTTGTGACACAGTGGTCTTGGTCATCACGGGGCGGCCTTTCCCTCTCCTGAACAGACGGTGGGAACGTTCGGTGATGTTTCACAAGGCAAACCCTTGTCATCTATGCCAGGAATCCGGAGAACCCATGAACACAATGTCCACGGGCGCCGCCTCTCGGCCGGCCCTCTCGCGAGGGGCGGTGAGGGGGGCCGCCGCCATCCTCACTCTCTTCCTTGTCGCGATCATGTCCCAGTTCGCCCCCCAGGCGAGCGCCGAGGAGAACAAGAGCGTCAACGTCACCAACCTGTCTCTGACACGTGTGGACGGCAACAACGTTGAGCAGGACGGAAAGCTCAACACCTACGACCTCGCCCGCCTCAGCTTCGACTGGAGCGGTGTCGACGCCAACCTCAAGTCCGGCGACTCCTTCACGATCGGTCTGGGTGAGTACTTCACCAACCTGCAGAACAGCGAGACCCACCCGATGACCGTCGAGCACGGCGGCAAGGACGTCGAGGTCGGCACCTGCACCCTGACTGTCAAGGACGTCACCTGCACCTTCAACTCCAAGGTTGACGAGCTGAAGAACGCCGGCTTCCACAACTTCAAGGGTTCCGGCTCCGCCCTGGTGGCCGTTGCCAAGGCTGCCGACGTGCAGACTGTCGACTTCACCGTCAACGGTGTGACCACGGCCGTCACCCTGCCCGGTGGCGGCGGCATCGGCGGCCCCGAGGAGAGCAACTGGGAGCTCACCAAGTGGGCCTCCAGCTTCTACAACAACTACAAGGAGCTGACCTGGGGCGTGAACTTCGGGGCCAACCAGACCACTGGAGACAAGCTCGGCAAGACCTTCGACGGCTCCCGCCAGACCATCGTCTTCACCGACACGCTCGGTGCCGGCATGACCTTTCAACCAGGCTGACGCCACCCGCACAGTCCTCAACCTGCGTCCCGCGGACGGCAAGTCCATCCCGGTGACCAACGCCGCTGGTCAGGACGCCACCACCCAGTACGGTGACTTCGACGTCAAGGCCACCTACTCCCAGGACGGCCGCACTGCGACTTATGAGGTGACTGGTCCGTTCCAGAACGGCACCAACTTCACCCTGGAGTACCCCGTCTCCTTCGTGGACGCCAACGGCAACGCCGTCGCCGCCTCCCGGGGCACCTCTTACGAGAACACCGTGAACCTCAAGGGCACGGACCTGACCAGCACCCAGCAGCAGTCCTACGTCCAGTACTTCGACATCTCGGTCCAGATGGAGCCCGGCTTCGGCGGCTTCGACGTGACCAAGGTCGTCGAGGGCGAGGCTGCCGCACAGGCCGCCGGCTCCAGCTTCGTCGTCGACGTCGCCTACGAGCTGCCGGCCGCAGCCAGCTCCTACCCGGACTGGAAGGCTCCCGAGGGCCAGAAGGCCACCGGAGAGGGCCGCACCGGAACCTCCTCCGTCACGGTCAAGCCGGGTGAGCCGGTCGCCTTCGACGGCACCTTCCCCGTGGGCACCAAGATCACGCTCACCGAGGACACCTCCAAGGCTCAGCCCGCCGCCTCCGGCTTCAGCTGGGGCGAGCCGGTCTTCACCGTGGACGGTCAGAAGACCAATACCTTCACCATCCGCGACCAGGAGCTCGTCAAGGTCTCCCTGACCAACACGACGACCGCGACGCCGCCGACGACCGCGCAGATGCCGCCCACGGCGTCCAACCCGCCTGCCACCCCGCCGGTCGACACCCCGCCGACGACGACCACGACGCCGCCGACGACCGCGCAGGCCCCCGCCCACGGCGTCCAACCCGCCGCGACGACGCGCCGCCGACGACCGCGCAGCCCCCGCCGACGACGTCACCGCCCGACGCCGCCGGTGAACACCCGCCGACGACCACGCAGGGGCAGCCGCCGAGCACTCCGGGTGCTCCGGTGCCGCCCACCTCCACCCCGAAGACGCCGAACGGTGGCACCCGCCGCTGGCGCACACCGGTGCTAACGCCGTTGCGCTCCTGCTGCTCGCCGGTGCCGGCCTGGGTGGCGGTGCCCTCCTGGTGGCTCGCCGCCGCAAGGCCTCCTGAACGCGGGTAGCCGCTCTCGAGCCTGAGCGCTCTGACATCGGAGCTCACCCAGTGGCCCCGTCCCGGTTCAACCGGGGCGGGGCCACTGGCCATCTCCGCCCAGCGGGCCGTTCGGCATTCCGTCGGCCCTGCTCGGGACGGACTGCCGGAAGCAGGAGAAACCCATGGGATCGTCTCAGCCTTGGGGAGGAGGGTCCCTCCCCGCCAATCGTTCTCCTGGGGGGCGCTAGGTGGCGCGCTGCTTCCTAACCTGACGGCATGAGCGCAACGACCTCCTCCTCGTCCTCACTGACTGCCTTCGTCTCCTCCCTGGAGCAGCCGCCCCCGGCCTGGGGGTACTCCGACGGTGCGACCACCCCGGTATCCATGGGCCTGGGGCGGGTGATCGTTCGGCTGCTCAAGCAGATCATCTGGCGCCGCTGAGAGAGTCCCTCCCGTCCGTGCCGCCTCAGGCGGGTTCCGGAGGCGCCTCTCCCGGCTCCATCGGATCAAGGCGCACAGGGCCGGCCGTGTGTCCACAGGCGGACACGCAAGCGCTCCACGGCCGATGCCCCTTATGCTGGCCCGCAGCGATGGCCAGCGCGGGACGTGCGGCCGGTTGACCGTGCCCGTCGTGAGCGGCCCATCGCATGACGCAGTCGAAGTGCCCACGCACGGCACGCAACACAGTACACACAGCAAGGTGGTCATCTCGTGGCTCAGGACCTCTCACCCGCCCAGCGCACACTCACCGTCGGCGTCCTCGGCGCCGGGACCGTTGGCAGCCAGGTCATTCGCCTCCTCAGCGAGCAGGCCGACGACTTCGCCGCCCGCTCCGGCGCACGTCTTGAGATCACGGGCGTCGCCGTCCGTGATGTCAACGCGCCGCGTGACGCCTCCGTCTCCCGGGACCTTCTTACCGATGACGCCACCGCTGTCGCCACCGGGAACGAACTGGTCATTGAGCTCATCGGCGGGATCGAGCCGGCCCGCACCCTCATCCTGGCCGCCTTCAAGGCCGGGGCCAGCGTCATCACCGGCAACAAGGCCCTCATCGCAGCCCACGGCCCCGAGCTCTACACCGCCGCGGCTGCGGCCGGCACTGACTTCTACTACGAAGCCGCTGTCGCCGGTGCCATCCCTGTCGTCTACGCGCTGCGCGAGTCGATGGCCGGCGACCGCGTCACCAGCGTCCTCGGCATTGTCAACGGCACCACCAACTACATCCTCGATGAGATGAGCATCAAGGGCCTGTCCTTCGAGACCGCCCTGGCCACCGCCCAGGAGCTCGGCTACGCCGAGGCCGACCCCACCGCCGACGTCGACGGTCTGGACGCCGCCGCCAAGGCCGCCATCATCGCCTCGCTCGCCTTCCACACCCGCGTGGGCCTCGATGACGTCTCCGTCGAAGGCATCCGTGAAGTCACCGCCGACGACATCCGGGAGGCCCACGCCTCGGGCTGCGAGCTCAAGCTGCTCGCCATCGCCCAGCACCGCGACGACGAGCACGCACAAGGCGTCTCCGTGCGGGTCCATCCCGCCCTCGTGCCCAACGACCACCCGCTGGCGAGCGTTCACGGCGCCTACAACGCCGTCCTCGTCGAGGCCGAGAGCGCCGGGCGCCTCATGTTCTACGGTCAGGGCGCAGGAGGAGCCCCGACAGCATCCGCAGTCCTGTCCGACGTCGTCGCCGCCGCCGCCCACCGGGTCCACGGCGGCCAGGCCCCCCGTGAGTCCTCCTACGCGAGCCTGACGGTCCTCGGCCCGGAGGCCGCCGTCACCCGGTACCAGATCCAGCTGCGCTCCGACGACGCCGTCGGCTCCCTGGCCGCCATGGCCACGGTCTTCGCTGAGAATGGGGTCTCCATCAACTCGGTGCGCCAGAGTGCCTACGTCACCACCGATGGCAGCGAGGACCAGGCCGTCGTGACCTTCGTGACCCATCCGGCTCCCGTCTTCCACCTCGACGCCGCTGTCGAGGGGCTGCGAGCCTCGGACCGGGTCGCCGAGATCGTCTCCATCCAACGCGTCGAGGGTGAGTGACATGCGCATCGTCTACGAGCGCGCGGCCGTCCGGGTCCCGGCCACGACGGCGAACATGGGACCCGGATTCGACTCCTTCGGCATGGCCTTCCGCTACTACGACGAGGTCTCGGTACGGCCGACCACCGGCACCACCCGCGTCATCGTCGAGGGCGTCGGCGCCGAGACGGTCCCCACTGACGACGACAACCTCGTCGTGCAGGCCCTGCGGGCAGGTCTGGACGCCGTCGGCGCACCTCAGGCCGGCTTCGAGATGCGCTGCGTCAACCGGATCCCCCACGGCGGGGGCATGGGATCCTCCGCCAGTGCCGCGGTGGCCGGGCTCATGCTGGCGCGCGGCCTCATCTCCGAGCCCGAGGCTCTCAGCGACGACCGGATCTTCGCCCTGGCCACCGACTTCGAGGGTCACCCCGACAACGTCGCTCCCGCCGTCTTCGGAGGCGCGACCGTCGCCTGGGTCGAGCGCGGGGGGGCGCCCGCGCATGGCGCCCATGCCCGTGGACGCCTCGCTCGGCGTCAGTCTGCTCATCCCGCCGGCGACGACGCGCCTGTCCACCAAGGAGGCCCGCCAGGTCCTGCCGGTCTCCGTGCCGCGCGAGGACGCCCTGTTCAACACCTCCCGGGCCGCCGTGCTCATGCTCGCGCTCGCCGGGCGCCCCGACCTGCTCATGGCCGGGACCGAGGACCGGCTCCACCAGGAGTACCGGCGTGGGGTCCTACCCGCCTCGATGGCGGTCATGGACTCCCTGCGCGAGCAGGGCTACCCGGCCGTCATCTCCGGCGCAGGCCCCACGGTTCTGGTTCTGTCCACCCTGGCCGACCAGACCCGATTTCGCCCTGGAGAACCACGGCTGGAGCGTGCTCAGCCCCGGTATCGACACCCGCGGGGCGGTCCTGACCTCCTGACCCGCACGAACGGCTTCTTCATCCGTCTTCTTGATCGCGGGCGTCCTCGAGTCCGAGGGCGCCCGCGATCCCGCGTCCGCCTCGGAGTCCCGGTGGGGTGGTCGCGCCACGCTCCCACGTGGGAATCGCGCCACACTCACGAAGTTGAGAAATAAACTATCGACGTCCTCAGTTCCTTCAGCACACAAGAAATGAAGTAGATCCAGTGTAGAAAGAGGACGTCTTATGCAGTTCGGAATCTTCACGGTGGGAGATATCACCACCGACCCGGCTACCGGTAAGGCACCCAGTGAGCACCAACGCATCAAGAACACTGTCGAGATGGCGGTCCTGGCCGAGCAGGCAGGTCTGGACTTCTTCGCCACCGGGGAGCACCACAACCCGCCCTTCGCGCCATCGTCGCCCACGACCCTGCTGGCCAACATCGCCGCACGCACGGACAAGCTGCTCCTGACCACCGCGACCACCCTCATCACCACCAACGATCCGGTGCGTCTGGCTGAGGAGTACGCCTACCTCCAGCACCTTGCCGACGGGCGCGTCGACCTCATGATGGGGCGCGGCAACACCGGCCCGGTCTACCCCTGGTTCGGCAAGGACATCCGCAAGGGCATCTCGCTCGCGGTGGAGAACTACGACCTGCTGCGCCGCCTGTGGCGCGAGACCAACGTGGACTGGGAGGGTGAGTTCCGCACCGCGCTGCAGGACTTCACCTCCATGCCCCGCCCGCTCGACGGCGTCCCGCCCTTCGTATGGCACGCCTCCATCCGCTCGCCCCAGATCGCCGAGCAGGCCGCCTACTACGGAGACGGATACCTGCACAACAACATCTTCTGGCCCATCGACCACGTCAAGAAGATGGTCGACCTCTACCGCGAGCGCTTCGCCTTCTACGGCCATGGCAGGCCCGAGCAGGCGATCGTGGGCCTGGGCGGCCAGATCTTCGCCGCCAGGAGCGAGGCCGAGGCCGTCGAGCGCTACACCCCATACTTCCGCAACACCTACGTCTACCAGGGTGCGGCTCTGGAGGAGATGACGCAGCACACGCCTCTCGCCGTCGGCACGCCCGAGCAGATCGTGGAGAAGTACCTGACCTACCGGGACGCGATCGGCGACTACCAGCGTCAGGCCTTCAACGTGGACCTGGGCGGCGTCCCGCACGAGGAGATCATGAAGCAGATCGAGTACCTGGGCTCCGAGATCGTCCCGGCGCTGCGCGCCGAGCTGGAGCCCACTACGTCCGAGGGTGTTCCTGATGCGCCGCTCCATCCGCGCCACCGGGCCCTGCTGGAGGGGGCCGAGCCCCCGGCTGAGGGGCCCTTCTCCATGTCCAACGAGTTCGACCCGCTCACAGGTCGGAAGGTGAGGATCTGAGATGGTCCGGGAATCCTTTGACACCACTGACACGACGAGTGACGAGCAGAAGAAGGATGACATGACCACTGGCACGACCGCGCCCGTCGCCCCGTTCGGGGGCACCCAGTCCCTGGCCGGATCGCCGACCTACGATGCCTACGCCAATACCCAGATGGGGCGTCTGAGCCGGATCGTGGCTCTGCACGCGGGGGTCTCGGAGCCCTCGACCTCCCGGATGCTCGCCGAGCGGTTGGCCGAGTCGACCCGCAAGGCCCTGGAGTCCGACTCCCGCCTCGCCAGCATCGAGGTCATCGGGCTCAGGCCCCTGGTCAAGGACATCGCCCTGGCCAGTGTGGGCGGACCGGTATCTGCCGACCTGCAGAAGATGATCGACGCCCTGTCCGCCGCCGACGGCGTCATCCTTGTCAGCCCGGTCTTTCAGGCCTCCTACTCCGGACTGTTCAAGTCCGCCATGGATGTGCTGCCGTCCGGCACGCTTGAGGGCGTCCCCGTCCTGCTGGGGGCGACGGCCGGCACTGCGCGGCACAGTCTTGTCACCGAGATGGCGCTGCGACCGCTGGTCGCCTACATGAAGGCCCTGCCGACGCGGACCGCTGTCTTCGCTGCCAGTGAGGACTTCGGTGCGGCCTGGCAGACACCGTCTTCCTCTGAGAGGCCCGAGTCGCCCTTGAACGAGCGCGTGGCCCGGGCGGGGCGGGAGCTGGCCACACTCATGGAGCGCTTCCCTCGCCAGGCGCCGGTTGACCCGCTGGCCGACTTCGCGCCCATGGGGGCGCTTCTCGCAGGTCGCTGAAGCCGCAAGCCCGGGGGTTTGAAGGATAGGAGCCGGCTCGGGTGCGCCTGAGTCGATCATCCTGGTGGGGCTGATCGTACGGACGGTCGGCCCCACCAGCGTCGAGGTGGCGAGAGACGTCATGGGTGGAATACCGGCGGCATCCCCGGCGTTGCTCGCCGGTGTTCCGTTAGGCACTGGGCGAAGGGGCTGCTATGCTGACGCCGTCGGCCGCGCGGATCGCACCACGCCGCTGACCGCACCAGCCCCGGACCTGAGGCTCAGGTCTCAGTAGGAACCGGCAGTGCATTGACCCACCCCCGTGAACGATTCCGGGGAAGTCTCCCCAGTTGAACGTCTCCTTCTACGGAGCGTCATCACACCGTTAGGACACTCGTGACCGAGACCTCCAGCGCCCAGCCCTCGCTTTCCACCATGCGTCTGGCCGAGCTTCAGTCGCTTGCCGGCTCCATGGGCCTCAAGGGCACCTCCCGTATGCGCAAGAGTGAGCTCGTCGCCGCCATCCGTCAGGCGCGCGACTCCTCCGCCTCCGCTCCCGACTCCCACAGCGCGTCGGACAGCTCGTCCGATGCCGGGGCGACCGACGTCGCCGACTCCTCTGCCTCTTCCTCCACCTCTCCGACTGGTGAACCCTCATCGGAGCAGTCCCGGACCGCCTCAGGGCGCTCCCGCCGCCGGCGCGCCACGGCGGCCTCTGGCGCCCCCGAGGGGCGCCAGACCGTGCCGGCTCTTGACCTGGGCCTCGATCTGCCGGATCGGTCCGGTGCCTCCAGCAGCGACTCGGCCAGCGGCTCCGGCCACGACGAGGAGCGTCCCGCACGCAGCCGTTGGCGTGAGCGCACTGAGCGCTCCGAGGCTACCGAGGGCGGCGACGACCGCGACTCCTACGGCCGCTCGGAGCGAGGCGAGCGCTCCTCGCGCGACCAGCTTCGCCGCGGCCGCCGACGCGCCCAGGCCTCCGCCGGCGCCCCCGAGAACCAGGAGCGCGCCTCACGCGAGCCCCGCACCGACTCGCCCGAGGATCACGCCGACGCCAAGGCCGCCCTCATGCGCGACCTGGCCGATGCCACTGGAACCTCCGTCGTCGAGTCCCAGGAGCGCCCGCGCCGGGGCCGGGACGGCAACGACGAGTCCGACGGCTACGACGACGAGCGCGGCGGGCGACGCCGTCGGGGCCGCAAGCGCGGACGCGACCGCTTCGACCGCGATGACCGCGACTCCGGCCGTGAGGGCCGGGACGGCAACGCGGGGCGCGGCAACCGCAACCAGCCACGCGAGGACGAGGTCCTCCTGCCGGTTGCCGGCATCCTGGACGTCACCGACAACCAGCACGCCTACCTGCGCACCTCCGGGTACCTGCCCGGCCCCAAGGACGTCTACGTCTCCAACCAGCTCATCAAGGACAACGGGCTGCGTGCCGGCGACGCCGTGACCGGCTGGGTCCGTGAGGGCGCGGATTCCTCCACGCCTCACCAGGGAGGGCGCAACAACCGCCGTCAGAACCGGGCCGGCCGGGTCAAGTACAACCCCATGGTCAGCGTCGAGACCGTCAACGGCATGGACGCCGAGCGCTCCAAGCGCCGCCCTGAGTTCGCCAAGCTCACCCCCCTCTACCCCCAGGAGCAGCTGCGCCTGGAGACCACGCCCAAGGCCGTCACCCCGCGGATCATCGACCTGGTCTCGCCCATCGGCAAGGGGCAGCGCGGGCTCATCGTCTCCCCGCCCAAGGCGGGTAAGACGATCGTCCTGCAGCAGATCGCCAACGCCATCAGCGTCAACAACCCCGAGGCCCACCTCATGGTCGTGCTCGTCGACGAGCGCCCCGAGGAGGTCACCGACATGCAGCGCACGGTCAAGGGCGAGGTCATCGCCTCCACCTTCGACCGCCCCGCCTCCGACCACACGATCGTGGCCGAGCTGGCCATCGAGCGCGCCAAGCGTCTCGTGGAGCTGGGACAGGACGTCGTCGTGCTGCTGGACTCCATCACCAGGCTCGGGCGCGCCTACAACCTGGCGGCCCCGGCCAGCGGTCGGATCCTCTCCGGTGGTGTGGACGCCTCCGCCCTCTACCCGCCCAAGCGTTTCTTCGGGGCGGCCCGCAACGTGGAGAACGGCGGCAGTCTGACCATCCTGGCCACGGCCCTGGTGGAGACCGGCTCCAAGATGGATGAGGTCATCTTCGAGGAGTTCAAGGGGACCGGGAACATGGAGCTGCGGCTGTCGCGCCAGCTCGCCGACAAGCGCATCTTCCCGGCCGTGGACGTGGCCGCCTCCGGCACCCGCCGCGAGGAGCTGCTCATCGACCCCGCCCAGCTCAAGATCATGTGGCGCCTGCGTCGACTCTTCGCCGGGCTCGAGCAGCAGCAGGCCCTCGAGCTGGTGCTGTCCAAGCTCAAGGACACCCAGTCCAACGCCGAGTTCCTCATGGTGCTGTCCAAGACCACCCCGGCCGGCACGTCCCTGGCCGACGGCGAGGACGAGTAACGCAACCGGCCAGGTGCCCGGTCTCACGTGGCTCAGCCATTGCGATGGTGCGTGAGACAGTGGCAAAATCTGCTGCTGGCCTCCGGTTCACCCGCGCTCCCGTGTGGGACCCGGGACCCTCTGACGCTTAAGGAGAAACCTATGAAGCAGGGCATCCACCCCGACTACGTGGCCACCACGGTCACGTGCACCTGTGGCAACACCTTCGAGACCCGTTCCACCGTCACCTCCGGTGAGATCCGCGTGGACGTGTGCTCGGCCTGCCACCCGTTCTACACCGGCAAGCAGAAGATCCTCGACACCGGTGGCCGTGTTGCCCGCTTCGAGGCCCGGTACGGCAAGCGCAGCAAGTAGCCGCGTCTCACGACGCCGGCGGCCGGCTCCCAGAGCCGCCGTCGGCGTCGTTTGCATATCGCACGAGTGCCGCTGGTGCCCGTCAGCACGACTCCTAGCCAGTGAAGGAACCCGAGTCCATGAGTGAGGACTTCTCCGCCGCAGAGCCGCTCCTGGCCGAGTACGCGGATATCGAGGCCGAGATGGCCGGGCCTGCGGCCGCCGACCCCGGTGCCATGCGTCGGCTGGGGCGCCGCTACGCCGAGCTGGGCAGGGTCGTCTCCGCCTACCGGGCCTGGCAGGCGGCCAGCGCCGACCTGGCCGACGCCCGCGAGCTGGCCGCGGAGGACGAGGACTTCGCCGCCGAGGTGCCGGCTCTTGAGACTGCTGAGGCTGCCGCCGGTGAGCACCTGCGCGATGTCCTCGTACCCCGGGATCCCGATGACGCCCGCGACGTCATCATCGAGGTCAAGGCCGGTGAGGGCGGTGAGGAGTCGGCGCTGTTCGCCTCCGACCTGGCACGTATGTACTCCCGCTACGCCGAGCGGCAGGGGTGGGCCGTGGAGGTCCTTGACGCCACCGACTCCGACCTGGGCGGCTACAAGGACGTGCGCCTGGCCATCAAGACCCGTGGGCCCGCGGAGCCCCAGGACGGGGTGTGGGCGCACCTGAAGTACGAGGGCGGTGTCCACCGTGTCCAGCGCGTCCCGGTCACCGAGTCCCAGGGGCGCATCCACACCTCCGCGGCCGGCGTCCTCGTCATGCCGGAGGCCGACGATCCCGGCGAGCTCCAGATCGACGCCGCCGATCTGCGCATCGACGTCTTCCGCTCCTCGGGGCCAGGGGGCCAGAGCGTCAACACCACGGACTCGGCCGTGCGCATCACGCACCTGCCCACGGGGATCGTCGTGTCCATGCAGAACGAGAAGTCCCAGCTGCAGAACAAGGAGGCGGCCATGCGGGTCCTGCGGGCCCGGCTCCTGGCCGAGCGCGCGGCCGCCGCCGCCGCCGAGGCCGCGCAGGCCCGTCGCAGTCAGGTGCGCACTGTGGACCGCTCCGAGCGAATCCGCACCTACAATTTCCCTGAGAACCGGATCGCCGACCACCGCACCGGCTTCAAGGCCTACAACCTTGACGCCGTTCTCGACGGTGACCTCGGCCCGGTGATCGCCTCGGCCATCGCCATGGACGAGGCTGAACGATTATCCCAGGTGGGTGAGGGCAGTGGTTCCTGAGTTGTGCGGCGGCGCGCCGGCGGGCGCGGTGGACCGCTACGGGCTGCGGGCGCTGGTGCGCCAGGCAGCCGGTCGGCTGGCTGCGGCGGGCGTGACCAGTCCCCAGGTCGATGCCCGAATCCTGGCCGAGCACCTGCTGGGGCGGGCCCTGCTGCTGGCCGACGGCGCCGACGGCGACTTCCCGGCCGCCTATGACGCGCTGGTGCTGCGCCGCGAGTGCCGTGAGCCCCTCCAGCACATCATCGGGCGCATGTGGCTGCGGGGCGCCGAGCTCATCAGCCGTCCCGGCGTGTTCATCGTGCGACCGGAGACCGAGGTGGTGGCCGGGGCCGCGATCGAGGCCGCCCGCGAGGTGATGGATGGCGGCGGGGGAGTGGTCCTGACCGCTGACCTGTGCACCGGCTCAGGCGCGATTGCGGCCTGCGTCGCCAAGGAGGTGCCGGGAGCCCGGGTGGTCGCCGTCGAGATCAGCGAGACGGCCGCGGCCCTGGCCCGCGAGAACTGCGAGCGGTTGGTGCCCGGACGCGTCGAGGTGATCCACGCAGACGCCACCGACCCGCTGGTCCTTCACGACCTCAATGGGCAGGTCGACGTCGTCGTCTCCAACCCGCCCTACGTTCCGGCCGGTGCCGTGGAGGACGCCGAGACGGCCCAGCACGAGCCCACCGTGGCCCTCTACGGCGGGGGACCCGACGGGCTGGAGATTCCGATCGATGTCCTGGTGCGCTCGGTCGCGTTGCTGCGCACCGGCGGAGTGCTCGTCATGGAGCACGACCACGAACAGGGGGCGCTGCTGCGCGCCGCCGCGCTCGGAGCCGGGTTCAAGCAGGCCGAGACCGGCCAGGACCTCACCGGCCGCGACCGCTACCTGCGCGCCGTGCGGTAAACCCCGCCGGCGGGGCCAGCGGTGTTGAGAGTCCCTGTGGTTCTGAAGGCCGCCCCGAGCCCGACCGCGGCGGATACTTGTTTCGGCAGTGTGATGCTCACTCGCACTCGGTGAGCTGAGGCGTCGCAGATTGAGCAGATGTGGACTGGTGGTGGGCTCGTCAACACCGTTGACGAGCCCACCAGATCGGCGGAGCAATCGAGCCTCGATGTTCCCCGACTACTTACTATTCATGCCGTTTCCACGCGCCTGCGCAATTCCGTCGCAGAACCAACGGGTGATCGATTCTGGGTGCGTGATTGCCGTACCAATGGTGACGGCTAGAGCCCCGCGTTGTAAGGCCTGAGCCGCTTCGCTAGCATTGTGAATTCGGCCCTCGGCAATGATCGGAACATCGATGTGCTCGCTCAGATCCTCAACCAGCTCCAAGTCGGGACCATGCGTTGCTTGGCGCTCACCGCTGTATCCGGCCAGAGTCGTCCCCACGAGATCAGCGCCCGCATCCCGACTGGCTAGGCCGTCGTCCAGCGAGCCGCAGTCCGCCATGAGGAGGGTACCGGGGAACTGACGCTGCACCTCGGTGATGGTTTCCCTGAGAGAATACCCATCGGGGCGAGGGCGGCGTGTTCCATCAATGGCAACGATCTCGCACCCAGTCTTGGCTACAGCGAGCGCATCCTTGAGCGTGGGAGTGATGTAGACGCCGACGTTGCCGACCTTCACCAGCCCGATGATGGGGACGTGCAACACCGATCTGGCGAGGCGGAGATCGTCCAAGCCCTTAAGGCGCACACCCACGGCTCCGCCACGGACTACCGACTGGGCGACCTGGGTCATAGTTTGCGGATGGAGCATTGGTTCGCCTGGATATGCCTGGCAAGAGACGATGAGTCCGCTGCGAAGTGCTTCGATGATGTCACTCATAGGGTCTCCCGATGCCGATGAGGTCTACCAATCGCTCGAGAACCAATTTCCTCGCCCTGTCGGCGATCCGTGGCCCGTTGAGACCGAGAATCCCGTGGCAGGTTCCGGGAAGCAGGATCGCCTCGGTAGGAACGTTTGCCTCCGTCAGAGATCTAGCGAATGCAAGATTCTCATCCAGGAGAGGATCGCACTGGTTCGCAAGAAGGAATGTTGGCGGAAACCCTGAAAGATCGGTCTCTCTTGCCGGTGCCGCGTGGGGCGTCGGCTTTTGAGCACCAAGATATGCCTTCCACGAAGCAGTTGCGTTCGGCAAGTCCCATACGGCTGTACTGGTGGCGCCCTGCATCGAGGCAGTACTCAGACGGTCGTCCAGCACCGGCTCAATGAGGAATACATAGTCCGGCACGCGGATTCCGGTATCTCGACATCGAAGAGATAGCCCCGCAGCCAGGTTTCCCCCGGCGGAGTCGCCGTAGATGAATCGCGTTGCTTCCGGGTACTGCGTGAGGATCCATGTCCAGGCGGCAACGCAGTCCTCGAGTGGAAGTGGAAAAGGGGCTTCAGGAGCGAGTCGGTAGTTAGGGCTTACGACCGTTGCGCCGGTGCGCAGGGATAGAACGGCGTTCCACGCGTCGTCGTACTTTGCCTGCCCAGCAACAAAGCCTCCACCATGAATGGATAGGATGACCGCGCTCTCACCATCCTCCGGGGCATGAACTCTCAGTTCCAATTCCCCGCCATCGGTCGGAACTGTGAGGACTGTGCGAGTAAGCCCCTCAGGGACGGGGGTATCCTGGTCGAGGATCGTTGCCCCTGCGGCACGCATCGTCTGTGGATCCCAGGTGGTCTGGGGAGGAACCTCCTCCACAGCTACCACCACTTCAGGATCAAGAAGGCGAGAAGGCTCAAATGTCATGAGATGACCTCCTTCAGGAACGAGTCGCACACCGCATAGAAGCCCTCGGACTGGTCACGGCGCACGCAGTGAGATGCTCCAGGAACTAGGTTGTACGGATCATGGTGTTGCCGAGAGAATGAACCGCCTGTAGTCCGTCAACTCCCAGGAGGACGTCATCGCCGTCAGACGTCACTAGGAGCGTGGGCATAGTCAAGACCGACGCCGTCTCTTTCCAGGAGGTATGGGGAGAGACGTAGCCGGTGCGGACGAAGTCTCGATCTACCTGAACCTTGCCCTGCAACCACGCACAGGACTCTTCGAGGTCCCACGCGGGGTAAAGCTCCCGGTTCTCGGTTAGCGCCTTGTCCGGATGATCTGAGATCCATGCCATACGGGTAGCCAGTGCTGGCGCGTCGTTGCTGTAAGCGGTTCTCTGATCCTCGGAGAGCCACGCAGGTTCTTCTAGAACCAGTGCGTCAACGAGATCCGGACGCTGAGCGGCAGCGGCCGCTGCAACCGCACCGCCCATTGAATGGCCAATCAAGATCAGCGCAGTGCTGTGCTCGCGGCCCTCGAGGATGGTGATGAGGTCCTTGACCATTACCCCAACTGGATCGTTTAGCTCTGCGGGGCTGAAATGGGCGGATAGGCCGTGACCACGTGCATCTATGGAGGTGACGTCGTAGTCATTCCGCCAGTGCCGGTGCGCGGCTGCCAGCGATGCTGCGTTGTCGGTGACACCATGATTAAGGAGGAGCTGAGGCGCTCCGGATTTGATGGTGTGGATGCGCGCGATTCCAGACGTGCTTGTCATGCTTCTCTCCTGACATACTCGCGCTCGATGTCCTCAAGTGTTTTACCGCGTGTCTCAGGAATGACCTTCAGAGCGAAGACAGCTAGGAGAGCCGTTGCAACGGCGTAGATCCCGAAGGTGCCGACTCCACCAAGGGCATCGAAGAGGCTGAGGAAGGTTAGCGAGACAATGAAGCTCAGCGTCCAGTTGACTCCGATAGTCAGGCTCATGGCGGTCGCACGGATCCGTAGGGGATACAGCTCGGAAGGAATGATGAAGACGACGATGTCCAGTCCGACGGCGACTGCGGCAATGTACAGGAATATGCAGGCAACTCCGATGAAAGAGGTGGCGCCGGAGGTAATTCCACCCATGAGTAGGAAAGCGAAGACGGCGAGACAGATCGCTTGCCCTGCGGCACCGGCTGCGAGCAGTCTGGTGCGACCGATCTTGTCTACCAACCCCATCCCTATAACCGTAAAGATAATGTTGATAACGCCTACACCCACCGTAGCGAGAAGGGCCGATGAGGCGCCGAGTCCAGCGCTCTCGAAGATGGACGGGGCGTAGTAGACCACGGCGTTGACGCCAGTGAGCTGTCCTAGGATCTGCAGCCCTACACCTGCGACGAGAACATGGCGTAGCCGGGGATCGAGCAGTGCCTTCCATCCATCAGACTGGGTGGTCTCGTCAGTGGAGCGGATGTCCTCAAGCTCGGTCTTCACCTCTTCTGGGGTGCGGAACTTTTCTAGCACCTTCTGAGCCTCATCGCTACGGCCGTTGATGGCGAGCCAACGCGGTGATTCCGCCAGGCTGAGGACTCCGATGCCCAGGAGCAGAGAGGGGATGACTGCTAGGCCGATCATCCAGCGCCAGTCCTGGTTGATACCGGCAAGCGCGTAATTGGACAGGTAGGCGAACATGATGCCGGAGACGATCATCAGTTGGTTCAAGCTGACCAGTCTGCCTCGTAGGTCTGCTGGGGCGAGTTCGGAGATGAATACGGGGACGATGCTGGAGGCGCATCCGACAGCCAATCCCAGGATGACCCGTGAGACCACCATGATTGGTACAGACGTTGAGAACGCGGCCATCAGTGAACCAATGACGAATACGGCAGATGCGGCTAGGAGGACAGGTCGACGCCCGAACTTGTCAGACAGACGTCCGGAGGACATAGCTCCCAGCGCGGCTCCCACGGTGAGGGAAGAGACGACGACGCCTGAGGTGAAGGGTGTCAGTCCGAAGTAGTCGGTCATGGCGGGTAATGCCCCGGAAATGACTCCGGTGTCGTAGCCGAAGAGCAGTCCGCCCAGCGCGATGATGGAAGTGGCCCAGATGACGTGGCCATTTCGGGTTCCAGACGTTGTCATGGTCAGGCTTCCGTTCCTTCAGTAGGGATGTCACATGTCGGGAAATTCAGGGAAAAAGCGGCGGCACCCAGCAGGGCTGCCTGTGAGCCTCGGGTCGCGGTGGTGATAGGAGTGTTGGCGACTACGTCCATGGCGTCATGGGCCACTCCCTGCTTGACCGCGTCGATCCACCCGCTGTAGGCCTCGGTGACGCCACCCGCAAGAGTGACTAGATCAACGTCGAGGGTGTTGAGCAGGCTGCCGATGACTCTGCCTGTGGCGAATCCTGCGATGCGGTATGCCTCCCGCGCGGCGGTATTGCCCTCCTCTGCGGCTCGAGCGAGGGCCTTTCCGTCCTTCGTTGCGTCATCACCAGCATTCAGCTTCTTGGCGACACGTAGGATTCCCGGGCCTGAGGCCAATGCCTCGATGTGTCCGTTGCGCCCGCAGGTGCACTTCATCCCCTCGGCCTCACTGACACCGATGTGCCCAAGGTGTCCAGCTGCACCATGGGATCCTTGAAGGAGGCTCCCGTTGGTCACGATGCTCCCACCGATTCCTGTGCCGACGGCCACCATCATCATTGAGCGGTGATCGCGGCCAGCTCCGAAGAGGGCTTCGCCCAAGCCATGTGCGTGGGCGTCGTTCAGAGCACGGAAAGGTGCGGAGAACTCGGCAGTGAATGGTGCGGAGAGGTCGGCTCCTCTCCAACCCGGGATAGTGTCAGTGGCGTGAGTGACGACACCACGACTGGAATCTATGACTCCGCCTGCTGACATACCGACAGCGTCGAGCTGAACGCCTGGGTGACCCGAGAGCACATCCCTGGCTACTCGAACGGCCGCTGCCAGGATACCGTCACTGCCGTCCTTAGCCACGGTCGGGGTTGTTGCTGACGTGATGATCTCGGCGTCGCCGCCGCTGATACGTACCAGCGCAGCGTTGATCTTGGTGCCGCCGATGTCCAGTGCCACGACGTTGCGTCGTGGGCTGGCTCCACTCTGATGCAATGGGGGTTGCATGAAAACTCACTCTCCTTTGAGCTAGTTCCGCGCGAGATCCAGGGACCGGGATCTCATGCATCTGCCTGGGTCTGATACGATCCCAGTCAGATCACCATATGGTAATATTCCTAACCATAGGGTGGTTGCTACCGATGGTACACCTGTGCCGGGTGGATGGGAACGGTTTGATTAAAGATTGGAAAAGCCGTGCATAAGTACGAGCGTATTCGTGAGGCCATTGCGGTGATGGTGACTGAGGCTGGTCCTGGGGCGCGCCTGCCCACTGAGAAGGAGCTGGCTCGGCGCTTCGATGCCTCAACGATGACTGTGCGGCGCGCTCTGCAGGTGCTCGCGGAAGCCGGCCAGCTCTATGGGGTTCCCGGGAAGGGCATCTTTGTGGCGCGTTCTCGTGTGACCAAGGTGGCTTGTGTGTCTACCTCCTTCACGGAGGCGCTGCGGGCTTCGGGGCGTCGGGCGAGTAGTCGACTCATCTCGGCAGCTTTGCGGCCGCCCTTGGATGAGGCTGAGCGTGACTTCTTTGCTGTTGGTGAGGGAGGGTTTGTTGTTGAGGTGCGTCGCGTGCGCCTGGGGGATGGGGTTCCTATTGGATTCGAGGTCGCTACTCTTAATGCGGCTATACTTCCTCGAATTCTCGGGTGCGATCTTACTGGGTCTCTGTACGAGTTGATTGAACATCGCTACCATCTTGAGATTGAGCGCACAGGTATTGTTGTGTCATCCCGACTTCCGGATGGGGGTGAGGCGAAGCTACTTGAGGTAGCGACCACTGAGCCGTGCCTGCAGACAATTGTCACCGCCCAGGTTGCAGGTGGGCAAAACCTTGAGCGTACCGTAGCGCTTTATCGCGGCGACATGTATGAGCTTGCCATCTGATTCCGGTGTTTATATAGATGTGGTTCGCTCAAGTTGCTTCGGAGTGGCGGTTGTCGGGGCGGATTAAAGTAAGGGGTAGAAAATTTCGTGCTAGCTGCGATGCGTTGTCTATCTGACGGGTGTCCAGCACTGCATATAACGATCTGCGCTCGGGGTCGGGTTCAGCCAGGCCGAGACCGGCCAGGACCTCACCGGCCGCGACCGCTACCTGCGCGCCGTGCGGTAGGTTCTGCGGTAGACGTGAGGCAAAGGGGGCCGGGCCGCCTGCCGCACTGGTTGGTTCTCTGGTCAACGGTCCGCGGTTCTGAGAGAATAGTTCTGTGGCGGTGAAAGTGGCGATCGATACCAAGGCGCTGTCGGAGGCATGCGCTCGGTTCGGTGTTGCTCGATTGCGTGTCTTCGGATCAGTGCTTACCGATCATTTTGATCCCCATACCAGTGACATTGACTTTCTTGTCGACTTCCAGGTGGGGCCGGAAAGGATCGATTTGCAGATTTCTTCGGTCTGCAGGATGAGTTGACGAGGATCTTCGGAAGAAAGATTGACCTGGTCGTTGCCGAGTCGGTCAGGAATCCTTACTTCAAGTCCTCGGTGCTGAGGGGTGCTGAGGATGTCTATGCTGCCGGAGTGACGGTGTTGGAGGCTGAGCCGATCCAGGTTGCTGCGGGTACTTGTGATGGCAGCGTGATGCTCACTCGTACTCGGTGAGCCGACGTGTCGCAGATTGAGCGGATGTGAACTCACCGTTCATGGAGGGGTGTACGACCGGGGTCAGGAGTCGCGACCGTCTGCGGAGGATAACTGTTCTGCCGACTCGTGGATCACCTTGGTGGCGTTTTCCAGGAACTCAATGAGCTGGTCGACCTGGCTGTCCGGCCAGTGCTCGACCAGAGCAGTCAGCTTCTGGTTGGCGGGCAGGAATATCTCGGCAAGACGATCGACGCTTGTGGCATGGATGGTGAAGGATCGCAGGTCCGTCTCACTGGGGCGACGTTCGACCCAGCCGTCGCGGGTGAGCCGGCGTAGCACGCTCGTCATCGTCGTCGTCCCCATCCGGGTTCGGCGGGCGAGGGCAGTGGGGGTCTGCGGACCCTCACGGTGCAGGATGTCGAGTACAGCCAGATCGCTGTCGTTGAGCCCGGTTTGCGCCGCTACAGCGCGGTTGCTGGCGGTGAGCTCGCTGTTCATGGCGCGCAACGCCCTGGATGAGACGCTGATCGTGAATCCGTCTGCTCAAGCGATTCTCCTGACCCGGCTGAACGTGGATGAGCGTCAGGATAGATCGACGACGAGCTTGCCGCGGACATGCCCCGTCGCCAGCTCGGTGTAGGCGGCGCGAATCTGCTCCAGCGTGAAGGAGTAGGTACGGGCGAGTTCGACCTTGATGGCGTCGTCCGCCACCAGCTGTGCCACGTCCTCGAGGTCGCTGCGTCCACTGCTGTGGCGTGAGCCGGTGAACTGCACGCCCTTGAGGATCACCGTGGGCGAAGGAACCAGAGTGCCAATGGAGCGGCCTGTCAGCCCGAGATCGCGGCCAAGTCGTACGTAGCCGCCGCCGTAGCAGTCCAGGAGCTTGGTGACGGACGAGGGAGCCGCTTCGCGAACCCGGTTTGTCAGATTTTCACCGTATGTGACTGGAATAGCGCCCAAGGAGCGGAGGTAGTCCAGATTGCGGGCGCCGGCGATTCCGATGACCGTGGCGCCTCGGCTCACGGCCAGCTGAGCGGCGATCGACCCCACGCCGCCTGCTGCGGCACTGATGACAATGACATCGCCCTGGTGCAGGTTCAGCTGTCTGAATGCGCCGCACGCGGTTTGCGAGGCCACACCCAGGCAGGCTGCCTGCGTGAACGACAGTCGGGCCGGCTTCTTGACGACGTCGTCGGCGGGTGCCACCAGCTCGGTGATGAGTGCTCCGCGGGTATCGGCCTGGCCAGGAGCGCTTCGCAAGGTCCCCAGCACGGCATCGCC
>BNJU01004090.1_pt1 | contig 83700 bp, 98 predicted proteins | sample 8539281 | NCBI WGS metagenome assembly BNJU01 (sample SAMD00202456, study PRJDB9452) | human saliva metagenome | isolation source: human saliva | place: Japan | reverse complement strand
TGAAATAAATAAACCATAAGCAGATTCTGATAAATTAGTCTAATATCAGAACTGCTTTTTTTAGTTGATATATGTTATAATTACCGATGAAAACAATTATAACAGGAGTCAAATATGATAAAGATTTCCCGATTAAAAAAATTAGTAATTTTAGGTCATTTACCAATGAAGAGAATACAATTGACGACCTTGATGTTTTTAAATATTTTTTTGCAGGTCGAAATAATGTTGGGAAAAACGAATGTTTTAAGAGCTATTAATTTATTTTTTTAATCCTAAGTCTTACAATCCAAGTATTGATAGAAATGCTATTAAGGAAATTACTAAAGGTGCTAGTAAAGATCCTGTTATTACCGTAGACTTTATTGATGATGAATTAGAAATTGGTAAAGAAAGTAAGTATCAAATTTATTGCAACCTTAATAAAGAAGAGTCGGAACTTTACAAGACGAATTCAAAACATGCAAAATTAAACTCGAGTAGCAAAAATAAAAAAATATCTAAACGCGAAATTTAAATGTGTGTATCTAAGTACAACAGACCAAGACTTGTCTAGTCAGGCATTTTCTTTGTTAAACGATATGGTACTACAGTATTTCAAGAAAAAGCATAAAAAAATTAAACAAACTGTAGAAGAGTTTGAAAGACAGTATGATTTGTTACTAGGTACTTTTTAAAGAACATATTAATGACATTGAATCAGATTTAGATAATGAGTTTGAATTATTCAGAGAAAACCATATTGAAATAAAAACCGAAATTAGTAATTGATGATCAAGCAAAAAAATCACAGAATTTCTCCTGAAAAAAATATTTCGTTGAAGTTAGATGATGATTACGCTCAGATTATTGATGCTAAAGGAGCAGGGGTACAACGAACATCTGTCATTTTGTTAACGTTCTTTTTACTAAATGAGATTTTTTTCAGAAACATAATAAAAATAATTCTATTAGATGAACCTGAAGCCTTTCTATACCCACTTTTTAACAACAGGTTTAAAAAGATTCTATTTTAGAACTAGTGAATAATGAAAACAATAAATCACAGTTATTCATAACTACTCATTCACGAGAATTTTTTTAAAAAGAAGTGAATAATCCTATCTTTAGATTTTTATAACATTCGGCAGAGTAAAAGGAAGCAATCATATCAACGAAGTAAGAATGATTTTGATATTGTGAAAAAAATTCTGTAGTTAGCAAGTTTACTAATGAAATTAAAAAAATCAAGTATTAAAAAAATTATGGTTTATTAGATGAAGTAGACGACCACGGAGAAATTATAATATGTGAAGGAAAGACGGATAAAAATTATATTGAATATATTTTAGAGTCAAAACCATATCGACCGCAAATACGATATCAACAATATAAGAACGATGAAAATGATTTAGATTTTAATTTTGTCGGAAGTGGAGCAGAATCAGTAGTACCAATTCTAGTGTATTTAGATAAAGTAAGTCAGGTACATAGAAAGATATTTATCTTGTTAGATGGTGATCCAGCAGGGGAGAAAGCAAAGAAAAAGATTAATAGTGAAATAAGTAAATTTAGAAATTTTTGAAATTGAAGTTTATAGTATTGATAGTGGTAAAGAAATTGAAGATATGGTATTTGATGAAAATTTACTGGTTGAAACATTAAAGAAGACTTCTGAAGATTTTTTTCTGCAAAACAGCAAGAATTTGTTAGGTTTTTTTATCTAGTAAACATGGACAGAAAAAAACCTTATGGATTTAACTAAAGAATTTATCTCGTATCACAGTATTAATTATCCAGAAGGAAAAATGAAAAGTGACCTTTCTCAAAATATAGATAGAGAAAGAATGAATAAAAGTTGGCTTTTAGATAGACTTAATTCATTTTTTTATTCTGACGAGGTATTTTAGTGATGGGAACAACTCGATTAAAACCTATTTTAAAAATGGGCAGGAGGGAAAAGACAGTTACTAGATGTAATCAGAGAGCATTTACCTACTGATATTACTGTTTATGTTGAACCTTTTTTAGGTGGAGGTGCCTTATTATTTGATCTACAGCCTAAGCGTGCGATTATTAATGATTACAATTCAGAATTAATGAATGTTTATAAAGTTGTTAAGGAAAAATCCTCAGGCTCTCATTGATAATCTTTATAATCACAAAAAAATAATAATTCTAAAGATTATTTTTTTACAATATTCGAGAATTAGATAGGTTGGAATCTTTTAGTGAATTAACAAGTGTAGAAAGAGCTTCTCGAATTATTTACTTAAACAAGACATGTTACAATGGCCTTTTTAGAGTAAATCAACTGGGTCAATTCAACACCCCCTATGGTAGACATAAGAATCCCCAGATAATAAATGAAGAAATGATTAATGGTATTTCTTATTATTTCAATACAGCTGATTTAAAAATGATGACGGGAGATTATAGGTTGGCACTAAAGCATCTAAGGAAAGGAAGTTTTGTATATTTTGATCCACCCTATTTACCACTTAATTCCTCTTCATTCACGGGATACACAGAATTAGGATTCCCAATTGAAAAACAAAAGGAGTTAAGAGATATTTGTATTAAGCTTCATAAAAGAGGGATTAGATTTCTAGTATCTAATTCATTTACTGACGAAATATTAGATTTATATAGTGATGATAGTATATTTAAAAATAAAAGCAAATTAATGTTCCTAGAAAAAAATTAATAGAAATGGATCTTGTAGAGTTCCAGCAAGTGAGTTAATTATTTATAATTACGATATTTAATGTGACTTCGTCATTTGATTTTTTTATTTTGCAATATATATTTGTAGTCTGATAAAAGTCAATATTTTTTTAGAAAGCAGGTTACTACATGACAAATTCTGTAAGTTCGAACCGCTCTGAGAAGTACAACATTGCAGCTTTCTTCTCAGGTGTTGGGGGAATTGAGTTGGGATTTGAACAGACCAACGAGTTCAGAGTGGTGTATGCCAATGAATTTGATAAGTATGCGCGTCAGACTTATCGTTTAAATTATCCAAATACGCATTTGGATAGTCGTGATATTCATGCGGTGCAGCCGGAAGACATTCCGGCTGAGCGCGTGGATGTGATTATGGGAGGATTCCCTTGCCAGGCCTTTAGTATTGCGGGTTATCGCAAGGGCTTTGATGATGATCGTGGCGATCTTTTCTTCGAATTGCTTCGCATGATTGAGGGGTGCAAACCTCGGGCTATCTTCATCGAAAACGTCAAGAACATGGTCGGTCATGACCATGGCAATACCTTCAAAGTTATTCGAGAAGCCTTGACGGAGAACAACTACTTCATCAAGTGGAAGGTTCTCAACGGGAAAGACTATGGAAATATCCCACAAAATCGTGAGCGGATCTACATTGTTGGTTTTGACACCAAAGAAGCCTATGACTTGTTTGAATTCCCAGAGGTAATCAAGCTGACAACGACTTTGAGTGATGTTATCGATTTTGGCGCCAAGCCAGATGAGGCCTACTATTATCGAGAAGGCAAGCAGAATTTCTACGCTGATCTCAAGGCCAATGTGACCAGTCAAGATACAGTCTACCAGTGGCGTCGTCAATACGTTCGTGAGAATAAAAACGGTGTTGTTCCAACCCTAACGGCCAATATGGGAACAGGTGGGCACAATGTCCCTCTGATCCTGACAGATAGTGGGGAGATTCGTAAGTTAACACCGAAGGAAACCTTCAATGTACAAGGTTATCCAAAGACCTTTAAGTTACCTGAGGGTGTTTCCAATGGTCAACTATATAAACAAGCTGGAAATAGTGTAGTTGTCCCTGTAATTAAACGCATCGCAGAGCGGATTGCTTTTGCCCTTAATGAGAGCAATGGGCTGTCTCAACTGGATCGTTCAGGAAAATTTGCGATTATCTATACCAAGATGAATGGTCAGTTTGAAGGCCAGTCTTATGTGAAAGATTTTGTCTCCACTTATGAGGAAGCAGAGAAGAAGATTGCCTCCTATGAGGATGGTCTTGCCATTTTATCTGACGAAGATTATTTCAGATTGGTAAAAAAACGTGGAAATTTTGAATTTTACAGCATTATTTAACGAATTATATAAGTAAGGGGACTAGTGAAAATCTAGTCTTCTTTTGATATACTTAAATAAGAAGTGAGGTTTGAATGATGTGGGAACACCTAAAACAAGAACAAAAGGATAAATACAAGACGCTCATTACCAATTTTGCTAGTCTGAGTGAGGCCTTTTCTCAAAAAGCAGAGGGTGAAGATTATGATGTTCGAGAAAGCTATGTTGCTCCGATTGTTAATTCAAAATTCCAAGAGACCGTTTTCCAAAAGGCTTTTCATGCGGTTGGGGAGGATATTGCCAATACCTCTTATGATGCTTCGGTTGTCGTTGATGAGCAACATAAGTATTTGGTTGGGATTAAATCCTTTGGTTTGGATTCAGGGGATCAAAAAATTGCTCAGTTCAAGAAAGATTCACAGTCTTGGAACGAGCTGTTGAGTGAAATTCGATTTCAGGCTGAGATTTCACCGGACAAGGAAACAGCTGATAAAGAAAATCAAGCTCGCTATGAAAAACTGGCCCGTGAGATTGCGTCTTTGCGAAATCAACGAATTGAATCCTCTAAAGCTCTTATTAAGGGATTTCATTCTGATTCTAGTCATGTAGAAGCCGTCTATCATGTCTTGATGCCAACTTCGAAAGGACATAATCCTCAGATCCATGTGGGAGAGACGACTTATTTGCCCGTTGATCTAGACCATCTCAAAATTCTAGGCTCAACGACTAAGAACAATCCGACAAATTTCCGTTTTACGGACGGCCAGCATGACTACAAATACACGGCTGCAGATAGTCAGCTCCATATGACCTTTAGGAATAGGGAGATTGTGGTTGATACTTGGGATGTGAATTATGTCGAGGATCCCTTTTATCTCTTTGAACACCTTCACTTATTGACCTCAGAAAAAAGTGATTCGGAGATTCTCGAGACGGTGTCGTGGGTGATCACAGACAAGCATGGAAATGTAGAAGAAAATTCTGGATTTAATGCCTTTAATGGTGGATCCAAGTTGGCCAAGAAGGATCGCTTGCCACGGATTTTAAAGATTCAGGATAAATTTAAAGATAGTCTCGCTCCAGAAGAACTAGCTTTTGTGACCTTCTCTTTGGAAGAAATCCTCTTGAAAAAATGGTCCACCAAGGAAGAAAAAGCCCAGATGAAATCTATTCGCGAGGACTTGATTCGTTTTGTACATGAGACGGGAAATGAAAAATTAGTCAAAGAAATTGAACAGCTGGTGTATCGTCCAGTCAGTGAAGTGTATATTCCTCTTCCTGATTCCAAACGTTTCCATGAGGAGCGTCCAGACTTTTTTGGTAAAGGGATTGGAAGTTTTGAGCTAGGTACGAGTAAACTTGCCCTTCCAAAAGAAAAGCGGACCTTTAAGCTACGATTTTTATCATCAGGTGATGTAATTACTGCCTATATCAATCAAGAAGCTGGGAAGGCCATTCAATCAACTGATAAGCAAGAAATCCTTGGCAATTGGATTCTCCGTGGGGTCTTTCAGTTAAAAGATAGAGAGATTTTAACGGGTAAAAAATTGTCTCAGTTAGAAATTAACGGTATCCGTCTTTCCAAATTCAAAAACGGTGAAATCGGCATTGACTTCATCTGGATCGATGTGGACAATCCTCCTGAAGATGCGATTGGTTGGGTTGCGAAAGCTTCTTCATACACATGATAAAAGAACCTCCTAGTTTTCTAGGAGGTTGCTTTGTATTCTGTGGTAGGACTGTGGCCTAGGTAGGTATAAATCCGTGTCAGTGGGGATTGGGGATGGGTGGAGACGCGAAAGTGAAAGTAGTGGTCACGGTGGTCGCGACTCTGGGTATGGTGGAGTCTGAAATAGTTGCGCTGGCCTGTCGACATGGATCTCAGCAGGTCATCTTCTAAAAAGACCAAGGGGGTTGCAGTCGTTGCCAATCGGTAAAAATCATGCTCGAACTGCTGGTAATTGTCTGAAAAATAATCGAATTGGAGTTCGTGTTTATTCAGGGCTGGTTTCATAGCTAGAATCTCCTGGTTCAATAGAAAAAATAGTCGAAAGAAGGAGAGAGTGGTAGTGCTGGCCATTTTTTATGAGGACTTCGGAAGGGCTTAAGGTATAGACCTGGCCGTAGTAGATGGCGACTTGATTGTCCTGGAGGGTAGAGAGGGGAGAGGGAGGTCTCTTGCTGATAAGCCTGCTCGAGGAGGTGACGGATTTCTTGGTTTGAGAGGAGTCGAAGCTCTTCGAGAGAGAGCTGGTTTGTTTGTAAGGCCGTCGAATGCTCAGAGAGGAAGAAGCCAGCCCACTTGGCCATGCCCCGGTCTTGGAAGTCGCGTGCCGACTGATAGGGAAGATAAGAACGATCAATCATGCTAAGCCATCTAGACCTCCTGCAGAGTGGCCTCCGGTCAGTTTGCTTCGAGCCAGAGCGCGCGAATTTTCTAATAGGGCAGATCCCTTCTGTAGAGAAGCAAAGCCAAACCGGTCACGGATGTGGTCAATGGTCTCTTGGAGGGCTTCTTCTCTTTGGGTTTGCTCAGGGTCATCAAATAGGGAGATCAGCTGGAAGCTCTCCTCTACGAGCTTCCCATAAAAGACTCCGATCTGCCGGATGGCTCCTCCCTGGTAGTGGGAACGAAAGAGCTGGATGACTTCCTTAGCTAATTGAGCGGTAGAGTTGGTCGGCTCAATCTTTCGCTGGCAGTGGATGGAGGGAAGCTGTTCCTGTTTGGAGTAGCTGGCGTGGATGGAGACCAATTGTGTCTTTTTCTTTTCCCGACGCAAGCGGATGGCGACCTGCTCAGCCATCTCCCGAAAGACCAGTTCAATATCGCTTTGGCGGTGGTAGTCATGGGGAAGGATTTGCGAATTTCCTAGACCGTGAGACTTTGGTCGATAGGGACGATGGACATTGCTTTCATCGATCCCATGGGCATGAAACCAGAGCTGGACGCCCATGACGCCAAATTCTTTTTTGAGCTGGTCTGGATTGGCCTGGGCTAGTTCATAGATGGAGTGAATGCCTAGTTTGTTCAGGCGTTTTTCTGTTCGCTGGCCAATCCCCCAAAATCAGTCAATTTTTTTATCTGCCAGACTCGATTGGGGACATCTTCGTAAGACCAGTTGGCCCGCATGGTTTTCTGGTGCTTGGCGTCGTTGTCCAGAGCCAGTTTGGCCAGTAGGGGATTGGCATTGCTCATCCCGACAGTAGCGTAGATCCCAGTTTGCTGCCAAATACGCTTTTGGATCCGAGCAGAAAGAAGATCCAGCTTGGAACGTCGGTCTAGCTGAGGATCAGGAATAAAGTAGTTGAGAGAGCTGGTCAAATCGATAAAGCCCTCATCAATAGAATAGGGGTAGATGTCATCTGGAGCAGCAAATTCTTGAAAGACTTGCTGGATTTCCATGTTGACCTGAATATAGGCATTCATGCGAGGGGGCACGATAAAGGTGCGCTTGGCCCAACTTTCGATATAGTGGACAAAGGCTGGGTCCGTAGGCAGGCCTTGCTTACGGGCTAGGTAGTAATTGAATTTCCTCGTCTTGAGATCAAAGGGTAGATCATAGCTCCGCCCGACATTTTTCTTCCCAAAGACCTGCTTAAAAACGGGGGAACTGGCTAAGATGAGGCCAGCAGAATTGTCGCTTCGACTCATGACACAAAGAGAAGTAGTCAAGGGATTGAGGCCAAGGCGGACGCATTCACAACTGGCATAGAAACTTTTCATATCCACAAAAGCAATATCAGACCTAGGCTCACGTGAATAATCAAAAAGCATGTCTAGACCTCCAGAGGGAGGAAGTGGCCGACCACGATACCGACGATTTTGGGTTCATCTTCATAGGGAGCAAAGAGGTCGTCATAGGCTGGGTTGATGGATTCTAGGCGGAGGCCCTCCTCTTCTCGATAGACTTTTTGATATAGGTCTTCCCATTCCACATGAGGGCGTAGACTGCTCCATCATAGTCAAATCCGGTCTGTTTCATCAAGGCGACGGAACCGTTTGGATAGCTTGGTTCCATAGAATCTCCGGAGACCCAAGAGGCAAAGTCGTGTTGGATCTCTTGGTCGAAATAGACGGTCTCGTAGTCAGTCTCATTGTCATAAAAGGTATGACCATGTCCAGCTGCCAAGTCGATAGAGAGGACACGGTAAGGGATCAAAGAAAGCACCTTTTCTTGCTCTGCTAAGAGTTGGCTAGCAAAGAGATCGACCTTTCTCTGATGGGGTGGGGTTAGTAAAGGGTAGGTGAAAAGCGCTGAGCTCTTGTCGACAAAGTAGTCCTCTTTAACGGAGAGGCGCTTGGCCAACCTCCTGAGATTTTTATCGTGTGGCTCTGCTAAGCCATTCTCCCAACTAGAGTAGGTCTTGCGACTAATCTCTAAGGATTCGTAGACCTGAGCTTGGGTCAGCCCAAGCTCAAGTCTACGGTCTTTTAATTTTTTTGCATCAAACATCTGCATTCTCCTATGTAACGTTTTAAAAGTTACATACAGTATAGCAAAAATAAAATCGAACTTCAAGAGAAAAGTGAGAGGATTTTTCTTTAGGAGTGAAAGGGATTTAACTTAAGCGGATATCAAATAGGAGAGGTGGGTGTTTTTGTATCTTTATCCAAATTTTGATATAATAATCTCTATGAAGATTGTATCAGGTACCTATGGAGGGCGTCCTCTTAAGACGCTCGAAGGAAAGACAACAAGGCCCACTTCAGATAAGGTGAGAGGGGCTATGTTTAATATGATCGGTCCTTATTTTGATGGGGGTCGGGTCTTGGATTTATATGCTGGGTCAGGCGGTCTGTCCATCGAGGCGGTGTCTCGGGGGATGGAACAGGCTGTTTTAGTCGAGAAAGATCGCAGAGCCCAAGGGATTATTGCTAGCAATATCCAAATGACCAAGGAAAGCCACAAGTTTCAATTGCTGAAGATGGAGGCTCACCAGGCTCTCGGCCAATTGCAGGGGGCCTTTGATCTCATTTTCCTGGATCCTCCCTATGCAAAAGAGCAGATCGTAGCCGATATTGAGGCCCTGGCTGAACGTGGTTTACTTGGAGAAGAGGTCATGGTCGTCTGTGAGACAGACAAGGCAGTGGACTTGCCTGAGGAAATTGCTTGTCTAGGAATCTGGAAAGAAAAAATCTACGGAATTAGTAAGGTGACGGTTTATGTCAGATAAAATCGGATTATTTACAGGTTCATTTGACCCAATGACCTTGGGACACTTGGATTTGATAGAGCGGGCTAGTCGCTTGTTTGATCGCTTGTATGTCGGCATCTTCTTTAATCATGAGAAGAAGGGCTATTTTACCATTGAACAAAGGGAAGCCATGGTGACAGAGGCAGTGGCTCATTTGCCCAATGTAAGAGTCATCACCTCAGAGGCAGAGTTGGCAGTAGAGGTGGCTAGACGGTATGGGGTGACCAGTTTGGTCCGAGGGTTACGCAATAGCCAGGACTTCCTCTATGAAAGCAATATGGACTACTTCAATCACCAGCTGGCTCCAGAGCTTGAGACTATCTATCTCTGTGCCCAGCCCCAGTACCAGGCCTTGAGCTCGACGAGAATCCGCGAGTTGCTGACCTTCCAGCAGGATGTCAGTGCCTATGTCCCAGAGAGTGTTATAAAGGAGATGAAATAAAACGAATGAAAAAATTTGAGAAACCAAGGGCTCAGCTACCAGAAAGCCCATTTGAACCTGTGCGCAAAAAAGATAGTGTGTGGAGAACCTATCGTTGGCCGATGATTGGGACCTTGCTTCTGATTTTGGCCTTGCTAGCTTTCTTTGTTCCCCTGCCCTACTATCTGGAAATGCCCGGGAGTTCAGAAGATATTCGCCAAGTCATGCGCGTCAACCAGAAAAATGATGAAGCATCCGGTTCGTATGATTTTGTCACTGTTGCCGTCAAGCAAGCGACCTTCTCGGATATAGTCTATGCCTGGGTGACTCCTTTTACAGATATCTACTCTGAAAAAGAAATGACAGGTGGCAGTTCCAGTGAGGAATTTTTCCGGATCAATCAATTTTATATGGAGACTTCTCAAAATACTGCCAAATACCAAGGACTGAAAACGGCTGGAAAAGAGACAGAGATGGAATTCCTCGGTGTCTATGTCATGCAAGTGGCAGAAGACTCTACCTTCAAAGGCGTTCTAAATATTGCGGACACGGTTACGGCTGTGAATGACAAGACCTTCAAGAGCTCAAAAGAGCTCATCGAGTATGTTGGCTCCCAAAAATTGGGGACAAGGTTTCAGTGACCTACACAGAAGATGGCCAGACCAAGACCGCTGAAGGAAAGATTATTAAGTTGGTCAATGGCAAGAATGGGATTGGGATTAGCTTGATTGACCGGACAGAAGTGAAGAGTGACGTGCCAATCGAGTTTGCGACAGCTGGCATCGGTGGTCCAAGTGCCGGGATGATGTTTAGTTTGTCCATCTATACCCAAGTAGCGGATCCAGACCTTCGTCAGGGACGCCATATCGCGGGGACAGGGACCATTAACCATGATGGGACTGTCGGAGATATCGGTGGAGTGGATAAAAAAGTCGTAGCAGCAGATCGCGCTGGTGCTGAAATCTTCTTTGCCCCTGATAATCCGGTGACAGAGGAAGTTAAAAAGAACAATCCGAATGCCAAGAGCAACTACGACGAAGCAGTAGAAACAGCTAAGAAAATTAAGACCAAGATGAAAATTGTCCCTGTCAAAACCTTGCAGGATGCTATCGATTATTTGAAAAAGAACTAAAGTAGCCTGTTTGACAAATTTCGTACTTGAACGTATGACATCGTGTTAGCAGAGGGAAACATTCACCTTCTAATTAAATTCAAGTTTTTGCTTATCAATCTCTCTATTTTTAGAGGGATTTTTTCTTTATACTGGTGTCAGAAAGAAAGGGAGGTAGTGAAATGATTCAAACCAGTTTGTTTTCCATTTCAGTATTCTTAGCGGGAGTTCTATCCTTTTTCTCCCCGTGTATTTTGCCACTGATGCCAGTCTATGTAGGGATTCTATTGGATTCTGAGCATGAAAAAACGGTGCGTATTTTTGGAAGAGACATTTCTTGGTATGGCCTGGTGAAGACTCTTTGTTTTATCGCAGGTCTATCAACTGTTTTCCTGATTCTAGGATACGGTGCAGGGGCCCTTGGCCAGGTGCTTTATGCTCCCTGGTTCCGTTACCTACTAGGAGGGATTGTCATCTTATTGGGAATCCATCAGATGGGCCTCATCAATCTTCAGCAACTCCAAAAACAAAAGAGTATCCAACTGAAGAAGGACGAAAAACGCAATGAATTCTTCAATGCTTTTCTGATAGGGGTCACCTTCAGTTTTGGTTGGACCCCTTGTGTCGGACCAGTTTTGAGCTCTGTTTTAGCCATTGCAGCTTCTGGAGGAGATGGTGCATTGCAAGGCGCTCTCCTGATGCTGGTCTATACATTAGGCTTGGCTCTGCCTTTCTTGCTTTTGGCCTTGGCTTCTAGCTGGGTTCTACAACATTTTGCTAAACTCAAGCCCCATATGGGAACCTTGAAAAAAATTGGTGGTGCCCTCATCATCTTGATGGGCATCTTGCTGATGCTAGGAAATCTTAATAGCCTCGCATCCCTGTTTCACTAATCTTGAATGATTAAAGGAGAAAAATCATGAAAAAAATTCTTGCACTTTCTATTGCTACACTTAGCATCGTCACTTTAGCAGCTTGTTCTGGACAGAAATCAGATTCAGACATGAAAAAAACGGACGATAGTAGTATGATGAAGAAGGACGATATGAAGAAGGATGACATGAAAGATTCATCCATGTCCGATGATAAAATGAAAAAAGAAGACATGAAAGATTCATCTATGATGTCTGACAGCAGTTCTGAAATGAAGGACGATATGAAAAAAGATGAGATGAAATCTAGCGATTCAGAAATGAAAGATGAAAAGAGTGAATCATCTGATATGAAATCAGACAACTAATGAAAGAAGGGAGAGGTCATCTGAGGATGACTTTCTCCTTGTTTAAAGAGGTAATAATGATGAAGAAATTAGCTTTAGTAGCTGCAGGATTCTTGTGTACTGGACTTTTGGGGGCTTGCTCTAACCAAGGAATGGAATCATCCAACAAAAGTGAGACTAAGCAGACATCCACAATGGGATCTTCAGAGCAAGCTGGAAAGAAGGTTCAAGAGTTTAACCTGCAAGGAGTAGACGGTAAGACCTACCGCTTATCTGATTACAAAGGGAAGAAAGTTTACCTCAAATTTTGGGCTTCCTGGTGCTCTATTTGCCTATCGACATTAGAGGATACCAATGAGTTGGCAAAGAAGAGGCGGGTAAGGATTATGTGGTCTTATCCGTTGTAGCTCCAACTTTTAATGGTGAAAAATCAGAAGCAGATTTCAAAAACTGGTACCAGTCTTTGGATTACAAGGATTTTCCAGTCTTGCTAGATAGTAAAGGGGAACTGCTAAAAGAGTATGGGATTCGTTCTTATCCATCGGCACTCTTTATTGCAAGCGATGGAACTCTCGCTAAGACCCATATCGGTTATATGAGCAAGGAAGACATCGTCCAGACTCTAAAAGAAATGAAGTAAGGAGGACATAAAATGGAAACAAAATGGAAACTCATTTCCGTTCTTTTAGTGGGCCTGCTTTGTTTTGGACTCTTTTTCCTTATCAAAGGATCCATGGCCTTGGATACATCAGATGCGACGACTGAGCAGATCAAAAAAGCGTCCATGAGTCAGACACCAGTAGCAAACAAAAAGAAGGAAGAAAAAGTCAATCCAGAAGACCAACGAGAAATCTATCTAGCTGGTGGTTGCTTCTGGGGTGTGGAAGAGTATTTTTCCCGTGTTCCGGGTGTCATTGATGCCGAATCGGGTTATGCCAATGGAAAAGGCGATACCACCAAGTATGAACTGGTCAAGCAAACAGGGCATGCTGAAACGGTACACATCACCTATAATGTCAAGAAGGTTTCCTTGAAAGAACTGCTTCTACACTATTTCCGGATTATTGATCCAACATCAAAAAACCGTCAGGGAAATGATGAGGGCAGTCAATATCGGACAGGAGTTTATTACACTGATAAAGCAGATTTGCCAACCATAAACCAAGTATTTGAAGAGGTGGCGAAGAAATATTATAAGCCTTTGGCTGTAGAAAAAGAAGAACTTGCTAATTATATCAAGGCGGAAGACTACCATCAGGACTATCTACAGAAACATCCGAATGGCTATTGTCACATTGATGTGAATCAAGCTTCTTATCCGGTTATTGACGCTAGTCGCTATCCAAAACCGAGCGATGAAGAGATCAAGAAGAAGTTATCGCCCGAAGAATATGCAGTGACGCAAGAGAATGATACAGAGCGTGCTTTTTCTAACCGCTATTGGGATAAGTTTGAAGCGGGCATCTATGTGGATGTCGTAACAGGAGAGCCCCTCTTCTCCTCAAAAGATAAATTTGATTCTGGTTGTGGTTGGCCAAGCTTTAGCCGACCGATCAGTCCGGATGTGGCAACCTACAAGGAAGATAAGAGTTTCAATATGACTCGGACAGAGGTTCGGAGTCGAGTAGGAAATTCCCATCTAGGCCACGTCTTTACTGATGGACCTAAGGAAAAAGGTGGCCTTCGTTACTGCATCAATAGCTTGTCAATCAAATTCATCCCTAAAGCAGAGATGGTGGAAAAGGGCTACGGCTATTTGTTGGACTATGTCTGAGACTTTTTGCGACCTACTTTGATATAATGAGTATAATAAGGGTAAGTAGGTGAAACACATGTATTCAATCATGATTGTAGAAGACGAAGAGCTGGTTCGGCAGGGCCTTACTTCTCTAGTGAATTATGAACAGTTTGGGATGACCGTCATCAACCAGGCAGAAAATGGCCGTGAGGCCTGGGAGAAGTTTCAAGATCAACCAGCCGATATCCTTCTGACAGATATCAATATGCCACAGATGAATGGCTTAGATTTGGCCCAACTGGTCCGAGAGAAAGCTCCTTCCTGCCATATCATCTTTCTAACAGGCTATGATGATTTTGAGTTTGCTCGGAAAGCCATTCGACTCGGAGCAGATGACTATCTCCTCAAGCCCTTTTCAAAGCAGATATTGAAGAGATGTTGGGGAAAGTCAAGAATAAACTAGACGAGGAACGAAAGAAAGCCCAGGTTGAAACCTTGGTGGATCAGGGTCATTCGACAGAGTTGGAAGAGGCTATTCATTCCCGCTTAGCGGATTCCCAATTGACCCTCAAGGACTTGGCTTCTCAACTGGGTTTTAGTCCCTCTTATCTGAGTGTCCTAATCAAGAAAAAATTAGGTCTCCCTTTTCAAGAATACTTGATCCAAGAACGGATGAAAAAGGCCAAACTTTTACTCTTGACGACCGATCTCAAGATTTATGAGATTGCAGATCAGGTTGGTTTTGAGGATATGAACTATTTTTCTCAACGCTTTAAACAAGTAGTCGGTGTAACCCCAAGACAATACAAAAAAGGAGAGCATGAATGAAACGATACCCTTTGCTGATTCAGCTGATTATCTATGTATTTGTCTTTATTCTCTTACTCTTGGGTTTGGTCGGTAGTCTATACTATCAAACTAGCTCAGCAACCATTGGCCAACTGACAGAGCGGACAACCCGCAATAGTATCGACCAGAGTAGTCAGTTTATCACCTCCTATCTGAAAAATTGAAGCAGACCACCTCGGTCCTTAGTAAAGAAGAGACCGTTCGTCAGTTTGCTCAAGACAAGGAGGTGAGCCCAGAAGCCGTTCAAAGTCTGATGCAAACCATTATTGAGACAGACCCAGATCTGGTTTCGGCTGTCTTGGTGACTAAGGATGGACGCCTCGTTGCTACGGATTCTCAAATTAGCATGCAAACCTCATCGGATATGATGAACGAAAGATGGTATCAGGAAGCTATCAAGGAGAGGGCCATTCCAGTCTTGACGCCGGCCCGGAAGGAATCCTTGTCTTCAGAGAAGGACAAGTGGGTGATTTCTATCACCCAGGAAGTGGTGGATGCTTCTGGTCAAAATCTAGGAGTTTTGCGCCTAGATATTGGTTATCAAAGTCTAGAGGCTTATCTGGATCATCTCCAACTAGGCAAAAAAGGCTTTAGTTTCATCGTCAATCAGAAGCATGAATTTGTCTACCATCCTAAAAAGACAGTCTATTCTTCCAGTCGGGAAATGCAGGCCATGCAACCCTATATTGCTGTCAAGGATGGCTATGCCCAAAAGGGGCAGAACTTTGTCTACCAAATTGCTATACCAGAGAGCGATTGGACCTTAATTGGAGTGGCTTCTCTGGAAGGTCTCCAGCTGCTTCAGTCGCAAATGCTCTATTCCTTTATAGGTTTAGGAGTTCTCGTCCTCATCATGTGCTGGATGGGAATCTGGTTCATTCTGCGCTTGTGGATTAAACCCCTACAAGACTTACAGGCTGTTATTTTGAAAATAGGAGCTGGTGATTCCCACTTGCGGGCAACTACCAAGGGATCGCCCGAATTGGTAGATCTTGCTCAAGCCTTTAACCGTATGTTGGATCAAATTGAAAACCTTATGCAATTGGTTAAAGAAGAGGAACAAAACGCACGACGTTATGAACTGCGAGCTCTTTCAGCCCAAATCAATCCTCATTTCCTCTATAACACCTTGGATACCATTGTCTGGATGGCTGAGTTTAATGATGGTCAGCGCGTGGTTGACTTGACTAAGTCCCTAGCCAAATATTTCCGCCTTGCTCTCAATCAAGGACAGGAACAAATTAGGCTTCAGGACGAAATAGACCATGTGCGCCACTATCTCTTCATTCAGAAACAACGCTATGGAGATAAGTTGAATTATGAAATTTTTGAAGAGGGGACGTTGGGAGATTATCAGCTTCCAAAACTGGTTCTACAACCCTTAGTGGAAAATGCCATCTATCACGGCATCAAGGAGATGGATCGGCCGGGCATGATACGAGTCACTTCGGAAATCAGAGAAGAAGAAGTGGTTCTGACGATTTACGATAATGGACGAGGCTTTGCCTTGTCTGAGTCGACAGACCAAACCCTTCTTCGGCTAGGAGGTGTTGGCTTGAAAAATGTGGACCAACGATTGCATCTTCAATTTGGCGAAGCCTATCATATGGAGATTGATTCTAAGGCCAATAGCTATACGAAAATCACTCTTTATTTGCCCCTTCCGTCCGGCAATGAATATTCATAGAGACAAAGATTGCCTTCTTTGTTTTAGATTGAAGACGAAGTCATCTAAAAAACTTTCCGCCGTGAGAAAAGTGCCTGAAGCGCAATTGTTTCAGGCACACGGAATTATTGAGACCTTAGGCTCAATAATTAGTCATGGAACTTCTACGAAGTTCGCTGACGTCCGTACTCACCTAAGGAAAGTTTTTCAGAAGACTTTATTTTCCATCTGAGCAGGCTTTGAAAAAAGCCTGCTTTTTATAATGTGACAGCAAGAAGAAGTAAATTAAATCGTCTGACTTTTTACAGATTTTCTCTTTTCCGTTGAAATTCTATCTAAAGATAGGGATTTATGATAAAATAAAGTGTTACAACTAAAGGTATGAATAAAGGAAGGCTATGCGCAAAGAAATATCCCCTGAATTATTTAATTACAATAAATATCCCGGACCGGAATTTCGTCTGGTTGGCAGTCAAGTGCTAGCAGAACAATTGACATTTGAGCTGGTTGAGAATCAAAATGATGCCTTTGATGCGACTGTCTTTGGTCAGCGTTTTTCAGAAGTTTTGACCAAATTTGATTACATTGTCGGTGATTGGAGCAATGAACAGTTGCGCCTACGTGGCTTCTATAAAGATGATCGCCCGGTCACAGATGCAGAGAAAATCAGCCGTCTGGAAGATTATTTATTAGAATACTGTAGCTATGGCTGTGCTTATTTTGTCTTAGAAAATGCAGAACCTCGTCGAGCATCCTTTGACAAGAAATCCTCTCCAAAACAACAGGAAGAGGGCAACCGTTCTGCTAAGCGTGGCGGTCGTCAAAATCGCCGGAATCGCTCTAAAAATCAGACACGGGAACGTGAACAAGAGCAAAAACAAAAGACTTCTCAACCAAAGAAAAAGAACCGTCAGCGGTCTAGAAAAAAAGATGCACAGGGTGAGCAAGAACGCCACTTTGTGATCCGTCAAAAGTAAAGAGAGAAAAGAGATAAGATGAAACCTTCAATTTATGGCTTGACTCGACAAGAACTGATCGAGTGGGCAGAAGAAAATGGTGAAAAGAAATTCCGAGCGACCCAAATCTGGGAATGGCTCTATCGCAAACGCGTCCAGTCATTTGAAGAAATGACCAACCTATCGAAGGACTTGATTGAAACCTTGAACGACCAGTTCGTGATCAATCCATTGAAACAACGGATCGTGCAAGAATCGGCAGATGGGACTGTCAAATACCTCTTTGAATTGCCAGACGGTATGCTGATCGAGACGGTATTGATGCGTCAACACTATGGCTTGTCAGTCTGTGTCACCACTCAGGTAGGGTGCAACATCGGCTGTACCTTCTGTGCATCTGGTTTGATCAAGAAGCAACGCGACTTGAACAGCGGGGAAATCGTTGCCCAAATCATGTTGGTTCAAAAATACTTTGACGAACGTGGACAAGATGAACGTGTCAGCCACATCGTTGTGATGGGAATTGGTGAGCCGTTTGACAACTACAAGAATGTCTTAAGCTTTGTCCGTACGGTTAATGATGACAAGGGGCTGGCTATCGGTGCCCGCCACATTACCGTTTCAACGTCTGGCTTGGCTCATAAGATTCGTGATTTTGCCAATGAAGGGGTTCAGGTCAACTTGGCAGTATCCCTTCATGCTCCAAAACAATGACTTGCGTTCTAGCATCATGAAAAATCAACCGGCCTTCCCGATTGAGAAATTGTTTGCGGCCATTGAGTACTATATTGAAACGACCAACCGTCGGGTGACCTTCGAGTACATCATGCTTAACGAAGTCAATGATGGTGTCGAGCAAGCCTTGGAATTGGCAGAACTCCTCAAAAAGATCAAGAAGCTATCTTATGTCAACTTGATCCCATACAACCCAGTTAGTGAGCATGACCAATATAGTCGGAGTCCAAGAGAGCGCGTGATGGCCTTCTATGACACCTTGAAGAAAAATGGAGTCAACTGCGTGGTTCGTCAAGAGCATGGAACAGATATCGATGCCGCTATGGACAATTGCGTTCTAATACGATGAAGAGAGACAGGGAGAAAGCCATTGTTGAAGAAGCTCAACCGTAACAACTGGCTGATAGAAGAAGGGCAATTAACAAAAAAAGGAAGACAACTGCTACTAGGTGGCAGTTTCTTCTATTTTGTCCTGCTCTGCCTCATGTGTTTTCTTCCCCAGCGACCTGAACCAGGGATGGAAACACCTGGGATTCAACATTTTGGTCGTGTAGTCGTATTACTGATTCCCTTTAATTCTCTCATCAACCTAGGTCAAGTGACTAGTCTGCTCCAGCTGATCAAGGTGCTTGTACAGAATATAGCCAATATCTTTCTCTTGTTCCCTTTGGTTTTTCAACTATTGTGGCTCTGGTCCTGGCTAGGCACTCGGAAACGCGTCCTTTGCTTTAGTCTAGGGATGAGTGTGTGGATTGAGCTTAGTCAGATCGTACTAGACCTCTTGTTTGATTTCAATCGGGTGTTTGAGATAGATGATCTGTGGACCAATACCCTGGGAGGCTACCTGGCCTATCTGTGTTTTAAATGGCTGCAAGCTTCAATGGGGAAGGACAATCTATTTTAGTTTGGACTAAAATCCGAACGATTGAATACGATTTCAAATTTTGGGTTGACAAAGTCAGAAGCGGGAGCTATAATAGCTTCAAGACATCAGAAAAGTAGAGGTTTTTCTCACTTCCAGGGAGCTTGTGGTGATTGCGAACAAGCAGTGGTGAATCTTGAAATGGGCTGATGCGTTTATGATGATGAATTTGAAACAATAAAAATTCGGTGAGCACACCTTATCGTGCACCCTGTTGTTAGACAGGTCAGAGATGTAGGAGAAAGAATGTCTTCCTACAATTGAGGTGGCACCGCGGTATCGAATCGTCCTCACACAGATTTTTCTGTGTGAGGTTTTTTGTATCTCAAAGGGATCCAGTGAGACTGCAGCTCAAAGGGCCAGCGAGAGAAAAAATCATAAACAGAATTGAAAATATAGAAAAGAGGACACAATCATGACAGAAACTAAAGGATATTTCGGACAATTTGGTGGATCTTTCGTACCAGAACCCATTCAAAACTTGCTGGATCAATTAGAGGCAACTTTTGAACAATACAAAAATGACCCAGAATTTATCGCAGAATACAAACATTATTTGAAGGATTATTCTGGACGGGAAACTCCGCTCTACTTTGCGGAAAGTTTGACAGAACATTTAGGTGGGGCAATAATTTATTTGAAGCGCGAAGATCTGAATCACCTAGGTTCGCACAAGTTAAATAACGTCTTGGGGCAAATCCTCTTGGCCAAACGCATGGGCAAAACGCGCGTGATTGCCGAAACAGGAGCTGGTCAACACGGTGTAGCTACAGCAGCTGCGGCAGCTAAGTTTGGGATGGCCTGTGATGTCTACATGGGGGCAGAAGACGTGGAACGCCAACGTCTCAATGTTTTCCGCATGGAAATGATGGGGGCAACCGTCCATGCGGTTGAAACAGGTACAAAGACCTTGAAAGACGCTGTTGATGCTGCTTTTGGAGCATGGATGGCGGATCTGGATGCTTTTTATGTCTTGGGTTCTGCCGTTGGACCTCACCCCTACCCAACCATTGTGCATGAATTCCAAAAGGTGATCAGTGAAGAATCTAAACGCCAAATCTTGGAAAAAGAAGGTCGTTTGCCGGATTATGTCATTGCCTGTGTTGGTGGGGGATCCAATGCCATTGGTGCCTTCTCCCAATATGTAGGTGATGAAGCAGTCAAATTGGTCGGAGTTGAAGCGGCAGGCCATGGTTTGGATACTGATCAGCACGCAGCGACCATGACCAAGGGGACTGTTGGAGTTGTCGATGGCATGAAGACCTATGCTGTCTTTGGAGAAGATGGAAAAGTAGCGCCAGTGTACTCAATCTCTGCTGGTTTGGACTACCCAGGGGTTGGTCCAGAGCATGCTTTCTTTAAAGACTCTGGTCGTGTCGAATATGTAGCTGCGACAGATGATGAAGCAGTTCAAGCGCTTCTTCTTCTCAGTAAGACAGAAGGAATCCTCCCAGCCATCGAAAGCTCACACGCGATTGCAGAAGCGGTCAAACGTGCTCCACAATTAGATAAAGACAAGATCATCATCATCAATGTTTCTGGACGAGGGGACAAGGACGTGGCTGCGATTGCCGATTATCTAGAAGCGAAAGCTACAAAATAAGAAATCTTATCTGCTAAAAATTGTAAAAAACAGTAAAGCATGATAACTCAGAAAAAGACAGGGAACGAAAGGAATCCGGTCTTTTTCTTTTTTAAAGAGAAAGACTAGGAGGCCGATGAGGGAAGCCCCTTGTATGACTAGGAGGACTTGGACAGATGAGAAGGTCAAAGAAAAAGTAGCCAGTAAGAGAAAGTCCCCTGCTCCAATGCCAATGGAGTAAAGACAAGATAGAATTCCTAAGAAGAGAAAGACTCCCATTAAGAGGGTAGGGCCGGTGAAAAGTAGGCAAAGAGTGTGGAGTATTAGCCAGAGAAGGAGAGGGTACTCCATGGAGCGCAAATCATAGATAGCCAAAACACAACTGCCAAGCAGAAGCAGGAGATGAGGGATGGGAAGGAGCCCCTGATAGCATAGCAAAAAAAGAAGGCCAGACCAGGCTTCAAAGAGGGCATACCAATAAGGAAGAGGACTCTGGCAGTAGCGACAACGGAATCGAAAAAGTACTTGTGAGAGAATGGGAATCAGGTCCAGAGGTCTTAAGGTCTGTTGGCAACGATCGCAGTGGCTTCTCGGACAGATGATGGAGCTTTCTGGAAAGCGGTCAATGACGAGCCCTAAAAAGGAGGCGATGCAGGCACCGACTGTAAAAAAATAAAAGTTAATCATACTTATATAATTCGTAAAAAAGATGACTAATAACGATTAGAACTGAAACAATTTTCTAACTTTTCTTATTTAAGCAATTTCTCTTGCATTTCTTAATTAGAAGGATTATAATATAACTAAATTAGAATAATTCTAAAAAAGGAGAATTTAGTTATGACAACAATTAAAAAAGAAGCAGCAAAAGACGTAGCAACATTTGCAACAATCAGCGAAGTAAGCAAGAGTTTAACTGATACAAAAGCGGTTCTCAACCAAGTGGTGGCAGATCTTTATGTCGCTCATATTGCCTTGCACCAAGTGCACTGGTATATGCGTGGCCGTGGTTTCCTCGTATGGCATCCAAAAATGGATGAGTATATGGAAAGCTTGGATGCGACTCTTGATGAAGTGAGTGAACGCTTGATTACCTTGGGGGGCGCTCCATACGCTAGCATGGTTGAGTTCTTGGAACACAGCAACATCCAAGAAGAAAAAGGTTCATTCGAACGCTCTATGGAAGAAAATTTGGGACGTGTTCTTTCTATATTCCGCTACTTGGTAAGTCTTTATCAAAAAGCCTTGGATATCACAGATGCTGAAGGAGATGACGTGACCAACGATATCTTTGTTGGTGCAAAAGCTGAATTGGAAAAACATATCTGGATGATTGCCGCTGAATTAGGTCAAGCACCAGGTTTGTAATCTGAAAATAAACAAACGAGCCTTCCTTGCTTGGGAGGCTCATTTTTGTTTGGATGAGATTTTTCCTGTAAATAAAATAGGGGCCATCTTGAAAATACTTGAAAGATTTGATAGAATAAGCACATGAAAACCCTGTACGATGTTCAACAATTTCTGAAAAAATTTGGAATCATCATTTATGTCGGAAAACGACTTTACGACATCGAATTGATGAAGATTGAATTAAAAAGGATCTATGACGCTGGGCTGATGGAAAAATTGGATTATCTAGAAGCGGAAGCCGTCTTACGTAGAGAACACGCACAGGAATTACGCTATTTAGAAGAGGAAAAAGAAAAGTGAATGTAACAAATGTTTTAGTATGGTTGATTGTTTTAGGGATGTTTGGCTGGATGGGCTACAATTACTTCCGTATCCGTCGTGCTGCAAAAATTGTGGACAATGCAGAGTTTGAAGAATTGATCCGCAAAGGCCAATTAGTGGACTTGCGTGATCCGAATGAATTCCACGCTAAGCATATTTTGGGAGCTCGGAATATTCCTTCCAACCAGTTAAAAGTGAGTCTGGCAGCTCTTCGCAAAGATAAACCAGTCTTGCTCTATGAGAACAGTCGTGGTTCCCGTGTGACCAATGCGGCCCTCTTCTTGAAAAAACAGGGCTATAAAGATATCTATATCTTGTCCTATGGTTTGGATTCATGGGATGGAAAAGTAAAAACGAACTAAGATCAAAACTCCAGAAGTATAAGCTTCTGGAGTTTTTTAGCGGGTTTCTTCTAAAAAAGAGCGAATCGCATCACATTCAACTGATGTGAGGGGGCGATACTGCCCCTTTTTCAGCTCATCCTCTAAAGTAAAAGGCCCAAAGCGAACTCGTTTTAAAGTAGTGACTTTGACCCCAATGGATAAAAACATCTTTTTCACCTGATGAAATTTCCCTTCAGACAGGGTGACTAGGGCCTGACTTTCGGTAAGGCTGGAGTTAAGGATTTTTAGTTTGGCCGGCTTACACCTGGTCCCGTCTAAGAAGGTGATTCCTTCTTGAAATTCCTCTATATGAGCGGGTTCAAGAGGGCCGTTGACTGTTACCGCGTATTCTTTTTCAATATGGTATTGGGGATGAAGGAGTTGGAAACCTAGAGGTCCATTATCTGTGAGTAGGAGGAGGCCGGTCGTATCCCGATCCAGTCGACCGATAGGATAGGTCTTGGGGGTCCGGTCTTCTGCTCGGAGGAGATCCAACACTGTAGGATGTTGGGCATCCTTGGTAGCCGTCACTAGTCCTTGAGGTTTATGAAGAAGAAAATAGTGATGGGAACAGTCGGTAAGGATCCGATCCTTCCAGCGAACTTCTTGGAGACCTGTATCTACATTTTGGGATAATTTTGTTGCAGCAAGTCCGTCGACTAGGATCTGCTTTGGCTAGGCTCTGTTTGATTTCTTTGCGAGGAATTTGGTAGTGGGCCAGTAATTGATCTAATCTCATAAAAGACAGGATAGCATGAAATGGAGAGAAGCACAAGTATTCGGAAAAATGATGAAGAAAAGGGATAAAGAGGTGAAAGATTTTCATGAATAGAGTGGTTAGGAGTGGGAATGAGAAAGCAGGTTTTCGAAAGAAAGCATGAAAACATTTACACTTACTTGAGTTAAGTCATTTGCTTAAAATTGTGGTATAATCGTTCAGTTAGAAAATAAATTTTTGAATACAATAGAGGAAATCATGACAAAATTAAGAGAAGATATCCGTAATATCGCGATTATCGCCCACGTCGACCACGGGAAAACAACCCTTGTTGACGAATTGTTAAAACAATCTGAAACTCTTGACGCACGTACAGAGTTGGTAGAGCGTGCAATGGACTCAAACGATATTGAGAAAGAGCGTGGAATCACCATCCTTGCGAAAAATACAGCCGTTGCCTACAATGGAACTCGTATCAACATCATGGACACACCAGGGCACGCGGACTTCGGTGGAGAAGTTGAACGTATCATGAAAATGGTTGACGGTGTTGTTTTGGTCGTAGATGCTTACGAAGGAACCATGCCACAGACTCGTTTCGTATTGAAAAAAGCCTTGGAACAAGACCTTGTGCCGATCGTTGTAGTTAACAAAATCGATAAGCCATCTGCTCGTCCAGCAGAAGTAGTAGACGAAGTCTTGGAACTCTTCATCGAGCTTGGTGCGGATGATGACCAACTTGACTTCCCAGTTGTTTATGCGTCAGCAATCAACGGAACATCTTCATTGTCAGATGATCCAGCAGACCAAGAAAAGACTATGGCGCCAATCTTTGACACCATTATTGACCACATTCCAGCTCCAGTTGATAACTCAGATGAGCCCCCTTCAATTCCAAGTGTCACTCTTGGACTACAATGACTTCGTTGGTCGTATCGGTATCGGACGTGTCTTCCGTGGTACAGTCAAGGTTGGAGACCAAGTTACCCTTTCTAAACTTGACGGTACAACGAAAAATTTCCGTGTTACAAAACTCTTTGGTTTCTTTGGTTTGGAACGTCGTGAAATCCAAGAAGCTAAGGCCGGTGACTTAATTGCCGTATCAGGTATGGAAGACATCTTCGTTGGGGAAACAATCACTCCAACAGATGCAGTTGAAGCTCTTCCAGTTCTTCATATCGACGAACCAACTCTTCAAATGACCTTCTTGGTCAACAACTCACCATTTGCTGGTCGTGAAGGGAAATGGGTGACTTCTCGTAAGGTTGAAGAACGTCTGCAAGCTGAGTTGCAAACAGACGTGTCTCTTCGTGTAGACCCAACAGACTCACCAGATAAATGGACAGTTTCAGGACGTGGGGAATTGCACTTGTCTATCTTGATCGAAACCATGCGTCGTGAAGGTTACGAGCTCCAAGTATCTCGTCCAGAAGTTATCGTAAAAGAAATTGACGGTGTGAAGTGCGAGCCATTTGAGCGCGTGCAATCGATACTCCAGAAGAATACCAAGGGTCAGTTATCCAAAGCCTTTCTGAGCGTAAGGGTGAAATGTTGGATATGATTGCAACAGGTAACGGTCAAACTCGTTTGGTCTTCCTTGTTCCTGCGCGTGGTTTGATTGGATATTCAACTGAATTCTTGTCAATGACTCGTGGATACGGGATCATGAATCATACCTTCGACCAATACTTGCCATTGATTCCAGGAGAAATTGGTGGACGTCACCGTGGTGCCCTCGTTTCTATCGATGCTGGTAAGGCAACAACCTACTCTATCATGTCTATCGAAGAACGTGGTACTATCTTTGTCAACCCAGGTACTGAGGTTTACGAAGGAATGATCATCGGTGAAAACTCTCGTGAAAATGACTTGACTGTTAACATCACGAAGGCTAAACAAATGACCAACGTTCGTTCCGCTACTAAGGACCAAACAGCGGTTATCAAGACTCCTCGTATCTTGACGCTTGAAGAATCACTCGAGTTCTTGAACGACGATGAGTACATGGAAGTAACACCTGAATCAATCCGTCTACGTAAACAAATCTTGAATAAGGCAGAACGCGAAAAAGCAAACAAAAAGAAAAAATCAGCTGCAGCTGAATAAGAAATAAGAAAGGAGTGACAAAATGGTTTATTTGATTATAGGTATTTTGATCCTCCTTTTTTACCTTTTTGCAGCTCCAAAGAGCATCAGAGGAACTCTGAATGTAGTTACCTTAGTCGTATTGTTGGTCTCTTTGGTCATCCTCCTTTGCTTAGCGATTTTCCAAATCTTCCAATTGCCTTCAGAATTTTTTGTGGGCGCCTTCCTTGCTTTTGTAGGCTACCTGGCCCTCGTTGATATTTCGCGATTGCCGACCAAGTCTTCTAAACGCTTGGATAAATCAGAATAGACAGGAGATCTTGTCTCCATAAAAAAGAGTTGTTGTGATAGAAAATCATGGCGACTCTTTTTTATGAAAGATGCTGAAGCGGTCATTTTTATACGTGTTGCTTCTTTTGCTGTCTTAAGGCTTTTTAATTTGTCTAAAAAAGGGTAAAATAGAAGGTGAACAAATTGGAGAGAAAAAAGCTATGAACGTCATTGAAACATTTAAAAATAAAAAAGTCCTTGTTTTAGGATTGGCTAAGTCTGGAGAATCTGCAGCGCGACTACTCGATCACCTAGGAGCTATCGTAACGGTGAATGATGGCAAAGCCTTTGAAGAAAATCCTGCAGCCCAAAGTTTACTGGAAGAAGGAATCAAAGTCGTGACAGGAGGACATCCTCTGGAACTCTTGGATGAAGACTTTGCAGTGATGGTGAAGAATCCTGGAATTCCTTACACGAATCCTATGGTTGAACGGGCCCTTGAAAAAGGCATCCCTGTTTTGACCGAAGTTGAATTGGCCTACCTCATTTCAGAAGCGCCAATCATCGGAATCACTGGTTCAAACGGAAAAACAACCACCACTACCATGATTGGAGAAGTATTAACGGCCGCTGGACAAAACGGTCTCTTGTCTGGAAATATTGGTTTTCCAGCTAGTCAAGTCGCTCAAACAGCGACAGCGAAAGACACATTGGTAATGGAATTATCTTCTTTCCAATTAATGGGGATTGAAGCCTTCCATCCAGAAATCGCAGTCATTACCAATCTGATGCCGACCCACTTGGATTACCATGGATCTTTCGAAGGCTATGTAGCTGCAAAATGGGCGATTCAAAAGAATATGACTGTCAAGGATTTTGTGGTACTAAACTTTAACCAAGATCTAGCCAAAGACTTGGCTCAGCAAACAGAGGCTACTGTGGTGCCGTTTTCAACCCAAGAAAAGGTGGATGGAGCATATTTAGAGGATGGTGTCCTTTACTTTCGTGGTGAAGCCGTTATGCGAGCAGACCAAATCGGAGTACCAGGTAGCCACAATGTAGAAAATGCCTTAGCTACCATTGCAGTGGCCAAACTTCGTGGTGTTGACAATCAAACTATCCAAGAAACCTTATCAGCCTTTGGTGGGGTGAAGCACCGCTTGCAGTATGTAGTTGAGATTGAAGGGGTGAAATTCTACAATGATAGCAAGTCTACCAACATCTTAGCAACCCAAAAAGCCTTGTCTGGCTTTGATAACGCTCATGTCATCTTAATCGCTGGTGGCTTGGACCGAGGCAATGAGTTTGACGAATTGGTGCCAGATATTAATGGTCTTAAAAAGATGGTCATCCTTGGAGAGTCTGCTGAACGGGTGAAACGAGCAGCGGATCAAGCGGGTGTGGCTTATCTAGATGCGACGGATGTGGCAGATGCAACGCGCAAAGCCTTTGAAATAGCTGAGCCAGGTGATATCGTCTTGCTTAGTCCAGCCAATGCCAGCTGGGATATGTACGCGAATTTCGAAGTACGGGGCGATGAGTTCCTTAAAACAGTAGAAGAGTTGAAAAAATAATATGAAAAAAATAGTATTTACAGGGGGAGGTACAGTTGGGCATGTGACCTTGAATCTTCTCCTCATCCCTCGCTTCATCGAGGACGGTTGGGAAGTTCATTATATTGGGGACAAGAAGGGGATTGAACACCAAGAGATTTTTAAGTCTGGCTTGGACATCCATTTCCATTCGATTGCAACGGGCAAGTTGCGCCGTTATTTTTCTTGGCAAAATATGTTGGATATTTTCAAGGTCTTCTGGGGAATTCTCCAATCGATTTGGATCATGCTTCGTGTACGGCCGCAGGTTTTGTTTTCTAAAGGAGGCTTCGTTTCAGTTCCTCCGGTAGTGGCTGCGCGACTTTGCTTCGTTCCTGTATTGGTCCACGAATCTGACCGTTCAATGGGCTTGGCCAATAAAATTGCCTATAAGTTTGCAACGAAAATGTTCACAACCTTTGAGCAGCCGAAAAGTCTAGTGAAAGCCCAACATGTGGGAGCTGTGACCAAGGTTCGTCAGGAACAACTTCCAATCCCACAAGAATTGGAAGCAGTATTTGCTCAATTTGATCCACAGTTGCCAACCCTTCTCTTTGTGGGTGGGTCTGCTGGTGCACGAGTGTTCAATGAGTTTGTCACAAAAAATCGAGAAACCTTGCTAGCAAGATACAATGTCATTAATTTGACAGGGGCCTCCTCTTTGAATGAACAAGCACCTCATCTTTATCGCGTGGACTACGTGACGGATCACTATCTTCCTTTGCTCCAAAAGGCAGACCTAGTAGTGACTCGTGGAGGTGCCAATACGATTTTTGAACTCTTGGCCATGAATAAGCTCCATATCATCGTTCCCCTAGGGAAAGAGGCTAGTCGGGGAGATCAGATTGAAAATGCTCAATACTTTGTGGAAAAAGGTTATGCAGAAACCATCGCTGAGCCAGATTTGAGCATGGATCGGTTGCAAGAAACGATGGATAAAATATTCCAAGGGGCAGAAAGCTATCATCAAGCGATGAAGGATTCGAATGAATTGCTTTCCTTGGATGAATTTTATAACCTAGTCCATCAAGAAATTAATAAAAGGAAAAAATGACGGATAAGAAGAACCCAAAAACTCCTAAGGAAGTCACGAAGCTCTCTGAATGGCAGAGACGGAACCAGGAGTATCAAAAGAAAAAACAAATAGAAGAGCAAGAAGAAAAAGAAAAGAAGGCACAAGAAGAGAAGGAAAGACAGGAACTTCTGAATCAAAAAACTCCTTCTGAAGATCCAGAAGCAGATGGGCAAGATGCCGAGTCTGCAGAAGTAGAGGAAGATGAGAACGTAGCTGATGTAGCTGAGGAGGGATTGCAAGAAACTCTTCCTGATGAAATAGACGAAGAGAATGAAGAAGAAAAAATCATCTACCTAACAGAGCCTTCAGAAGATAGGTTCGAAGAAGAGGAACTAGCGAAGAAGGCCAAAAAGGAAGGTCAGATTGCGAGACGTCACATCTATCGAGCTATTCCTGTTTTGGTGATCAGTACCTTGATTGCAGTCTTTTCTGTCTATCTTTTAACACCCTTAGCTAAGCAAAAAATCATCGAATTCTCAGGGAATAAAAATGCGGATCAGACTTTGTTGTTTGAAAAGAGTCAGATCCAAGATCGGGATTATACCTTGACAACTTTTTTGAATCGGGATCGCTATCTTGCCAATATGAAGGCAGCGAGTCCGTGGGTCAAAGATATTTCGATGACTTATGCCTTCCCTACGACGTTTAAGGTTCAGGTTGAGGAACACCAGGTCTTTGGTTACTATGTGACGGAGGAAGATCACTATCCCATTTTAGAAAATGGGGAAGTGGTAGAGACACCAGTTGCTGCTGATCAGCTTCCCAAGGCTTACCTGACTGTTCGTTTTTCTGATCGTGAATTGGTCCGACAATTTGTGAAACAACTGGGGAAATACCATCTTCTGTGCGCGATGAAATTGAGTCAGTGGACTTGACACCGAGCAAGGTGACTAAGGATTTAGTGACACTGACCATGAAGGATGGCACAAAGGTTTTAGTGCCTGTATCTCAGATCAAGCGTAAATTGCCTTATTACAATCAAATTCGCAAGCTAATTGAAGATGACAGTGTCATTGACATGGAAGCAGGTATATACAGTTACAATGCAGAAACAATGGCTACTTTAGCTCAGGAAAAGAAAGAAAAAGAAGAAGGTGAAGGGAACAAAACAGAAGAAGCTTATGCTAACTCGACAGATTCTGATGAGAGTGCAGTTGTAACCGAGCAACACGAAGAAGTTCCCGCTGAGTAAACCCTCATAAATTATCTGAAATAAATAAAGAAAATATGCCCACTATGGGCATTTTTGTGTTATAATGAAATTTGGATAGTTCTAACTAAAATGGAGCTATTAATTGACGTATAGGAAAACAAAAGAGAGAGGACTGGTGTAATGGCTAGAAACGGCTTTTTTACAGGTTTAGATATCGGTACTAGTTCAATAAAAGTATTGGTGGCAGAACATGTCAATGGAGAAATGAATGTAATTGGAGTCAGCAATGCGAAAAGTGCTGGCGTCAAAGATGGAATTATTGTTGATATTGAGGCTGCTTCTAATGCGATTAAAAGTGCAGTAAGCCAAGCAGAAGAAAAAGCAGGAATTTCAATCAATCTTGTGAACGTTGGGTTGCCAGCGAACCTTCTTCAAATTGAAGCAACTCAAGGAATGATTCCTGTAACCAGTGATTCAAAAGAAATTACGGATGCAGATGTTGAAAATGTTGTCAGATCTGCTTTGACAAAGAGTATGACTCCAGACCGTGAAGTCATTACCTTTATTCCAGAAGAGTTCACAGTTGATGGTTTCCAAGGAATCCGCGATCCACGTGGAATGATGGGAATCCGTTTGGAAATGCGTGGTCTCTTGTATACTGGTCCTAGAACTGTCCTCCATAATTTACGGAAAACAGTTGAACGTGCTGGTTTGCAAGTTGAGAACATCATTATTTCACCACTTGCAATGATTAAGTCTGTATTGAACGAAGGAGAACGTGAGTTTGGTGCGACCGTTATTGATTTAGGTGGAGGTCAAACGACAGTAGCTTCTGTTCGGAATCAAGAGCTTCAATTTACAAATATCTACCAAGAAGGTGGCGATTACGTTACTAAAGATATTTCTAAAGTATTGAAGACTTCTCAAAAATTAGCAGAAGGCTTGAAGTTCAACTATGGAGAAGCTTATGTTCCATCAGTTGGCGACGAAGTCTTCCATGTTGAGGTGATTGGTGAAGTAGAACCTGTCCAAGTATCTGAAATATTTGGCAGAAATTATTTCAGCTCGGATCAAACACATCTTCGACCAAATTAAACAAGATCTTGAAAGAAGACATTTGCTTGATTTGCCTGGAGGAATTGTCATCATCGGTGGTGGCGCTATTCTCCCTGGTATTGAAGAATTAGCGCAAGAAGTCTTTGGTGTAAATGTGAAATTGTACGTTCCAAATCAAATTGGAATTCGCAATCCAGCTTTTGCCCACGTGATTAGCTTGTCTGAATATGCAGGAAACCTTACAGATGTAGATATTCTTGCTCAGGCTGCTGTACATGGGGACCAACGTCTTCGTCAGCAACCAATTCAGTTTGAACGACCAGTACAGCAACCAGTTGTTCCAGCATATGTACCGGAAGAAATAGAGCCTGTAGTAAACGTCGAGCAACAACATCCAGTTGAAGAACAAAAACAAGAAGAAAAAACTACCTTTACAGACCGAATGAAGAATTTAATCGGTAATATGTTTGATTAAGGAGTGTAAGTATTTATGACATTTTCATTTGACACAGCAGCGGCACAAGGTGCAGTTATTAAAGTAATCGGTGTCGGTGGCGGTGGCGGTAATGCCATCAACCGCATGATTGACGAAGGAGTTGCTGGTGTAGAATTCATCGCAGCAAACACAGATGTACAAGCACTTTCAAGTGCAAAAGCAGAAACAGTTATCCAATTGGGTCCTAAGTTGACTCGTGGTTTGGGTGCTGGAGGTCAACCTGAGGTTGGTCGTAAAGCCGCAGAAGAAAGTGAAGAAGTATTGACAGAAGCTTTGCAAGGTGCAGACATGGTCTTCATCACTGCAGGGATGGGTGGAGGATCTGGTACAGGTGCTGCACCAGTCATCGCTCGTATTGCTAAAGCTGTTGGTGCTTTGACAGTAGCCGTTGTAACTCGTCCTTTCGGATTTGAAGGAACAAAACGCGCAAACTTTGCAGTCGAAGGGATCAATGAACTTCGCGAACATGTGGATACTTTGTTGATCATTTCTAACAACAACTTGTTAGAAATCGTAGATAAGAAAACACCACTTCTTGAAGCATTGAGCGAAGCAGATAATGTCCTTCGCCAAGGGGTTCAAGGGATCACTGACTTGATCACAAGCCCAGGCTTGATTAACCTTGACTTCGCTGACGTGAAGACCGTTATGGAAACAAAGGAAATGCCTTGATGGGTATTGGTGTAGGTAATGGTGAAGAGCGTGTCATTGAAGCAGCTCGTAAAGCTATCTACTCACCACTCCTTGAAACAACCATTGACGGTGCTGAAGATGTGATTGTCAACGTTACTGGTGGTTTGGATATGACCTTGATTGAAGCAGAAGAAGCTTCTGAAATTGTTAACCAAGCAGCTGGTCATGGCGTAAACATTTGGCTTGGTACATCTATTGATGAATCAATGAAAGATGAAATCCGCGTAACGGTTGTTGCAACTGGTGTTCGTCAGGATAAAGTTGAAAGAGTTAGTGGAATTGCATCTCATGCACCAAGTTCAACACGTTATTACCAAACTGGACCACGTGAACAACGTCCACAAACTCCACAATTCGATCGCGAATTCGATTTGAAGGAAGAAATCGAAATGCCTACTCCTCAATCACGTGCTAAACAAGAAACACCTCGTGGATCTGCGTTTGGAGATTGGGACATTCGTCGTGAAAACATTGTACGTCAGTCTGATACTAGCACTGGTCGTCAAGTTGAACGCTATGTGGATTCTTCTTCAGAAGATGATGAGTTGGAAACACCACCATTTTTCCGTAATCGTTAAGAATGAATCTGATTGAAAATAAAGAGCGAATATTCTCGCAGGTTGCACAAGCAATGGAAACAGCAAACCGCACGGATCAGGTCAATGTGATTGCTGTTACTAAGTATGTTGGTATCGACCAAGCCAAGGCTTTGGTTGATACAGGAGTCTGTCATATCGGTGAAAACCGTGTTGATAAATTTCTAGAAAAAAATACCAAGCTCTAAAAAGATGAGGGACTGACCTGGCATTTGATCGGTAGTCTCCAACGTCGTAAAGTAAAAGAAGTTATCAATTTTGTAGATTACTTCCATGCTTTAGATTCTATGAAGCTTGCCCAAGAAATTCAAAAAAGGGCGAGTCACCCAATTAAATGTTTTATACAAGTTAATATTTCTGGAGAGGAAAGCAAGCATGGATTTGCTCCTGAAGAGCTCGATGCGGTTCTTCCTGAACTAGAAGGCTTGGATAACCTACAAATTGTTGGATTAATGACGATGGCTCCTTTTGAGGCAAGTCAGGACGAGTTGCAAGCCATATTTGCAGCAACTCACCAACTTCAAAAAGAATTACAAAAGAAACAGTTGAAAAATATGCCCTTTACAGAGTTAAGCATGGGAATGAGTCGTGATTATGATGTGGCGATTGCTAACGGTGCGACTTTTGTGCGAATTGGGACCTCGTTTTTCAAATAGGAAAGAATTATGTCATTTAAAGATAGATTTGATCGATTGATTGATTATTTTACTGAAGATGGAGATGAGTACGATGTGCAAGAAGCGCCTGCTCAAGCAGTCGGTGCTAGCCAACCTGTAGCATCCCCTAAACCAGTACAACCATCATCAAAACCACGTCAAAAAGCTGTGGTAGTTGCCAAGGAGCAGAAATCTACTCCTGTTGCAGTAAGTCGTCCACAAGTAGTTTCTACAGCAGTGGTTGAATCAGCTTCATCTCAAAAATCATCTTCTGAAAATATTACTCGACTTCATCAACGTCAACAAGAGTTGGCAAAAAATCGTTCTGCTGCAGATGAGAAGATTACGATTGATGTGCGCTACCCTCGTAAATATGAAGAAGCAACTGAAATTGTTGACTTGTTGTTGGCAAACGAAAGTATTCTTATCGATTTCCAATACATGACAGAAGTTCAAGCAAGAAGATGTTTGGATTATTTGGATGGTGCTCGCTATGTATTAGCCGGGAATCTACGTCGTGTTGCAAGTACTATGTACTTATTAACACCAATCAATGTCGTTGTGAATATTGAAGATATTCGCCTTCCAAATGATGTCGAAGTTGCTGAGTACGACTTTGATATGAAACGAAATCGTTAATATGTTTGTCCCTACAATTAGTTAGAAATTTCTTTCAGGTTTTTTTGAGCTAGTACTAATCATCTATGCTTTGCTTAGTTGGTTTCCAAATGCATCAGAATCGGCTTTAGCTAAAATGGTTCAACGGATCGTCGAACCATTTTTGAGCCTATTTAGAAAGATTCCTTTGCAATTTGGTGGGTTAGACTTTACAGTCATGTTTGCCTTTACTTGCTCTATCCGTAGTGGAACGATTTGTCCTTCAATTTTTGGTGCAGTTCATATGACCAAGGGATTTTTATCAACACTATAGTCCAGAAGACCACGTCTTTATCGATCGAGTTCTAGAATTAGTAGCTCGAGTGGAGCAACAGTATAGTTTTTGAACTGACTTCCTTTTTAAATCCACATCAGGTTGATATTTTACGACAAATTGGTGCCCACCACGGTTTGCAGGTGTTTTCAAGTGCAGAAATCTATCCTACAGAATATGCACGAGTGATTCTTGCTCCTAGCTACTATCAGTTAGAGGCATCTGATTTTGAAATGAGTCTGTTAGAAGTTCTCTATCCGGATAAGTTTTATCGGTTAAGTCACTCTCAAGTTTTGGGTTCGCTTCTCCATCAATTAGGCATAGAAAGAAAGTCTTTTGGAGATATTCTAGTTGGACAAGGAAAGATTCATATCTATGTGGATAAACGTTTCTCCTCCTATTTCAAAGAGAATCTTAAGAAGATCGCAAAAGCATCTGTCAAGATTCGTGAGGTTGACTGTCGAGAACGGATCAGCGTAGAAGAACCATCCAAGATCAAAGACCTATTGGTTACTAGTGTACGGCTTGATAAGCTAGTAGCCTCGACTTTTAAGCTTGCTCGGTCTGTAGCTGTTCAATTAGTTCAGTCGGGTCAGGTAAAGGTAAACTATGCCACTATTGATAATCCTAGTCGGATGATCCAAGTAGCAGATTTAATTAGTGTTCGAAAGTATGGCCGATTTAAAATACTATCAGAAAATGGCCTATCAAAAAGTGGAAAATGCAAATTAACGGTTGAAGTATTTTCCAGTAGAAAATAAGGAGGAACTATGGCACTTACAGCTTTAGAAATCAAAGATAAACGCTTTTATGTAAAATTTAGAGGCTACGATGCTAAAGAAGTTGAAGAGTTTCAAGACATGGTCTACCGAGACTATGAAAAATTAGTTCGTGAAAATCATGAATTGGAAACAAAAATTAGTGCGTTGGAAGAGCGCTTGAACTACTTTGACGAAATGAAAGACTCTTTGAGTCAATCAGTTTTGATCGCTCAAGATACAGCAGAACGTGTAAAACATGCGGCAAATGAACGCTCAGAAACAATTGTTCGTCAAGCGGAGCAAGATGCTCACCATTTAGTTGAAGAAGCAAAAGCAAAAGCAAATGAAATTCTCCGTCATGCTACAGACAATGCCAAAAAGTTGCTGTAGAAACGGAAGAATTGAAGAATAAGACACGCGTCTTCCATCAACGTTTGAAATCAACTATCGAAAGTCAATTGAGCATTATTGATACACCAGAATGGGATGAAATTCTTCGCCCAACCGCTATGTATATTCAAACAAGTGATGAAGCATTTCGTGAAATTGTTGAGAAAGCTTTGGGTGAATCTGTTCATCATCATTCAGAAGATGCTAACATTGATTTGACACGTCAATTTACTTCAGCTGAAATTGAAGAATTGCAAAAACGTATTGAGGCAGCTAACTTAGAGTTAGGCGCAACTCAAGCTTTTCAAGGATTGAATGAAAAAGTGAAAGAAGCATTGGAAGAAGCAGAAAAAAATCATGAAGATCAAGATTCTATTGATGTTGTCCTAGAAACTCCTGAAGTTGATGATATCGATGCTCCAGAAGAAGGACAACGTGAATCTGTTTCAATCTTATAATCTGTAAAAACAGTGACCTTATCAAATAGTTTTAGCGAGCAGGTGATGGTGGAAGACTTGCACTTCCTTTGTTAAGGTTGATCCTTTTACAAATTTTAGTGGTGAAATGAGTAACCACTAACGCTGGTCAGCGTTAGCGACAAAAGAGGAGAAAGAGAGGACTCTCTTTCTTGAATGAAGGTGGTACCACGACTTGTCGTCCTTTTTGGCGAGGTCGTGGTCTTTTATTTTGTAGAAATATTTTTAGAGGAGACACCATGAAACTCAAAGAAACACTGAATTTAGGGAAGACAGAGTTCCCAATGCGTGCCGGACTTCCAACTAAAGAGCCAGTTTGGCAAAAAGAATGGGAAGAAGCAAAGCTTTACCAACGTCGTCAAGAATTGAACCAAGGAAAACCACATTTCACCTTGCATGATGGCCCTCCGTATGCCAACGGAAATATCCACGTAGGACATGCCATGAACAAGATTTCAAAAGATATCATTGTTCGTTCTAAGTCTATGTCAGGTTTTTATGCACCGTACATCCCAGGTTGGGATACACACGGTTTGCCAATCGAGCAAGTCTTGGCTAAACAAGGTGTCAAACGCAAAGAAATGGACTTGGTTGAGTACTTGAAACTTTGCCGCGACTACGCCCTTTCTCAAGTAGATAAACAACGCGAAGACTTTAAACGCTTGGGTGTTTCAGGTGACTGGGAAAATCCTTATGTGACCTTGACGCCTGATTATGAAGCGGCGCAAATCCGTGTCTTCGGTGAAATGGCTAACAAAGGCTATATATACCGTGGAGCTAAGCCAGTTTACTGGTCATGGTCTTCTGAGTCAGCGCTTGCTGAAGCGGAAATTGAGTACCATGACTTGCTTTCAACTTCCCTTTACTATGCTAACCGCGTCAAAGACGGAAAAGGTGTGCTCGATACAGATACTTACATCGTTGTGTGGACAACTACGCCATTTACCATTACGGCCTCTCGTGGTTTGACAGTTGGTGCGGATATTGATTACGTTTTGGTTCAACCTGCTGGTGAAGCTCGTAAGTTTGTGGTTGCTGCTGAATTGTTGAACAATTTGTCTGAAATTTGGCTGGGCAGATGTTCAAGTTTTGGCGACTTACCGTGGTCAAGAATTGAACCATATCGTGACAGAGCACCCATGGGACACAGCAGTAGATGAACTTGTTATCCTTGGTGATCACGTTACAACAGACTCCGGTACTGGTATTGTCCATACAGCCCCTGGTTTTGGTGAGGACGACTACAATGTCGGTGTTGCCAATGGTCTTGAAGTTGCTGTAACAGTTAACGAACGCGGTATTATGATGAAAAATGCTGGTCCTGAATTTGCGGGTCAGTTCTATGACAAGGTTGTGCCGACTGTTATCGAAAAACTGGGTGATTTACTCCTTGCTCAGGAAGAAATTTCTCACTCCTACCCATTTGACTGGCGTACGAAAAACCAATCATCTGGCGTGCAGTACCACAGTGGTTTGCTTCTGTATCTAAATTCCGCCAAGAAATCTTGGATGAAATTGAAAAAGTGAAGTTCCACTCAGAATGGGGGAAAGTTCGTCTTTACAATATGATTCGTGACCGTGGTGACTGGGTTATCTCTCGTCAACGTGCTTGGGGAGTTCCGCTTCCTATCTTCTACGCAGAAGATGGTACAGCTATCATGACAGCTGAAACGATTGAACATGTAGCTCAACTCTTTGAGGAACACGGTTCTATCATCTGGTGGGAACGTGATGCTAAGGACCTCTTGCCAGAAGGATTTACTCATCCAGGTTCACCAAATGGCGAGTTCAAAAAAGAAACAGATATCATGGACGTATGGTTTGACTCAGGTTCATCATGGAATGGAGTAGTGGTCAACCGTCCAGAACTCAAATACCCAGCAGATCTTTACCTTGAAGGTTCTGACCAATACCGTGGTTGGTTCAACTCATCACTTATCACATCTGTTGCTAACCATGGCGTTGCTCCTTACAAACAAATCTTGTCACAAGGATTTGCCCTTGATGGTAAAGGTGAGAAGATGTCTAAATCTCTTGGAAATACCATTGCTCCAAGTGATGTTGAAAAACAATTTGGTGCGGAAATCTTGCGTCTCTGGGTAACAAGTGTGGACTCAAGCAACGACGTGCGTATCTCTATGGATATCTTGAGCCAAGTCTCTGAAACTTACCGTAAGATCCGTAACACTCTTCGCTTCTTGATTGCCAATACATCTGACTTTAACCCAGCTCAAGACGCAGTGGCTTACGATGAGCTTCGCTCAGTTGATAAGTACATGACTGTTCGCTTTAATCAGCTTGTGAAGACTATTCGTGATGCTTACGCTGACTTTGAATTCTTGACAATCTACAAGGCCTTGGTGAACTTTATCAACGTTGACTTGTCAGCCTTCTACCTTGACTTCGCTAAAGACGTTGTCTATATCGAAGGTGCCAAATCACTCGAACGTCGTCAAATGCAGACAGTCTTCTATGACGTACTTGTTAAAATCACCAAACTCTTGACACCAATCCTTCCTCACACAGCAGAGGAAATCTGGTCATATCTTGAGTTTGAAGCTGAAGACTTCGTTCAATTGTCTGAATTACCAGAAGCTGAAACTTTTGCCAACCAAGAAGAAATCCTGGATACATGGGCAGCCTTCATGGACTTCCGCGGACAAGCTCAAAAAGCCTTGGAAGAAGCGCGTAATGCAAAAGTTATCGGGAAATCGCTTGAAGCACACTTGACAGTTTATCCAAATGAAGTGGTGAAAACTCTTCTTGGAGCAGTGGATAGCAATGTAGCTCAACTTTTGATCGTGTCAGAATTGACCATCGCAGAAGGACCAGCTCCAGAAGCTGCTGTTAGCTTTGAGGATGTTGCCTTTACAGTTGAACGCGCTGCAGGTGAAGTTTGTGACCGTTGCCGTCGTATCGACCCAACAACAGCAGAACGCAGCTACCATGCAGTCATCTGTGATCACTGTGCAAGCATCGTAGAAGAAAACTTGCAGACGCTGTCGCAGAAGGATTTGAAGCGAAATAATAGTTATCAAAAGAAGTTCCATGATGGAACTTCTTTTTGAATGCAGACAAACTATTATTTTTTATAAAACAGCTGGATGATTTTCAAAAAATGACTTTCATTTTTTAGTCATTTAAGAAGATGAAAAACTTTACGCCGTGAGAAAAATGCCTGAAACAATTGTGTTTCAGGCATTAGGAAGTTTTGAGAGTAAAACAGTTTGGGAAACTGTTTTAGCTGAGCCCGGAAATTAAAGAGCGAGGGGGTTCAAAACTAATTGACACGGGTTGCGGATTGTGTCAAAAAGATAAGTTCTCCTAGAATCTAAAGATTCTGCGTCAAACTTCCTATTTTGACTTTATCCGCAAAAGCCCTTCGTATCTTAATTAGTCATGGAACTTCGTAGAAGTTCGCTGACGTCCGTACTCACCTAAGGAAAGTTTCTAAAATTACTTTATCTTAAATCTGAAAGAAGCTCCGATTTGGAACTTCTTTTTTGGTGGCTAGAATAGTGTATCGTGTTCATCGTCAAGGAAATAAAAAAAGTAAGGCGGAATGGCCTTACTAAATAATTGGGAAAGAAATTTCGATCAGTTTATCGGAGTAGAGCGTTTTAATAGTGGATTGGTCGATGATTTTGAGATCAATCTTGCGTTTTAAAAAGAACTCACGAATTTTTTCAACTTCTGTTTCACGAATGGCACGGTGTTTGTTACTAATCAGCAATTCGTAATGAGTAGGAGCTTTGGTAAAGATAACATCGGTGTTACCAGCTGAATAGACCTCAACAAGGGTAGCATCGGTACTTTCTAATTGACTTTTGACCAAATTAGCATGACTATTTGTTGTATTCATAAGCTTCATGTGAGATCCTCCTAAGCTCTTTCTCCATTTATTATAGCACTTTTTTTTATTTTGTGAAAGAAGTCGCTTACAATTTTTGGGCAGATTTCCACATTTTGATTCCCCATTTATGGCTTCCTCTTTTTAACTTTTCAATGGCTTCGTCAATGGGGAACCAGGCAATGTTATTGAAATCCTCTAGTGGCTTTTGAGCTTCTACAAAGTCAGTTACTTCATAAATATAAGCAGGATTGTAGTAGTGGGTGTCGCGGTGACTGGAGTAGAAGTACTCATCTGCTTGTCCATAATACTCGCCGATGGTCGCAGTGAATCCCAGCTCTTCGATCAGTTCGCGCTCGAGTGCCAAGAAATGATCTTCTCCTGCCTCGATCTCACCACCTGGTAGGAACCAAGCCCCATTTGGAGCTTGGACCAGGATGATTTTATCCTTTGCTGGATTTGGAATCACCGCATATACTCCATAACGATTGACATAGTCAACATTTTCTTCTTTTGTTCCAAAAGTTGCAACGGTCATAATGATACTCGCTTCTTATTTTTTTATCATTATAACATAGATGGACATAAAAAGCAGTAGGAGATGAAAATAAGAGAGATTCCTGGTAGCTACTAGGAATCTCTCTGTGGAATGCGATTATTCAGTTTCTTTTTCTGCTTCGTTCGCAGGTTTGCTCTTTCCTTTGATACAAATCTTCCCATTGCTGGTCATGACAGCCTTCAGATCTTTTTCACTAGGATTTTCTAGGTAGTAATCTGTAATGGCATCTTCAATATAGTCTTGAATGGTGCGACGAAGAGGACGTGCCCCCATTTTCGGATCGTAGCCCAAATCAACCAGTTTCTCCTTGACCTTATCGGTAACATCCAGGTGGATATCATTGTGGGCTAAGCGTTGGTTGACATCGTCTAACATGAGAGTAACGATTTGAAGGAGGTTTTCCTTAGACAAGGCTTTGAATTCAATGATGCCGTCAAAGCGGTTCATGAATTCTGGACTAAAGAAGTTCCCCAGTTCACCTAGGATAGAATTGGTACGACCTTCACGAGCGGCCCCAAAGCCTACATTAGCCTCCGCTTTTCCAGTTCCCGCATTGGAAGTCATGATAATAATGGTATCTTTGAAGCTCACCGTTCGACCTTGCCCATCTGTCAAGCGACCATCGTCTAAGACTTGGAGGAACATATGCATGACATCTGGGTGGGCCTTTTCGACCTCATCCAAGAGGATGAGAGAGTAAGGGTTGCGACGCACCTTTTCAGTCAGCTGGCCTGCTTCTTCATAGCCGACGTAGCCTGGAGGAGCACCGACCAATTTGGCAACGGCATGTTTCTCCATATACTCACTCATATCAAAGCGAATCATACTGTCAGCAGAACCAAAGAGTTCGATAGCCAATTGCTTGGACAACTCGGTCTTCCCGACACCAGTTGGTCCAACAAAGAGGAAGCTACCAATTGGACGGTTTGGTGTTCCAAGCCCTACCCGGTTTCGACGGATGGCCTTAGCAATTTTTTCAACAGCCTCATCTTGGCCAATGACATGAGCCTTCAAGTCAGCTGCTAAGTTGATCAATTGGGATTGTTCTTTTTCTTTCAAATCGCCAACTGGGATATTGGTTTTTTGCTCGACGATGTGTTCGATGGTCTTTTCGCTAATGACAGGTGTATCTTGGTCAGTGACCTGTTGCCCTTGCATTTCTTTGTACTTAGCGATTTGGTCGCGGAAGTAGGCAGCTTTTTCAAAGTCCTCATCGCGCGTCGCTTGAGCCTTGAGATTTTCGGCTTCAATTAAGCGTTGGTCGATGACTTTGGGATCGACAAAATTGAGGGTTAAGTTCATCTTAGAGCCTGCTTCGTCCAAGAGGTCAATGGCCTTGTCTGGCAAGAAGCGGTCTTGGATATAGCGATTAGAAAGGAGAGCCGCAGCCTCGATTGCACCATCGGTGTAATGGACGTGGTGGTAGTCCTCGTATTTCTTTTGAATGCCTTTGAGGATGGTGATGGTTTCTTCCACTGTAGGTTCGTCGACCTTAACGGGTTGCATCCGACGTTCAAGGGCCGCATCCTTTTCGATAATTCGGTATTCATTGAGGGTTGTCGCACCGACTAATTGCAATTCGCCACGAGCGAGGGCTGGTTTGAGGATATTTCCAGCATCCATATTGCCATCACCAGCAGATCCGGCACCGACAATTTCATGGATCTCATCGATAAACAAAATCACATCTTCCCGGCGACGGATTTCCTCCATCAATTGTTGCATGCGCTCTTCAAATTGGCCTCGGATCCCAGTTCCTTGAACGAGGCTGACAACGTCTAAGCGAATGACTTCCTTGCCTTGCAATTTGTGAGGAACATCCCCATCGACAATCTTTTGCGCTAGCCCTTCTACGACAGCTGTTTTTCCGACACCGGGTTCCCCAATCAGGACAGGGTTGTTCTTGGTCCGACGGTTGAGGATTTCAATGACACGAAGAATTTCATCGTCACGGCCAATGACCGGATCGATATCCCCACGGCGAGCAATTTCAGTAACGTTAATTCCAAACTCTTCTAGGAGGCCCTTTGGTTGTTGTTTGGCTTGGGGTCTGCTTGGTCCTGAAGAACGACCGTTCCCATTTGAGCCATAGCCATTTCCCACCACCATAGCCTCCTCCAGATTGGGTCGGAGGGGTTTGGGGTTCTTGCGGAGCCTGGAAGTTTCCTAGTTGATTGAAGAAATCTTCAAAAGGATCCCGTCCTCCGCGATTTTGTTGGTTTAATCCTGCGAGCAGACTATTGTTAGGATCCGTTTTCATAATTTGATAGCAGTTCTGGCAAAGGTCTACTTGTTGTTGGTGGCCATTCACGTTCGTATAAAGATGAATGGTTGAATCATTGATTTTACAGTTTTGACAAAGCATTCTCTTACCTCTTTCTCTAGGGTAAAAAGTGTAAAAACTATTGGTCAGAAATAGTCAAACTTTTATAGTTTCATTATAGCAGTATTCTAAAAGTTTGCAAGAATTTAGTATGAAGTCCGGTTTTAGGCATGGAATAAAGAGGAAAATAGCGGAAAAGTTGATTTTTATTGGAATTTCCTCCTTCTTTTATGATAAAATAGGAGAGTAGAAAGTAAATAGGAGAATCAAAATGGAATCACATTTGGTACGAATTATCAGTCGTTTGGAAGCGATGACGAAAGACGGTGGAAACTTAAAACGTAATTTTGAACGTGAAGGAGTTGTAGTTGCTGAAGTAGCTTACAACTATGATGAAGAAAATGGATCAGTATTTACTCTTCGTGATGTAGAAGCGCGTGAGACTATACATTCGATAGCATTGACTTAATCGCAATGGAGATCTACGAATTGTTGTACTAAGAAGTATCAATCAAGAGTCTAGACCATCTAGTCTCTTTTTTGTTGGAAGAAAATGGTTATAGTTTCTTCTTATAACCTTGTCTAATCAAGAAGTGTTAGGAGCAGGTTCACAAATCTGATATAATAGAGAAGATATTGAATAGAAAAGAGATTGAGATGACACATGTAATTGATGGGAAGGCCTTAGCAGTAAAATTGCAAGGGGAATTAGCAGAAAAAACCGCTCGCTTAAAGGCTGAGACTGGTCAGGTCCCAGGCTTGGTAGTGATTTTGGTGGGAGAAAACCCAGCTAGCCAGGTCTATGTCAGCAATAAAGAACGGTCAGCTTTGGCAGCAGGATTTCGAAGTGAAGTAGTTCGAGTACCAGAAAGCATTTCCCAAGAGGACTTGTTGGCCCTCATTGACCGCTACAATCAGGATCCACTCTGGCATGGCATTTTAGTCCAGTTGCCTCTACCAGCCCATATCGACGATGAGGCAGTTTTGTTAGCCATTGATCCTAATAAGGATGTCGACGGCTTCCATCCTCTCAATATGGGACATCTTTGGGCAGGAAATCCAGTCATGGTTCCCTCTACACCAGCAGGGATTATGGAAATGTTCCGAGAATATGATATCGATGTCGAAGGGAAAAATGCAGTCGTCATTGGCCGTTCCAACATCGTGGGGAAACCGATGGCCCAGCTTCTCTTAGCAAAAAATGCAACGGTGACCTTGACCCATTCGCGGACTCATCATTTGGCAAAAATTGCTAGAAAAGCCGATATCTTAGTGGTGGCAATTGGTCGTGCCAAATTTGTTACAGCTGACTTTGTTAAAGAGGGAGCAGTCGTTATCGATGTCGGAATGAACCGTGATGAAAATGGGAAGCTCTGTGGAGATGTGGACTATGAACAAGTAGCTCCTCTGGCTAGTCACATCACTCCGGTTCCAGGTGGCGTTGGTCCTATGACGATTACCATGCTCATGTCTCAGACCTATGAGGCAGCTGTTCGGGCGTTGAAAAAATAGGCGAACTTGGATGGATTCGGGACAGTGTTTGTAGCTGTAGAATGTTTAGAAAGATTTTTAAGGTGGGAACTTCGCTTCCTGCCTTTTTTTAGCCTAAACGTGGTAAAATAGAGGGAGAAAGAAGGGATGCTTATGTTAAGAGTTGACCAAACATTGCTGCAACAAGTTATCCTTAGCCGTCAGTTAGACTCCTATAAGGGAGACTATGGGCGTCTGCTCTTGATGGGAGGGACCTACCCTTATGGGGGTGCCATTATCATGGCTGCCTTCGCAGCGGTTCATAGTGGAGCGGGCCTTATCACGGTTGCGACAGATCGCGAGAATATTCCTGCCCTTCATAGTCAGCTACCTGAAGCCATGGCTTTTGCTGTGACGGACCAAGAATTGTTGGTTGAGCAAATCGCAAAAGCAGGCGTCATTTTATTGGGACCAGGACTCAATGCTAATGAGCTAGGAGCACACCTTGTAGAACTTGTTTTTGAAAGAGTTCAACCTCATCAAGTGCTCATTCTAGATGGTGGAGCCATTAGCTTCTATACTCGCTTAGGACTTTCTCTTCCTCCAGCTCAACTGGTCTTTACTCCTCATCAAAAAGAATGGGAGGCCATGTCAGGTCTAGCAATTGGAGACCAAGGGGAAGAAGCAACAAGGCAGTCTCTGTCCCAACTTCCTCCAGCCAGTATTCTAGTCCAAAAAGGGCCTCAGACTAAGATCTGGCAACAAGGGCAGACAGATTATTACCAACTATCGGTTGGAGGCCCCTATCAAGCAACGGGTGGTATGGGCGATACTTTAGCAGGGATGATTGCGGGCTTTGCGGGTCAATTTCCGCAAGTTGGACTCTATGAGCGCGTGGTAGTTGCCAGTCACCTTCATTCGGCCATTGCAGACGATTTGAGCAAGAATGCCTACGTGGTTTTACCGACCGCGATTAGTAAAGAAATTCCAAAATGGATGAGGGAAATTTGCCTTTCCAACTGCCAATAAAAAATCAAGTCTCAGATGATGAAATCTGGGGCTTTTTCCGTAGGTAGAATCAGATTTTTCCGCTTATTTTTGGTATAATTTATACTAGAATTTTCCGTGTGAAAGGGGAACTATGTCAGAGTATTTATCGGTATCCAGTCTGACCAAATACCTCAAGTTAAAATTTGATAAGGACCCCTATCTAGAGCGGGTCTATTTGACGGGTCAGGTCTCGAATTTCCGTAAGCGTCCCAATCACCAGTATTTTTCTTTAAAGGATGAAAAGGCTGTGATTCAGGCGACTGTCTGGGCAGGGACTTATAAGAGTTTCGGCTTTGAGCTGGAAGAAGGCATGAAGATCAATGTCATCGGTCGGATCCAACTCTATGAACCAAGTGGCAGTTATTCTATTGTTATCGAAAAGGCGGAGCCAGATGGCGTCGGTGCTTTAGCCATACAGTTTGAGCAGTTGAAAAAGAAACTCCAGGAAGAAGGCCTTTTTCAAGAGAAGTTCAAACAGGCTATCCCCCAGTTCTCCAAGAAAATTGGGGTTATTACCAGTCAGAGTGGGGCCGTTATTCGCGATATTATCACCACTGTTTCGCGACGCTTTCCTGGCGTGGAGATTCTCCTTTTTCCAACCAAGGTACAAGGAGAGGGAGCGGCTCAAGAAATTGTCTCCAATATCCAGAAGGCCAATAATCGGACGGACCTCGATGTCTTGATCATCGGTCGTGGTGGTGGCTCCATCGAGGACCTATGGGCCTTTAATGAAGAGCCAGTTGTGCGGGCTATTTTTGAGTCTAGAATTCCCATTATTTCCAGTGTGGGGCATGAGACAGATACTACTCTAGCAGATTTTGTCGCAGATCGCCGGGCAGCAACTCCTACAGTCATGCGACTGAGTTGGCAACGCCTGTAACCAAGTTGGACCTGCTCAATCATTTGCAGAAGCAGGAAGGGCGGATGGCAACCGCTATGCGTAACCGCCTGGTCTATCATCGAGAACGCCTGCAAAAACTGAGCCAATCGGTCATCTTCCGTCAGCCAGAACGGCTGTATGATTCTTATCTGCAAAAGCTGGATCAGATTCAGTTGCGATTGAAACAGGCTGTGTCAGAGTCGGTTACCAGAAATAGCCGCCAGTTACAAGAACTCCGCCATCGATTGGCCTCCCAAGCGCCACAGCATCAGCTCGAGCGTTATCGAGACCAGATTCTCCAGATGGAGCGGCTGCTGACCTTGAAAATCAAGGAGCTCTACCAGACAAAAGCAGCAGATGCCAAGCGCCTATCGGAAGCTCTCTTGATGCTGGATACCAGTCGCATCGTGGCTAGAGGCTACGCCTTGGTACAGGCTGGAGATCAGGTTTTGGATAGCGTGGATACAATCAAAGAAAAGGATGCCTTGACGCTAGTCATGCGAGATGGGCAAGTAGAAGTAGAGGTAAAGCATGTCGAAAGAAAAGAAATTTGAAGAAAATTTAGCTGATTTGGAAGCTATTGTCCAAAAGTTGGAAAGTGGGCAAGTGCCCCTCGAAGAGGCCATCTCAGAGTTTCAGAAAGGAATGAAGCTATCAAAAGACTTGCAAGAAACACTTGATCAGGCTGAAAAGACCTTGGTCAAGGTGATGCAAGCAGATGGCTCAGAAACGGAACTAGTATGATTCTAGAAGAAAAACTGCAAGGGGTCGAAAAAGCGATAGAAGGCTTCTACGAGGCTAAACAAATCGCTCCCCGCTTGGTAGAATCCATCCTTTATTCAGTCCATGCAGGGGGGAAACGGATTCGACCTTTGCTCTTATTGGAGTTGCTAGAGGCCTTTCATGCTCCCATCCTTGAAGCTCATTTTCAGGTGGCAGCCGCTCTTGAAATGATTCATACGGGAAGCTTGATCCATGATGATTTACCAGCCATGGATAATGATGATTATCGTCGTGGTCAATTGACCAACCATAAAAAGTTTGGGGAAGACTAGCCATCTTAGCAGGAGACTCGCTCTTCTTAGATGCCTTTGGCTGTGTGGCAGAGGCAGACCTTCCAGCTTCTATTCGGGTGCAACTGATTGCCCTGTTATCGGATGCTTCAGGGACAGCTGGGATGGTGGCAGGCCAAGTCTTGGATATGGAAGGGGAAGGGGCGAGCCTGACCTTGGACCAGTTGCAAGTCATCCATGCCAATAAGACGGGGCGACTGCTCGCCTATCCATTCCAAGCAACAGGGATCCTCTTAAAGCTTGAGCCAGCTGTTGCGATTCTCTTAGAGGAAATTGGCCTCCATTTAGGCTTGGCTTTCCAGATTCGGGATGATATTTTGGATGTGACTGCTGATTTTGCCTCCTTAGGGAAAACCCCTCAGAAGGACCTGCAAGCTGAAAAATCAACCTATCCTGCCCTCCTCGGTCTAGATGGAGCTCAGGATTATTTGGACCGAGAGCTAGATATCTGTGAGGACTTGCTCAATCGCATCTCTCAGCAGGTAGACTTTGACGGGACTGGAATCAAAAAGATTATAGAAAGACTTAGAATTCATGGCGAAGGAAAGAGTTGACGTACTGGCCTACAAGCAGGGACTTTTTGAGACCCGAGAGCAGGCCAAACGCGGTGTGATGGCTGGTCTGGTCGTTGCGGTCCATAATGGCGAGCGCTTCGATAAACCAGGCGAAAAAATTGATGAAGCGACAGAATTAAAACTCAAGGGTGAAAAACTCAAATATGTCAGTCGTGGTGGTCTCAAGTTAGAAAAGTCTTTGGACATTTTTGAGATTGATCTGCAGGATAAGGTCACGCTGGATATTGGAGCTTCTACAGGAGGCTTTACGGATGTCATGCTCCAAAATGGGGCTGCCTTGGTCTATGCAGTGGATGTTGGGACCAATCAGTTGGCATGGAAGCTTCGTCAGGATCCTCGGGTCATCTCGATGGAGCAGTTCAACTTCCGCTATGCGACGTCTGAGGATTTTGAGCAAACCCCAAGCTTTGCTAGCATTGATGTTAGTTTTATTTCCCTCAACCTCATCTTGCCAGCCCTCCATGGGATTTTACAAGAGGGAGGCCAGGTGGTCGCCCTTGTCAAACCCCAGTTTGAAGCTGGTCGAGAGCAGATTGGGAAAAATGGGATTATCAAGGATGCCAAGGTCCACTTGTCCGTCCTGGAACAGGTTCAAGGCTTTGCGTTAGAACATGGCTTCTCCGTCTTGGGAGTGGATTATTCACCGATCCAAGGGGGCCATGGCAATATTGAATTTTTACTTTATTTAGAAAAAAATACTGGGCAAGATCGTCTTCAACTGCAAGAGTTTGCGGCAGTTGTCGAAAAAGCCCACACTGACTTTAAACATGAATAGTAAACAAAACCGATTAGAAAAAATACGCCGCTTTATCCGAGAAAATAAAGTGGGTACTCAGGATGCCATTGTCGAACATCTGAGGGAAGCTGGAATTTCTGCGACACAAGCGACTGTTTCCCGAGATATCAAAGAGTTGGGGATTATTAAAACGCCTTTAAAAGGTTCAGCTTATGTCTACGAATTGCCACGCGTCCAACATAGTGGAAAATTAGCAGAAAATAATCTTCAATCCTTCGAACGCATGGGGAGCTTTTTGAACCTCAAGCTTGTCCCAGGGACAGCCTATCTAGTCAAGCGGCATCTACAAGAAGATTTTGATGACATCATCTTTAGCATGATTTCAGACGACAATAGTATTTTGATTGTGGCCCGCTCGGAAGAAAAGGCTCAGTTTATCGAACAACGATTGATGGAATGGTAGGAGAGAGATGCTATTAGAAATTTCAATTAAGAACTTTGCCATCATTGAGGAAATCGCTCTGAATTTTGAGACAGGGATGACGGTTTTAACCGGTGAAACTGGAGCAGGAAAATCCATCATTATCGATGCCATGAATATGATGCTGGGGAGCCGGGCGACGACCGATGTTATCCGCCACGGAGCTCCTAAGACTGAGATTGAAGGCCTCTTTGCCATTGACGAAAATCCTGCCCTTCAGCAGTTATTTGAGGAGCAGGGCTTAGAATGGGCAGAGGAGTTGATTATTCGCAGAGAAATTTTCCAGAATGGTCGGAGTGTCAGTCGGATCAATGGGCAGATGGTCAACCTCTCCGTTCTCAAGGCCGTTGGCCAGCATTTGGTGGATATTCATGGCCAGCACGATCAGGAAGAACTGATGCGGGCGCCATTGCATATCGCTATGCTGGATAGCTTTGGGGAGGATACTTTTTTTGCGACTAAGAAGGCCTATAGAGAGAGACCTTTGAGAATTATAAGTCCTTGCGCAAGCAGGTCTTGCAGATCCAAAAAAATAACCAGGAAAACCAAGCTCGGATCGAGATGCTGGAATACCAAATTTCGGAAATCGAGGCGGCAGCCCTGTCCCTGGATGAAGATGTCCAGTTAGAGCAAGAACGGCAACGTCTGCTCAATCATAAGATGATTGCAGATACCCTAAGTAATGCTTATACCATGCTAGATGCAGAAGACTTCTCCAGTCTTAGCAATGTGCGGTCGGCTATGAATGATTTGCAAAGCATCGAAGAGTACGATCCAGACTACAAGACCTTATCTGATCAACTGGCTGAGACCTACTATACTCTGGAGGATTTGACCAAGCGCTTGGAGGATCTGGTAGATGGATTGGACTTTGACGGTAACCGCTTGATGCAGGTGGAAGCTCGACTAGACCTAATTCATTCAATTACTCGTAAGTATGGTGGTCAGGTAAAGGATGTCCTTGATTACCTAGAGCAAATTAGCAAGGAGTATAGCCTATTAACAGGAGGAGGAACCTCTTCTGAAGACTTGGAAAAAGAACTCAAGTCTATGGAAGGACAGTTGGTTGCCTTGGCTAAAGAACTAAGTCAAGGGCGTCATGCCTTGGCCCAAGAGCTGGAAGCTGAGATCCAGCAGGAATTGGCGGATCTCTACATGGAAAAAGCTCGTTTCCCAAGTGCGTTTTACCCCATCTAAGTTTAATCGGGAAGGAAACGAAACGGTTGAGTTTTATATTTCAACCAACCCTGGAGAGGACTTTAAGCCTTTAGTAAAAGTCGCCTCAGGTGGAGAATTGTCCCGTCTTATGTTGGCCATCAAGTCAGCCTTCTCACGGAAAGAAGGCAAGACCAGTATCGTCTTTGACGAGGTGGATACAGGGGTATCTGGTCGGGTGGCGCAGGCCATTGCTTCGAAGATTTATAAAATTGGACGTTATGGTCAGGTGCTAGCCATCTCTCATTTACCTCAGGTCATTGCAGTAGCTGATTACCAATTCTTTATCGAAAAGGTGAGCGATGAATTTTCAACGGTTTCGACCGTTCGCTTGCTCAGTCATGAAGAACGGGTCGAAGAAGTCGCTAAGATGCTAGCTGGTGAAGATGTGACAGAAGCAGCCCGCATGCAGGCAGAGCAATTGCTAAAACGGCCGTCCTAAGAAGAAAGGAACCGATATGGAAAGCTATTTCGTAGTGGGAGACATTCATGGAAAAGCCGGTATGCTAGAGGAACTGATGACCCATTGGGATCGTCAGTCCCAGCTGGTTTTTCTCGGAGATCTGATAGACCGTGGGGAAGATAGTCGTAAGGTTATCGAACTGGTCAAAGATGTTGTCGAACAGCAAGGGGCCATCTGCCTCTCTGGGAACCACGAATACATGTTTCTAGCTTGGATTGATAACCCGACCGAGCACTACGACCATTACCGACGAAATGGTGGTGACACGACCATCAACTCTCTACTTGGTCGTCCCCTCACGGCTCCAGTAGATGGCGCGAAGGATGCTCGGCGCGTGCAAGAGACTTGTGGGGACCTCGTTGCTTTCATCTGTTCGCTTCCTTTTGTCTATGAAACAGAACACTATATTTTTGTGCATGCTGGCCTTGACTTGACCTTGCCTGATTGGCATGAAACGACGGATTACCAAAAGGTCTGGATTCGCCAGCCCTTCCATGAAGCGACCAATCAGACAGGTAAGACCATTGTTTTTGGCCATACCCCGGTTCACTATCTCTTGGATCAAAAGATTGGAACCAAGGAGCTCTGGGTGACCGAAGATGGGAAGATTGGCATGGATGGTGGGGCTGTATATGGTGGCGTCCTCCATGGCATTCTCTTTGATGAAAGTGGAATGAAGGCCGATGTTGCTTTGGTCAATGATGGCTTTGCAGCTATCGATGATTAAGTAAAAAGGACTTTGTCCCACAAAAGCCTAGAAAATTTGATATAATAGAGTGGATATATCTAAGAAAAGATTGTAGGAATGTTATGTCACAAGTAAAAATTGTTACAGACTCATCCGTAACGATTGAGCCTGAAGTTGTTGAAATACGGAATTACCATCGTTCCCCTCTCTGTTATGGTGGACGGTGTCCTCTATTCAGATGCGGAATTAACAGAAGGACAATTCCTTCAGTTGATGAAGTCCAGTAAGAACCTTCCAAAGACCAGTCAACCTCCAGTAGGTGTGTTTGCGGAAGCCTTCGAAGGTTTGGCTGCAGAAGGGGCGCAAATTATTGCGATCCATATGTCTCACGCCTTATCTGGTACAGTGGAAGCTGCCCGTCAAGGTGCTACCTTAGCTAATGCAGATGTAACGGTGATCGATAGTAGCTTTACGGACCAAGCCATGAAGTTCCAAGTGGTGGAAGCAGCGAAACTGGCTCAAGAAGGAGCTAGCGTAGAGGAAATTGTAGCCCGCATTGAAGAGGTCAAGCAAAAATCTAGACTCTACATTGGGGTTTCTACTCTGGAAAACCTAGTGAAAGGAGGCAGGATTGGCCGCGTAACTGGTTTATTGAGTTCTCTTTTGAACATTCGGGTTGTCATGGAAATGAAGAATGATGAACTGCAACCGATTGTCAAAGGACGCGGACAGAAAACCTTTAAAAAATGGTTGGACGAGTTGATACAAGACTTATCTGGTAAAGAAATCGCTGAGATAGGTATTTCCTATGCTGGTGGACCTGACTTTGCTAACCAAATGAAGGCACAATTACAGCCTTTGGTTGCAACTCCAATCTCTGTTTTGGAGACAGGTTCGATCATTCAAACTCACACTGGAGAAGATGCCTGGGCAGTTCTTGTCCGATTTGCATAGAAGCCCGTCAATAAAGGAATTTATTCCTAGATAAATGTTGATAAAAACAAGTTTAGTACTTGACCTAAAAGCATTTTTTAGATATGATAGAGATGTTAAGGGTAAAACCTAAAAAAATTTGGAGGATTTGTTAAATGGCTAACAAACAAGATTTGATCGCAAAAGTGGCAGAAGCTACAGAATTGACTAAAAAAGACTCAGCAGCAGCAGTTGACGCTGTATTTGCAGCTGTTTCAGAATACCTTTCAAAAGGTGAAAAAGTTCAATTGATCGGTTTCGGTAACTTTGAAGTTCGTGAACGTGCGACTCGTAAAGGTCGCAACCCACAAACTGGTAAAGAAATCAAAATCGCTGCTTCTAAAGTTCCAGCATTCAAAGCTGGTAAAGCTCTTAAAGACGCAGTTAAATAATTGTGATTACAAAGGTTCCTTCTAGCTCGCTAGAAGGAACTTTTTGTTTTAGAGTAGTTTCTAGACAGTGCCTATAAATAGGAGTATAATAGAAAAAAGTGAGAAATGGAGGGTGGACCATGAGATGGATTGTTGGAATCTTTGTTCTGCTCATGATTAAGCCAATTCTTTATCTATTGAAAGGTCTCTGGTTTATTGCGGAACTCTTCTTTATGTTCCTCTTTGTCAAAATTTTACTAGGAACCATGAGATGGATCCTTAGTTGGGGTAGTTAAGATTAGATATAAAAAAGTGTGGGAGTAAAGAAGCTTGATCCGAGCTGATTTAATCCTGCACTTTTCCTTATTTACAAACATTCTAATTAGGCAAAATGTGGTATTCGTGATATAATAGTTTTAAAGAAGAGACAGAAAGGGGAAAGACCATGCTAGCTTGTTTAACACTCGATTCCGTTCAACAAGAAAAAGTGGAAAATGTATTGCAACACCTGCGTGAAAAATCTGTACGGATTACAGAGACGCGTCGGGCTGTCCTCTCCTATCTTGTCAAAAGTCAGGAACATCCAAGTGCGGATGCCATCTATCAGGACTTGAAACCAGCCTTTCCCAATATGAGCCTGGCAACCGTTTATAACAATCTCAAGGTCCTCATTGAAGAAGGCTTTGTCTCAGAAATTAAAGTTCGTAATGATACCACGACCTACTTTGACTTTATGGGACACGATCATTTAAATCTGATTTGTGAGTCTTGTGGGAAGATTGATGATATTGATATCGAAGTTCCAGACGTGAGAGCAGAAGCGAGAGAAAAAAGTGGCTACGTCATTACTAAGTGCCAAACTACTGTCTATGGTCTTTGTCCAGAATGCCAGAAGAAACAGTAGAAAAAATGAAAAAGGAGCCATCAGGCTCTTTTTTGTATATCATAACGACACCAGGATAGTGAAAGAAAAATAGTGAAAATCATGATATAATATACTTCTGTAATCAAACAATAGGAGAACGAGATGAAAAAGCTGGAGAATTTTTCTTGGAAAATGTGGCAGGTCTATGCCTTAGCAGCAGTGACCATTTTTATGATTGGTGCTATATGGTCTTTCTTTTTCTTGAAAACGGTCCCTCATATAGTTGGATAGGGTAACAATGTTTGTGAGATAAGGACTTATAGAAAGATTTAAAAAATGAAGAGAATGAGTGAAAAACTAAAGTTTACTGGTCATTGTTGGTTTTTTTATCATTTTATGTATTTGTTTCTATAAAAATTTAGAATCAAATATCAAGGAAATCTACAGGAATAATCATTATACAGGAGAGGTTCGGATCACGAGCCTTTCGCTTACAAGTGAAACAAAACTAGTGATTAATGCTAATTATATCTATTCTGAAACGATTAATGGGAAAGTCGTCTCTATTCCATTGAAGAAACAAATGATGTTGGAACAAGTCATTTTGCCATATTATCCACCTGTAGCTAAAGAAGTACGTTTTGGATTGCTTGGTGATTCAATAGGAATGTATAGTGAGCCTCCTAGCACGTATGTACCCATTCTTGAAAAAGCCCTAGAATTGAATCCTGAGAGAAAAAAGTTGGAGCAGGAATTAAAGAAAAAAATAGATCAAAATTCTATCTTAAAAGGATCGAAGGTTGAATTAAAACTTGGTATTTCAAGTAAAATAAAGTATATTGGCGGGATACATTGGCTTGAAGATTACGAGAAACAATCGGCGAAGAAGGGACGGACTATTCTTGGAGGATGGTATGGTTTTCCGGTAAAAGAAGCTTTAGATAATGATGTCCTATATGTTCAAGTGACATTACCTAAAGGTGTGAAGAGGGATCATATCCGATTTAAGGATGAATTAGAAGCGATTGTACAAACATCGAGATTGCCAAATGGTCTCTATGTCTTAGGAACTGTGACAGATTCGAATTTCGATGAGGTTGAGATTGAAGACAGAGTGGTTAAGGAAAGGAATTAAAGATGTCAGAAACAAACAAGAAAGTAATCTTAGTTTAGTCTGGGAGCTTGCGTTGTATATTGTTCTAGTTCTATCAATTGTTGGATTTCCATTTTTGAATGGTCTTTATTATTCGTATTCTGATGATTCACAGGTTTTTCTATTTCGAAAAAGCAACTCAGTATTTTGGGGGCAAGAATTTAAAGGTGTGGTGAATTCTTACTTTATTATTTCTCTCATACTATTAATTGTTTTACCTGTTATAGCTTATTTTATTCATGATTCTTTTGAAAAAAAGGGGTATCCATTTTTGGCTAGCCTGCAATCTTTTTTGATTCACCTATCTTGTAGTGTTATTCTAATATATGCTGCATTTTCATTAACAATTCAAAAAGTTTATTATAATTTGGGGTTTGGTGTTTATCTTTGTATGCTAATTTATATGGTTCATATGTATAGTGATTTAAAAGATATCAGAAAAATGATTGAACAACGAAATTCCTTGACTGAAGAGAATCAAGCAACAGAGTAGCCTGTCTAAGTGAAAGAAGAAACATTCCTCATTTTCAAACCAGAGCCGTTAGGCTCTTTTTTGTGAGAAATTGCACTTTTCTATGGTCGCCACTAGATTTTTTACTGAAAATCTAGTAGAATAAAATAGATAAACGGGGGAAACCTCGGAGAATAAAGGAGATCCATCTAATGGTAAAATTGGTTTTTGCTCGCCACGGTGAGTCTGAATGGAACAAAGCTAACCTTTTCACTGGTTGGGCTGATGTTGATTTGTCTGAAAAAGGTACACAACAAGCGATCGACGCTGGTAAATTGATCAAAGAAGCTGGTATCGAATTTGACCAAGCTTACACTTCAGTATTGAAACGTGCGATCAAAACAACTAACTTGGCTCTTGAAGCTTCTGACCAATTGTGGGTTCCAGTTGAAAAATCATGGCGCTTGAATGAACGTCACTACGGTGGTTTGACTGGTAAAAACAAAGCTGAAGCAGCTGAACAATTTGGTGATGAGCAAGTTCACATCTGGCGTCGTTCATACGATGTATTGCCTCCAAACATGGATCGCGATGATGAGCACTCAGCACACACTGACCGTCGTTACGCTTCACTTGACGACTCAGTGATTCCAGATGCTGAAAACTTGAAAGTGACTTTGGAACGCGCTCTTCCATTCTGGGAAGATAAAATTGCTCCAGCTCTTAAAGATGGTAAAAACGTATTCGTAGGAGCACACGGTAACTCAATCCGTGCCCTTGTAAAACACATCAAACAATTGTCGGACGACGAAATCATGGATGTGGAAATCCCTAACTTCCCACCATTGGTATTCGAATTTGACGAAAAATTGAACGTAGTTTCTGAATACTATCTTGGAAAGTAAGATAGCGGGATTCGTTATCAATCATAGAAAGCTGACTTCGGTCAGCTTTTTTGTTTGTCCGTCGCAGACCTAGCTGTTTTTTGGTTTTCAGGGACTCCTAAAAATGATATAATGAAGTGTTATTACATAAGGTTTCATTAGCCTTGAAAGGAAAAGAAAATGACAAAATCATTCTACATCACAACCCCTATCTATTACCCATCTGGTAAATTGCATATTGGTTCAGCTTATACAACGATCGCCTGTGACGTCTTGGCGCGTTACAAACGCATGATGAACTACGATGTTTTCTACCTGACTGGTCTCGATGAGCATGGGCAAAAGATCCAGCAGAAAGCGGAAGAAGCTGGCATTACACCGCAAGCTTATGTAGATGGGATGGCGGTTGGAGTGAAAGAACTCTGGCAATTACTCGATATCTCATATGATAAATTCATCCGTACGACAGACGACTACCATGAAAAAGTAGTGGCTCAGGTTTTTGAACGCTTGCTGGCGCAAGACGACATCTACCTAGGTGAGTACTCTGGCTGGTATTCAGTCTCTGATGAAGAGTTCTTTACAGAAAGCCAATTGGCTGAGGTATACCGTGATGAGAATGGCAAGGTCATCGGTGGGGTAGCCCCATCAGGACACGAAGTAGAATGGGTTTCTGAAGAATCTTACTTCCTTCGTCTCAGCAAATACCAAGACCGTTTGGTTGAATTTTTCAAATCCCAACCTGATTTCATCACCCCAGATGGTCGTCTCAATGAAATGTTGAAAAACTTCATCGAGCCAGGTTTGGAAGACTTGGCGGTATCTCGGACCACCTTTACCTGGGGAGTCCCAGTCCCATCTAATCCTAAACACGTTGTTTATGTTTGGTTTGATGCCCTTCTCAACTATGTGACGGCTCTTGGTTATGGCCAAGAAGATCATGAAAACTTTGATAAGTTCTGGAACGGAACTGTCTTCCACATGGTCGGAAAAGACATCCTTCGTTTCCACTCCATCTACTGGCCAATCCTCCTCATGATGTTGGATATCAAATTGCCAGAACGTTTGATTGGTCATGGTTGGTTTGTCATGAAAGACGGCAAGATGTCTAAGTCTAAAGGAAATGTCATCTACCCAGAAATGTTGGTGGAACGCTTCGGTTTGGATCCACTTCGTTACTACCTCATGCGCAGTTTGCCAGTTGGTTCTGATGGGACCTTCACACCAGAAGACTACGTGGCTCGCATCAACTATGAATTGGCCAATGACCTTGGAAACCTCCTCAACCGGACGGTAGCCATGATCAATAAATACTTTGGTGGTCAAGTTCCAGCTTATGTTGAAAATGTCACAGCATTTGATGCTGATTTGGCTAAGGTAGTTGAAGTAAATATCGCAGAATACCACAAGCAAATGAACGCAGTTGATTACCCACGCGCTTTGGAAGCCGTATGGAACATCATCTCTCGTACCAACAAGTACATCGATGAGACAGCGCCTTGGGTCCTCGCCAAAGAAGATGGTGACAAGGAACAATTAGCAGCGGTCATGGCTCATTTGGCAGCCAGCCTCCGTGTTGTCGCTCACTTGATCCAACCATTCATGATGAACACCTCAAATGCCATCATGGAACAACTAGGTTTGGGCTTGGACTTCGATCTTGAAAACTTGACTTTAGCAGGCTTCCCTGAAAATGTCACAGTGGTTGCCAAAGGAACTCCAATCTTCCCACGTCTGGATATGGACGAAGAAATTGCCTACATCCAATCTCAAATGACTGCTGGAAAACCACAAGAAAAAGAATGGATTCCAGAAGAAGTGGAACTCAAGTCTGAAAAAGATGAGATCAAATTTGAAGACTTTGACAAGGTTGAAATCCGTGTAGCAGAAGTCAAAGAAGTGGAACGCGTCGAAGGATCAGACAAATTGCTTCGCTTCCGTCTTGACGCTGGTGACGGTGAAGATCGTCAAATCCTCTCAGGAATCGCTCAATTCTATCCAAACGAACAAGAATTGGTCGGCAAGAAACTCCAAATCGTGGCTAACCTCAAATCACGGAAAATGATGAAGAAATATGTCAGCCAAGGTATGATTCTTTCCGCTGAACACGGAGATCAATTAACAGTCTTAACAGTTGATCCATCTGTACCAAATGGAAGCATCATTGGTTAAACATATATAAAAAAGCACTCCCACGGGAGTGCTTTTCTTGTATTGATATGGTTCCCATCATTGAATTTTACAAGGATGGTAGTTGAGTCCTATTAGTAATGAATGTTAATGGAGACTTCCGCAGTGAGAAAAGAGTCTGAAACATTTTCGTCTCAGACTCTCGGAAGATTTGAGACAGTGGGCTCAAATCTTAGGTATGGAATCCCAAAAGGATTCGCTACCGTCCGCCCTCACCTAAGGAATGTCTCCTATTATATTTTTAAATACATGTCCTATTCATCTGGCCGGTATTCTAGGATATCTCCTGGCTGGCAGTCGAGTTCTTTGCAGATGGCTTCAAGGGTGGTGAAGCGGATGGCTTTGGCCTTACCTGTCTTGAGAATGGAGAGGTTGGCAGTCGTGATGCCGATTTTGTCGGCTAGCTCGTTGGATTTCATTTTTCGCTTGGCCAGCATGACATCTAGATTGACGATAATCATGGCACCCTCCTTAAATGGTTAGCTCATTTTCTTCAGCAATCTCAATCCCTCTCTATAAAATCTTGCCAAGGACCCAGACGATTGGAACGGCAAGGAGCAGCCCTGTGTTAAAGGTAAATTGGAAGGTGAAGGGAAGGAGATAAGCATTGCCGCTGGTCTCAAGTGTACCAGACATAAAGGACAAGACCAAGAGAATCTTCCAAGCTCGGTTGCAAAGAGCAATGTTGGAGTGTGAAAAGATCTTTTCTTGGTAGAGATTTTGGAGGAAGCTGCGAATGGTGAGGAGAAGAAAAATATAAATAGCGCTTGAGACTAGTGGGAAGAGCAACTGCCAGAGGGGTTGCAGATGTTTGGGGAAGAGCTGGATGCCATTTACCTCAAAGGACAAGCGTCCAGTTTGAATGAGATCTTTAAACACTCCCATCCGGGAAAGCAGGTGGACGACCAGTGCAGCCAGGGTCATAAAGCCACAGAAGTAAATGAAAGCCGTTAAGACTTCAATGACATTTTTTAAGGTTTTTGAGTTTTTCATCGCAAGCCTCCTTGAAGTTTATTTATTTTTCACTTATAGTATACTCCTTATAAAAAATAAGTCAATAAAAAAGTATCGAAAAACAATAAAAAATTTATGAATTTCAGTCAAAATTTGCTTTAAATAGAATTTAAGGTATACTATTAGGTACTACCATTTCAAGGAGGTGTTGAAATGATCAAAAAGTTAGATAAGAAATATCTTTGGATGATCATCGCTTTTGTGAGTGCAGTGGTTCTAATCGGAGGAGTCTATCTCTACTCTAGCTCCAATATTCAACCGGATCATCAAAAAGAGTTCAACCAGACTTCGAAGACCTCGTCTTCATCTAAGGAAAAAGCCATCGATCTGTCTGGTGAATATGTATCTAATGCGCGTGACAAAGCTAAGATTCAGAAAAATGGGAAATCTTGGAAAATTGATTATCAAACAGATGATGGTGCTGTTTCAGCAACTTTTTCAACAGATTTCAAAGTTGAAGGTGCCAATAAAGTTTCTACTAGCCAGATGAAAAAGTCTGATGGGAATACTGATTTTACCGTCACTGTGCGTATCTTTAAATACCAATCAGATAAGGATCCCCTCATTACGGTAACCATGTCAGATAAAGACCCCGAACATGAGATGGTCTTTGCCAATCGGAAGGATTTTTTCAAGTCGACGAATCCAGATGATGCGGTATTGGATGGAGATTTGACAACTTTCGCGGGAAGCTATTCCAACGAATCGATTGAAAAGCAGATTGCAGATTCTGGCTTTAAGTTGTATGGCTATAGTCCAGAAGATTATTACAATCACCGGACTACTGTTTTTCCTTCTATCTACTCTGATCAGGATAAGGGATGGAGCTTCTGGAGTGGAGCTAGCAATGTCCAATTTGTCCTTAATAAAGATAAGAAACCGAAGAAAGCTGGATCGACCTATCAGGTTTACTTTGTCCAAGCTGGTACAAGTGGAGAAACTCCTGGTCAGGAATTGGTTGTCACCTTGATTCCTGAAAATGTTCAAGGTCCGGATGGTGTCGTGTTGCCTTTGAGACGCATCTTCTACCATCAAGCCTCCTTCCAAGCCTACCAAGACAAATGGTGGGAAGCCTACCCAGAGCCTAAGAAGGAAGCAGACCTTGATATTGCGGCCATCAATAGTGGAGATTTCTCAAGTCTGGCAGGGACATGGCGCAACGCTAAAGGCCAGGAGATGGTCATCCAAGAAGATGGAACTGTGAAAGGTCAAGGAAGATTAAAAGCAGTGCCGAACTCGGATAAGACAAGTAAAGTTCCTTATGTAGATCTACGTGTGGGAGAAACAGGAGTGGCAGTTGGCCTCTTTAAGATTGGCTTTGAGAATCCTGATGGAGACCAGTCAGATAAGAGCAAACCTCGCTTGGTTGTTACTCAATCAGCTGGGAACTATCCAGCGGATCAATACTTCTATCGCCAATAAGATTGAAGAAAAAGTCATTTTTAAAACTTTCCTTAGGTGAGTACGGACGTCAGCGAACTTCGAAGAAGTTCCATGACTAATTAAGATACGAAGGGCGTTTGCGGATAAAGTCAAAATAGGGAGCAGGACAGAAGCATTGTTGTATGGGATTGCTTCGTTGTCCTGCCCCCACAAGGCTGATTAGGATTCTTCCGAGCTGAAAGGTGAGAGAAGAATTCAATCAGCTACTGTGTCTTGGATTTAGTACTAATGCATTTGCACTTTTGACACAATCCGTAGCCCGTGTTCAATTAGTTTTGAACCCCCTCGCTCTTTAATTTCCGGGCTCAGGCTAAAACAGTTTCCCAAACTGTTTTACTCTCAAAACTCCCGAGTGCCTGAAACAACTTTGTTTCAGGCACTTTTCTCACGGCGGAAAGTTTTTCATCTTCTTAAATGACTAAAAAATAAAAGTCATTTTTTGAAAATCATCCAGCTGTTTTATGTAAAGCGATAATATGTCTACATTCAAAACCCAGGAAATTCAATTTCCTGGGTTTTGTTTTGCTTCAATTGTTTATCACTAGGTGCTGAAGGAGTTGATTTTCTTTTTATTTAAAACTAAATCCTTCATTGATGAGTTCTGCTTTTGGATTGATCTTGGTAAAGGTTTGGGCAAAGGAATCCATCATTTTTGTCGGTCCACACATGAAGATCGTAGTATGATCTGTTAAGGGATAGTTGCTAAAGTCTAGATAGCCCTCTTTCTGACTATTAACAATATGAAGATCTAAGTTGGAATTTTGTTCTGCATATTCCCTGAGGAAATCAAGGTAGACAGCATTTTCCTCACCACTATAGGCATAATAGAAGTTGACTTTCTGTTGGATGTCTTTCTTTTCACGAAGGTAGGAAATGAAAGGAGTAATCCCAATTCCTCCAGCGATCCAAACCTGTTGCTCTCGACCTTCTTTCAATAACATATGGCCATAGGCACGGTCGATGCTAACCCGACTGCCTAGTTGAAGTTCTTTGTAGATTTGCCGGGTATGATCTCCAGAAGCCTTGATGGTAAAGAAAATGCGATTGCCTGAACCGCCTGAAATGGAGAAGGGGTGAGGAGCTTTTTCAAATCCTTTTTGATGGATTTTGAGAAAGGCAAATTGGCCGTATTCGTAAGTGAAGGCTTGGCTGAGTTGGATTTCGATTTCAGTGGTATCGTGATTGAGGTGTTTGAGGCCGATAATTTTCCCAAGATAAGGGAAGGCAATGGTTTGGTAGAGGAAAATAATATAGAATCCAGCTGCTAGACCTAGGATGGCAAAGAGGCCAACGACGAAAGACAAAAGGCTAGGTTGGGTCAGGCGTGCCCCCATCATCATGTAAACGTGAAGGAGACCAAAAATATAGGCTAAGTAAACCAAGCGATGAATCCAGCGCCAGGTCTCATACTTGAGGAATTTTCCAAGAAAAGCAACCAAGACGATACTGACAAAAAGATCAATCCCTATGTTTCCCAACTGAGCAGCTAGGTGAGATCCCCACAGACCACCCATACTGATATTATGGAAAGCCAGAAGAATTAGTGAGAAGACAGCCATGACTTTGTGAATGGCATACATGTTTTCAATCCCATGAAAGAGGGCTTCCAAATGCGCTGAGCGGGTTGCTAATAAGAAGGTCCAAGATAGGGTCGTTAAAGCTAGTCCAGGGATGAGAAAATTGGTCATTCCGGAGGTGAGCCAAGCAAAGATAGTTAAGGCTATGCTGGTTACGATAAGGGCTATTCCTTTGATTGATTTCATATGATTCTCTTTCTATAAAAAAATTCGTTCACACCATTTGATGTAAACGATATTATTACATTTTATAGAATAGAGTTAAAATTGTCAATCTTTGTGCTCAAGAAGCAGAAGTGAGGAGGACTCGACTGCTTGTTTTCGCTTGAAAAATGCAGCCATTTGAACCAGGATACGGGGAACTGTTTGCCATTTTTTCCAAGCTTGGACACGGGTGTCGATGAGTTGCTTGGCTAGACGTTCCAGCATTTCCCTTTCTGTAGGATCTAGGTCTTGAGCATTTTGAAAGATGTCTTTGATCTTGGAGAAATTTTTCAAGTTCCTCAAATCATTGATTGAAGTGATGCCTGCGTCCAGAAAAATGCCAAAAAAGGTATCAAAGAACTTCTTGCGCTCATCCGCCGATGTTTCGCGAACCCATTGCTTCAGAGTCTCGTCGGTTTGCTGGCTATCGGGACTGGTTTGATCTAGGGTCACAAATCCATCCTTTTCAACCATCCACGTAAAGGCGTCATGTTGGGCGAAGCCACCAAAGCTCGGCTTTTGACAATCGTAGCAGGCTCAGGAACTTCCAGCATCATCCCAACGATAGACCCTTGCGGGACAAAGCGGTGAACGAGGTGCGCGATTCGTTGATAGTCCTCCGTTTCGATAATGGCCTTGTTGAGGCCAGGAGCGTCGTAACAGTATATGGCGTCGACCTGTTCAATCAGATGATCTGGAAGGTAAGAGCAGGCGTAGGCTACGAGATTGCCTCCTTTGGAGTGGCCGGCTACTAAGAAACGTCCTTTTGGAAATTCTTTCATGACATGTTGCAGGTAGCTGGCTGCACGCCTCTGAGATGGGACATGGTCCATATAGGTCATGTGGAAGTCTTCCTTCCAGCCGATCAAGGTATCATCCGTCCCCCTGAAGACAACTAAATAAACATCCATGGTAAGACGATAGGTCATCGCCGCAAACTGCTTCTGAACATCTGGGTCATATTCGTCGACATAGTTGAGCAGTTTGAGATTCTTAAAGCGTTTTGAAGTGGCCAAGCTATCTACTAACTGCAAGTGCTGGTCCGTCACGATAAAATCGGTGGTTCGATCGACCAGCTCTGTCGCATCAGATAAGCGGACTTCAATATTGGTCGTATCTCCTTGGGGGACGATCCGATCAAAGGAAGATAGGTCAGCTCTGTCAGTGCCAGGACATCGAGTTCCTTAAAAGGGCGATCGTAGATGGAATCGTAGGCGACATAGTCTAGATAATCAAAAATTGTGGACATGAGATTCTCCTTTGTATCTGTATGTTCAGTATAGCATAAAATACCTGAAAAGCCCCTCAGTAAAAATAGGAAATTGACGAAAGGAGTTACCTTTAAGTTGAGATGGTGAAAAATATGTATGCTCCTTGGATAATTTGATATAATGAAAGGGTAATACTCTAGTAAGAAAGAGCAGGAAAGAGCATGCACAAAATTCTTCTTGTCGAAGATGATGAAACCATTCGCCAACAAGTGAAGAAAATCATGGAACAGTGGGGATTTGAAGTTATTGCAGTTGATGATTTTATGGATGTACTGGGCACCTTCGTCCAGACCAATCCTCATCTGATTCTGATGGATATTGGCCTTCCTCTTTATAATGGCTACCATTGGTGCCAGGAGATTCGTAAGGTGTCTAAGGTCCCTATCATGTTTTTATCCTCACGAGATCAAGCTATGGACATCGTCATGGCTATCAATATGGGAGGAGATGACTATGTGACCAAGCCATTTGATCCCAATGTCCTCCTGGCAAAAATTCAGGGTCTCCTTCGCCGCTCTTATGAGTTTGGAACTGATCAAGATTTGTTAGAACACCGGGGCGCCATCCTCAATCTCAAATCTATGGATCTGGTCTACGAGGGAGAGGTCGTTAATTTGACCAAAAATGAATTTCAAATTCTTCGCATCCTTTTTGAAAAAGCTGGAAGTGTAGTGGCTCGGGATGATCTAATGAAGGAATTGTGGAACAGTGATTTCTTTATTGATGATAACACCCTCTCGGTCAATGTAGCTAGACTTCGGAAGAAACTCGAAGAAGCAGGACTGGAACATTTTATCGAAACGAAAAAAGGGATAGGATATGGGTTGAGCAATGGATAATCGATTCTTATTTGTCAAACACTATCTGATTTCTCATCGCCGCTATCTCTATTTGATCGGTTTACTCCTTTCATCCCTGGTCTTGTTTGCCTATATATTCGAAGGCTACCGCAATTTTCTCCTTTACCTGACAGGAATTTTGGCTTTTTTGAGTCTTCTTCTGGTCATTTGGGATGCAGTGGCTAAGTATCGGGCCTGTCGGAAGGAAGTGCTCTATGGGGAGGGACTACCTGAGACCCCTCTAGAACTGGTCTTGAGTCAGAAACTAGCAACCTGTCAGCAAGCCCAGCGGGAGCAGACCACAGTGAGCATAGAGACCTACAATGATCTGATGGATTACTATACCCTCTGGGTCCACCAGATTAAGACCCCCATTGCGGCCAGCCAACTCTTGGTTCAAAATATAAAAGACAGCGACCTGAGAAAGCAAATGGAGCAGGAGCTCTTTAAGATTGACTCCTATGCCAATGTGGTCCTCCAGTATCTGAGACTCGAAAGCTTTCATGATGATCTGGTACTTAAGCAGGTCGGCTTAGAGGAGTTGGTCAAAGAAGTCGTACGAAAGTATGCTATTTTCTTCATCCAAAAGGGCTTGACGGTGGATCTGCATGACTTGGATGCTAGGGTCATCACCGATCGCAAGTGGCTCTTGGTCATCATCGAGCAATTGCTGTCGAATAGCCTTAAGTATACCAGCACTGGCGGGATTGAGATCTATTTCAAAGACCAGACCCTTTATATCAAAGATAGTGGGATTGGAATCAAGGATAGCGACATACTCCGTGTCTTTGAGCGAGGCTTTTCTGGTTACAATGGGCATTTGACCCAGCAATCTTCTGGACTAGGCCTCTACCTATCTAAGAAGATTGCAGACCAGCTAGGGCACCAACTCCAAATGACCTCACAAGTTGGCCAAGGGACGACTGTTGCCATACGTTTTGAAGAGAAGAAATTGGTGATGGATTAGGGGAACTCGCCGATACTAATGATTCTTTCCCTAAGCTTCTCTTTTATTTGAAAATGACAAAAATGTAAGGTTAGATTTTAAAAATGAAAGGTTAGGTTATGGTGACCACCTTTTATTTTTTATACAATAGTCTCATCAAATGAAGGAGGTCAAGAAAATGAAACTTTTGAAATGGATGAAACAACCCAAAAAGATTAAGAAACCAAATAACCAAACCGATCTGGAAAAGGCAGAATTTGGTCGCCAAGTCTTGCAACAAACCCAAGAATTTTTCTTGATCTACTAGTAAAAGGAGAAAAACATGTCATTACTAGACGTTCAACATATCAAAAAAATCTACAAAACCCGCTTCCAAGGAACGCAAGTCGAAGCCTTAAAGGACATTCACTTCACCGTGGAAAAGGGTGAGTACGTGGCTATCATGGGGGAATCAGGATCCGGGAAATCCACCCTCCTCAACATCCTAGCCATGCTGGACCAGCCGACGGAAGGGCGGGTCTACCTCAATGGCACGGATACCTCAACCATCAAGAACAAGGACGCATCCAGCTTCCGTCGGGAAACTAGGCTTTGTCTTTCAAGACTTTAACCTGCTGGATACCTTGTCTGTCAAGGACAATATCCTCTTGCCATTGGTACTTTCTCGCAGACCAGTCAAGGAAATGATGAGCAAGGTCGATAGCGTCAGTCGGGAGTTGGGTATTCACCAGCTATTGGAAAAGTACCCTTACGAAATCTCTGGTGGACAAAAGCAACGGGTAGCCGTAGCGCGGGCCATCATTACCTCGCCAGAAATCCTCCTTGCGGATGAGCCAACAGGGGCACTGGATTCTAAGTCTTCGGCTGCTTTGCTAGATGTATTTGAAGATATCAACACCATGGGCCAAACCATTCTCATGGTGACCCACTCAACCGCAGCCGCAGCGAGGGCCAAGCGCGTGCTCTTTATCAAGGATGGGGTTCTTTACAACCAGATCTTCCGTGGGGAAAAGACAGAGCGCCAGATGTTCCAAGAAATCTCGGATACCCTGACAGTCATGGCAAGTGAGGTGGAGTAGATGTTTCGATTAACCACTAAACTAGCTTGCTCCAATCTGATCAAGAACCGCAAGCTCTATTATCCCTTTGCGATTGCGGTCATTCTCGCAGTGACCATCGCCTACCTCTTTGACTCCCTGACCTTTAATCCTCACATTCATGAGCTTCGAGGGGGCGATTCCATGATCTTTACCCTCGTCTTGGGACTGTTCGTGGTCAATGCCGCGGGAGCTATCATCGTGCTCTATGCCAATAGCTTCGTCATGAAAAACCGCTCCAAGGAGCTGGGAATCTACAGCATGCTCGGCCTTGAGAAACGCCATCTCATCAGCATGATCTTCAAGGAACTCTTGATGTTTGGCTTTGTGACTATCTCAGCTGGTGTCTTGATCGGGGCTCTCTTTGACAAGCTGATTTTTGCCTTTCTCTTGAAACTCATGAAGATGAAGGTCCAGCTAATATCCACCTTCCAACCTGGGATTGTGGTCTTGGTTTTTGTCACCTTTGGTCTCATCTTTGCTCTTTTGGTCTTTCTCAACGCTTGGCGGATTCTTCGTTTGAATGCCCTGCAGTTGACGCGTGAGAAGGCTAGTGGTGAAAAGAAAGCCCGCTTCTTGTGGCCCCAAACCATCCTGGGTTTAGCCTCTCTTGGTTTTGGCTATTACCTAGCATTGTCAGTCAAAGACCCATTGTCTGCGATTGTGATCTTCTTTCTAGCAGTTATCTTGGTCATGATTGGGACCTACCTGCTCTTTAATGCTGGGATCACCGTCTTTTTGCACCTGCTTAAGAAAAAGAAGGCCTACTATTACCAACCCAACAACATGATTTCGGTCTCTAACCTCATCTATCGCATGAAGAAAAATGCAGTGGGACTTGCGACTATTGCCATCCTCTCGACTATGGTGCTGGTGACCATCTCTGCTGCGACCAATATCTATGTCGGTGGCGAAATGGTCAAGAAAATCATAGCTCCTCATGATTTCTCTGTCCAAGGAAAAGGGGTCGAGCTGGAGCAAATCAATCAGAAATTTGATGAATTTGCCTCTGAGCACCAGCTTGAGATCAAGAATCGTGACCTGATGACCTATGCCAACTTTGGGGTTAAATCACAAAAGGGAACGGATTTCACAGTCTATCCAGCTGACGAACGCAAGGTCACTCCTAAAACAGTCTTTCTAGTTTTTGATGCAGCTAGCTATGAGCAGATGACAGGAGAAGAGGTCGATCTGACTGGCAACCAAGTTATCCTCTTTGCCCATAACAAAGCTCTTAAAGGACAAAAGCAGTTCACCATCAATGGACAGGTCTTCCAAGTCAAGGAAGAAGTGACCAATGATTTTATCACCGATCACGTGCCCAACATGTATAACATGCTGACAGAGGATTTCAATTACCTAATCGTACCTGACCTCTCAGCCTTTATCGCCCAGTTTCCAAATCTTGCCATCTATACCAATATCTATGGTGGCTTCAATGTCAATGTCGGTGAAGAGCAGCAACTCAAGCTAGCAGCCAGCTATGACAAGATGATCGATGAATTGAGTAGCCAACAGGCCCAAGGAACATTTGTCTATGGAGGCAACCGATCCAATGACGTGGCAGAGATGAATAGTCTCTTTGGTGGCATCTTCTTTATCGGGATTTCTTGTCACTGATCTTCATGGTCGGAACGGTCATCGTCATCTACTACAAGCAAATCTCAGAAGGCTATGAAGACCGTGATCGCTTCGTCATTCTCCAACAGGTGGGGCTTGATGAACACGAGGTCAAACGGACCATCAACCGTCAAGTACGGACTGTCTTTTTCCTCCCTCTCATCTTTGCCTTTATTCACCTGGCCTTTGCCTACCATATGATCCGACTCATTCTCAAAGGGCTCGGTGTCATCAATAGTGGTCAAGTCTTCGTCGTGACCCTCAGCGTCTGCGCTGTCTTTCTCATCACCTACCTGATTGTCTTTTGGATCACCTCTCGGAGCTATCGTAAGATTGTGCAGATATAAGAAAAGAGAAGCTCGCTCATGGCGGGCTTTTTTGTACGAAAACCGACTGCGATTGTTTTTGTTTTTCAAAGGGATATACAAAAAGACTGAAACAGTCGAGTTCAGTCTTTGATCGATTTCTATTAAAGTGATGTAAGGAAAGTCAATCCCCCTAGGATGACACCTGCCGAATTCGGAATAATCAAAATCCAGTCTTTTTTAGGTTCCTTTGTCCAACCATAAATGACCCAGATCAAGCAAGAAATAGCAGCTGACAAGGGTTGGAAAGGTTGGGCCTTATTTCCCTGTAAATTAGCAATAATTTGTGGGATGTAGGCAATGAAAACGATAATCCCAATAAAGGCACCGATCGAGCCAACGATTTGGTTGATTTTTTGTTTATTCATTTATTTCTACCTCCGAATATTACTTTACCAGAAGAAAAGGTCTTGTGCAATAAAATTGCACGATATTTCGCTTGAAAACTATTACATTTACGCAAAATTAGACAATGTTTCTATTTTTATGGTGTTAGAAACAAGAAAAATCAGGGATAATAAATGACATTTTTCATCCAAAATCACAAGATTGTGACACTTTACAGTTCGGTAACATTTGAAAAAAGCACTTGAATTTTAAGAGGGCAAGCGATAGAATAGTGCATACTTTAAAAATGAAAAGGAAATGGTATTTTCAGAATGAATGAAAAACAAATGAAAATTCTTGGTTGGGTTGCGACCTTTATGTCTGTTATGATGTACGTGTCTTACTTCCCACAAATCATGGATAACCTCGCAGGTCACAAAGGAAACTTTGTTCAACCTTTAGTTGCCGCTATTAACTGTAGCCTTTGGGTCTATTACGGACTCTTTAAAAAAGAACGCGATATCCCACTTGCTGCAGCCAATGCACCGGGGATCATCTTTGGTTTGATCACAGCCATCACAGCTTTATAAGAAGGAACTAGCTCCCGAAAGGAAGCTAGTTTTTTAATACCTTACAGAAATGTAAGAAATCAGGCTAAAAATGAAAGGTTAGCTTATTGTAGATCTCTCTCCAAATGGTTACAATAGAGGTGTAAGAAGTTCTATTAGTATCAATCATATAACTAGATGGAAATGGAGAATGAAAATGGCCTTATTAGATGTACAACATGTGAAAAAAATTTACAAAACCCGCTTTCAAGGAACGCAGGTCGAAGCCCTAAAAGACATCCACTTCACCGTGGAAAAAGGGGAATACGTCGCCATCATGGGGGAATCAGGATCCGGGAAATCCACCCTTCTCAACATCCTAGCCATGCTGGATCAGCCGACCGAAGGACGGGTCTATCTAAATAGCATAGACACCTCAACCATCAAGAACAAGGATGCCTCAAGCTTTCGTCGGGAAAAACTAGGCTTTGTCTTTCAAGATTTCAATTTGCTCGATACCTTGTCTGTCAAGGACAATATCCTTCTCCCTCTGGTCCTTTCTCGCAGACCGGTCAAGGAAATGATGAGCAAGGTCGATAGCGTCAGTCGGGAATTGGGCATCCACCAACTGCTTGAAAAATATCCCTACGAAATCTCTGGTGGGCAAAAACAACGGGTAGCCGTAGCACGGGCTATCATCACCTCGCCAGAAATCCTCCTTGCCGATGAGCCAACAGGGGCGCTGGATTCCAAGTCTTCAGCTGCTTTGTTGGATGTCTTTGAAGATATCAACAGCATGGGCCAAACCATCCTCATGGTGACTCACTCAACCGCCGCCGCAGCGAGGGCCAAGCGCGTGCTCTTTATCAAGGACGGGATTCTTTACAACCAGATTTTCCGTGGGGAAAAAACAGAGCGTCAGATGTTCCAAGAAATCTCAGATACCTTGACGGTCATGGCGGGAAAGGAGGATCGTGATGTTTAAATTAACAAGTAAATTAGCTCTTTCCAACCTCAAACAAAATCGTAAGCTCTATTATCCCTTTGCCTTGGCTGTTATTTTAACGACCATGATCCTTTATAGTTTTATCGCCTTGTCATCGACCCCTCATTTAGAGGATTCTTACGGAGGGGGGGCGGCGAGAACTGTTCTTGGTTTTGGTAGTTTCGTCGTCCAGCTGGTCGTCATTATTTTGGTGGCTTATGCCAATGGCTTTGTCATGAAAAATCGTTCCAAAGAACTGGGCTTGTACAGTGTTCTGGGAATGGAGAAGAAGCATCTCCTCATCATGACCTTATGGGAATTGCTCTTCTTCTATGTTCTCACAGTTGGAGTAGGACTGGGTTTGGGGCTCTTATTTGATCGCCTGATTTTTGCCTTGCTCCTAAAATGTATGGGGCTACCAGTCGTCATTCAATCAACCTTCCAGATAGAGGCTGTTCTTAACACTTTAGTTGGGTTAGCCTTAGCTTTTGGCCTCATTCTTTTGTTGAATTCTTTCCGCCTCTTGCGCTACAGTTCCCTCCACCTCATGCAACAGAAAAAGCAGGAGAGAAGAAGGGACGCTTCTTGCTGGTCCAAACTCTTTTAGGACTTGGGCTCTTAGGAATTGCGTTTTATATAGCGCTAACCGTTGAGCGTCCGGTAGCGGCTGTTCAAGGATTCTTTATTGCTGTCATTTTGGTCATTCTGGCGACTTATCTCTTATTCAACGCAGGCTCCATTACCTTCTTAAGATTTCTCAAAGGTCGGAAATCCTACTATTACAAGCCAGAGAATTTTATATCCGTCTCTAACTTAATAGCTCGGATGCGAAAAAATGCAGCGGGCCTTGCGACCATTAGTATTCTTTCCACCATGGTCTTGGTCACCTTAACAGGGTCGCTCAATATCTTTATTGGAGGGCAGAATTACCTAGATACTGTTTACCCTTCTGATTACATGATTAGTGTGGGGCATATGCCTTCAGATGCTGAGACAGAACCGGTTATCAAGGATGTTCAAGCTCAAATTAAGAAAACAGCCGATGCAACACATCTGTCAGATTATCAGGTGGCACAGACAACATACTGGTCGGCTGAAATTCGAAAGATTGATGGAAGGAGCTTAGAGGTGTATGAGCAGTCCTATCAAGAAGCTGGTCAGGAGATGAGGACAGAGGGAACAGTCTACTTTTTTGACCAGGCAACTTATGAGCAACTGACGGGTCAAAAAGTTGAGCTTGGGGAAAATGAAATCCTAGCCTATGGGTATCAATATCCTGGAAAATTAGACGCACAATTAGAAATCAATGGGAAGACCTTCACGATTAAACAAAAATTAGAATCCAACTTTATCCAAGGGAAACTCCCTCAATCCGACCTGTTTCAACACCAAATGGGCTTGTACCTTGTTCTTACTGACTTGAACCAACTGGGTCTAAAAGTTGATAAGAATTTGGAATTCTCTATTAGTTCCAAAAATAAAGACAACAAAGATTTTACTGGTGGCGTGACCAAAGAGCTGTATTCGACAGACAAAATGAGTCAATATGGTGCGACTTATTTTGGTGGATATGAACGATACAGTATAGAGAAGGAGTGGCGTGAAACAGCAGGGACTCTCCTCTTTATCGGGATTTTCCTATCAGTCATCTTTCTATTAGCTACAGTACTCGTCATTTACTACAAACAGATTTCAGAGGGTCATGAGGATCGGGATAATTTTGTGATCTTGCAACAAGTAGGATTGGACCAAAAGCAAACCGGCACCACCATTCGAAAACAAATTCTCACCGTCTTCTTCCTTCCATTATTCTTCTCCTTCCTGTACCTAGGAGTAGCCTACAAGATGATTGCAAAAATCGTTGCCATCCTAGGAGCGACCAATGCGGGACTGGTCCTTCAAACAACTCTTTCCATCTGCACTGTCTTTTTCATCTCTTATGTTCTCGTATTTCTTCTGACTTCTAGAAGTTATCGGAAGATTGTCGTGCGATAGCGATGGCTCTGTCAAGGATTGAAAAATGAGACAAGTTGCTGAACAAAAAACACCGAGGATTTGATCCTCGGTGTTTTGACGTCAACCATTATTTGACGTGTTTTGCAAGTTCTTCTTGCGCTTTTTTATTGGATTCTTCTTTTTCCTTCAACCAATTCTTATAAGCTTTTTCGTAGTCGTCAGTTGTGACTGTCTTGTCTTGAACTTTTTGGTATTTGAAGAAGGTTGGTTCACCTTTAATACCAATTGCAGAATTTGCTGCTGAGAATGGTGTTACCTTGGTGATAGATGGAACTCCACCCTTAGAGTAGATTGGAAGAACCATGGCATTTTCTGTCAACCAAGCTTGGGCAGAAGCGTATTTTTCATAACGTGCATTAGTATCCAATTTTTCATCATTGGCAGCATCGAGCAATGCTTGGTATTCGTTCAAACCAATTTTCTCGATGAGCGCTTGGTCTTTCTTAGGATCAAGTCCCATACCAGTCAAGGTTGAACCATCTGTTGGGTTTAAGATATCCAAGTAAGTAGATGGATCTTGGAAGTCAGGTCCCCAACCAGTGATATCCATATCAAAGTCTTTTTGTTCTGGTGATTGGGCAAAGTAAGTAGCGTTATCTGCATCGTCTGTTGACAATTTTTGTACATCGATCACGACATTGTCTTTACCAAGGGCTGCTTCAATTGAGTTCTTCATAGAGTCTGCTTGTTGGACAAGAGCATTAGAAGATTGGTCTACAACATAGTCGATATGGATTGGGAATTGAACACCTTGTGATTGCAATTCAGCCTTAGCTTTTTCTAGTTTTGCTTTGGCTTTATCCGCATTATGCAAGCTATCTTGAGCATCTGCGAAGTTAACACCGTTCCACTCATCTCCTGTTGCGGCAAGTTTTTCTTCAACGAGAGTACCGAAGTCTTTCCCGTCCGCTTGCACAAATGTCGGTGGAACTAGAAGGGTACGAAGAGTTTTTGATGCTCCGTCTTTCCCGTTAACTTGAGCGCTGTATGAAGTTCTATCTAAAGCAAAGTTCAAAGCTTGACGGAAGTTTTTGTTTTGAAGAGCTGTCTTGGTGTTGTTCTTTTGCTCATCAGATGTCTTATTGGTATGGCCGTAATTTTGACGGTTGACGTTGAAGTAAGCGTAGTAAACAGTAGAATCTTGTGGTGAATAAACGATGTTATCCTTGAATTTCTTCTCAATCGTACTGTAGGTTGAGCTTGTTGGGAAGAGACGAGCAGTAGATAGGTTACCATCTGAGTAGTTACGAGCAAGATAGTCTTGGTCGGATCCATCGAAGTAAGTTAATTTAACGGTATCGATGTGGACGTTTTTCTTATCGTAGTATTCAGGGTTCTTTTCCAACTCGATCTGTGATTTTGAAGTGAAGGACTTCAAAATATAAGCTCCGTTATAGAGGATACCATTTGGTTTCACGATACCGAAATCTTTCCCTGCTGATTCCAAGAATTTTTCGTTGACTGGCATCATGGTCGAAGTGGTCAATTTAGAATTCCAGAAAGATTCTGGTTGGTTCAAAGTATATTGAAGAGTATGATCATCAACAGCTTTGACCCCAACAGTTGAGAAGTCTTTGGTTTTTCCGTTCACATAATCATCCAAGCCTTTGACTGAGTTTTGAACCAAGTAAAGGGCATCGGATTTTTTATCGGCTACATATTTCAGAGATGTCACGAAATCATTTGCAGTGACATCTGCATATTCGTTCCCCTTCTGAGTCATACCATTTTGCATCTTTACGAAGTTTGTAAGTATAAGTCAATCCATCCTTAGAAACAGACCAATCTTCTGCTAGAGCAGGGACCAAGTTACCGTATTGGTCGTTTTCGAACAAACCGTCGACCAAGTTGGTTGTAATGTCGCTTGTAGTTGAACGATTTGAAGTCAAATAGTTCAAGGAATCAGGGTCTGTACCATACACGTAGTTGTAGGTTGTTCCCTTTGATGAGTTAGTAGATGATCCACAAGAAGCAAGGAACAGGGCTGAAGCAACCGTGACACCTGCAAGGAAAGCTAGTTTAGATTTTTTCATCACTTATCTCCTTTAATAAAGATTTTGTATTATTATACACCTTTTTTTATAAAAAGCAAATTTTATTTGAAAATAATTGTATATTTAGTCATAATGTTCGTTTTTATCGAGTTTCATGCAGTATTTTTAACTATTATGCTTTACAAACTAGCTAAGGAGGAGTATACTAATAATGAAAGGACTAGTATGTAAAACAAACTAGCCAAAAAGAGGCGGTATAGAAGGGGGAGCAGGATGAAAGAGTCGCAATTGCTCAAGGGTGTCCTGGAAGGTTGTGTTTTAGAAATTATTTCAAAAAAATCTATTTATGGCTATGAATTGATCCAAAGTCTCAAGGAAACCGGCTTCGATAAGATCGTTGCGGGGACCGTTTATCCCTTGCTTCAGAAGCTAGAGAAGCAGGGAGTCATCGTAGGAGAGATGAGGCCCTCTCCGGATGGACCTGATCGCAAATATTTCTCTCTAACCAAGGAAGGAAGAGAGCGCCTAGAGGAATTTTGGAACCAGTGGCAGGATCTGGTCATTAAAGTAGAACGCGTGAAAAAGGAGGGGGAAGCATGATCGAAGATTATACAGAAAAAATGTCAGCCGAATTGATGCACCTAAATAAGGACAATCAATCCTATATGAAAAAAATGATAGCTTATATTGGAGTGAAGTCCTATTTTTATGATGATGAGCTACTGGGTGAACAGCTCTACAATATGGTTTGCGATTTAAAAGTTGCTGAGAAAGAGGGCAATCGGGCAGTGGATTATTTTGGAAAGGATCCAAGGGCCATGATGGACCAAGTTCTCTCGGAGTTACCTAGACGCAGGCTAGGTTCTTATGTGGGGTTATTTTTGATTCTTGGAACGATTTTCGTTGGCATGCGGTTTGTAATGGATTTTGCCTGGATGCTGCCACTGGTGATTGCTCCCTTAACATACCTGCTAGATCTACTCATTTTCTTTGTGTACAGTCAATTTATGATGTGGCTTTGGTCCAAGCAGAGCTATGGGGAAATCAAGTGGCCTTGGGCTCTTGTTATCAGTGTGATTAGTTTGATCCTGTCTCCTAGGATAGAGCTCGTGTTTTCTGACCATTTGAGTCTGAATCGAAGTATCCTTTTGCCAGATGGTTGGGCGATTGTTCTTGCTTTTCTGGTTCTTCTTGGATTTACGATCATGACCTATAGAAATCAGGGACGGCCTGCTGTTAGCCTACTGGTCATGGGAGTGACTTTCTTTGTAATTGGATGCTGTGTTCGCTTTGTGAATCCAGGAACTGCTAATTTATTACGCTGGCTACTCCCTCTGATAGGACTGGTCTTATCCTTCATTGTATTTCGTCTCCAAAGAAAGGGGGAAACATCATGACATCAGCTATTTATTATGAAGAAACGCAGTCTTTGGTTCAAACCTTTAGCCAGGAGGACCAAGCTTATTTCCAAGATCTCTGGGATTATTTCAATTTTGCCGGCTTCTTATATGAGGAGAAAGCATTAAGAGAGCAGGTCTATAATCTAGCGCTAGATTTTTCGCAAGCAAGCGGTGATGGATTGACAGCCAAGGACTATTTTGGACAGGATCCCAAGGGAATGGCAGACCAAATTATCGAAAATATGCCTAAAGAATCCACGCGGTCTGTTCTGAAGTATGGAGCGATTGTCTCGGGAATTGTGATTTTTTATCGCCTCTTAAGTGAGTTTGCCTCGCAAGCAGTCCTGGTTCTCAAGCCCCTCGTCTATCTTACGGATAGTATTTTGGGACTTTTAGCCGTTGGGTTACTATTCTATCTCCTACGTCGCCTTATTTTTGCAGAAGAAAAGTCAAAAAAAGCACTCTATGTGGCAGCCGTTCTCGTCCTTGGGATCTATTTCATCAGTGAAATAGTAGGGGTCCGTTTCTTGCCAACTCTAGGTTGGTTGACGGTACCTAGTCCATGGGATACCTTACTGATGACAGGGGCTAGTGCAGGACTTATCCTCTGGCAGTGGAAAGAGGAGTTTGCTCGTGCCTTCATCTTTCCTATTCTGTCCTTCTTAGTTGTGGGATTCTTGCATCGTTGGACTTTGGCCCAAGGGATTCAGAATTCCAGCATGACCATGATCCTACCTACGGTAATCATTGTTATAGGATTGATGATTTACTATTGGTTCACGATTCGCGCTTTGAAAAAGAACAAGACAGAACATGCCGAATAGAGTGAAAAAGGGGGGGAAGCTCCTCCTTTTTGTTGTTGAAAAGCAACGAGCAAGCTTGATTTTTGTTATAATGAAAGGGATTATGAATTAAAGGAGAAGATCATGACATTTGAAGAGATCTTGCCTGGACTAAAGGCTAAAAAGAAATATGTACGTACTGGTTGGGGTGGAGCTGAGAACTATGTGCAACTTTTTGATACCATCGAACAAAATGGAGTGGCTCTGGAAGTGACCCCTTATTTCCTCATTAACGTTTCTGGTGAAGGGGAAGGCTTCTCTATGTGGAGTCCGACCCCTTGTGATGTCTTAGCGACAGATTGGGTAGAAGTGCATGACTAGACGTGTATTGATCACGGGAGTGAGTTCAGGGATTGGTCTGGCTCAAGCACGCCTCTTTCTAGAAAAGGGCTACCAGGTCTATGGAGTGGACCAGGGAGTGGATCCCCAGTTGACGGGTGATTTCACTTCTTGCAGCGGGATTTGACCCTGGATTTGGCGCCGATTTTTGACTGGTGTCCAGAGGTCGATGTCTTGTGCAATACGGCTGGGGTCTTGGATGACTACAAACCGCTCCTTGAGCAAAGCGCTCAGGAGATTCAGGAGATCTTTGAGATCAACTATGTGACTCCGGTAGAGCTGACACGGCATTATCTGACTCAAATGTTGGATAAGAAGCAAGGAATCATCATCAACATGTGCTCCATTGCTTCTAGCCTAGCGGGAGGCGGTGGTCACGCTTATACCTCCTCCAAGCATGCCCTAGCGGGCTTTACCAAGCAGTTGGCCCTGGATTATGCAGAAGCTGGGATTCAAGTCTTTGGTATTGCACCGGGGGCCGTCAAAACAGGTATGACCGCAACGGACTTTGAACCAGGTGGCTTAGCGGACTGGGTAGCCAGTGAGACGCCCATCAAGCGCTGGATTGAGCCAGAGGAAGTGGCAGAAGTCAGCCTCTTTTTGGCCAGCGGAAAGGCGACAGCTATGCAAGGACAGATCCTCACGATTGATGGTGGTTGGAGTTTGAAGTAGGAGGATTTGATGGAAGTCAAACATCACTTTGGCGTCTATGGCATTTGCATTGAAAATGAGAAATTGCTTTGCATTGAAAAAACGAGAGGACCTTATCAACATCGTTTTGATCTACCGGGTGGTAGTCAGGAAGCAGGTGAAGGGTTGACTGAAACCCTCAAGAGAGAAGTTATGGAAGAGACGGGATTTACTGTTAGGAGCTACTCTAATCCTCGAATCTACGATGTTTTCGTCAGGGAAGAGTCAACAAATTTTATGGTTCACCATATCATGGCATTTTATGATATTGAGATAAACAAGAAGGAAGCTCAAGTTACAATTTCGGAAGCTGTCTCTGACGGTGCGAATGATTCACTCGGATATGTTTGGATGGATATTCAAGAGAACACAGAAGAAAATGCATCGCCATTAGTCTTGAAGGTTAAAGCAGAGTTATTAGGACTTCCAGAACTGGATAAGACTTCTTACATGAATTGGAAGGTGAATGATGAGAAACCAACTTGCCCTTAGTGGCGAAAAAATTGTTGAAAAAGTTTATCCTCAGTTATTGCACCACGTCGGTATGATTCGTGGAGAATATTTGTTGAGAGAGCTCAATCAAAATATCCTATTAGCAAGTTGTCAGCAATCTATAAGAGATTATCTAGATACCATTTGCTCCTTGTACTCAGATGAAGAGGTTTGGTATCGTTTTTCAGAGTTAACAAATCCAGAAGCTAATTGTTTAGAGGGGACTAAAGAGCATTTTGATGAAAATCATCCCTTGTTTGGATATAGAGGGACAAGGCGTTTGCTGGCGTGTCCGGATGAATTTCAGGTTGAGGCAAATGTCGTTACAGAAGTTTATCAAACCAATCCCAATCTGTCTGTTATTTTTCCTTTTGTCAATGATGCCGACCAATTAAAACAAGCTATTAGAGTATTGCGTGAGCATGGTTTTACTGGAAAAGTCGGCACAATGATTGAGTTACCGTCAGCTTATTTTGACTTGGACAGGATACTGGAAACTGGTATTTCAAAGATTGTAGTTGGAATGAATGATTTGACTTCTTTTATTTTTGCGACTGTGAGAAATAGTCAATGGCATGATATGGAAAGTCCAATAATGTTAGATATGCTGAGAGACATGCAGGATAAAGCAAGGATGAAAAAGATTGACTTTGCTGTAGCAGGCTATCTGAATGCTTCTTTCATACAAAAAATGAATCAGATGGGTATCAAGTGTATTATCCACTACAGTTCTATTCCAGAGATTTTTGATTTAGAGATTGATCATCCAGACCATCTCAAACGTGTAAAAGAAGTGAGTAAAAAATTACAAAGGAGCAACCCATGACACCGCAAGAAATGTGGAATGCATACAAGCATATTAACCCCGTGATTGGAGATGAGATAGATGCCTGGGCTTTTGGAGTGGAAGCCGATACCTTGGCAGGTTTGGTTTTAAAAGGCGAAAAGACAGCAACCGCCTCAGTCTATGACCTCTACGCACTAGAAGACGAACCCCTTCCACAAGAAGGGACCTTCGATGTCATTTTAGACAGTCAAAATCAGGCTGTCTGCATTGTCGAAATTACCAAGGTTTCCATTCAGCCCTTTCATCAAGTTTCAGCAGACCATGCCTACAAGGAAGGTGAGGGAGACAAATCTTTAGCCTATTGGCGCCAGGTTCATGAGGACTGTTTCACCGAGTGGATGAGAGAGGCTAGACTGACTTTTACACCTGATAGCAAGGTTGTTTTGGAAGAATTTCGCAAGGTTTACCCATTATAGAACATGCTCTCCTTTTAGGAGAGTTTTTTGATCTACGTCAATTTTTCAAATCGGCCAAAAAATGGTATAATGTAAGCGATATTGTACAGAAAAGAGAATGTATATGCCAAATTATGCCATTATTTTAGCAGCGGGTAAGGGAACTCGCATGAAGTCAGATTTGCCTAAGGTTCTTCATAAGGTTGCAGGGATCTCTATGTTGGAACATGTTTTCCGTAGTGTTGGAGCCATCTCACCTGAAAAGACGGTAACGGTTGTGGGCCACAAGGCGGAATTGGTGGAGCAAGTATTAGCTGGACAAACAGACTTTGTTAAGCAAACGGAGCAGTTAGGAACTGGTCATGCGGTTATGATGGCGGAGCCAGTCTTGGAAGCTCTTGAAGGCCACACCCTTGTCATTGCAGGAGACACTCCTTTGATTACGGGTGACAGCCTCAAACACTTGATCGATTTTCATATCAACCACAAAAATGTGGCAACGATTTTAACAGCCGAAGCAGCGAATCCATTTGGTTATGGCCGGATTATCCGTAATGACAATGCGGAAGTGCTTCGCATCGTCGAGCAAAAAGATGCGACAGATTTTGAAAAGCAAATCAAAGAAATCAATACAGGGACTTATGTTTTTGACAATGCCCGCCTCTTTGAAGCCTTAAAGAATATCAACACCAACAATGCCCAAGGTGAATACTATATCACAGATGTGATTGGGATTTTCCGAGAAGCAGGAGAGAAAGTTGGAGCCTATACGCTCAAAGATTTTGATGAAAGTCTTGGGGTTAACGACCGCGTGGCCCTTGCGACAGCAGAAGGCATCATGCGTCATCGCATTAACCAAGCCCACATGGTTAATGGAGTGAGCTTTGTTAACCATGATGCGGCCTATATCGATATCGATGTCGAAATCGCTCCTGAGGTACAAATCGAAGCCAATGTTACCCTAAAAGGGCACACAAAAATTGGGGCTGAGACAGTCTTAACCAATGGAACCTATATCGTGGACAGTGAGGTTGGTGCAGGTGCTGTTATTACCAACTCTATGATTGAAGAAAGCACCGTAGCCGATGGTGTGACAGTAGGGCCATACGCCCATATTCGTCCAGGATCTAGCCTTGCAAAAGATGTCCATATCGGAAACTTTGTCGAAGTCAAAGGTTCGTCTATTGGCGAAAATACCAAAGCCGGTCATTTGACCTATATTGGTAACTGCCAAGTCGGCAGCAACGTTAACTTTGGTGCGGGGACTATCACCGTCAACTATGATGGAAAGAATAAATACAAGACCCTTATTGGCAACAATGTCTTTGTTGGCTCAAATTCGACCATCATTGCACCAATTGAATTAGGCGACAATTCCTTAGTCGGTGCTGGCTCAACCATTACCAAGGATGTACCAGCTGATGCGATTGCGATTGGTCGTGGCCGTCAAGTCAATAAGGATGAGTACGCGACTCGCCTTCCTCACCATCCTAAAAATAAATAGGAGATTTTCATGCAATTTGAAGAAAAAACCATTGAACGCAAGGAGATTTACCAAGGACCGATTTTCCAAGTAGTTACAGATCAAGTGGAACTACCCGATGGAAAAGGTCAAGCGCAGCGTGATTTGATTTTTCATAATGGAGCAGTAGCGGTTTTACCGATCACAGATGAGGGCAAGACCATCTTGGTCAAGCAGTACCGCAAGGCGATCGAGAGGACTTCTGTAGAGATCCCAGCAGGCAAGTTGGAAAAGGGTGAAAATGCGGATCCCCAAGCAGCTGCTCTGCGTGAATTGGAAGAAGAAATTGGTTACAAAGCGGATCTAGAGTTGTTGTATGATTTTTATTCTGCCATTGGATTTTGTAACGAGCGGATCAAACTCTATCTTGCGACCAATTTGAAAAAAGTGGAGAATCCTCGCCCTCAAGATGCAGATGAGACCCTGGAGCTCTTTGAGGTGACTTTAGCAGAAGCTGAGGAGCTGATACAAACGGGTGATATCTGCGATGCAAAAACTATTATGGCAATTCAATACTGGAAACACCTACAAAACAATTAAAGAATAGAGGAGAAACCGATGGGCAAACCTTTATTAACAGATGAAATGATTGAGCGGGCAAACCGGGGAGAAGCAATCTCTGGTCCCCCGCTCTTTGATGAGGAAGAAACAAAAATTCTCCCGACAGGGAACAGAGGCTTTGGTTATGAACGGCCGGTGACCTCAAGGGAAGGAGATGGTGGACGAGGAGCCTCCTATCCTCAGGAGACCATTCCAATCAGAGTCCAACCTACAGTGACCAAGAGCCGTCGGATTGAAAACCAAAAGGATGAGGTTTTTCAATCAAAATTAAATAAGATTTTATTTTGGGTCATCCTGCTCCTCATCTTGTTAATTCTTGCAATTTGGCGCTTATAAGGAGCGTCTACCAAAGGAGTGACGATTATGAAAATTGGAATCATTGCGGCCATGCCACAAGAGTTAAAAATCTTAGTGGAAGCTTTGCAGAACGGAGAGAAACACCTTCGCCTAGGAAAAGTCTACTATACAGGATCGATTGGCCGCCATGAAGTGGTCTTGGTGGAAAGTGGTATCGGCAAGGTCATGTCAGCCATGAGTGTGGCAGTCTTGGCCAACGATTTTAAGGTGGAAGCCATTATCAACACGGGCTCTGCAGGTGCCGTAGCACCAGGGATGGCTGTTGGAGATATCGTCCTAGCAGACAAATTGGCTTATCATGATGTGGATGTGGCAGCATTTGGCTATAAGTATGGTCAAATGGCAGGGCAACCTCTTTACTTTGAATCCAGCCGCTATTTTGTTTCAGAGATGAAAAAAAGTTCTAGCTGAGGAACAAACACCAACTCATGTTGGCCTGATTGCGACTGGGGATAGCTTTATTGCGAGCGAAGAAAAAGTTACTGCGATTCGGGAGCATTTCCCAGAAGTCTTGGCAGTTGAGATGGAAGGAGCAGCCATTGCCCAAGCGGCTCATGCAGCTGGCCGTCCTTTCATGGTCATTCGGGCTATGAGTGACACGGCAGACCACGCAGCTAATGTCTCTTTTGATGAATTTATCGTAGAGGCTGGCGAGCGCTCAGCTCAAACCTTGATTACTTTCTTGAAGAGATTGGTGTAAAACAAACAATAGAGTTAAAGCGCCTCTAATATAAATAGGAAGTGGGACAGAATGAATATCATTTATATTTCATTCTGTCCTACTTCCTTTTCTAAAGTTGATTCCTTCAGAAATAGATGGACTTCATGCTATAATAAAGTCTAGTAATACAAAGGAGACGTTATGGTTTTATCAAAAAAACGGGCACGACATGTGATTGAAGAAATTATTGCCCTCTTTCCAGATGCCAAGCCAAGTTTGGATTTTCGCAACCATTTTGAATTATTAGTGGCAGTCATGCTCTCTGCTCAGACGACGGACGCAGCGGTCAATAAGGCAACGCCCGCTTTGTTTGAAGCTTTCCCAACTCCTCAAGACATGGCGGTCGCTAGTGAAGCCGACATTGCCAAGCATATTTCCAAATTAGGCCTCTATCGAAATAAGGCTAAATTTCTCAAAAAATGTGCCCAACAGTTGCTTGATAACTTTGATGGCCAAGTCCCACAGACACGAGAGGAGCTGGAGAGTTTAGCCGGAGTGGGACGGAAAACAGCCAATGTGGTCATTAGTGTGGGATTTGGGATTCCTGCCTTTGCTGTTGATACCCATGTGGAGCGCATCTGCAAGCACCATGACATTGTCAAGAAGTCAGCAACACCATTAGAAGTGGAAAAACGGGTCATGGACGTTCTTCCTCCTGAACGCTGGCTCCCAGCTCATCAGGCAATGATCTATTTTGGACGGGCTATCTGCCATCCTAAAAATCCCGAGTGTAATCACTATCCGCAGCTCTATAATTTTAAAGACATTTAAAAAGCGAGGTCTAATGACTTCGCTTTTATTTGATAGGGAAGAAAGTAAGTAAGAGCCAAGAAATCAGTAGAGTAATAGCGCCAATTCCAAGGACAAATAGAATAGGAATGAGGATTCTTTGGTAGGGATCTTTACCCCTTTCTTCAGCTTCTTCAATCTCGCTCAGACTGCGTCCTTGTTCATAGGCGACAAGCTGGCGATAAGTACGAAGATTATGCCGTTTCTTAAATTTTTCAATGCGTAGGGCGTAGAATATACCGACAGCAAGAATCAAGCAACTAATAGCGATGCCGTATCCATCCAAATAAAGAATGAGGGGAGTGCTGATGATAGGACTGCCAATTAGCAGTAAGCTAAAGACCACTTCATCTTTTTGATAGCGCATAAATTCTTGGTCGTGAATGATTTGTTTCATGGTTTCCACATCTCCTTTTATGAGTTGGTCCAATGACACTTCGAAAACCTTACTTAGTAAGAGCAAGTTTTGAAGATCAGGGTAAGTTGCGCCACGTTCCCAATTGGAAATCGATTGACGGCTGACAAAGATGATTGCAGCCAAATCATCTTGAGATAACTGTTTCTCTTTACGATAGTGCTGAATTTGTTTCCCGACTTGCATAAGATCTCCTCGCTTTCTGATTTCATTCTACCTAATTATACAAAAAATGGCTATCAAAGTTCTTTGACATGTTGATTTCATAGGCTTTGGCAACTGTTTTTGACCGTGGATTTGAAAGCCTGTCGATGGATAATTAGCTAGCGAAAAAGAGGTCAAG
>BNJU01005293.1_pt1 | contig 83762 bp, 96 predicted proteins | sample 8539281 | NCBI WGS metagenome assembly BNJU01 (sample SAMD00202456, study PRJDB9452) | human saliva metagenome | isolation source: human saliva | place: Japan | reverse complement strand
GAAATCTAGTTCCAACAATCACATTTAATAGAACTCATGAGAAAGGACAGTATTCTTACTATGACAATATAAATGCGAATTATGAATTTGATGAATCGTTTACCCTGATTTATTTCCGTGATAAATCAAAGAGCTTGGATCGCATGAATCCCAAAACAATCAATCAAAAAGCTCTTTACAAAGACATATACAAGAACTTCGGCTTCCTTGTCGAAGCCAACGTCAATCGCAAACCACGAATCAACCTGCAGAAACAGTTCAACAAGAAGTACTATAAGCGATTTAACTAACGTCAAGGTGCGAATTTCGATGAAAAAGCTAAAAATTGCAACAATACTTATAATATTCATATCTTTCGGATGGTTTGCATATACAAATTTATACCCTGCTCAAAATCTCAGAAGATACTCCGTTTACTATGCCCATAACATGGAGCATAAGGATGGAACATATCCTGAGTTAGCTATGGTGTTAGATAATCTTGATTTAATGCGTAAACCGAAAAAAAGCAATATAGACTATAGATATGATGGCAGATGTATTATATATAATTTTAAATATAAGGTGGATAACAATGTACCAAGATTATCTCGTACTAACTGGTCCGATGATACTGCATATTGTTTTATTGACAATAAATACTCATCATACTATTTTGATAGAGCTTTTGAAATAAAAGATGGATTTAGCAGAACTGATAGCACGTATAGAGAAATTAATGTCAATACCATAGATAAAGATGTGGTATATCATGATCTTTATAAAAATTTCGGCTTCCTTGTCGAAGCCAACATAAATCGCAAGCCTCTAATTAACATGCAGAAAGAGTTCAACAAGAAGTACTATAAGCGGTTCAACTAAAGAAATTGCACTAAGAAAAGGAGTAAACTATGCTTAGCAGGTTGATAAAGAGGATACTTATAATTACTTGTTGCTTGCTCGTAGGAGTAGGGGTGGTTTTTGTAAGGTGGTATGTAAAAGGAAACCTGACAGAAAACTCGGTTTATTATGCAATGCATATTGAACATGCAAAAGGTACACATCCAGATTTTGCAATGGTGATAGACAATATGGATACTATTAAGCAGCCAAAGATAGATAAAGTGGTCTACAGACCAGATAGTGGTCTTTCGGGGGCATTTAGCGGTAGAGTTTATATTTATAACGAAGCCTATTCCGTTGATGGTAAAACGCCGGAGCTCTACATGGGGTATGGTGATGATGATGATGCCTATATCTATATTGACAATAGAGGGATAAGATATGAATTCGATAAAGCTTTTAAGTTGAGAAGAGCATACGACGATGATAGTGACGATGAAATAGATATACATACGATAGACGAGAAAGCTATCAGTGATGAGCTGTATAAGTATTTCGGATTCCTTATAAAGGCTAATGATAAAAAGCCAAAGATTAATTTGCAGTGGCTTTTTAACAAGAAATACTATAAACGATTCAATTAAAAATTACAGGAAGTAAAAATAAGAAGGTGCAAACCATGCAAAATGCACAACTTAAGAAGATACTAATCATAACTTGCTGCTTGCTCGTAGGAGTAGGGGTGTTATTTATAAGATGGTACATCAAAAGTAATATAGATAGGCATTCAGTTTATTATGTTATGAACATCTCACACGGTAGAGATGCGCATCCAGAGTTTGCGATGTTGCTTGATAATATTGACAGCATGGAACAACCAGATAAACAGAAAGTTAGATATAAACCGGAAAGTGGTGCTTCTGGGGTATTTAGTGATAGATTTTATATTTATAATGGAGCTAATGCGCTTAATGATGAGGAACCTATTTTGATCAAAAGAAGATGATTTTGATGGAGATGCCTATGTCTATTATGACAATAGAGGAAGAAGGTACACATTCGATAAGACATTCAAGGTAAGAAGCGCATATGACTCAAAGCAATACCAAGATATCGATATAAAAACAATAGACCAGAAGGCCCTTTGCGATGAAATATATAAAGATTTTGGCTTCCTTATAAAGGCTAATGACAAGAAGCCAATGATCAATCTACAGTGGCTTTTCAACAAGAAGTACTATAAGCGATTCAACTAATAATTGAATATAGAATTTGAATAAATGCAAAAGAACCCCAGCTTAGCAGTGCTGAACTGGGGTTCTTTAAATATCAACTACTTCTTAAACATATGCAGCCTCTCCGCCCTACGTATATCATTTTCGATAAAATCGGAAGCTGCGAAGGAGCTGTCATACTCGAGACCTGGTGGCAGCATTGGCGTGCAAGGTCTTGAGATGACTGCTCCGAGCTGGCTTTGTGTCAGCTTGCGGCCGTACTCGGCCTGGTACTCCTGCTCGAGTATGCGAAGGATGTCCCGAGCATTCTCGAGGCAGGTAATTGAATACTTATATACCTTATCCATATCGTTTTCGCCCACGAAGCTAAAAGTCGTATATGGCAGCATCAGATTAATCGTTCTGTGCTCCTTAGAGTCATTAACTAGCTCGAGGCTGTCACCGCCAAAGAATGGATAGCTGTCATGCTCATTTATCCAAATCGAGATATCCGGTAGGAAATAAGCACCCTCAACTGGAATTTCTCGTTCTTTCATAGTATCTAACGCTCTGCCAGTAAGTACTCCTACGATTACCTTTCGAAGGTCAATTCCCGCTTCCTTAATCAGGGGTGCGATGTGGTTCAAACGCTGACCATTATGAAGGAAGTCGTCAACTAATATCGCAGGCTTTTCAAAGGACTTGATAGTTTTTATCTGCTCCTGTAGCGGTGCGTAGTTACGGTATTCTCGGATAGTGAATCCTGATAAATCATTCTTAAAGTACTTATCTGTCCTAAGAGCCTTTGTCACTGTATTAGGTATGACCACATCCGAAAGCGCCTTGCCGTATGGTACTGCCATATAAGGGCCACGTTTCTTTAGAGGATCGGAAGCTGCAGGCACTCCGTTTTCAGATGTAACCATATTTACGATACGGCTATATACTGCCCTAGGGTTAAAAGTGAGTATCAGCTTGCCAGGGAACAGCTCGTTAAAAGTCCTGAGGAGCTCGCATGAGCATTATCTGCAGCCTTAATAATCCTAGGGTTCTGGTTGAACGGAGCCTTGATACACGCTTCGACATCTCTAAAGAGTACGATAGGAGCTTTCATATCCACTGCATAGATTGGTTCGTCCTCACTGCTAGAGATGTTGACAAATCCATGGTGGATTAAAAGGTCAATCGTATCCTCGTCCATACCTGCATGATTTACAGGGCGATAGATTACGTAAGTGTAATCTTCATCGAGGAGTTCCGTCATGATCTCCGTGAGCAGAATCTGCTTAAGGTTGGAGACACCTACAGTTGCATCCTCTTTTGCATAAAATGCACCGATTGAAGCTATCGAGCCAAGCGCACTCTTTCTAATTGTAGAAGCTACTTCACTGCTGCCGAATTCCTCGAGCAGGTCATTAGCACGAAGCTTTCTAGCCGATGCAAACGCAGAGAGCACAGGTTCTTCTCGTTCTCCTGGCCTAGCTTCTATCAGGATTGATTTCGTAGCTGGGTCATCAAGGTATTCGCTGAGAACCACGGGGTCGTAGCCAGCCTTCTCCAAATCATCGCTAAGTGGCATGGTGAAACCAGCATCCATGTGTTCAAAGACGCTGAAGCTGATGTCGCTAGCTGTAAGCACTTCCTTATATGCAGGCTCATGCTTATACAGGTTCATATCGTATATGTAGTTCTGCACAACTGGGTCGAGCAGCGTGCCGATATCTCGTCCGAGGTCAATATTGTTACGAATCCTGGCGGAGCTGACATCTTCAGAATATTTCTTGAGGTGCAGCTTTATAATCTCGCCCGTGATTGGGTAGCTATCTCCGCTATCTCTATAAGAATCATCGCTCGACTCTCTGTCGAACACAATGTGACCTAGCGAGTGAATCGAGTATTCGCTAGGGGCAGCCTTGTAGCAAGCGGCATTTGCAATAGCATCTGAGCCTGTAACTATGTATAAATCTTTGCCTGCAAAAAGCTCTCTCAGTCTCCGCATGTCATCCGAACTAGCGAGGTTAACCTGCATATCGTCTGGGAATAGATTTAAGCCCTCTTCGCTGCTAATGGACATCGCGAGAATGTTCCTGCGCAGTGCATGAGGCAGCATCTTCTTGGTCCAAGAAAGCTCGTCTAGTGCCAGATACACCTCAAATCCCATATCCCTTATAGTCGTTGCAATTGCCTTGTGTCCAAGAGTGAAACGGGATCAAATGCAGCCAGGGAAGAATGCGACTTTGTCATACTCCACAAACTCAAATTGCCCAACCTCATCGACATATGCAGCTATAAATCTGTATATGTAATTTAATACCGCTGCGTTGTTGTAGAAACTCTAGCCCTATGTCGTCACCAATTAGCGGAATCACAGCAGCTAGTCTCTTGAAGCAGTGAGATGCAGTCCATCCCTTTGACCCTAGAGTCATGACTTCACTGCCAAATATTCTCATTCCCAAGCACCCGGAGTGCTTCCTGCGACAGCGCAGTATTGTAATGACTGATAGCCTTGATAATCATGCCGAGTAGTCTCTTCTTGTACTTCTCCGCATTCTTGCTAGCTTCAGGTAGCTTGTCGTAGTTCTCTAATAGCACTGCCATAGTGCTTAGTGATGCAGCTGCTGACTTGCTATTCCCCGTATATAACATAGTTTCAAGCGCTTCGATTGCCTCACTCTGTTCGCTGTCAGGCTGATACATCATGAGCTGCCCTAGATAGCCAGGAATGTACTTAAGGAACTGGTAATCGCTTAGCTCGAGACCGTTGAAGAGGTCGATGCAAAGCTCGTTTATCTGGTCGCTAGGCATGCTGCTCGCAAGTTCTATCAAGCAGTCGCCAGCATGTTTACGAACTACGATGGCCTCGCTGACTTTGATAAGGTTTACAAAATGCGTTGCGATATGCATAACATTGTATCCCTGCTTTGCCACCTTAAACATGTAATCTATGTTAGCGAGCTTAGACATCCAGGATGTGTTAGTCTTTAGATTGTCCAGAAATAGTGACGAAGGCACCGATTCGGTTATATCTCTTCCTGCTGATACTCCAAGAATGCTCAGGCGTCTTGCATCTACATCTATGCCTGAGTCAGGGAAGAATCGCTCAATCACAGCGAGTGCAAGGAGATCAGTATCCTGACTGTAGCTGTTAAGGATATCCTTTGTAAAGAACATTAGGCTTTCCAGGAACGATTCCGGCATTAGATCCTTATCGATACTTAGTGCAGTGCTGCAGAGAACGATAATTGTCTGCTCATCGAGGTCAGCTACGTGGTAATAGTCCTCGAGGACATCAAAATACTTGCTGCGGCACGAAGGTCGGCAGTTTTTAACGACTTCATTTACAAAATCAGGCGTCGCCTCGATGATACGCTTCCTATGAAAATCCGTATGCTTTCTAGATGGCATGAGAATCTTCTCGAGGTAACTAGAAAACTGCGTGATATTAGTGGTGTCGGAATCCCTTGTAGGCACCGACTTTAGGTAGCTCTTTCTTATATTCCTCGCGAAATCTTGCGACTATCTGACCCATTATCTGAGCAGCCTGCTCTCTGAGGTCGCTCTCTCTGTTAAAAAGCATGTCGTACATGAAATCGAGGACTATTACCTTCTGATCCTCCGTCATGTAGGATTTGTACTCGCCGAGAATGTTCAAATAAGTTCTGATATTGCTCCACTGAGACTCGCTCCTAGCGCGTTCAAGAAGACTGGAGAACTCAGCTGGACTATTGAAAGATCTTCATGAGGCGAATATTGTGCTCGATTGCTCTAAACTTGAGCTGCGAAGTAGCCTCGGATCCACTTAAGAGGGCTAGATCTCTGACCTTTGGAGCGCGCCTAAAGTGCGGGGTCTCTGCCCAATCCTCTGGGAGGTCAGTAGTTACACCGTTTTCGCGCATGAAATCCTCGAAGTCGAGAAGTCTGTTATACACCTTCTCATATCTGTGGTTCTTGGCTTCGTTTATATTATCAAATTTATTAGGACTACATCGAATGCTTCTTCCAATGTAAAGAAGTTTATGGTTTCTTGATCATCCTCATCCCTTATGCTCCTCACGCGGAAATCTGCGTATATGAGCAGTAGTGACTCTACAGATAGATTCTCTATCTCGAGGTCCCAAGTCGAGTGATTTGCAGCGATGTGCATGATAGTAGGTAAACCAAATCTAGTCAGGCAGTAGTCCGTGTAATAGTAGTGAAGGTAAGGAACACGGCGCTCTTCTTCCTTGCGGCAGCCGTATTTACCAATATCGTGAGAGGCTGCAGCGGCAGATAATAGACCGAGATCGACGTTAATTCCCGCATCGCAAAGCTGCCTCGCCGTGTACATAGCAACGTAGTGAACTCCGCTTACATGGCCGAGCGTATTAAAAGGTGAGATATCGGAGCTAAGTCTCATGAATTCATAGACATAATTGCTCTTAACGAGTTTATTAAATCTGAGATACTCATCAGTAAACCCCTTGCTCATAATCTCTTCATCGCTGAGAAGGTGGATGTCATAGCAAGGATCGAAGGGAAGAGTCTTCCTTTCATACTCGTACACGCCACGCATGAGCTGTAGCAAGATATTTCTACCAGCTTTGAATTTATCTGGGTCTTGTGGTCCGTCCAAGTGAGGGAATAGCAAGTTGAGGAGATATAGCCTCGTATGCTCGAGCCAACCTTCACGCGGAGCGACCTCAAGCTCTGGTGTATAGCGTGAGCAGATGCTTAGAATTACTTTACTGTCGAACCGTCCGTGATTACCCGAATGGTAATACAGCTCGTACACCATCTCGACGAAATCCTCGCGTGCTGTACGCACCTCCATTACATCGCTATCTAATCCAGCAGCTTCGATGAAGTCGGGGTTCAGTAGAGCTCCCTTGATTGTGTTTATCATTATTGCTTTGTTGTCCATCTCTAATACCGTTTATCAATTTTCAATAACTCGTCTGGCAAAAGCTTCTATCGTACTTAATAGCTTAAATCGGAACTTAAACCTGAACATAAACCGGAAGAATACGATTAACCAAGCTTCTGACTAAGTGCCTTGGCCTTATCGAGAATCGCCATCGCTGTATCGAATTTACTGAGCTTACCCAGCTCTGTCTCGTCATCCTTGGTGATGATAGTAACTATATTGGTGTCCCCACCGAAGCCAGCGCCTGCGTCCCTTAAGGCTGTTCGCGCATATCATGTCGAGACCTTTGTGCTCGAGCTTACTGCGGGAGTTTTCAAGCAAGTTTTGAGTTTCCATCGAGAAGCCGCAGATTATCTGCTCAGACGTTTCTAATCTTCTTGAGCTCTGTAAGGATATCAGCGGTTCTCTTGAGCTCTATGACCATATCACCGTCCTGCTTCTTGATCTTTCTCATCAGATGTGTAAACTGGCGTATAGTCTGAAACTGCAGCAGCCTTAAATATGTAATCCGCCTTAGGCGCATACTTTAGCACTTCTTCGCACATCTCGGCAGAAGTTGTAATCTCAATCGTATTCACATAAGGAATTGGCTCTAAACTAGTCTTGCCAGTGATGAGCGTAACCTGCGCACCTCTGTAAGCAGCGGCTTTAGCTAGTGCATATCCCATGCGTCCGGTCGAATGATTGGTGATATATCTAACTGGGTCAATTGCTTCCTGCGTAGCGCCAGCGGTGACGAGCACCTTCTTGCCAGCGAGGTCTTTTGCGTATGCTAGATCAAGCAGGACTTCTTCCAAAATAGCATCTGGTTCAGGCATCTTGCCAACACCCATATCTCCGCATGCCAGCACTCCGCGCGATGGCTGCATGACTCTGATTCCAACCTTGAGGAGTCGCATGATATTGCCCTGAGTGATAGGATTAAGGAACATCTGCGTATTCATCGCAGGCACAACCAGCTTAGGGCAGTTCGCAGCGAGGAAAGTTGTTGTGAGCATATCGTCAGCCATTCCGTACGATGCCTTGGCGATAAAATTCGCAGTTGCCGGGGCAACGACAAAGTAATCTGCCGCCTTCGCGATAGATATGTGCGCTACATCGAATTTAAAGTCCCTATCAAATGTATCAGTCATGCACTTGTTGCCCGTAAGTGTCTCGAATACTAGTGGCGAGATGAATTCCGTCGCATTTTTAGTCATGATCACGTGCACATCTGCACGCTCCTTCTTGAGAGCGCTGACTAGAGATGCCGTCTTGTATGCGGCAATTCCGCCTGTAACACCGACAACAACACATTTATCTTTAAGCATGTGACTCCTCCTGTTATCTACATCTTGTGGTTAAATAATATAATATACTTTCATCTGCGATTTCTCAATCATAAACACAGCATTAATCGTATCAAAATGGCTAAAATTCAATACTTACTAGAGTTTTCCCTTGCACAATATGCTATGCTTTGTTATAATAACAAAGCTATTGGGATAGCGCGTGAATGCGCACGATAGACTTTTAAGAAAAGGAGAGCTAGCATGAAGGAAGGAATCCATCCTGATTATAAGGAATGTAAAGTTACTTGCGCATGTGGTAATACCTTTACTACACTTTCGAACACTGACACTATGAGAGTCGAAGTATGCTCAGAGTGCCACCCATTCTTCACAGGTCAGCAGAAGTTTGCTAACCGTGGTGGACGTGTAGAGAAGTTCAAGAACAAATACAACCTTTAGGGAATCAATATTTAGAGGACGCTGTTTGCAGCGTCCTCATTTTAGAGCGTTTGGAACCACAGGCGGTGGTTTTCCTGACGCTTTTTTCATAGGTGACAAGCAAAGCTAGTCGTAATGCTGCAGCGAGTGATAATCGCGGAGCATTTGCAAGGGCTGATTTATATATAAAACTAAGAATCTACAACTTATAAGTAAAGGATGTAATTATGTTTGATAAGCTAGATTTTATACTTGAGAAATACGAGGAGCTATCGAAGAAGGTTTCTGATCCCCGATGTTATCGCTAAACAGAAGGAATGGCAGAAGCTGATGAAGGAGATGAGCGACCTCGAGCCAATCGTCAAGGAGTACACTGCGTATAAGAAGGCAAAGGAAGAACTTGAAGAGGCTAAGGAAATCCTCGATATGGAGGATGACGAAGAGCTACGCGAGATGGCGCGTGAGGAGCTTAAGGCTAACGAAGCAGCGATTGAGGAATACACAGAGAACCTCAAGATTCTGCTTCTCCCAAAGGACCCTAACGACGACAAAAATGTAATCCTAGAGGTTAGAGCGGGAACGGGTGGAGATGAGGCTGCGCTATTTGGAAGCGACCTGCTTCGTATGTATCTCAGATATGCTGAGAGAATGCGCTGGAAGACAGAACTCATAGAGAGCAATGAGACTGAAATCGGCGGCGTTAAAGAAGTTGTTATGCTCGTCAAAGGTAAGGGTGCATATTCTAGACTCAAGTACGAGAGTGGTGTTCACAGAGTACAGAGAGTCCCAGAGACTGAGTCGGGTGGTAGAGTGCATACATCGGCGGCTTCAGTTGCGGTAATGCCAGAAGTCGATGACGTTGAGGTTAACCTAGATCCTAACGATGTACGTGTAGACGTATATAGAGCATCTGGTAACGGTGGACAGTGTGTAAATACTACGGACTCTGCAGTTAGACTTACTCATATGCCAACTGGTCTCGTGGTAACTTGTCAGGACGAGAAGTCGCAGATTAAGAATAAGGAGAAAGCTTTCAAGGTTCTTAAGTCGAGACTATTCGATCTCATGCAGCAGGAGCAGAACGACAAGATTGCAGCAGAGAGAAAGTCACAGATCGGATCTGGAGACAGGTCAGAGAGAATTAGAACTTACAACTTCCCTCAGAGCAGGATCACGGACCACAGAATCAACCTGACTCTGTACAAGCTTGACTCGTTCCTCGACGGTGACCTCGACGAAGTGATCGATGCACTGATTACCGAGGATCAGGCGGAGAAGATGAGAGATTTCTAAGACGAGAGAGGCATCCAATGAAGACGAGAATTATCCTTCCTGACACCGATGGAATCTCTGAAGCTGGGGCTATCCTGCGCTCTGGCGGACTCGTTGCATTTCCTGACTGAGACGGTATATGGACTTGGGGCAAATGCGCTAGATGCTGTCGCAACAAAACACATATACGAGGCAAAGGGATAGACCGAGCGATAATCCGATGATCGTCCATGTGGCGAGCATAGATATGCTTAACGGAGTAGCTTCAGGAGTAACCGATGCGCAGAAAGCCATTATGAGCAAGCTCTGGCCCGGACCTATTACTTTCGTGCTTCACAAGAATCCAGCAGTTCCTGATGTTACAACGGGAGGGCTTGATACAGTTGCGGTCAGATGGCCGTCACGGCGCGAGGCTGCTGAGATTATTGAGGCGGCAGGCGTTCCAATTGCGGCACCGAGTGCTAACCTCTCTGGCAAACCGAGCCCGACGACATTCGAAGACGTTGCCGAGGATATGGACGGCAGAATTGATGCGATAGTCAAGGGCGAGAGGACCGCGATAGGTATAGAGTCGACAGTTTTAGACCTAACGTCGGAAGTTCCTACAATACTTAGGCCAGGATTCATAACGAAGAGCCAGATTGAAGAAGCTGCATGCTGTGAGGTTAAGTATGATCCATCTCTATTCAAAAAGCCTGGAGCAGATGACTTCCATCCGAAGTCACCAGGCATGAAGTATAAGCATTATGCACCGAAGGCTGCAGTTCGAATCGTAGAAGGCAGCAAGAGCGCGGTCTCTGCAGCAATCGCTGAACTAGAGGCTGAGTCAGTGTCGAACAACATGAAGACAGCGGTACTTGACTACATGGGGAATGGTGACAAGGCGGCGAAATAACTTTTTTGCAGACCTAAGGCAGTGCGATAGAGACGGTGTGGATATAATTTACATCGCGGCGTACGACTGGGATGAAGTCGGGTTTTCCGTTATGAACAGAATGGTCAAGTCGGCAGGGTATGACATCGTGAATGTTTAGAGCATTTACACACAGAGAGAAGATATAATTTATATTATTTATATGACATATATCGCTATATCATCGGATTGCATGCTATACATATAGCGAAGATATGCGAGGAGGGATTATATGAAGATTGCTATTGGCTGCGATCACGCAGGGTATCCGCTCAAGGTGGCAGTTAAGGACAAGCTGCTCAAGGAAGGGTTCGAAGTAGTTGATTTTGGAACTGATTCGGTAGAGTCTGTTGATTACCCAGGTTATGGAAAAGCTGTTGGAAAAGCAGTCGCTGATGGAGAGGCTGAAAAGGGAATCGTTATCTGTGGCTCTGGCATAGGAATTTCTATCGCAGCGAATAAAGTCAAAGGCGTTAGATGTGCGCTCTGCACTTCCGTAGAGATGGCAGAGATGTCGAGAAGGCACAACGATGCGAACGTACTCGCGATGGGTGCCAGAATGATCGAACAGGACTTGGCATTTAAAATTGTCGATAAGTGGCTGGAGACAGATTTTGAAGGCGGAAAGCACCTTCGTCGTATAAACATGCTTGATGAATAACGTATTTGGTATATACTTAATGATAAGTGAATTGAGATAATCAGGAGGATTATAATGGCTAACAGAGAAGGCAAGGTATATGTGTTTGATCATCCGCTGATTCAGCACAAGACAGCTCTCATGAGAGATGTAAACACTAGTGTAAAGGAGTTCCGCGAGCTCGCTACTGAGGTGGCGATGCTGATGGGCTTCGAAGCGACAAGAGATTTGCCACTTGAAGAGGTTGATATCGAAACACCTATGTGCAAGACTACAGTTAAGATGCTTGAGGGAGAGGATATTGCAATCGTTCCTATCTTAAGAGCTGGTCTTGGCTTTGTGGACGGAATGCTTGCGCTCGTTCCAAATGCAAAGGTAGGGCACGTTGGATTATACCGCGACCCAGACACACATCTTCCTGTTGAATATTATTGCAAGCTGCCTACAGACATCGAGAAGAGAAAGATTTTCGCTGTTGACCCAATGCTTGCAACTGGTGGAAGTGCTATCGCAGCAATCGATTCTATCAAGAGCAGAGGTGGGCATGATATAGCGTTCCTGTGCCTGATAGCAGCACCAGAAGGAATTGATGCCCTGCATAAGGCTCATCCTGACATTGACATCTACATTGCAGCAAAGGACGAGAGACTCAACGAAAACGCTTATATTCTTCCAGGACTTGGAGATGCAGGAGACAGACTTTACGGTACAAAGTAATCTCGGCAAGCTAATGATATTAAGCCTGCGGCGAGAGCTGCAGGTTGTTTTTATAGGAGGGACACGATGATACAGATTCCAGATAATGTGAGTAAGTACACCAACGTATATGATGTACTTGAAGAAAGAGGCCTGATTGAGCAGTGCACAGACCCAAAGGCTATGCGCGACCTGCTCGGAAGCGAGAAGATTAAGTTCTATGTAGGATTTGACCCAACTGCAGACTGTCTGCACGTTGGACACTTAATCCAGATTATTATATTTGCGTATATGCTCAAATATGGTCATACACCAGTGGCTCTCGTCGGCGGTGGAACTGTAATGATCGGAGATCCTTCTGGCAGAACTGACCTACGCCGCATGATGGACGTTGAAGAAATCGATGCAAACGGCAAGAAGTTCAAAGACCTATTTGACCGCTTCCTACCGTTCGATGACGAGTGGGAGTACACTGGTAACGGTGGTGTAATGAAACCGGGGCACCAGAACAGAGAGCCTAAGCCGGGCCTTGCGGTAAGCGTTAATAACGCGCAATGGCTAAGAAACCTCAACTATATCGAGTTCGCTCGTGAGATTGGCTCGGTATTTAACGTAAACGACATGCTGAGAGCAGAGTGCTACAAGAGAAGACTCAAGGAAGGTCTTACTTTTCTCGAGTTCAACTACATGCTGATGCAGGGATATGACTTTTACGTAATGGCGAGAGACTTCGGCCTCAAGGCGCAGTTCGGTGGCAACGACCAGTGGTCCAACATCATCGCTGGTGTCAATATCGCTAAGAAGAAGTCAGACCTAGATGTATACGGCATGACCTTCTCGCTTCTCACCAAGAGCGATGGCGAGAAGATGGGTAAGACTGCAGGTGGTGCGCTCTGGCTCAATGAAGAAAGAGTTTCAGTGTTCGACTTTCTTCCAGTACTGGAGAAATGTCGCAGATGCGGACGTTAACAAGTGCCTACGTATGCTCACATTCCTACCAATGGATGAGGTAAATAGACTATCTTCCCTCGAGGGCGCAGAGATCAATCAGGCAAAAGAGATTCTCGCTTACGAGGTCACTAAGCTAGTGCACGGCGAGGAGAAGGCTAAGAAAGCACTTGAAGATGCTCGTGCGGTATTTGCAAGTGGTGGCACCAATGCAGCGACTATGCCAACTGTTGAACTAGACAAGGCTTCCTTTGAAGGTGAAGGCTTCGGACTAGCTAGTTTGCTCAAGGAACTTGGACTAGCACAGTCTAACGGTGACGCATTTAGAACGATAGAGCAGGGTGGTGCTAGAATCAACGGAGAGCAGGTTACCGATAGAAAGAGAAGAGTAACTCTCGCAGACTTCGAAGATGGAAAGCTTACAATTCAAAAGGGTAAGAAGAAATTCGTTGCGGTGACACTGAAGTAGCAAGTTAATAGTGAGTAGCTTGCACTGTGGTGATTTAAGCAAATAAACATAAGCGCGCAGCGATGCGCGCTTTGTCTATTGGAGAAATATATATCTGTACATGTATAAAATTATAATATTTATATATTTGGGAGGTACAATATGGTTAAAGAAGTAAATTTTGAAGATGTAAAGCGTGATGTAATACATGCATTCACAAACGGATGCATGTGCTCAGAATCCGTAATTACGATTGCAAACAAGCATTGGGATCTCGGGATGGGAGACGACATAATGGCCATCGCGACTGGATTCCCATTCGGTTTTGGTGATGGCGGAAATGTATGCGGAGCTGTAGCTGCAGCGACGATGTCGCTCGGAAAAGTATTTGGCAGAGTAATCCCTGGAGATCCAAGCTATGAGAAATGCACTTCTCTCGTAAGAGAGCTCAATGACGATGTCATAGCGAAGTTTGGCAGTGCGCTATGTCCAGATTTACTAGAAGGGCTATGAATTTGCAACACCGGTTCGCAAGGAACACTGCACCGAAATAGTTGTAGCGGTACTTGAGTCATTCGCTCGCATAATGGAACGCGAATGTGGGGTTCATGTCTGTTGGTAATTATGATATATTATGAAGACTACTTAGTAGTATAGTATATAAGGCTTTAAGTTTTCGAATATATTACTTTGAGTCTATGAATATATTGGATTGAAATAGCAGATAATATGTGTAGAAAGAGGCAGTTTATGGCTAAGAAACAATCGAAATACGAGAGACCGGGTGGCGCTAGAAAAGGGCAGAATTGCAGTAGTCATATTCATCATAGTAGCGGCAATCACAGATGCTATTATGATTCGTGCGTACTTCACAGGTGGCAAAAGCGCTATGGTTGGCGCCATGATTATATTGATGACAGCGATGTATGTTTTTATCACTTATAGTCTGATTAAGCTCGTGAAAATGATGGAAGAACAGATGGTTAAGGATGCTGAGGCAGAGAAGGACGCTGAGGAGAAAGGCAAAAACACATCGGAAAGGGTGCTGCGTACAAGACTCTCAAGAAAAAGTCCAAGAACTAAAGGGATAGTCTGGTAGTGGATAAATAAAGAAAACTCTCAGTGTAAGTTTTAAACTTAGCTGCTACTATGAAATGAAATGTAGTATAAATAAGCGTTTGTGAGATGCACAAATGTGATATCGCAAACAACCTTATAGATAATTATTATCGATTGTAAAAATTTGATAACAATAATAATAAATCAAACAGCTACGTAAAAAAGCGAGGACATGCGTCCTCGCTTTCTGTGTATGGATATTCTATGGATGGATTGTGTAATAACAGCGAAGGTATTGAAATAACCTGTGCTGTACCTTTATAATAAACTTGAGAACAAAGCATGTAAAATTAATTAAAATGAGTTAATTGATAAAAATAAATAATTGCGGTCCTCGATGGAGGTATTATGGAAAATCGTAACGTAGCGACCTTTATAAAGGTTGTAGAGATGAATAATTTTACTAGGGCAGCAGAGAGTCTCGGGTACTCTCAGGCAGCCGTAACTGCCCAGATAAAGCAGCTCGAGCATGAACTCGGAGCACCTTTATTTGACAGAATCGGCAAGAGGATAAATCTTACTAGAGCGGGAGAGACATTCCTCCCATATGCTTTTCGTCTGCTTAAGGCGGAGGATGAAGCAGTTGCAAGCATCAGAGAGCAGGAAGGTCTCAGCGGAACGCTGACAATCGGAACATCTTCAAGTCTATCGATTGGAGCACTTCCACATATCGCTATTGATTTCATCAAGGAGTATCCTGATGTAAATGTAGTTATCAAGGTATCCGACTTTACTCAGGACCTGAGGGAAAAGCTCATCGCAGGAACTATGGATCTTGTGTTCACTATGGCGGAGAACTCCAATCCGCAGAATTTTCAACGCATGCTTGAGAAGGATGTACCGATGGTATTCGTAGCTCACCCAGATCATCCGCTTGCGGGCAAGAAGATTCCGCTGCGCAAAATCCTTGCAGAGCAACTAATCGTTGCGGATAGAGAGGTAGGATATACATTCTATCTGAATAAGTTTGCAAATGATATCGGTATGCAGCTTGAACCTGCACTCGAGGTTGGCTCAGTAGCAGCAATCGTCAATATACTAGAGGGCGGATACGGTGTATCTTACCTCCCATGGTTTGTTGTTGAAAAGCCGGTGGCAGATGGCAAGCTAGCAACGATAGATGTTACATGTCCTGATCCAGAGCTTAAGAGTACTATCATATGTCATAAGAGCAAGTGGATTGATCCAGTTATAAAGAAGTTCATCGAGTATGTCGATGCCGGTATAAAATAAGCAGTATAGAGCTTAAAATCTAAGAATGCATAAACGTATAATAGGAGGAGGACATCTAATTATTATCAACTTGTAATTAGATTATTGTTCAAATGATTATGAATAGAATTATTTTAATTGTGGTGCTAATATGTCTTTCTATTTTCAGAGTTTTTTTCTGTATAAGAATTGGAAAAGTGAACAATAAGAAAATTTTTAATATTTCTTATTGTATTGCAATGATTTTTAGGGGTTGTCGCGCTATTAATAGATTTGTTATAAGTTATTACTGTTCAAAATTTACAAGTTAAAAAGCTTATAGATAAATTTAATAGTAGCTATAATTAATATATTTAACTTGCAATAAAAGGAAGTTCTAGCTTAACAGCTCCTGCCTTAGATCTTCGCAAATTTCCGCCATCTCGCGCATATCCTCATCTGGAACGAGTTCAGAAAGGTCATATTCAAGTGGATTCTTCGAAAAGTCGGAAAGAGTTTTATTCAAAAGCTCATAATCATCTGGTGTAGCAATAATATTTATCTTGCGAGAATCTGTATCATATGGCTCTAAGTCGTGTAAATCAACACTGCCATTTACCTTGCATTCTAATAATATCGCGGCAAGGTCGGTTAATATATCAATGGCGAAAGTAAAATCAAGATAGATTCCCATAGAATTAGTAAAGCCTAAAGGGGAAGTGGTTCTTCTAAAGTTTCCATCATGTTTGTTAAGGCCTAAAGCTTGCAGTATGTCGGAAAACTCTATCTCGTCGCTACTTTGATCTTCTAAAAAAAGCAATAAGGTTAAGACTATCGTCACTGTCTCCGATGTAGTTATTCCAATATTTGTTTTCAATATACATTCAGGCATCCTCCGCAAATGTCAATTTGTCGATTAGTTATTGCAATTATATCATCATGCAATATTTATGTCATACATCAAAGTTGATAGTAATTAGATATTATTACGCAAAATCTAAAAGGGCTATCCCTTCAGGAATAGCCCATTAACAGTATGTTCTTCTACACTTCTTTCATGCCCAAATTGGTTTTTACTTCTCGATTTTTCCTGCCAGAATTGCCGCCCCATACGCGCCAGCATATCTACCGTCAGGAAGAGGGGTAACTGTTCTACCTAACTTCTTAGAGAGAAGCTCTGCAAAATACTCATTTCCGCTTAATCCGCCGGTTATAACGCACTTATCTGCGATAGCTTTCTTCTGACACAGTGTCACGACCTTAGTCGCAACGCTGTCGATTACACCAGCCGCAATTTCTTCCTTTGGGCGACCTTCACCCATGTAGTTGATAACCTCAGATTCTGCGAAAACCGTGCATATCGAGCTAATCGGTATCGGATTTCCTCGCTGAGCCTCTTCAAACAGCTCTTCGATTGTAAGACCGAGGCGATTTGCCATAACTTCGATAAACTTGCCCGTTCCAGCGGCACACTTGTCGTTCATTAGGAAGTCAACGGCCCTGCCATCTTGAACCAAGATATATTTGGTATCCTGCCCACCGACATCGATGATAGAGCAGTCTTCCTGTCCCGCCATCTCATAGCCGCCGCGTCCGTGACATGTAATCTCGGTGATCACTTTATCCGCGTAGTCTACTGAGATTCGTCCGTAGCCAGTCGCTACAATCTTAGCGCTCTCTAAATCTACGCCGAGCTTCTCAAGGTTTTCCTTGATTATGCCAGCAGTAATCTTGCTGTTCCAGCCCGTCGGTAGCACCTCGAAGCGAGGTCTATCATCTTCGCCGATCACACAGACCTTAGAAGCGGTAGATCCAATATCAATTCCAATTCTAGTCATTTAAAATCCTTTTCATTTTGCCTAATCACATCTGACTTAGAGCACGCCAAAATCGGCAAGCTTTATCTAACATATTAAGTATATCAAGTATACCAAGTATACCAAGTATGCCAAGCTACAGCTAGTCGTACGTAGCTCTAGACGTACTTGACTGAACTTAGCGAGTTCTACCCATATCTATGCCTGCTACTGTTGAATTCGTTATCTAGCCCGTTTATGGATATGTATCTTAGCTGCTGCTCTTCGGCAAGCTCCTTTATAAAAGGCACATCCTCTTCCTTGACCAGTAGCGACACACCGCAGCAAACGCTTAACTCGCGCGGAGTCGGGCTAATCTGGGCGTAACGTGAAGTTGCCTTTATAGCACGATACATCTCCATGGCATCCGTGTGATTATCGAACAAAACATAATAGTGGAGCATTTTAGCCTAGCACCTCGATAAATGCCTCGATACGTGTCTTGAGCTGCTGTGCATCGCTGTCAGTGTAGTCTGTCTCGATTCCGAGCACTGGGATACCAGCTTCCTTGAGCTTGTCCTCAAGCAGGTAACCCTCGATGTCGTATGTCTGGCAGAACTTCAGGTTAACGTCGATTACAGCATCTACGTCGTATTCCTTAGCAAGTCTGATTATATCGTCGAAACGACCTGAGTTAGGAGTGAAGCAAGCGCAGTTTATCTTCATGTAACGGTCAGCGATATTTGAAACCATCTCATCGAGATTCTCGCCTGATTCATCTACAAAGTTCTCAAAGTAACGAGTTCCAGTACATGTCTCTTCACAGACAACAGCTGCACCGGAGGTCTCAATTAGATTATGCATCTTCCAGTTTGGAATAGCCATAGGAGTTCCAGAAATCATGATACGCTTAGTTCCTGCAGGAAATACTGAAACGCCGTCAGCAACTCTCTTCTCGAGCTCGTCACATAGCTTGTTAACCATAGTTGTGAATCTCTCAGGATCGTCGTAGTAAGCAATCTGGGAGATAAGAAGGGTGTCAGTTCCGCTGATAGGAACGTTCTTGTTCTTGCGTAGGTCGTACAGTCTCTTGAGAGCCGCACGTTTAGCGTTAATCTTCTTGATGTTCTCAGCCAACTTCTCAGGAGTGATCTTGTTGCCAGTCTCCTTTTCAACCATTTCAAGAAGATCGTGACATTCGTCAGCCCACTTTTCGATATCCTTAGGCCTCTTCATCTGAGGGAGATCCATGATGTGCATCTGAACATCAGTGCCTAGAATCTCGTACGCCTTCTTCTTGCCATCGCAAGTGTTCTCGCCGATATAGATATCAGCAAGTCTGTAGAATGGACATGTTTTATCAAATCTAGCACCGAGCATAGCTTTGATCAGTGGACATGTGTTTGCCGGTAAATATCTCTCCCCACCGGGAACCCAAAACTGTGAACCTGCACAGAGTCCTGTTGCTATACCGTTACCTGCAAAGATGATTTCGTCAGGAACATATGTGCAGAATGTTCCGAACACCTTACCGCCGTTCTTCTTAAACTCGACGAGCTCAGCTGGACGTAGGCCGTGAACATCAGCGAGAACCATGTCAAAATAATCCATGGCTTCAGGTCTATTTTCCTGAGATAGAAATACGTCACCAATTGCTCCAGGAAGAACGCTGCATAGTAGATCGTGATTCTCCACGTCCATACCGAGATCTTCCCACATCTTACGATAATCTGCCATTTTCATAACCTCCATAATAATAAGTCAAATATACTGATAAAATTATATCAACTAAGCGAGTAGTGTAAACATTGAATAAAATGATAAATTTTGTACAATCCATAGAATTTCTTTATAATTATTTGACGCTTTATAAATATGGTATGGGTGTAGGTGGTAACTAGCAGATGTTGTGGGGTCTCTATCAAAAGGAGCGAGCACTCGTAAAATAGACTGATTATGAAGCATAGTATTTTGGAAAAAATGTTGACAACAGAAATCGATATGATACAATTGAATTGTTCAAAAGACATTTAATAAAACTAATTAATATATGAGATATTCATAGGAGGATATGAGATGGCACAGATTTATGATTTTAAGCTAGCTAGACCTGATGGAAGTGAGCTAAACCTAGCTGATAACAAGGGCAAGGTAATGCTCATCGTTAACACTGCAACTGGATGTGGATTCACACCTCAGTACGAGCCACTAGAGGCACTTTACAAGGAGCTACACGAGTCCGGACTAGAGATTATCGATATCCCTTGCAACCAGTTCGGTGGACAGGCACCTGGATCAGATGATGAGATCCACGAGTTCTGCACACTCAACTACAACACTACATTCCCACAGCTTAAGAAGTCAGATGTAAACGGTGAGAATGAGCTTCCGCTTTACACATTCCTCAAGAGCCAGAAGGGCTTTGAGGGCTTCGGAGACTTCCCAGACAGAGAGAAGTTTGAAGAGTTCGTTGCAATGGGCGATCCTGATTTCAGAAACAACGCTAACATCAAGTGGAACTTCACTAAGTTCGTTGTAGATAGAGAAGGAAACGTAGTTGCTAGATTCGAGCCAACAGCTGATATGGGTGAGGTTGCTGCCTTCGTAAAGAGCCTTATCTAATCTATAGATAGTATTTTAAACAATAAATAGCATAAGCACGCATATGGACCCAGCAATGGGTTGAGATTAAAGATATAAGTGTGCAAATGTATAGAGCTAAAAATGGTGTTCGCCGAGTGAATTCGGCGGACGCTTTTTTGCTTTATTATTTATCGTGAGGTTAGATAGTTATCTAGACTGGATAATGATTAAATGATGATTATTCGGGTGAAAAATGCGTAATTGATTGAATGTTAGTTTAAAAAATGTAAAATTATCTTATCAAAGGTACATCATGCATTGCGAGATTATGACGAACTAAAGGAAATGATTATGAAAAATGGAATTAGCTTAAAAATTAATTACCTCATACAGATTGGCATAGCATTACTTCTTGCGTCTTCATTTAATGTATGGCTTGTAATTAGTGGGTCATATATTGGATTTTTTAAATACCTTATAGCTACAACGCTCTCATGTCTAGCTGCCGTATTATTTGTTAGAGTATTATCTCCTGTCAAATACATCGTGAATAGCCTGATATGGAAATCAAAAGAGAGCAAGCAGTCAGCATATGCCTTTTGGATATTTGTATATCTCAAGGGTCGCATTAACCACTCATCGCAGCTATATATGATAAATGAACTTTTTATTCCAGATAAATATCTGCGAGTCCCAATTAAGAATCTGAACTATGAAGAAATTAGATTAGAGTTACGAAGAGTAGAGATACTGACAGAACTCGTTATGTTCATTCTGTACAGCTGTATTTCACTTGCAATTTACAGGATTAGCAGCATGCCGCTCTATTTGATTCCGCTTGCTGGAATGGCTATAGATATAGCAAATTCGAATATTGAAATGGAAATATTTAGAGGTAAATTCACGAAGCTTCGCGACTCAAAATATTTTGAATATTATGTAATTAGAGAGCGGTTGCTCGTGGACTCTAATGATGAAGAAGCGATTAAAAGATTTCTAGAGCTCGAAGCTGAGAACTTTGAAAACAGAGAAAGAATCCACGAGAGGATATCAATCTGGAGCAGGATAGTCGTAGGAAAAGCTCTGAATAGAGAAACTCTTACAGAAGAGATGAAGTTCTTGCTAGAGAGAAAATATCTCGAAGTTATCTGGGAGTTATTTGTAACACATGAGACATTAAATTTGCTGAATCTATATATTACATATGCCGCAATAATCGGTGAATTGAACACAGAAAAGGTTGCGCTAAATATCCTAAATAGATGGAAAACTCAGGATATAGGGTCTAGGTTAAAGGCTAAATTTGAATATTCTGAACAGGCCTTTGCTGGAGATAAAGCAAAGTTAGAGGACCTAAGGCTGCGAGCAGGTGAGTTCTATGAGGAGTTTGCCGAATGCAGAAATGATGTTGATGAAGTTAAGATGGCTTATCTCAAATTAATTGAATCGAAAGGCTAATATTACAGTTAAAAGATAAATGAATAAAATGATAAAAACTCGTTTGCCGCCTAGTGCAGCAAACGAGTTTTACGTTTAGAAATTGTGATAATTGTGATTCGCCTGAACAGCCGATGCTATCTAGCCGCTTCTGCAATCGCTTCCACGAATGTTGGGTGTGGATGGATTGTGGAAGCTACATCTTCGAGTGTCAGCTTGTTTGAAATAGCTAGCGCTAGTTCGCCTACGAGATCGGTAGCGCGGCCGCACATGAGTTGTGCGCCGAGCAGTATATGGCTGTCTGCGTCGGCAATCAGCTTGATGGTGCCGCGGCCGAGGTCCTCGAGGACTGTCTTGCCATTTGCTCCCATAGCGTACTTCTTAGTGATGATTTCGATACCCTGCTCCTTGGCCTCGTCCGCGGAGATGCCGACGGACGCAATCTCAGGCACCGAGTAGATGCAGGTTGGAACGGTCTCCATGCGAATTGGTGGCTCCTGTCCGTTCATGTGGGCAACTGCGTTTCTGCCCTCAGCTGTTGCTGTATGAGCTAGCTCGATGCCACCGATTGCGTCACCGATGCCATATATGCTCGGACTCGCCGACTGGTAGTGCTCATTAACGGCGAGACGGCCGCGCTCTCCTGCAAGATGCTGGAGCTGCTCAGATAGCAGACTAGGAACATCAGATCTTCTGCCAACAGCCATGAGAACAGCATCTGCAGGGATTGATTTCTCCTCATCCTTTTCAGTGTAAACAACCGCAAGTCTTCCGTCCGCCTGCTCAATTCTAACAACAGGGCACTTGGTCAGAACATCAATGCCGTCCTTCTGCAGGCTCATCTTCAGACTGCGGGCTAGTTCCTTATCAACTGTAGGAATGAGACGGTCTAGAGCCTCAACAACAGTTACGTGTGAGCCAAAACCATTATATACAGTAGCAAACTCAACCCCGATAACGCCGCCGCCGATGATTACGAAATCATCGAAGGGCGTACCGCCCTGCTCGAGGAGCTCGGTCGAGTCCAAAACGCCCTCGAGCTCGGCGCCCGGAATAGGCGGAATAAACGGATTGCCACCAGTTGCAATAAGGATAAACTTACCAGTTACCTCGTGCGATTCGCCCTCTCTATCAGTGTACGATACAGTGTGCTCATCTTTGACTAGCGCGAGGCCATGTAGTAGGTCGATCTTAGCCTTTGCAAGGCCGGTTTCAATGCCCTCGCGTAGGGTATCAAGCACCTCGTCCTTACGAGCTCTAACAGCGTCGAGGTCAACCTTAATATCAGCAGCATTAACGCCGATTTTAGCACCCTCTCTAGCTTCCTTAGCGAGCTCGGACGAGCGCATGATAGTTTTTGTAGGCACACAGCCTCTGTTGAGGCAGGTGCCACCAACTCTATCCTTCTCGATTACAGCAACCTTCATGCCGTACTTAACAGCGTCAAAAGCAGCCTCATAGCCACCAGGGCCAGCACCAATAACAACTAGATCATAATTAAATTCAGCCATATCTTCCTCTTTTCATAACGATAGTGCAGATGCACCAAGATATACCTATATAATGCTACATAATGCCTTCAGCAATCAGATTAATGATGTCACAGCAAATCTGATATTCCTTGCTGTTAGGTGCATAAGGCAGAGCACTTTCAACAAGTGTAGCCATTGCGGACTTACTGTATTTGCAGCCTATTAGCTTTCCTTTAAAACTCCAAAGACTTCAGTCTCGAGAGAATCAGAGAATATTCCGCAGTCCTTAATAACGCCACCTTCAACCTGCAGCTCGACATCTACACCACCCCAATCAAGTCTCTCGGAGATCGAAGTTGTGAATGGTATCTTGCGGCCGAAGCGCCATTCCTCAGACGAGTACTTGTCGATTAGAGCTTTAAGCTCTGGATCGGAATCAGCTGTAGGGATATCGAAGCGTTCAACCTCTCCTCCGTAAACCTTTGCAAAAGCCTCATATAGTGCTTTCTTGAGCTCCTCAAGTGTAACGTCAGGCTTGTGGTTGATGAGGTTAGTGATTCTGGAACGAACTGACTTAACGCCTTTTGATTTTAGCTTAGAAGCGGAAACGTTAAGATACTCTCCAAGTGGAGTTGGGTCTACATTGAACATAATCGTTCCATGGTGGTAGCAGTAGCCATTGCTCTGGTAATATGCGTGGCCGGAGAACTTCATGCCATCGATAGTGAGGTCATTTCTTCCAGTTTTTTCAGCATTTATACCTAGCAAACGAACAGCCTCGAGGATTACCTCTGTCTGCTTAGGGATATCGTATTCATCTTCTCTTGCAATGAATGTAAAATTGAGGTTTCCAAGGTCGTGGTACACAGCTCCGCCGCCAGAGATTCTTCTAGCTAGCTTGCAGTCTCCTTCTCTCATGGACTCAACTCTGCATTCACGCCAAGGGTTCTGGTTCTTGCCGATTACTACAGTGTTAGCGTTCTGCCATAGGTACATAGTAACTTCGCCTTCAGCTGCGTGAAAAGTCATATATTCCTCAGTAGCGAGGTTGATAAACGGATTGGTACAATCAGTTTCGGTATATCTTAATTTCATGTATTTGTAGCTCCTTGCTATCAGATTTAAGTTAAATCAAGCCTAGACAGACAGTCGCGTACAACGCAGGCTAAAATCTGTCCAGGCTTTAATTTTTATGTAGCCGGAAGGAATGTCACTCACTAATCAAAAAAGTGATATTCGACTCGTAAGTAGCTGACCTTCCGGCAAGGTTTTTATGAAACTCGTATTTTAGAACTGGTTCTCTCGCAGCCTTAACTTCGTCCAATCTGCGCATTGGAGTAGTAACAGGCGAAGCGGAAACAGAAGCAGGTGAATTTATAATCGAGTCATAAATCTTTCTAAATGCAGCGATTGCATCATCGAGAGTCTCACGCGACTCAGTCTCAGTAGGTTCAACCATGAGAGCTTCACTTACGATGAGTGGGAAGTACATCGTAGGTGGGTGAATTCCGAAGTCGAGGAGTGCCTTCGCAACGTCAAGTGCGGAGACATTGTTCTCTTTGTGGAATTTCTCGAGGCTCATTACGAACTCGTGCATGCAAGTGCAGTCGTAAGCCATTGGATATAGATCCTTTAGCTTCTCCATCATGTAGTTAGCATTTAGAACAGCGTTGTGAGCAAGTTCAGGAACTCCATCTCCACCGATGTAAGTGAGGTATACGAGAGCTCTTAAGCTAACGAGGAAGTTGCCGTAGAATCCAGTAACACTGCCGATGCTCTTCTCTGCACGAACGTACTTGCCATCCTTAACAGTTAGGCCAGGTAGGTACTTTCCGAGGAAATCTTTGCATCCGCAAGGACCGCTTCCTGGACCGCCTCCACCGTGAGGTGTTGAGAATGTCTTATGCAGGTTGAGGTGGATTACATCGAAACCTATATCTCCAGGTCTTACTAGTCCAATTACAGCATTTAGGTTAGCTCCATCGTAGTAGCAGAGACCACCAGCCTCATGAACAAGCTCTGTAATCTCGAAGATGTTTTCGTCAAAGATACCAACCGTGTTAGGGTTTGTGAGCATGAGACCAGCTGTATTTTCGTTAATCTTAGACTTGAAGTCGTCCATATCGATGCTTCCGTGCTCGTTAGACTTAACAACTACAACCTTAAAGCCTGCCATCGCAGCACTTGCAGGGTTTGTTCCGTGAGCAGCGTCCGGGATTAGAATCTCGTTCTTATGTCCGAGGCCCTTGTCACGTAGATAAGCCTTTATGAGAAGAAGTCCTGTGAATTCTCCCTGTGAGCCAGCTGCTGGCTGGAATGTTACGTGATCCATACCCGTGATTTCGCATAAATAGGACTCTAGTGTGTCTATCGCCTCTGTGCAGCCCTCTACTGTTTCAGCTGGCTGAAGCGGGTGGATGTTAGTGAATCCTCTAAGTGATGCAACTGCATCATCAATCTTAGGGTTATGCTTCATAGTGCAAGAACCTAGTGGATAGAATCCGTCGTTAACACCGTGAGCTTCCTTAGCAAGAGCTGTGTAGTGACGGCCCATTTCGTTCTCAGGAACCTCTGGAAGGTTAGGAGCACTAGCTCTCATCGGAACTTCAGGTAGTGTTACGGGAACGTCGCAAGCAGGGAATAAATCCTGACCTCTGCCAGGGATACTTCTTTCAAATATAAGTTTCATTACTTGCTCACCCCCTTAACGATTTCTATTACTTCATCCATCTGTTCCTTAGTATTGAGCTCTGTAGCGCACCAGAGAATTTCTGTGTCGCTTAGCTTAAGTCCACCGAGGATACCCTTGTCAGCAAGCGCCTTAAGGATAGCGTCTGCATCAGCGCAAACCGTTACGAACTCATGGAAGAATGGCTTATCGAACTTTAGCGAAAGACCTGCGCTTACAAGTCCCTCAGCCAGATAGTGCGCTTTTGATGAGCAAAGCGTTGCAACCTGCTTTGATTCCAGCAGGACCAACGGCTGTCATGTATACACCAGCCTTCAGAGCACAGAGAGCCTGGTTGGAGCAAACATTGCTACTAGCCTTCTCTCTACGGATATGCTGTTCTCTAGCCTGTAGAGTTAGCACGAATCCACGCTCGCCACGCGAGTCAACTGTCTCACCTACAAGTCTGCCTACAATCTTACGAGTGTTCTTAGCAGTCGTTGCTAGAATACCTAGGTAAGGTCCACCATATGCGAGGCCTAGTCCGAGTGGCTGGCCCTCTCCGCAAACGATATCTGCTCCGATTTCACCAGGAGTCTTCAGAACTCCGAGTGCTATTGGATTAACGCTCATGATAAGCTGTGCACCAGCTTCGTGAACTATTTCAGCAATTTCGTCAGCGTCTTCGACAATACCATAGTAGTTAGGATACTGCATCAGGAAGCAAGCAGCTGACTTGTCCTCTGTAAGAGCAGTCTTAAGCGCTTCTACATCAGTAACGCCGCCGCACTCGCATGCTGGAACAACCTTTACCTCAGTGTCTCTTCCAAAAGAGTATGTCCTTATTACTTCAAGAATTCTAGCATCTACAGTTTCCGATACGTAGATTGTGCTACGCTTACGGTCCTTTGTCATAGCGCATGCTTCTGCAGCTGCCGAAGCACCGTCATAAAGCGAAGCATTCGACACATCCATGCCAGTAAGTTCACATATCATAGTCTGATACTCGAAAATCGACTGAAGTATACCCTGGCTGATCTCAGCCTGATAAGGGGTATAAGCAGTGATGAATTCCTCTTTGCTTACTACTGCATTAACTGCAGCCGGGATGTAGTGATTGTAAGCACCAGCACCGCGGAAATTGAATCATATACCACGTTGCGGTTTGCCATTTTCTCCATAATTTGAGCAGTTTCCAGCTCGGATTTACCAGCTGGAATGTTGAGCTCGCCCTTGATTCTAGCTGCAGCAGGGGATATCTTTAAATAAATCATCCCAATCTTTGTAGCCAATATCGTTTAACATCTGGAGCTGTTCTTCTTTAGTGTTAGGAATAAATGTACCCAATTCGAACCTCCTTGTACGAAAGTGTTAAGGTAAATACGGTTTATGCTTCTTCCGACTCTACAAATGCGTCGTATTCGTCTGAGGTTAGAAGCTCCTCTGTCTCAGCTACATCCTTAACCTTGATTAGCCAAGAACCGTATGGGATCCTCGTTGATTGTCTCAGGTGCATCAAATAGGCTCTCGTTGATCTCAGCAACGATTCCTGTAACAGGGGATAGCACATCAGATACAGCCTTTACAGACTCGATGTCACCAAATGCATCACCAACTGTTACTTCATCGTCAACCTCAGGGAGGTTGATGAATACGATGTCACCAAGGCTATGCTGAGCATAGTCAGAGATACCGATAACGCATAGACCGTCTTCTTCAGCGATCCACTCATGCGACTTTGAATACTTTAAATCTGCCATTTTATTTCTCCTTTTTGTATATATTATTTAGATATAAAATATCATTTTTAACAAGCACAGATTATCTTACTGCTCTCTCTTATAGAAAGGAAGCTTTACCATCTCAGCGTCAATCTTTCGACCACGTACGTCTACCTGAACAGGAGCTCCGATTTCACGCTTTGCCGATTCAACGATAGCCATTCCGTAAGATCCGTTTAGATATGGTAGGAATGTTCCAGAGGTGATGTATCCGATCTTTTCTCCATCTCTATATACATCGCACTCTTCTCTGATGATTCCACGACCAGTAACCTTGATTCCCAACTCTTCTCTCCTTGAGTGGAGTTGCAGCTTCAATTGCAGCCTTGCCGATGAAATCAGGCTTGTCCATCTTGATTGCAAAACCAAGACCTGCGATTTTAGGTGATATATCATCGTTCATATCGTGACCGTATAGCGGCATTGCAGCTTCCATACGAAGCGTATCACGAGCGCCTAGTCCGCAAGGAATCAGTCCTTCTTCTTTGCCTGCTTCAATGAGGATTTCCCATACATCTGCAGCCTTATCAGCTGGCATATATATCTCAAATCCATCTTCTCCTGTATAGCCGGTTCTGGAAAGAACGCAAGGAATGCCCTTTATTGAGCCATCGAAATTAGCTGTGTAGTAACCAGCAGGGATGAGCGATGGATCAGCAACCTTAGCGAGAATCTCCTCTGCCTTAGGACCCTGTAGAGCGAGCTGTCCCCATTCATCTGAAACGTTTACAACTTCAACGCCGTCAATCTTATGATCAACCATCCAAGCGAAATCTTTCTCTATATTTGCTGCGTTAACAACAACGAAATAGTCGTCCTCTCCACGCTTTGTACACGATTAGGTCATCTACAGTTCCGCCGTGCTCGTTGCACATTGGGCTGTATCTTGCCTGACCAACTTTGAGGTCAGTGAAATCATTAGTTAGTACATAGTTAAGATATTCAACAGACTTAGGATCCGCTTACGACGAATCTCACCCATGTGGGATACATCGAATAGACCGCATGCTGTACGAACTGCCATGTGTTCCTGCTTTGATACCTGTCTCATACTGAATTGGAGTAAAAATCCGCCAAAATGGCACGATCTTTACCGCCGTATTTAACATGGGTATCATATAGTGGTGTTTTCTTATCCATCAAGACTACCTCCTTGAGTGTTTTCGATTAGATACATTGAATATACTCAAAATATAGCATAGTAAAACATTGCAATCAATGAACAAAAGCACGACATCAAAAGTTTATTTTGTGTCATGCTTTTTAGTATAGAAATATTAAATATATAACCTGCGCATAAAGTAGATTAATGGGTTTGCATCATAAAGGTATCCTGCGATATACGAGTTGTTTAATTGTTCGTTTAATGTATGAATATACTGCGGTGCAAACAGCGATGTGAGCGGAAACATGAGGGCAAGGAGCAAAAATATGATGATTGCCCCCTTGATAGAACCGAACAGAAGTCCAACGCTCGAGTCCACGGTTCCGAGCAAGTTTTTGCTCTTGCGTCCACGCATAATCCTTTTTCTAAGGTGCGAAGAAATAATCCACACAACAGATACTATGAGCGAGAAAGAGATAATCGTAATGGAGAGATTTGTAAATCTATTCACGGTCGTAGTAATGCCATCAAGACCAAATGCTTCGAATTTGGTGCGTATCACTTTAGGGATGAACTGTAGTAAATCCATCTCTTGTCCCATTGAATCTCTTCGTTAGCTTGCCTTTCATAAAATCATCGATAGGAAGCGCAAAGAGAAGCGACCTAATCCTATCCGTATTCAGGATGCCAATTATGACCCCGCCAGAAACCGCAGCTAGCCTGACAAGGGATTCGAGAAACCCTTGCGACTTGCCACGCAGTGCACATATTAAGAAAATTAATACTATTATAATATCTAATACCATGACTAAATTATCTAACATCTGAGTCATATTATCAATACCACTATTCGTCACCAAAACGGCACAAAAGGGTGCTAGAATGAACTTCGTTAAATTATTGCTATTATTTAAGCTTATACATTTTATGGTTAGGGAGGCTATTATGACAGCAGCGGCAGAAAGAATTGCTCAGCTAAGAAAGCTTATGGCAGAGCGAGGTATAGACGCATACGTTATCCCGATGGCAGATTTTCCATCAGAGCGAATATGTGGGCGAACATTTTAAAGCGATTAGATTCGTGACAGGGTTTTCCGGTTCATATGCGACTGTGGCTATTACCAAGGACAAGGCTGGTCTATGGACCGATGGCAGATACTTTACTCAGGTTCTCACAGAATGTGAGGGCAGTGGCATCGAGCTCATGAAGATGTTTGTTGACGATACACCAGGAACTGTTGAGTGGGTTGCACAGCAAGTCTCTGATGGCGGAAAGGTTGCTTTTGACGGAAGAGTGCTATCGATGGGCGATGGGCAGGCATACGAGGAAGCTTTTGCGGGTAGAAATGTAGATATTGATTACGAACAGGCTCTAGTCGAGGAAATTTGGAAAGACAGACCAGGACTATCCGAAGAGCCAGCATGGTTCCTAGAAGAAAAGTATAGCGGAGAAAGCACCGGTAGCAAGCTAAATAGAGTTCGTGAGGAGATGAAGAAAGCTGGAGCAAACATCCATCTGGTTGCATCCCTTGATGATGTAGCATGGCTTCTCAATATGCGTGGTAACGATATTGACTTCTTCCCTCTTGTACTAGCATATGTAATTGTTCGAGAGGGTAGTGCGGATTTATATGTTGAAGAGAAAAAGTTAAACGACGACCTCCGCAAGATGCTCAAAGAGAACCATGTAAATGTTCATCCGTACAATGATATATATGAGGATGCTAAGAAGGTCGATGCCAGTGCAACAGCGCTGATTGACCCTATGAAGATGAATTACGCACTTTATAAGAATCTACCATGTAAGGTCGTTCAAGGGGCAAATCCTACGATACTTATGAAGGCTATCAAGAATGAAACCGAGATTAAGAATGTCAGAAATGCAGAGCTAAAGGACAGCGTAGCCCTCACAAAGTTCATCTACTGGCTCAAGAACAACTACGACAAGATGAAGATTACCGAGCTCAGCGCCTCCGAGAAGCTGACTCAGCTGAGAAGTGAACAGGAAGGGTATGTTAGGGATTCCTTCGAACCTCTACATGCATTTGGAGCACATGCTGCGATGATGCACTACTCTCCAACACCAGAGTCTGATGTAGAACTAAAAGGCGGACAGATGCTGCTGTCGGATACAGGTGGTGGCTACCTAGAGGGCTCGACAGACATAACCAGAACTACGATTCTTGGCTCAATCAGCGATGAGATGAAAAAGTATTACACTGCTGTATATAAATCCATGCAGCACCTATCGGCAGCAAATTTCCTATATGGAAATCACGGCTGGTCACTCGACGTACTCGCTAGACAGCCAATCTGGGATTTGAACAAGGATTTTCAGTGCGGAACTGGACATGGCTTTGGCTACCTCGGCAGTATTCACGAGCCACCAACAGGATTCCGCTGGTATATTGTTCCTTCCAAGAATGAGCACCATCAGTTTGAAGAGGGCATGATGGTAACGGACGAACCTGGAATCTATGAAGAGGGTGAGTTCGGAATTCGTATCGAGAACAACTTGCTCACTGTAAAAGGAGAGAAGAATAAGTACGGACAATTTATGCATTTCGAGACATTGAATTTTGTGCCTATTGATCTCGACGGAATAGATCCAGATGAGCTTACTAGATCCGAGAAGGAATGGCTCAACGAATATCACAAGGAGTGCTTTGAAAAGCTTTCACCATATATGAATGATGAAGAGCACGCTTGGCTCGAGGAGTATACGAGAGAGATTTAGAGCTTTACGTGGAAGAGTAAAATTTTACATCTTAATTGATGGGAAAATCTGACAATCGTCAGTAACTTAAGAAATATTTGGGTAATTATTCAGATATTTTGATTAATTTTTGCCAAATGTATATTAAATCATATGGCAGGGATGTATAATAAATGTATATTTGTACATGCATGAATGCACAATAGAAATGGAGGAACATTATGCTTAATAAGTCTAAGCTAGAGAGAGTTGTTGCAAAGATGAAAGAGCAGGATATGCCACAGATGATCATCACTGATCCAGTTAGCATCTTCTATATGCTCGACAAGTGGATTATTCCTGGTGAGAGAATGCTCGCACTATACATCAATGTAAATGGAGATGTACAGCTTGTACTCAACAAGCTCTTCCCACAGACAGAAGACCTTGGTGTACCGCTAACATATTATGACGATATCGAGGAGCCTGTTGGAATTCTAGCTAAGTTCATTGAGAAGGATAAGACTATTGGTATTGATAAGAACTGGCCAGCAAGATTCCTTCTTAAGCTTCAGGATTTAGGTGCTGGAAGCAAGTTCGTAAACGGATCTGTAATCGTTGATAAGGTTAGACAGATTAAGGACGAGCATGAGCGTCAGATCATGAGAGAGTCTGCAAAGATGATTGACGAGGTTATGGATAAGCTTATTCCTTGGGTTGCTAAGGGCCTAACAGAGAGAGAGCTAAATGCTAAGTGTGTTGAGCTCTGCAAGGAAGTTGGATTCCAGGGTCTATCATTCGATCCTATCACAGCATACGGCAAGGGTGGAGCTGATCACATCACGTAACTGATGATAGCAAGGGTAAGTACGGAGACTCCGTAGTACTTGATATCGGTGGTATGTGGAATAACTACGCATCCGATACTACAAGAACAGTATTTATCGGAGAGATTAACGACAGACAGAGAGAAGTTTATAATGTCGTTCTTGAAGCTAACAAGAGAGGTATCGCTGCTGCTAAGCCTGGCAACAAGATGAGCGATGTCGATAAGGCTGCAAGAGACTATATCACAGAGAAGGGCTTTGGCGAGTACTTCACACACAGAACTGGTCACTCAATCGGACTTGAGGATCACGAGGTTGGTGACGTATCTCTCGTAAATGACGAGATTATCGAGCCAGGACAGTGCTTCTCCGTAGAGCCTGGTATCTATCTATATGATGAGGGAATCGGTGTTCGTATTGAGGACATCCTATACATCACAGAAGATGGATGCGAAGTACTAAACGGATATCCTAAGGAAGAGCCAATCGTTGTTCCTGTGGAGAAATAAAAAATCAATTAAAGGGAGAGATCAATTAATGGCAAAGGTTACAGAAGGTTATATGCCTTTTCTCGGTTTCGAAACTTATTACAGAGTCGTAGGCGAGAGAAAAGACAATGGCAAAGCACCGCTCATCTGTTTGCACGGTGGACCTGGTTCAACACACAACTACTACGAGGTTCTAGACAATCTCGCAGATGATGATGATCGTCAGATCATCATGTACGACCAGATTGGTTGCGGAAATTCATATCTAGATGGTCATAAGGAATTATGGACTCAGGATACATGGCTAGATGAGCTAGAGGCTCTAAGAGAGCACCTAGGACTAGACGAGTGCCATATCATCGGACAGTCATGGGGCGGCATGATGCAGATTGCATATGCTATCGAAAGAAAGCCTAAGGGTGTTAAGTCATTCGTTATTTCCAGTGGACATCCATCAAGCAGCCTCTGGGAGAAAGAAGGTCTAAGACGTATTAAGATGATGCCTCAGAATATGCAGGATGCAATCAATCACGCTCTTGAGACTGGAGATTTCTCTGGAGAGGCTTATGATGAAGCGGTAGCTGAGTATATGCACAGATACTGTGACTACTGGATTGGCGAAGATGCACCAGAGTGCTGTACACGTCCTAAGAAGGCTGGCGGCGAGGCATACCTATACGGATGGGGTCCAAATGAATTCGCCCCTACAGGTTCGCTAAAGGACTTCGAATATGTTGATAGACTAGGCGAGATTAAGATTCCTTCGCTTGTATGCAACGGAATCTCCGATCTCTGCTCACCGCTAATAGCTAAGACTATCGCAGATGGAATTCCAAACTCAGAGTGGATTCTCTGGGAGAATGCAAGACACACATGCTTCGTAGATAGACATGATGATTACTGCAAAGTGCTCATCGAGTGGCTCAACAAGTACGACAAGTAATCGGCAGCCCCGAAACTAGCTGATTAATTTGTAGGCATGCAAATATTGCAAAAGAAAAGGCGCAGCAATCGCTGCGCTTTTCTAGTGGTCAATTATTTGTACGTTTTATCTATATTCATAGTGTCCCGGCACATCGACCTTCCATTCCTGTTTAGTAACCCAGCCTTTAGGGTAGATGATCACCTTTGCACTCGAAGTTAGGATCGGTTTTGCGTTTCTCGGCGATGTATTCATTCCTATGTGCAGCTTGTTCAGCAGGACTATTGAACTCTCTCCCGCACCTACATTTGAAAACCTTTTTCTGTTCGTAATGACCTTGTTCTGGAACCCAGACCTTGTGCTTAGCTGCTACTGATGATGAACTGGAAGAGGAACTTGAAGTACTTGAGCTGCTTGAAGAACTTGATTTCTCATTCTTCTTACTCTTATCCTTTTCCTTGTCTTTGCTCTTATCCTTGGATTTTCCTTTATCTGAGCCCTTTTCGGCGCTTGAACTCGATGAACTGTCGGAACTCCCTGAACCCCCTTTGGCATCAGTAGAAGTAGCTTTTGTCTGTTTATGCTTCTTCGCATTAGAGTTCTCTTTGGACGTAGCTGAATCACAACCTGTGAGAGCTACTGCGATAATCAGAAGCACCGATAAGATGAAGGCAATTCCAATTCGCCCACGATTCTTTATTCTCAATTTAGAAATTCTGCCCATAATTTTCTCTATCCCCTATGTATATTTTACTTACCTCATATCATCCAAATGTGTATGTAGATGTGTAGAAAACATACGCACATACCTGGTAGTAAAATAAAAATATTTGTTATTATAGCATTTAAAATTGCTGATTTATCCCAATAAAGTAGACTATAAGTATTATCAATATAAGCTGTTTAACATATATAAAACTTCAATCTGAATATTTATGCAGGCAGAGAGCAATATCGCTAGATACATTGTAAAATGTACAGATAATATTACATATATACATCTTATATTCATCTCACATTTAATGGAAAAGAAGGACAAAGACATGAAGAAAATTTTGCTTTCGCTCCTATTAGTGGTGACCTTAGCGATTCCACTGCCCGCATTTGCGGAAACAACGGGAGCAGAATCTCAGACTGGAGCTGAGGCGCAGACAGAAGCGCCTTCAAGCACGAGTACTGATTCCGAGAAATGGACTAGTGAGGACTTCACTTACACAGACATGAGCAAGACTATTTACGGGTGTGACTATACCAGAACCGTAAATATCGAAGGAAAGGCGATAAGTGGCTTCTCGGCAAAGGGAGAAGCTAAGTTTGCCAAGAACAAGAAGCTCGTGCTGCCATCAAAGGATGATAAGGGTAATACGCTCGTTGGTGTTGCTAGCAATGCCTTCCAGAAGAAGGGCGTTGAGTCGGTGACTTTCCCGTCGGGCATGCTCGCGTCATACAACGATACAGTTACGCACAAGATTACTCGCAGAGGTAACTTCGTGATTGCGGAGGGAGCCTTTGAAGGAAATAACTTGACCAATGTAAATCTGCCGGACGGCGTGCTTGCAGTTCTTCCAAATGCTTTCATGAATAACAAGATTAAGACCGTGACCCTGCCGAGAACTATCTGGTGGCTCGAGACACAAGCGTTCTCGAACAACCAGATCAGCAAGGTTAATTTTCCGCTGACAACATATTTCCAGCTGGAAATGCACGGCATGACCTTTGCAAATAACAAGATTAAGTCTGTCAGACTGCCCGACTATACAGCGGTAGTTAACAAGTTTGTATTTGTTGGGAATCCGGGCATGGAAGAGCTTTCGGCAGAGGGCAAGGCTGCGCTCAAAGGCAATTTTGCAAATAGCGGCGTGGTATACATGTACTCCGAGAACTACGATCATAAGAATATGGATAGAATCCATACGACGGACAAGACGACCGCTAATACTAAGTCTTGGGTACAGAAGCTAATCACAAACGAAGGAACTCCGGAAACCACCAACAATGACACTGAGTCGTGGAATGTAAATGACTTTACATTTGACGGGCAGAAGATAACCGGTCTCAGCGAGAGCGGTAAGGCGAAGCGCAAGGTTAACAAGGCTCTCGTGCTCCCTGACTATAATTCGGAGCTGGATAAAGTTACCGAGATTGCGGATACGGATTCGGCAACTGGACTATTTGCAACTGCGGACGAGAAGTTCGATTCTGTAACACTTCCTATGGACCTTGAGAAGGTTGGTAAGAACGCATTCCGCGATTCGGGACTCAAAGAGGTGGCTTTCTCACCAGTCCTCAAGAGCATTGGAGATACTGCGTTCCAGGGTAATGGTATCAAGACTGTAGTTCTGCCTGATACCTTGACGTCGCTAGGCAGGGGTGCATTTGCGACAAATCCTACGCTTGAGAAAAATAGACCTACCTAATGGGCTGACAGAGATTCCTGACAGCGCATTCGGTTGCAGTGATAACAAGAACTGGATGGCAGGACTCACTTCCATTGAGATTCCATCCAGTGTCAAGAAGATAGGTGCTAGAGCATTTGCAGGAAACAACTTCTCGAGTATCACAGTTCCTAAGGGCGTTACAGAGATTGGCGAATATGCTTTTGCTACCAAGAACTACCTTCTGAAGGATGCTGAGATATGTAAGCTTGAGCTACCAGAGGGACTTACTTCTATCGGTAGATATGCGTTTAGAAATAAGAAAATAGCCGAAGTTAAGCTTCCAGAAACTGTAGAGGCACTGCCAAAGAACGTGTTTGCGAAGGAAGTTACTTCCGCATCAGGAAAGACAGAGGCATACAGCCTAGTGACAAAGGTGTATGTTGATGACGTTACAAAGTATACAGATACAAGTAAATTCCCAAAATCTGAATTCCACAAAATACTCTCTGATGACGTAAATGTGTGGAATGCAGAAGACTTCACATACGCAGATATTACCTTAGACAGCAATAACTCACCTGCACCAGCGCAGGATAACATGAACATCATCACTGGAACTATCCACGTTGTAAGCGGTCTCACAGATAGCGGCAAAGCAAAGCTTGCAAACAACAAGAACCTAGTAGTCCCAGCTGTAGATGATGATGGACACAAAGTTCAGGGCGTTGGAAATAGTGCTTTTAAGGGACTTGGCCTAGAGAGCGTTGAGCTACCTAAGAATGTTAAGGCCCCAAGCAAAGGTCTATGGGATAGTAGCGTGACTACGCGAGGTGACTTCTTTATCGGAGCAAGTGCATTTCAGGGCAACAGCCTTACAGAACTCACAGTTCCAGAAGGGGTGATATATATCGGAAGCAACGCATTCAGCAAGAATAAGCTGAAATCGGCTCGCTTCCCATCGACACTGATGATGATCGGTAATGGCGCATTTGCAACGAATGAGATTGCAAACCTTGATTTCTCTAAGACTACGGATTATCCGCTCTCTATCGATAACATGGCATTTGCTATTAACAAGATTGAATCGGTTCAGCTGCCTGATAAGACTGAAAAGGTATCGAGGTGGGCATTTCTCAGAAATGCAGGAAAGGCTCCTGTTACAACGGGCAATGCTAACGAGAAAAAGGGCGGCATCGTGTACATGTACATAAACGACCCAGGTGCACTTGTTGAGGATATCGGAAACGGCAAGTCTAACGTACAGCTATTAAAGGCGAACCAGAACATTCCAAGTGACGAATCTCCTTGGAACAGCGATGACTTCACATATAACGCTGCTGGAACTGTGGTTACAGGACTTACAGAATCCGGCAAAGCTAAGCTCAAGAAGAATGACACACTCGTGATTCCTGAGACCAGCACAAGCGGAGTTAATATAGTTGCGATTGGAAACGGTGTTAACAATGCTCTTGCTAGTAGCGGACAGATTGGAACATTCGGATTTGCAGATGCGGGTAAGGTATATGTCCCAAAGACTGTCAAGCTGCCATCGACAATAAAGCAGATCGGCGACTTTGCATTTGCAGGGACTATCGACAACACAGCTAAGAAGGTATATGGAGTGACTAATGTAAATCTGCCAGATGGGACTTGAGTCGATTGGTAATTCTGCATTCCTCAATGCTAGACTAACATCCATTGTCCTTCCAAATTCAGTTACAAAGCTCGGAACTGGTGCGTTTAACGGAACTGATTTGGCAGAGAAGATAGTTATCTCGAAGTCGCTGAAGGAAATACCTGACGTGGCATTCGGGAGAACTAACGACACAGTGGGGCTTGCTGACAAGGCAGCAGTTACTGATATCGTAATCCCTGAGGGCGTTACAGATATTGGCAGAAGAGCGTTTGTGGGCTGCAAGGCCAATGCAGTCAGCCTGCCAGAGAGCCTAAAGAAGATAGGCGATAATGCATTCATGAATAATCAGCTTGCAGAAGTAACTATCCCTGGAAGTGTTACGAGCATAGGAAAATCTGCGTTTGAGAAGACTGCAGAGGCAATCCCAGCTTCGCTGAAATCACTCAAGCTCAAGGAAGGCTTCAATGGAACTGTTGGATCAAATGCGTTCAGAGGACAGCTTTTGTCATCGGTTGAGCTACCTAAGTCATTCACGAATATTAGCGGAATAGACAAGAGGGCATTTAGAGATAACCCAGTAAAACCAACACTGCTGACAGAAAGCAAGTCGTTATTGGATGCTTATAACAGCCTCCCTAACAAAGCGGATCTCACATACGTTATAAAGTACGACAATCTAGTTGGCAGTGGCTGGACTAGCGAGGACTTCACATATAGCGCTGACGGAGCGACTATCACGGGGCTTACAGCAAGCGGAATTGCGAAGAGAAACGGTGGAAACCACAACCTGGTTCTTCCAAATGAATCACCATCAGGCGTAGATATCACGGCTATAGGTGATGCTGCATTTGCAATCCCTGAAGCAGAGGTAACTGTTGGAAAGTACGATTTTCACTTCGGAGAACGGATTTCGAAATCGGTTAAGTTACCTGCTAAGCTGAAGTCTATCGGTGCAAGAGCATTCGAATACAACATGCTTAAGGGTGTCGACCTCGAGTCAGCTACAGAACTAAATAAGATTGGAACCAGTGCATTCCACGGTAATCATATTGTGAAACTGCACATTCCAGATTCCGTTAATGAGCTCGGAGAGGGAGCATTCACAGCGAATTCAATCGTTGACCTTAAGCTCTCTAGGAACGTTACAAAGATTCCGCAGGCTGCATTCTCGATGAACATCCGTCTTCGTGAGATTGAGATTCCGAACACAGTTACAGAGATCGGTCAGATGGCATTTGCAGGAGCTAGACTTGAATCACTCAATATTCCAGCATCTGTCAGAAAGATTGGTGAGAAGGCGTTCCACCTCCATCACCTAACAGAGCTGACTATACCTGGAACAGTTAAGGAAATCGGTGATTCCGCATTTGAAGGAACATATAAGTCTCTGACGCTGACAAGCCTCAAGATTGAGGAAGGCGTTGAGCACATCGGAAAGTTCGCATTTAAGGAAGGGTCTCCTGACAAGCGTTGATCTACCAAAGTCACTCAAGACTCTCGGAAGTGAACCTTTCATGAACAACACAGGAACTGATGCAAACCACGTCGTAATCCTGAGAACTGTAAATCCAGACCACCTGGCATTCAACACTGGTGCAACAACTCACCATGTGCTGATGTCTAAGGCGATGATCACATTCGATGCAAATGGCGGTACAGTTGAAAAGGGTTACGCTGTACTCGATGACAACGGCAGAGTTGACAGCCTGCCAACACCAACAGCTCCGGATGCACTGCATGAATTCGAAGGCTGGTTCACAGAGCGTGAAGGTGGCAAAAAGGTAACTGCAGCTCAGAAGTTCGATGACGGCACAAAGCTATATGCCCACTGGAAAGAGAATACTACATGGAATGAGAAAGACTTCACTACCGATGGAGATACAATCACCGGACTATCGGAGGTAGGAAAGGCGAAGCTTGCTGTAAATCCAAATCTCAAACTTCCTGCGGTAGTAAATGGTACTGCAATCAAGAAGATTGGAACTGGAGCATTTGCTCCTGCCAAGACAGGTGGAAATCCAATCAACTCGGTAGTAATCCCTGAGGGTGTAACTGAGATTGGACAGGCGGCATTCTCTGGTGCAAATCTAAAGTCACTAGAGCTGCCAAAGTCAGTGAAGAAAGTCGGCAAAATGGCATTTAGCGGCGCTCCTCTCGAGAACGTTGAGTTCTCCGAGGGCCTTGAAAGCATCGGCGACAATGCATTTGAAGGACACAAGCTCACTAAGGTTAAGCTGCCAGATAGCCTAAAGGACTATCGGTAAGTCTGCGTTCAAGAGCAGATCGCCAGAGCGTGCAAGCATCAAGGAAGTTGAGCTCGGCAAGTCGCTGCAGTCGATAGGAAGGGAAGCATTTGCTAACCAGAACATCAAAGAGATAAAGGTACCAGAAACTCTAAAGGATGTTCCAGCTAACGCGTTCAAGGGCAACGTTGTGGATGGCAAGGATGCGAAGGTTAAGCTAATATCTTCTAATGAAGATCAGCGCAAGGGAGCTGGCGTTTACTCTAACTTCAAGGTGAAGGATCCAGCGGCAACATTCTATGTACCATATAAGGTGGAGCTTCTATCCAATGACGAAGATGCCAAGACTACAGAGCTAACCACCGATGAAAACGGAAAGGTTACGCTAAACGCGCTGCCTGACAAGGATGCGTGCACGACATTTGAAGGCTGGTTCACAGCTAAGACCGGCGGTACTAAGGTAGATGGCACAGAGGCGTTTACAGAAGACACTAAGCTATATGCACACTGGCTCGTGAGCCATGACCTCGAGGAGATTGCAGAAACTGCGCCAACAACTGACGCAAATGGAAATATCAAGTACTGGCACTGCAAGAAATGCGATAAATACTACCGTGACAGTGATGCAAAGCGTGAGATTAAGAAGTCAGAAACAGTGATCCCAAAGATCACTTATAGCTTCGAGACTGGGGACAATGCGCTCTGGACAAAGGGCGATGGCGACCTCTTGTTTGTCGTAAAGCGTAGCGTGGATGATGCGAATACATTTGACAGCTACTATGACGACAAGGTTCTCTTAGATGGAAATGAGCTAGTAAAGGATGTTGACTATACAGCTGCAAAGGGGAGCGTAAGAGTTACCCTTAAGAAAGCAGTTCTCGATAGACAGAGCACAGGTAGCCATACCTTGACAGTCGCTTTCAAGGATAAGAGAGGTGGAGCTTCGACAAGCTTTACTATCAGAACTAAGAATCAGCCAATTGTAAATGGCAATACTTCAAGTTCAAATGGTAACAGAAATGCTAGAGCTAAGTATCGCGGATACAGAGTATCCAGAGCCGTAAAAACTGGTGATACAACAGCAATTGCGCTGTATCTGGCTATGATGGCTATTGCGTCAGGGCTCACTCGCAGTATTCTCAAGGAAGAGGAAGAGTGAAAAATAGTCATTCGGAATAGAAAGCTGCATAAATAAAGGACTATTTATGAGCAAAACAGGCAGGATTTAAAATTTCTGCCTGTTTTTTAATTTTTTTGTAAAAAAGCGAATGCGCAAAGTGACAAAACCACATTATGTCGGTGTGGTCATTTTATGTGATTACTATATATTGTGTCGAAAAAATTCAAACTCCCCAATATATATGATACCTAAATTCAAATGAACTTGTCGTAAACTGACAAAAAAACAAAAATTTTTAAAGGAAATCACCAAATTCCGATAAAAAAATTATCAAAAACTAATTTTCTTGAAGTTTGCCTATTTGACATATAAATATCTATAAATGATAATAAATCCAACGGGTGTAGCAGCTCAAATGATATCTAAGGATTAACTGAGCGCATGGAATATATAAGAAAAATACGTTAATCGAGGCAATATAGTGAACTAATTATCAAAACCATGCAGACCAAATTCCTGTAAGAAGCTGCTCGTAACAAGCATAAAAAAATAATAGACCTATATGAAAGGAAGGTATCACCAATGGAAGGCAAGAAGAAGGTAAAAGCCGTCAGTCTTGAAACATTCGTATTCTTGTTCATATTTATCGGAGGATTCTCGTGGTTAGGGCATAAGATGGGCGTAGGCAACATGTTCAAGACAATGATGGCTACAGCCCATGATCTACTCTTATCAACAGTATTTCTAATCATGGCGATGGCGGTTCTAGCTGGAGCTATCAGTGGGACTTCTCTCGGAGTTCGGAGCAATCGCACTTATCAATAAGATTTTTGCGCCACTAATGAAACCAATATGGGGGCTGCCAGGAGCGAGTATCACAGGGAGCGGTCGCTACATATCTATCAGATAACCCGGCAATTATACCTTTTGCAAAGGATCAGACATTCACTCAATATTTTCGCAAATATCAAGTTCCTGCTCTTTGCAACCTCGGAACATCGTTCGGGATGGGTCTTATCGTTACAACATTTATGATTGCGCAGGGTAAACAGTTTATAGCCCCAGCGCTGTTAGGTAATGTTGCAGCTATTATAGGATCGGTTATCAGTGTGAGGCTGATGCTCTGGCAGACTAAAAAATTCTACGGCGATGAAGCTATGGAACCATATGCAAAGCATTTCTCAGTAGAAGATCTCAAGACTGAAGGAGAATACAGACTTATACGTGAAGGAAACATGTTCCAGAGAGTGCTCGACTCACTGCTAGAGGGTGGTAAGAACGGCGTTGAGATGGGACTTGCGATTATACCAGGAGTTCTAATCGTGTGCACATTCGTAATGATGCTCACATTCGGACCTGGAAAGAGTGGATATACAGGCGCAGCATACGAGGGCATAAAGCTGCTACCGTATCTAGGACATAAGATTAACTTCATAATCGAGCCACTATTCGGTTTCCACTCACCAGAAGCTATCTCATTCCCAATCACATCGCTAGGAGCTGTAGGTGCTGCTATCTCTCTAGTGCCTGAATTCATTAAGACAGGTAAGGTTTCGCCTAACGATATCGCAGTATTTACAGCAATGGGTATGTGCTGGTCAGGGTATCTTAGCACCCATATCGGTATGATGGATGCGCTTAAATCGAGAGCTCTTGCAGGAAAGGCTATTCTATCTCATACAATTGGAGGTCTTTGCGCTGGTATAGCTGCACATCTACTATATGTACTGCTAATTCACTAGCGATGGTGCAGGTTTATAAAAATTGCGTATTAGATTATTTAACACACATGACACAGAAAACAAGCCAGACGCATATCTGGCTTGTTTTCTTATTGAAAAATGCACGTCTCTATGATAAAGTAAACTGATATGCGAGATAACAATTTCTACATGGAAGAGGCTTTACGAGAAGCCTATATAGCGGCAGAGCTGGGGGAGGTTCCAGTAGGGGCAGTTGTTGTGAAGGATGGTGAAATTATCGCTAGAGCTCACAATATGGTGGAGGCATATGCATCTTCATCAGCCCATGCGGAGATGCTTGCGATAGATATGGCTGAAGCCAAGCTAGGCAGCAAATGGCTGAGTGGATGCGAGCTGTATGTGACGCTCGAGCCTTGCTCTATGTGTGCGGGCGCCATGGTGCTCTCGCGGCTAGACAAATTATATATAGGAACGATGGATCCTAAGAATGGAGCTGCAGGCTCTATATTTGATATTACGAACGAGGCACAGCTTAACCACAGTATATATGTAGAACGAGGGATACTTGCCGAGAAGTGCGCGGAGGTGTTAACCAGCTTTTTTAGAGAGCTAAGGATAACTAAAGCCCAGCTTCGCAAGAAGAATATAGATGCAGTCGAAAACGAAGTTGATATATTGGAGGAAAATTAGATGAAAAGAAAAGGACTAATTGCAGTTCTATCGATGCTTATGGTTGTTCTTAGCACAGCTATGTGCTTCGCAGCAGATGATACTACTTTTGCGCTAAAGTCTTCATACCCTAAGGATGGACAGAAGAACACTTCAATCGAGAACCTAGGGGTTAAGCTTTACTTTAATCATTCTGTATCAAGCAAGGCAGCGCAGGCTAATAACAAAAATAGTGTTAAGATTGTTGACAAGGATGGCAAGAAAATCCCAATAAAGGTTCTGACTGCTAACGATGATTCCGGACTAGTGCTCGTACTCGGGGATAGCACTAACAAGAAATTCAAGGTTAAGAATAACTCGGAGTACAAGCTCGTAATCGAGAAGGATTTTGTGGACGATAATGGCAACACCCTTGGAAAAGAGACTACTGTAAGCTTTAAGACTTTTCAACCAGACTCTGAACACAACTATCAATATGGTTATGATGGTAATCATGTTCGGTGGTATCATGGTTGTGACGATTAGACAGCAGCACAATAAGGATGATGACGATAAGGTTGAGAAGGAGAAAACCGGAGAATCCACATTTCAATCCTTACAAAGAGGCGAAGAAGACTGGAAAGTCAGTCGAAGAGGTAATCGCTGAAGAGAAAAAGAGAGTTGCTAAAGCTGAGAGAAGGGCTAAGAGAAAAGGGTACAAAAAAGGTTGAGGAGAAACTTGAGATAAGCGAACTTCTACCTAATGTATATAAGGTTCATAAACCAAGTCCCAATCAAAGCTCGTAAAGCAGGGGGCAAAAAATCCTCGAAGTAATTCGAAAAATCACAAATTATATATACATTTATGTATGATAAATAGTACAATATATGCGAGGGTGCACAGCATCCTCGCATTTTTTAGAATCTAAGGCGGGATAAATGAGTAGAGAAGATATGAAGCCTTCTGAAATCGAACTCAAAGCGTACGCGAAAATAAACCTTTCGCTATATGTGCTATCTAGAAGACCGGACGGCTATCACGATATAAAGTCATTAATGCAAAGTATCAATATTTTCGATGTTTTAAAAATAAGAACTAAATTAATAAATAGTTGCGATTATAATTGTTTTTTTTCAGAAACTAACATATACTTATCATCAACAAATAAGAATATTCCATTAACTGCAGACAATTTGGCTGTAAAAGGCGCGATGACCGTCATAGAGGCAATTTCTAGTCGATGTAATCTTGCAAGTTTGCTGAAAGAGCGAGGTGCTGAGTGCATCTCAATCGAGATTGACAAGAAGCTGCCCGTAGCAGCTGGGATTGCAGGTGGCAGTGGAAATGCCGCAGTGGTTATGCTCGGCGTGAAACCACCTGCTCGGCAGTCCTTTGTCTATGAGGGACCTCATGGAGGTGGGTGTTAAGGTCGGTGCGGATGTGCCTTTTTCTCAATAATGATGAATGCATGTCTCAATGCTGATGAACTGAAGGGCCTGCCACAGCTCGAAGAGGCGAGCTGCGCTGCGATAGTTTCTGGAATAGGCGAAGTGGTTGAGGCAGTTATGCCGAGACCGTATTTTCGTGATTTTATTTAACCCTGGGCATTGCTGTATCTACTAAGGAAGTGTATGAGGCAATTGACAGGAAACTTGAAGGCGCAGAGCTTGCGCAAAGAGAAGCAGATGTCAATCGCTTCTATAATGAGCTTGAGCTGTATACACTAACGAATTACCGAGAAGTGCAGAACTTGGTGTCGCGGATACGCGAGCATTTGCATGCTGATGAAGTTCTGATGAGCGGTAGCGGACCCACCGTGGCAGCTTACTATACCGAAGAAACTAGATTCGAAGCTGACTGTGAGGCTTTAGAATCTGCTAGATGGGTTGAACCGACTTGGCGATACTGGAAGACAAAGAGCGGAGGACTTAACTTATGGAGTTAGATTTTCAGATTCAGAAACCATTAAGAGAGCTAGTGTACTTAGAGCTCAAGAGACGAATTCTAACGGGTGAAATAGATGCGCACACAAGGCTCATGGAAATTGACCTGGCGGAGAAGATGAACGTAAGCAGAACACCTATCAGAGAGGCGATTCGTAAACTTGCTAACGAAGGCTTGGTTGTTATCGAGCCGCGTCACGGCGCATATGTATCTGAGATTTCCATCAAAGATCTAGAGGACGTCTTTGAGGTGAGAGAAACTCTGGGCGGACTCGCAGCTTCTATTGCCGCAGTTAAGGCGAGCGATGAGGATAAAGCAGCTTTACAGAAGCTTCTCAGGCTAGGTGAGCTCGCGATGGAAAATGGCGAGATGGACGATATGGTAGAATATGACGTCAAGCTTCATAGCTATATTGTGCAGTGCAGTGGTAATAAGACTCTCATCCAGATGGTTAAGCAGGTTCAAGAGCTATCGATGAGATTCCGTTACGTATATTATGAGAGCCAGAGCAAGTACATGATTCAGCCTCTTGAGCATAAGAAGATTGTAGATGCTATCATAGCTGGTGATGCAGAGGCAGCTAGAAAAGCAGCTGCGGATCATATCAATACGCTTAGAAAGTTTGTCGTAGAGAAAGATAAAGGGAATGGTATGATATAGTCATCCGATGAGACGGGTAGCCTAGAGCTACCCGTTTTTTGTGCGCATTTTGTGATGTTCCCGAGAATATACATAGAAAACACCGATATAGGCGCTAAAAGCCTTGAAAATATCTGCGAGTTAAGGAAACAAAACAAAAGTTAATGTTGACTAGCGAATTTTATAAGTGATATATTTGATACAATCAATATAATTATGGAAGAATTAAGACTAGGAGGTTTATTATGAAATTTTTAGGTAAGCAGAGTTGTGTTGGTATTGGATGCGTTGCAGCAGGATTCCTCGCTGGAACAGTTGGTAAGCTAATCCTTACAAGCAAGGATGCTAAGAAAGTATATACACACTGCACAGCTGCAGTTCTACGCGGCAAGGATACTCTTATGGAGACCACAACAACTCTAAGAGAGAACTGCGAAGACATCTACGAAGATGCAATGGATATGAATGCTGTTCGTTATGCTGAAGAAGAGATGCTAATGGTTGAGAGCGCTAGAGCAATCGTTGAAGCATACGACGAGGATGAAGAGGCTGCTGAGGAGCAGGTAGAAGAAGCTAAGGACGCAGAATAATGCGATTTGTAATACTTCACGAATCGAGCTCTAGGATACGTGTGCGTGTTCCAAAGTACAATATGACTATGGAACAGGCCGATATACTAGAGTACTACCTGAGAAATAAACCCTTTGTCGTTCAAGCGACCGTTCACGACAGAACGAGCGATGCATCGATTAGATATAGAGGTGGCGCAGAAGGGACGAAAGGCTCTTCTCGAGGCACTGAGAGGATTTTTCCTTTCAGTGACGAGAAAGGCTATCGCACTAGTGCCAGAGCAGACAAGCAGGGCGCTTGATCATAAGTACCAGGAGAAAATGGTGAGCATGATCATGTTTAGAACCCTGAGAAATATCTTCCTGCCAATCTGGCTTCGTAACGGAATTACAATCGTTAAGAGCGCTGGATTCATCGCTAAGGGTATAAAATCGCTCTCTAAGGGTAAGTTAGAAGTAGCGACACTGGATGCTACTGCAATTACAGTGTCGATGCTTAGAAATGATTTTGATACTGCTTCATCCGTAATGTTCCTACTCGACATAGGAGATACGCTAGGCGAGTGGACTCGTCGTAAGTCGGTCACAGATCTAGCAAGCGTGATGTCTCTTAACGTGACAAAGGTATGGAAGAAAACGGAAGATGTCGATGTATTAGTCGATGTCAAAGAGGTAAAGCCAGGAGACAAAATCGTAGTACGCACTTCTAACGTAATTCCACTAGATGGAAAGGTCGTTGAGGGCTCAGCATCTGTAAATCAGGCGACAATGACTGGTGAATCTATTCCAGTTCGCAAGGAGCCTGGTGGCTATGTATATGCTGGGACTGTCGTTGAAGATGGAAGCTGCGTAATTGAGGTTGCTCAGTCTGCAGGTACTGGTAAGTACGATCAGATTGTGAAGATCATCGAGGAGTCGGAGAAAGCTCAAGTCAGAAACTGAGGAGAAGGCTTTCCATCTCGCTGATAGACTTGTTCCGTATTCTTTGGCGGGAACGGTACTAACTTATCTATTGACCAGAAATGCGACAAGGGCACTATCGTTCCTGATGGTAGATTTCTCTTTGTGCTTTAAACCTGTCGATGCCACTTTCGATGCTTTCTGCAATTAAGGAAGCTAGCAAGTACGATATCTCTGTAAAGGGAGGCAAGTTCCTCGAAGCGACTGCAACGGCAGATACTGTAGTATTTGATAAGACAGGGACGCTGACACACGCCACACCGTCCGTAGTAGACATTATTACTTTTGGCGATGCAAAAGAAGAGGAGAGTTTGCGTATTGCGGCTTGCCTCGAAGAGCACTACCCACATTCCGTTGCAAATGCAGTAGTTGAAGAGGCCAAGAAGCGTCATATCTCGCACGAAGAGATGCATTCGAAGGTTGACTACGTGGTTGCTCATGGAATCTCGAGTAATATCGACGGGAAAAATGCGATTATTGGTAGCTACCATTTCGTAGTTGAAGACAGTAAGAGCGTAGTGCCAGATGGCGAAGAGGGTAAGATTGATACACTGCCAACAGAGTATTCACATCTGTACCTAGCTATCGACGGAGTGCTACAGGCTGTAATCTGTATATTTGACCCTCTTAGAGAAGAGGCTGCCGATGTGATTAAGGAGCTCTATGAACTCGGAGTGTCAAAGGTATGCATGCTCACGGGAGACAATGAGAGAACAGCTGCTGCAGTGGCTAAAGAAGCTCGACCTCACAGAGTATCGCGCAGAGGTGCTTCCGGAAGACAAGCTTGCATTTATAAAAGGCAGAGCATGCAGCAGGACGAAAAGTGATTATGGTTGGAGATGGTGTAAACGATGCACCTGCTCTATCTGAATCAGATGTTGGAATCGCTGTAAATGAAGGTGCTGCGATTGCAAGAGAGATTGCCGATATAACTATTTCATCGGATGACCTGCGCAGAATCGTACTTCTGAGAAGAATAAGCATGCAGCTGATGGAGAGAATCGACAACAACTACAAGTTCATCGTTGCATTCAATGCAGGGCTTATTGGACTAGGAGTTGCAGGAATTTTAAAACCTTCCTCATCTGCGTTATTCCACAACGGATCGACTATACTGAGCGGACTATATAGTACAACACCGCTGTTAAGTGAGTCGGAAGAAGATATCAAGGAGTTGGATTATGAAGAAGCATAAGTTTTTCGCATGGGCAACAGTTTTCTGCTTTGCTATGACGATGGTAACTGGATATAAGAAACGCTAAGTTGCGTATTATTGTATCAGGCTAATAATAAAGTTGCTAAAAATTAAGACAGAACCCTTCGGATGATGGGTTCTGTCTTTTTGTGCTTAGTATGCGTAAATCTGCATGATAACCAACATGATATCACAGTTTATTTCTTAATCTCCGCCGAGCTCTGCAGCTTCACGGAAATCGTCATCTCTTTGCCGTCTCGTATTATTCCGAGCTTAACTGTTTCGCCTATACGGTGGCTCTGGATGGCTGAAATTACACCTTCTGCAGTGGATACCTTCTCGTTATCTACGGAGATAATCTGGTCGCCCTTCTTTAGACCTGCAGCCTTAGCGTTTGAACCATTCACCTCAGCGATGAGAACAGCAGCGGTACTCTTGCCCGTAGTCTTATCCTTGACATCGCCGTCATAGATGGAAATTCCGGCCATCGGCTTACCTGTTATCGTGCCATGTTCGATGATGTCATCGATGGATGAAGCGACGGAGTCGATTGGGATTGCGAACCCCAGACCCTCGATGCCGGTTCCTGAACCCTTGGCAACCACTATTCCAACGAGTTCACCTCTACTATTAAATAGCGCGCCGCCAGAGTTGCCCTCGTTGATGGACGCGTCTGTCTGTATAAGCGTACGAGTCCTATTCTCGAGCTCAATCTTACGATCCTTGGCGCTTATGATGCCAGCCGTTACAGTTCCACCGAGCTTTCCGAGTGGGTTACCGATAACAACAGCTAGATCACCTACCGATAGTTTGCTACTCCTCCCGATTGTAACGGCGTTTAGCTTAGTAGCATCTATCTTGAGGACGGCTATATCAGTCTGTTCATCGTAGCCTACTATACTAGCAGAATAGTTTTTGCCACTATGAAGTCTAACTACGATAGTCGTCGCTCCGTCAATCACGTGGTAATTCGTGACTATGTAGCCATTAGATTTTACGATAACTCCACTTCCTGCACCTTCGCTAGTACCACCAGAAGTAGTCATGATTTCAACAACCGCATCGGCATTTTTGCTAGCGATCTCATCTATGGTAAGCTTACCACCAGTAGCACTCTGTAGAGAGGAAGTCGAAAGGTTTTTATAGGAAGGAGTTCTATTTGAGAAGAACACCACAAGCCATGAACTGACTATCGACGTGAGCATCATCGAAATTATAAGCGTGATGATAAAGAATCTCTTTGTCACATACTTAGGATTCTTATGCTTCGGAGGCTTGTCTCCGTTAAAACCTGTAGTATAAGCATGTACTCCCTGTGCTTCTGACTTCCATTTTGTCCTGCATATTCATTTTGATATGTATAGCCTGTGCTGTTATGAACTCCATTTTCGGGAGCTGCGTGCTTACCATATGACCCTTCAAATGAGCCATCTGCAGCGTGCTTAGCATAGCTTTCGTAATCACCTCTAGCGAATCTACTTCTCGGTGCAGGGACGTTGCTATTTTCGTCAATCAGAACGAAATTCGGCTCCTCGCCGTCTCTTGGAAGGAAGTCTCCAGCATTTTCTGGTGCGTAGCTCCCCCATTCCTTCTTGACTGGAGTGTCTTCGGGAAGCTGCACGTTTTTCACATCATAGATGGAGCCATCGTCGCGCCAATATTCGTTAGAATCCTCGTGAATATCTTCCGCACGATGTGTATTAGAACTGACATCTGTGCAGACTACATCATGCGCAGCAGGTTGTTCGTCAACCTGATTGGAATTATCATTTTCCGTCGGAATAGTATGATCAAAATCGCTCATAGATATTCTCCTTGAATAATAGTTTAGTCTTGCTGTTATTATATAGTGAAAATAATTTTTTCATAGCAATTTATATGTATTTTATGTGAGAAATTGCCCCAAGTGTGACAATATAAGTTGCTGAACTGTGTATCAAAGTAGTATAATCTATTGATATGATTTATGCATGATTTGCATTCTAATTTAGTTTACAGGGGGTACAAAATGCATTGCGTTTACAAGGTAACAGACAAGATTTGGTGGATTGGCGGTAACGAGCGTAAGCTTTCAGTCTTCGAAGGAGCTATTCCTATGAACGATGGTATGGCGTACAATTCATATTTTATAGATGACGAGAAGACAGTTGTGCTTGATGCAGTTGATAAATCAGTTTCAGGCGTATTTTATGAGAATGTTGATCACATGCTTAACGGCAGACCGCTCGACTATGTAATTGTGAATCACGTTGAGCCAGATCACAGCGCTTCGCTAGAAGAACTAATTATGAGACATCCAGAGGCGAAGGTAGTCGGCAGCAAGAAGATCAAGGCTATGGTTAAGCAATATGTGACTTGGGATGTTGACAAGTATTTTGAGGAAATCAAGGAAGGCGACGAGCTATGTACGGGGTCGCACACCTTCACATTCTACATGGCTCCTATGGTTCACTGGCCAGAGGTAATGGTTACTTACGAGAAGTCGACAGGTTCACTGTTCTCGGCTGATGCGTTTGGAATATTCGGAGCGCATGACGGAAACATCTTTGCAGATGCATACGACTTTGAGCTAGAGTGGCTGCCATCAGCACGTAAGTACTACACAACAATTGTTGGCAAATACGGAACTTTCACCGAGAAGCTTCTCGGCAAGGTTGGCGGTCTTGATATCAAGAGGATTTGTCCGCTTCACGGATTCATCATCCGTAAGGATTTTGAGAAATATATAAATGCATACCTAACTTGGGCGCGTTATGAGTCCGAGGAGAATGGCGTTCTCATTCTATATGCTTCACCTTATGGCAACACCAAGAACGCAGCTGAAATTCTAGCTTGTGAGCTTGCCGAAGATGGCGTTACTCGTATGAAGCTGATGGACGTATCGCACTGGGATCCAATGGATGTGCTCCCACAGGCATTTAGATACAACCACATCGTAATTGCTTGTACAACATATAACAATGGAATCTTCGTCAAGATGGAAGAAGCTCTCGGAGAGATGAAGTCTATGGGAGTATGCAACAAGAAGGTAAGCATCATAGAAAATGGTTCGTGGAATCCAGTAAGCGGAAAGCTAATCAAGGCGTTCTTTGAGGACATGAAGGATATCGAATTTATAGGAGATATCGTAACTATTAAGTCCTCTGTAAAGGAGGATTCCGCACAGGCTGTTGCAGAGCTAGCGAAGGTTATCGCAGCATCTGTTCAGGCTCAGGCATAAGAGGGGATTAATGGCAGAGAAGAAAAGTATAAATCTAGTAATCTCAAATAACCAGTATTCTGAGAAGCTCATTCCATCTGGTCAAACCTACAAGCGAGTACTCATACTGGAAGATAATATCGAAGTGACTACTGAGGGATTCTTATACAACAAAGGGAAATCCATGTACATCACATATGATGAGGTTGCAGATGGTGGACTAGAGAATACCAAGACCATAGTGAAGCTCGAAGGTGAGGATAAGCTCCAGATTAGAAGATACGGTAAGGATGATGGTGCTGGCATGATGGATATGCGTCTTGAAGAGGGCGTGCTCAATATCACGAGGTATGTTATACCTACTGGTAATCTTGAAATGGAGATTTACACCAATAAGATTGAGAACTCACTTGATGAGGATGGATTTGGGAAGATTTCTGCGGATTATAAGATTAAGATGGAGCCGTACGTCAATCTCAGGAATAAGCTTGAGATTGAGGTTAAGCCTTGCTAATGCATAATATCTAGTGGGGCTTTCGACTATATAGGGTTAATTATTGTTGTTTAATTGGATTTAGAAAGGACCAGAAACAAATGGGAAGTGTCGGTTTTAGTGCGGAGAAGTACATCGAAGAACAGTCAAAGTATATCTTGGAGAGGATTCAGGCTGGAGACGGGAGACTTTACCTCGAATTCGGAGGGAACTCGTTCAGGATAAGCACGCGATGAGAGTTCTGCCTGGCTTCGATGAGAATGCCAAGATTAAACTTTTGAACCGCATGAAGGACCAGACGGAAATAATCATCTGCATATATGCAGGGGACATAATTTCCAGCAAGACGAGACAGGATTTCGGGATTACGTACGATCTCGAGGTAATGAGGCTCATCGATGCTTTCCGCAGTTATGACCTTGAGATAAATTCGGTTGTTGTGACCAGATACGAGAACAATCCAGCGGTTAATATGTTTATCAACAAGCTGGAGCGCAGAGGCATTCGCACTTATAAGCACAATTACACTAAAGGGTATCCGACGGATGTCGACACTATCGTCAGCGACGAGGGCTACGGTGCTAACCCTTACATAGAGGTTACTAAGCCGCTAATAGTGGTTACCGGTCCTGGTGGTGGTTCTGGTAAACTCGCGACTGCTTTATCGCAGGTGTATCACGAGTACAGACGCGGGAACGAAGGCAAGATATGCTAAGTTTGAGACTTTCCCGATTTGGAGCATTCCACTTAAGCATCCTGTAAATATCGCTTATGAAGCGGCAACAGCAGATCTTAAAGATGTGAACATGATAGACCCATTCCACCTGGAGGCATATGGAGTTACAGCGGTCAACTACAACCGAGATATCGAGGCATTTCCAGTTCTCAAGAGGATTCTCGACAAGATCACAGGCGATGCGAGCGTATATCAGTCCCCAACTGATATGGGGGTTAACCGTGCGGGCTTCGGCATCATCGATGATGATATCTGCCGCGAGGCGGCTAAGCAGGAGATAATTAGAAGGTCTCTGCTTGCAGAGGTTTCGTATAAGAAGGGTAAGATTGACGAATCCGTGCTAGAGCGCACGAAGCTCCTCATGGAAGAGGTTGGTGCTACTCGTTACGATAGAAAAGTCGTTGCGCCTGCAGAGGAGTACGCAGAGATGAAGCGCGCAGAGAATGAGCGCTATGAGAATGTAATCGTGGCAGCTATCGAGCTACCCGATGGCAGAATTGTTACGGGCAGAAGTTCGCACAGGATGGCAGCTTCAGCAGCTATGATCCTCAATGCAGTAAAGACTTTAGCTGGTCTTGCTGATGACATCCCGGTTATCTCGGCGCAGGTACTAGAGAACCTGCAGAAGATGAACGTAGAATTTTTCGGAGATAAATCCGCACTCAACTGCGAAGAGATTATCATGGCTCTGACTATGTCGACTATGACTAACCCTACAGCAGATTATGCGCTCAAAGAGCTGTATAAGCTGCGCGGCTGCAGAGCTCACAGCACAGCAATTTTAAGCGATAGGGATGAGCAGACACTGAAGTCGCTGGGAATAGACATGACTTCAAACCCAGAGTTTTCGACTAGTGATTTGTACTCGAAGTAATTGATTTATAGAGGGATATATTGGGCAGCAGTTCTATTCAGAGCTGCTGCTTTTTGTCCAAAGCGAGGCAGGAAGGAATAGATATGGCTGCAAAGCGCAGTTTAGATAAGAGCTATGTTGTTAGAAACATCAGGCAGAAACAGAGATTCAAATACAAGCTCATATTAGAGGGCATAGCGGTTGGTTCGATTGTCGGACTTGTTATTGCGCTGTTCAGAATCATGATTGTGAAAGCTGATCATGCCCGCCAGATAGCAGTTCATCTGGTTAAGGTGAGGCCGGTATATGCATTTGCAGTTTTACTGCTGCTGGTTCTAATCGCCTGGATTCTTGATAAGCTCATTAGATTTGAACCGGATATCTCGGGGTCTGGCATCCCGCAAATCGAGGGTGAGCTGAAGGGTCTTGAAGATCAGAACTGGCGCAAGGTGTTAGCTGCTAAATTTGCGGGATGCGTTCTGGCTATTGGCGGCGGCTTGGCTCTCGGTAGAGAGGGCCCGAGCATTCAGCTGGGTGGCATGATAGGCAAGGGCTTCGCGCGCCGGAAGAATGCGCTTCTGACGGAGGAGAGAATGCTGATGAGCTGTGGCGCCGGCGCGGGCCTAGCCGCCGCGTTTGGAGCTCCGCTAGCTGGAGTGCTATTTGCTCTTGAAGAGCTTCACAAGAACTTCTCAGCAGAAGTTCTTGTATCCACGATGGCAGCTAGCGCAGTTGCTGACTACATAGCTGTCAAATATAATCGGACTTAGACCGGTGTTTGATTTTGATGTTGAACACAGAATTCCATTACGCCTATACTGGGCAGTAGTACTGCTTGGCGTAATACTTGGAATACTCGGTGTTCTATACAATAAGCTGCTAGACAAGATGCAGGATTTCTTTGATAGGTTCGATAGCAAGTTCATCAGTATCGGAATCATGCTCATGATTTCATTCCTCATGATGTTCATCTATCCGACTGTGCTCGGCAGTGGAAACAACCTCGTGAAGGTCATAAGTGACGGCAAATTTACACTAATGGCGCTTGCTGTACTGTTCGTAGCAAAGCTGTTCTTCTCGACCGGCAGCTTCGGAACGGGAACTCCCGGCGGCATCTTTTTACCACTACTCGTTATCGGAGCAATTACGGGAGGACTTTATTCTACGTTTTTAAGCACGGCATTTGGCGTAGAGGAATACTATATCAAAGGCTTCGTAATCATCGCTATGGCAGGCTTCTTCTCAGCTATCGTAAGAGCCCCCATCACAGGGGTTATCCTCATCACAGAGATGACTGGAAATTTCATGACACTACTATCACTCGTGTCAGCATCTCTTGTTGCATATGTAGTGGCTGACCTTCTAGGCGGAGAACCAGTATACGATCAGCTTATGCACAGGAGACAGCGAAAGAAGGTGGAGAGCGGATCAGGCACACCCGACCATGATTATTTGGCGGATGTTTATAGCAAGAGTGACAAGAAGTACGTCAAGAAGCGCATCTCGATTCGAGAGCGCAAGGTCGTAATCGATTCTAGCATTCACATCGGTTCAATGATGGATGGACACAAGGTCATGGAACTTGGGCTTCCTGAAGGTAGCCTGATTGTCTCAGTCATGAGAGATGGCAAGGAGATAATTCCGCATGGTTCCACTATACTAAATGGTGGTGACGACCTAGAGATACTGTGTAGGCTCAAGGACATTGCGAGCAACAGAGGTGGTCCTCGATGAGAAGTGCAAGGCGATAGATGTTGAGTAAATCGTATTTAGGAGAGGACCATTTTAATAAATGAAAGTTTTATAGGCTCTAAATATAAGAAAGGGGACGGATTGCATTCTGAACTGCCCCCCATTTGGATAGTTTAATTAAGCTGCTCTAGATGACTGAATCCTGTATTGCACAGGATTCAGTCCTTTTAATTTGCACCTTAATTCGACTATTGTTGTAATCGTCAGTGTATGATTCACTCTCAGAAATTAGGTGTTCTGTAGATTTGAATGCATGTTTGTAAGACATCTCTGTCTTAAGTAGGTCAAAGAAGTTTTTCCGTGACAGAATAATCTAGGAACATTATTTATTCATATTGACTTGTTACAAAATTATCATATAATTCAATTAAGAAAGAATTCGTAGGATATTGGATATGGGATGTTGATGGTTATATTATAAATAAATTGATGAGCCCAGTGTCTATAAAATAGGAAAGCAAGTAGTTTTAGAGGGGCGATAATGTTATCGCCCCTTTGAAATTTGTTTAGTGAGGTATTTAGATGAAAAAAATTATCTTAAAGAATTTTTAAATATAATTTAAAAAAATATATTTTGTTTTTTTCCTATGCAATGTATTTGCAACCATTGAGATAACAGCATTTCTTGGATTTAAAAAGTATAGTAAAAAAAGCTATCAAAGACTCAAGTATAATGTTCTCAATGTATGTTGATTTTAAACTTGCAGAAAAATTATAATAATTATTACTGCAATGATGATGGCATATGCGATGTCATTGTATTTAGAATTACGTGCAAATGATTATACAAATTTCATAATCCTTGGAATGAGAAGGAAACGTGCATATAAGATGATTATATTTGAATATCTTATCGGCTGGCTAGGTTCATTTTCCGTAGGTATAATATTGAGCGCTCACTGCTGTTAGGGGTGGACAACATTTAGTTAAATCATTGTATCCGGGATTAATTGATATTACAAAAGTAAGTTGGAATGTATATTTTTCAGTGGTGAAATTAAGTGTTATTATCATGCTTGCAACATTCTTCTTACTAATGCTTTGGCTTGATGATCGTGACCTGAGTAATATGGCAAAGAAGAGTTATTCTAGTGACAAAAAAAGAAGTGCTAAATTAGGTGTTTATATGATTGCAGTAGCGGCAGTAATATCATATTTTGGATATTCTATGTTTCAAAGTCACGAAACGCAACATGCAGGAGCATTTGTGTTATGGTTTTTTTCAGGAACTATTCTGTTAATATTTTCTGTCCCAGTATTCTTTCAATTATTAAGCAAAAATGACAAATTTTATTTTTAAAAAAATATACTAAAGTTAAATTCCGTATATACACGTTATATGAAGAGTTCGTTGCTTGTTCTAATAGTTTTTGGAGTTCATTTTTCGCATTATCATATGTTGCTTCTGCGTTAGCATCGACTATGCCAATTCAAAAATTCAAGTCTTCGGATTATCCTTATGATGCAATTTGGCATTCTAACAAAAAAATAATATTGAAGAAGGCAAAATGATATCTGAAAAATATAATGGCTATTTCCATCATTGCAAGGCGATTAGAATGACGTCTTATAACGACAGTAGACAAACGGCAATTTCAGCAGATGCTTTTAAGAAATTAACGGGGCATAAAATTAATCTTAATAATAGGGAAATAGTAGTTGTTGTAGAAGAAAGGGGCACAAAAAAAGCAAGAAAAATTTAATGACAGGGAGATTACTTTCTGCCTAAAAAAACACTATACGCAGGTAAGTATAATGCTGAAAAAGCCGATTATATACTTTCAATGAAATATGACAAGCGTTATGAATATAAGATTAAACGTATTTACAAAAATACTATAATTGGACAATACTCAGATTCTCATTGGGGTGGCAATCTCATTGTTATGTCAAATTCAGAATTTAGAAAATTATATGATCAAATGGTTCAATCTGGGAGTGAACCTACGGAGTTAATGCTATATAAATTTTCTAAAAAAATAAATCTCAAGTACTGCGGTGAGTTAAAAAGAGAAGTGAAACAAAGCGGCGTGACAGGTGTTAATGTAGATGGTGGAGCTGAAGAATTATATTTGACGCATGCATATACTAATCAGCTTAAGATGCATCAGGCAGTAAATCTTATGACCAAGAGCATTATACTTATTGCTTTGTTGCTTAGTGCTGTACTGGTTTTAATAATAAAGCTGGAAAATGAACGTGCGTATTTAAATAGAGAATATAGGTTTCTAAATGATATGGGTATGAGGAAAAGAAAAATTCGTCGTACTATGATAACGGAAATAGAAAATCTCCCACGTATTGCTTTAAGTATTAGTGTGATTTTAGCATTAATTCATGCAGCGGCTTTGAAAAAGCTATGTGAAAATGGAGGAGATAGCTGGGGAATCACCGTGGAGGGTAAATTCTGGAACTATATAATCATTATAGCGTCTATATATATAGTTGTTGTCATAATACTGCAGAGAATATATTCATACTATGCAGTTAAGAGCATGGAAAGGATGGCACGATAAGAATGAAAGTAATGGAAGTCAGAGATTTAGTAAGAGCATATAATAAGGACTGGAAGGTTTCCAAGGATACTGACTTGCGTGTTCTCAAATCAATATCATTTGATGTTGAGGAAGGTGATTTTTTAGGTATTATGGGACGCTCCGGATGCGGTAAAACAACACTTTTGAAAACACTCGGATTGATTGATAGACCATCAGATGGATCAATTATTTTAACTGGACAGAGCATCTCTAAAATGACAGAAGACGAATTGGCAGACGCAAGGAGAGATAAGATAGGGTTTATATTTCAAGATTTTTATCTCATGGATAGTCTTACGGTGAGAGAGAATATTATGATACCGCTTATTCTAAAAGACGAAGACCCATGTAAAATGAAATCGCTTGTGGATATATATACAAAAAAGTTCCAGATAGAATCTCTTTTAAGCAGGCATACAAGCGAATTGTCGGGTGGAGAAAGACAAAGAGTTGCCATATGTAGAGCACTTATTAACGATCCAGATATCATTCTTGCAGATGAACCGACAGGGAATTTAGATTCTAAGTCAGGTAACATCGTAATAAACACGTTGAGTGAGATCAACAAAGCAATGAATAAAACAATAATTATGGTTACTCATGATCCGCTAAAGCTGACGTTAGATAACGATACTTTTGAAAACACTGGAAAATCAAGGTTTTTCGAGCGACGGACAAGCCGGGTATTGTACTAAAAACTGAATACGACGCAAAAGCGGCGTTTCCCACTCTCTACACAGGGAGAACAGGAACGCCGCTTTTTTCATGCCCTTTGTTACGCAGTAGGGGCAGAAAAAGCCTTGCTACAAGCGGCTTTCCGGGCGCGTATCTGACGCGGCAAGGGATTTATACCTTATCCCCCGAAACCGCGCTTCTACTGCGTAACAAATCCACAGCAAAAGGAGTGATTTACTATGGCAGTTTTCCGGGTGGAACGAAACAAGGGCTACACCGTAATGAGCAACCACCACCTACGCAACAAGGAGCTTTCTAAAGGCAAAGGGGCTGTTGTCGCAAATGCTGTCACTCCCCGAAGATTGGGACTACACCTTGAAAGGCTTATCCCTTATCAACCGGGAGAAGATAGACGCTATCCGCGAAGCCATACGGGAGCTTGAACGCGCCGGGTATATCGTCCGTTCAAGGGAGCGCGACGAGAAAGGACGCTTGCGGGGCGCGGACTATGTGATATTCGAGCAGCCGCAGCCGCCTACGCCGGATTTACCTACATTGGAAAATCCAACATTGGATAATCCAACACAGGGAAAACCAACATTGGAAAAACCTACGTTGGAAAATCCAACGCAATTAAATAAAGATATACAAAGAACTGACTTACCAAAAAAAGAAAAATCAAATACGGATTTATCAAGTACCCATTCCATTCCTATCCTTTCCCCTAACCCCTCACCTTGCGGGGGAGCGGCTACGCCGCCGGAACGGAAAGGAACGGAAGCGGCAGCACAGAGCGCAGTAGAGATATACCGGGAAATCATCAAGGACAATATCGACTACGACATTCTCAAACAGGACATGAAATTTGACGGGGACAGGCTTGACGAGATTGTAGACCCCATGCTTGAAACGGTATGCACCGCCAGAAAGCGGGTGCGGATTGCGGGGGACGACTACCCGGCAGAGCTTGTGAAGTCAAAGTTTATGAAACTGGACGGCGAGCATATCTGCTTTGTGCTTGACTGTATGCGGGAGAACACAACCAAAATCCGCAACATCAAGCAATATCTGAAAGCAGCCCTTTTTCAATGCCCCCGTCCACAATCGGCAACTATTACACTTCCCTTTGTCGCCCATGACATGGCAAGCGGCGCACTTGCGCCACAGGAGCCGCACGACCCCTATTCATTCAAACCGGGCGAAAGCCTGTAAACAACAAAAAGGAGGATTTTATTATGGCACAGAGAACAGGAGCATTGGTATTTGACGAGCGCACTGACCGTTACGACATTCGCTTTGACCTCAATACTTACTATGGCGGGCTGCATTGCGGGGAGTGCTTTGACGTGTTCGTGCGGGGCAAGTGGAAGCCTACCCGGATTGAGTATGGCGACAACTGGTATCTTGTGGGTATCAGAGCCGAGGATTTGAATGGGCTGCGGGTGCGTATCTGACCGCCGCCCCATAAAGAAACGCGAAAGGAGGACGCGAGAAATTGCAGGACGAAGTAAACGAAAAGACCATAGCCCTTTACATCAAGACCGGGAAGCTGACCGCGCAGACGCTCCAAAAGGCAATGAAAGCCATTCTGTCAAAGGGCAAAAAGCAGCTTACGAAACAGCCACAGGGCAAGCAGAGCTTAAAGCAGCTTATGAAGCAGAACGCGGGCGTTTCCAACATTGAGATTACAAAAGACAATATCAAAGCCTTTGAGAGTACGGCGAAAAAGTACGGTATCGACTTCGCGCTGAAAAAGGACACGACGGAAAGCCCGCCCCGCTATCTTGTTTTCTTCAAGGGGCGGGACGCGGACGTGCTGACCGCAGCCTTTAAGGAGTTTTCCGCAAAGAAGCTGACACAGGACAGGAAGCCCTCTATCCGAAAGCTGCTGACAAGCCTTAAAGAAGCCGCACAGGGCAGAAACGCACAGCGAGAGAAAGTAAAAAACAAAGACAGGGGGCGGGAATTATGAAGCCGGAAATCAAGAAGCTGCTTATCCTCAATCTCCCTATCTGCTCTTTTGTCTGGCTCTTTGATAAAGTGGGCGCGGCTGTCCGGCTTTCCTCGGCGCGGACGCAAGCGCAAAGCTGCTACATCTTGGGGACGGTTTTACCGCCGCCTTTTCCAGTATCGCGCCGAGTTTTCACCCCGTCGATTTGCTTATCGGCATTGCAGGGGCGGTCATTGTCCGGCTGATTATCTACGTCAAGGGCAAGAACGCGAAGAAGTACCGGAAAGGCATGGAATACGGCTCTGCACGTTGGGGGACAGCCGAGGACATAAAGCCGTACACAGACCCGGTATTTGAGAACAATATCCCCCTCACACAGACGGAACGGCTCACCATGAACAGCCGCCCGAAGCAGCCAAAGTATGCAAGGAACAAAAATATCCTTGTAATCGGCGGTTCCGGCAGCGGCAAGACAAGGTTTTTTGTCAAACCGTCGCTCATGCAAATGCACAGCAGCTATGTTGTCACAGACCCGAAAGGCACCGTCTTAATCGAGTGCGGGAAGCTCTTACAGCGGGGCGGCTATCGGATAAAAGTGCTGAATACGATTAACTTCAAGAAATCCATGAAATACAATCCCTTTGCCTATCTGCGGAGCGAAAAGGATATTTTGAAGTTAGTCAATACCATTATCGCCAACACCAAAGGCGACGGGGAGAAATCCGGCGAGGATTTTTGGGTGAAAGCGGAAAAGCTCTACTACACCGCGCTAATCGGCTATATCTGGTACGAAGCCCCGGACGAGGAAAAGAACTTCACGACGCTGCTTGAAATGATAAATGCGTCGGAAGCCCGCGAGGACGACGAGGACTTCCAGAACCCGGTTGACCTCATGTTTGAACGTCTGGAAGAAAAAGACCCGGAGCATTTCGCGGTCAAGCAGTACAAAAAATACAAACTTGCGGCGGGCAAGACAGCAAAAAGCATACTTATCTCATGCGGCGCGAGGTTAGCCCCATTCGACATTAAGGAGCTGCGCGAGCTTATGGAAACCGACGAAATGGAGCTTGACACCATAGGCGACAGAAAGACCGCCCTTTTCGTCATTATCAGTGACACCGACGATACCTTTAACTTTGTCGTGAGTATCCTCTACACACAGCTATTCAACCTCTTGTGCGACAAGGCAGATGATGTGTACGGCGGGCGGCTTCCCGTCCATGTACGGTGCTTACTTGATGAATTTGCGAATATCGGGCAGATACCGAAGTTTGAAAAGCTCATAGCCACCATAAGGAGCCGGGAAATATCCGCGTCAATCATCTTGCAGAGCCAGTCACAGCTAAAAGCCATTTACAAGGACAACGCCGATACCATAGTCGGCAACTGCGACACCACGCTTTTTCTTGAGGCAAGGAGAAAACGACGCTCAAAGAAATATCGGAAATTTTAGGCAAGGAAACAATCGACAGCTTCAACACTTCCGAAACCAGAGGGCGGGAGCTTTGCATGGGCTGAACTATCAGAAATTGGGAAAGGAGCTGATGACACAGGACGAAATCGCGGTCATGGACGGAGGGAAATGTATCTTGCAGCTACGCGGGTGCGCCCGTTCTTTTTCGGACAAATTCGACATAACGAAGCACCCGAAATACAAGTACCTGTCCGATGCAGACCCGAAGAACGCCTTTGACATGGAGAAGCACTTGCGCCGTCGCTCCCGCTATCGTCAAGCCCGATGAAGTCTTTTGACTATTACGAGATTGACGCGGCAGACTTGCCGGAAGATACAGAAGCGTAAAAGAAAAAGGACAGGGAAAAGACCTTTTGATTATGGAATGTGCATAACTGCCTATTCTGTCATGGAAAAACGCTGTTCACAGCACATGGAAAAAGCAAAGCGGCAGCTTTTCCCACGTCCTGCAAACAGCGTTTCCCACAACTCCATAAGCAAGGCAGTTATACACATTCCCACAATGCCGACTGCTACGACGAAAACCGCACCCTCTCTTTCTTTCATTCATAAGAGCAAAAAAACTTAAAGGAGGTATCACAATCAGAAACGTAAACACAGGCTACATGATACGCGCCCCCACTCCCCCGGCGCAGCACACAGCGGCAGAAGCCGCAGCCCTTACAACTGAATACCGCCGCGCCGCAGACATTTAGGCGGCGTGGGAACCCGCCGAACCCCGGCGGGCGGCGACCGCGGCAGTTACCAAAACTGGCCGCCGTTTTTATGCCCTTTTTCGGGCAGCCGCACACGCGGCAAGAAAGGAGAACTTTATGGCATTTTTTAATTCGGCAGTAGGCGTTTTGCAGACCCTTGTTATCGCTCTTGGAGCTGGCCTTGGTATCTGGGGCGTGATTAACCTCATGGAGGGCTACGGCAACGACAATCCGGGCGCGAAAAGCCAGGGCATGAAGCAGCTCATGGCGGGCGGCGGCGTTGCTCTTATCGGCATGACCCTTGTACCGCCGCTTTCCGGCCTGTTCGGTTAGAAGCGCGGGTAAAGGCTTATGCAGAGCATACTTGACGCGATTAACGAATGGATAAAGGAAACCTCATAGGAGCCATAAACGGTAATCTGTCAACTATGTTCGGGGACGTGAACGAGAAAGTCGGCACTATCGCCGCAGAGGTAGGGCAGACCCCGCAAGGGTGGAACGCGGGTATCTTCTCCATGATACGCACACTATCGGAGAATGTAATCGTACCCATTGCGGGGCTTGTCATTACCTACGTCCTATGCTATGAGCTTATCAGCATGGTAACGGAAAAGAACAATATGCACGACGTTGACACTTCCATGTTCTTCAAGCGGGTATTCAAGGCTTTACGTCGCAGTCTCACCTTGTGACGCATACCTTGACATCACTATGGCGGTGTTCGATATGGCGCAGCACGTTGTTTCCGGCGCGGCGGGGTAATCGGCGGCAGCACAAATATTGATGTTGCCGCCGCCCTTGCTTCCATGCAGAGCGGGCTTGACGCTATGGAAATCCCCGAACTGCTCTTACTTGTCATGGAAACAAGCCTTGTGAGCTTGTGCATGAAGATAATGTCCGTACTGATAACCGTTATCCTCTACGGGCGCATGATAGAGATTTACCTTTACTGTTCGGTATCGCCTATCCCGTTTGCAACATTCACTAACCGGGAATGGGGACAGATAGGAAACAACTACCTAAAATCCCTGTTCGCCCTTGGCTTTCAAGGCTTCCTCATAATGATATGCGTCGGCATTTACGCCGTATTGGTGAACAACATGATAATAGCGGACAACCTGCACAGCGCGATATTCTCCCTTGCAGCCTATACCGTTATCCTCTGTTTCTCCCTGTTCAAATCCGGCGCACTGGCGAAGTCGATTTTCTCCGCGCATTAGCGGCGTGTCAAGGGTAGGGTGGAGATTTTCAGAGCAAAGCGGCGAAAATACTACCCGACCTTGACGCGGGAAAAACCCCATAGAATAGGGACGGGCAAAGGGCAGAAATTGACCTTTGCCTTGATTGCCCCTATGGGAAGTTACAGCAACACAAAACATAACGAAAGGAGGTTTTCACTTGGCGTATGTACCCGTACCCAAAGACTTATCCAAAGTCAAGACAAAAGTAGCGTTCAACCTTACCAAACGGCAGATTGTATGTTTTGCGGCGGCTCTCATTATAGGTTTGCCGCTTTTCTTTCTGCTCAAAGACAGCACAGGCACAAGCCTTGCGTCTATGGCTATGATTGCGGTCATGCTGCCCTGTTTCCTCTTTGCCATGTATGAGAAGCATGGACAGCCCCTTGAAGTGGTGGTGAGGAACATCATACGGACGAAATTCATAGCCCCAAAGGAACGACCATACAGGACTGAAAATCTATATGCTGACCTTGAACGGCAGCGAAAACTTGAAAAGGAGGTATCAGCGATTGCAAAAGGAAACACGAAGAAACAGCGTGGCGGGAAACGCGCCTGCAAAGGCTAACCCGCCCCACAAGCTCACCCGCGCCGAAAAGAAACAGATTGCGGAAATCATCAGACAGGCAAAGGGCGACGGGAAAGCGCACACCGCGCAGCAGACAATCCCCTATATCCAGATGTACCCGGACGGTATCTGCAAGGTTACGGAACGGAAATACTCAAAGACCATAGCCTTTGAAGATATTAACTATCAGCTTGCACAGGCAGACGACAAGACCGCCATTTTTGAAAAACTGCGCGACTTCTCAACTACTTTGACGCTTCCGTTTCGGTGCAGCCTCTTTCATCAATCAGGGGACGCAGCGGGGCGAAGCGGAGAAATCTATCCATATCCCGGCACAGGACGACGCTTTCAACTCTATCCGCAGCGAATACCGGGATATGCTCAAAAACCAGCTTGCAAAAGGCAACAACGGGCTTGTCAAAGCAAAATATATCACCTTTGCCATTGAAGCCGATAGTCTGGCGCGGCGAAATCCCGCCTTGCCCGTATCGAAACGGACGTACTGAACAACTTCAAGCTCTTGGGCGTGTCTGCCCACCCCATGACAGGCTATGAACGCCTTAAAATGCTGCATGGGATTTTCCACCCGGAGGGCGGGCAGTTTGCCTTTGATTTTTCATGGCTTGCCCCGTCTGGGCTTTCCACAAAGGACTTTATCGCCCCGTCCTCTTCCGTTTTGGCGAGGGGCGTTATTCCGCATGGGCGCAAAATCGGCGCGGTTTCATTCCTTGAAATCCTTGCTCCCGGAATTAAAACGACCGTATCTTATCCGACATACTGGACTTGAAACGGGCGTTATCGTCAATCTGCATATCCACAGTATCGACCAGACCGAAGCCATAAAGACAATCAAGCGCAAGATTACCGACCTTGACAAAATGAAAATTGAGGAACAGAAGAAAGCGGTACGCAGCGGCTATGACATGGATATTATACCGTCCGACCTTGCCACATTCGGCAGCGAAGCGAAGAACCTCTTACAGGACTTGCAGAGCCGGAATGAAAGAATGTTCCTTTTGACGTTCCTTTGTGGTGAACATGGCAGATACGAAGCGGAAACTGAAAAATGACGTGTTCGCGGCGGGCATTGCACAGAAGAACAACTGCGCCCTCACCCGCCTTGACTACCAACAGGAAGCGGGGCTTATGTCCTCTGTACCGCTTTGGGGAGAACCTTATCCCCATACAGCGGGGCTTACCACGTCAAGCACAGCTATCTTTATCCCCTTTATCACACAGGAGCTTTTTCAGACAGGCGCGGCGTTGTACTACGGCTTAAAATGCCCTGTCTAACAACATGATACTCTGCGACCGCAAGCAGCTAAAAACCCCAACGGCTTAATCTTGGGGACGCCGGGAAGCGGGAAACCTTTTGCAGCCAAACGGGAAAATGGCAAACGCTTTCTCATTACGGACGACGACATTATCATCTGCGACCCGGAAGCAGAGTATTTTTTTCCCTGTGCAGCGGCTTTGACGGGCAAGTGATACGCTTGTCGCCTACGGGCAAGGGCATTGACGGAAGCCCCAGTATGTGAACCCTATGGATATTAACCTCAACTATTCCGAGGACGACAGTCCGCTTGCGCTGAAATCTGACTTTATCCTCTCCCTCTGCGAGCTTGTCATAGGCGGCAAGGAGGGCTTGCAGCCCGTCGATAAGACCGTCATTGACCGCGCTGTTAGGAACGTGTACCGTCCTTTCCTTGCAGACCCCTGACCCGGAGAAAATGCCTATCTTGGGCGACCTCTACGACGAGCTTTTTGAAGCAGCCGGAACCGGAAGCGGCGCGTATCGCGTCGGCGTTGGAGCTGTATGTTTCCGGGAGCCTTAACGTCTTTAACCACAGGACGAATGTAGAGCTTTCAAAACCGCCTTGTCTGCTTTTTGACATCAAGCAGCTTTGGGGAAGCAGCTCAAAAAGTTAGGTATGCTCATTGTGCAAGACCAGGTATGGAACCGCGTCACTATCAACCGGGCAGAGAGGAAATCCACCCGCTACTACATGGACGAATTTCATCTTCTTGAAAGAGGAACAGACCGCCGCGTACAGCGTGGAGATTTGGAAGCGTTTCGTAAATGGGGCAGCATACCCACAGCCATTACGCAGAACGTCAAAGATTTGCTTGCTTCCCGCGAAGTGGAGAATATCTTTGAAAAACTCTGATTTTGTCCTCATGCTCAATCAGGCGGCGGGCGACCGGGCTATCTCTTGCGAAGCAGTTAAACATTTCCCCGCAGCAGATGAAGTATGTCACCCACACCGAAGCGGGCGAGGGGCTTATCTTCTACGGGAACGTGGTGCTGCCTTTGTAGACCGCTTCCCGAAAGATACCGAGCTTTACCGGGTAATGACGACGAAGCCGGAGGAAGTGGGCGAAGCATGACAGAGCTGAACATAGACACCATTATCAACCGGGACGCGCTCTATGCCTTGCGGGAGCTTCCAGAGGAAAGCGTACACTGTTGCGTCACAAGCCCGCCCTACTACGCACTTAGGGATTACGGGCTTGACGCACAGATTGGGCGGGAGGACACGCCGGAGCAGTACATTGACAGGCTTACCGAAGTTTTCCGCGAAGTGCGCCGGGTACTGCGTACCGACGGTACTTTCTGGCTGAATATCGCGGACACCTACTGCGGCACAGGGAATAAAGGCTACCATGCAGACCCGAAGAACCCCAGAGGGAGGAACGGTCAAGCCGTATCAATCGCAAGACAGGCGGCGGGCTGCAAGCAAAAGGACTTAATCGGTATTCCGTGGCTCTTGGCTTTTGCCCTACGCGCTGACGGGTGGTATTTAAGGAGCGATATTATCTGGCAGAAAGAGAACCCCATGCCGGAGAGCGTGAAAGACCGCCCTACCCGCTGCTATGAACATATCTTTCTGCTTACGAAGTCAAAGAAGTATTTCTATGACGCAGCCGCCATAGCCGAGCCGTTAGCCCCTACAACGGCGGCGCGGTACCGCACCGGGCGCAGCGCGGGACAGAAATATGCGGACGAAGTACCCGGACAGGGGAAAGTACAGGGGCTTAACCGGGCAAGGAGCGGCAGCTACTACGACGAAGCCCTCATGCCGACCATGCGGAACAGGCGGGACGTGTGGCTTATCAATACCGTTCCCTACAAAGGGCGGGCATTTCGCCGCGTTCCCGCCGAAGTTAGCCGAAACCTGTATCAAGGCGGGCTGTCCGAAAGGCGGCGTTGTGCTTGACCCCTTTTTCGGCAGCGGCACGACGGGGGCAGCCGCAAAGCAGCTTCACAGGCATTATATAGGCATTGAGATAAACGCCGAATATTGCGCCCTTGCAAGGGCGCGGATTGGAGGGACAGAAAAATAAAACAGTATAAAGCGCGTGAGAAAGTCACGCAGAAAATGACCCGCGAGGGAGCCGTTGAGGTAAACGCCGCCACAGGCAAGAAGAAGCGTATCAGCAACCGCATAAGGGACGCTGACCTTACCAGAAAGGAAGCCGCCCCGCAGCAGCCGGAACAGGCAGCGCAGCCCCTACCGGGCGGCACAGCTCCCGCGCCCACAGCCGACGCGCCGACGCTTCCCCATGCGCCGGGGGCAGAACGGGAACAGGACACCGCCGCAGCCGAGCGCGTCATGGAGCATATCGACGGGGCGCATACCAGAAAGACGAGCAAAAAGGCGGCGAGGAAAGCACAGGCAGAAGCCGAAGCCCGCACCCGTACTTCCCTGCTTGCAGTTTACCGAGGAAGAACGGGCAACGCCGGAGCTTGAAAAGTATATCCGAAAATCGGACAAAGCAGCCGACCGTCTGGACGCGGCAAAGGCAGCTATCCCCAAAGAAAAGAAACTTGTGGGGGAGCGCACCTTTGACGAAGCCACCGGGAAAGGCAAGACCCGCCTACGCTTTGAGGAACGGGAAAAGCCCATAGGAAAGAACAAGCCCCACAATAACCCGCTATCCCGCCCCGCACAGGAAGCGGGTATTTTTCGTCCACAACAAAATACATTCCGTTGAAAAGGACAATTCCGGCGTTGAGGGGGCGCACAAATCCGAAGAACTGGCAGAACGCGGCGCAAAGTACGGGGCGCGGAAAGTCAAGGAGGGCTACCGCAGCCACAAGCTCAAACCCTACCGGGCGGCAGCAAAGGCAGAGAAAGCGGCGTTCAAGGCGAATGTGGATTTCCAGTACCACAAAGCCCTACATGACAATCCGCAGATTGGGGCAACCCCTTTCCCGCTTCATGCAGAAGCAGCAAATCAAGCGGGCAGTATGCAAAGGCGGCAAGGAAAAACGGCGCAAAAACGGCACAGAAAGCCGCAGAGAACACCCGCAAGGCAGCGAAGAAAACAGCCGAGGAAACAAAGAAAGCGGCGGCGTTTGTGGCAAGGCACCCGGCGGGCGTTTGTATCGCCGTTGCCGCGCTGCTCTTATTCATTATGATTTCGGCGGGCTTTCCTGCGGCTCATGTTCTCCGGCTTGATGAACGGCATTGTCGGGACTTCCTACACGTCGGAGGACAGCGACCTTGTGGCGACGGAGAACAATTACGCCGCAAAGGAAAAACGAGCTTCAGCAGCGGATTGACAATATCGAGCGCGACAATCCGGGCTATGACGAATACCGCTATGACCTTGACAGTATCGGGCATAACCCCCATGAATTAGCGTCCCACCTCACCGCGCTTTTTCCAGACCTACACCCGCAGAGCGCACAGGCAGAAATAAACCGCGTCTTTGATATGCAGTACACTTTGACGCTGACGGAAGAAATCGAAGTGCGCCACAGGACGGAAACCCGCACAGGCACACGCACCGTCACCGACCCGGAAACGGGAGAAACCTCTACGGAAACCTACGAATACGAGGTTGACGTTGCCTATAACTATTACATTCTCAACGTGAAGCTGACAAACAAGCTTTGTTTCCGAGATTGCGGAGGAACTTACGCCGGAGCAGCTTGAAATGTACCGCGTCTATCTGGAAACAAGCGGCAACAAGCCGCTGATTTTTCGGCGGCGGTTCTCCCTGATACGGGCGCGTCCGAGGATTTAAGCGGCGTACAGCTCAGAACGGCACACGCCCCGGCAACACCGCCATTGTAGAGCTTTGCGAAGCGGCAGGCCGGAAACGTGGGCGGGCGACCTTATTGAGCTGGTACGGCTTCAACAGCCGCGTGGAATGGTGCGCCTGTTTCGTTCTCGTGGTGCTACGGACAGGCGGGGCTATCGGAGCCGCGCTTTGCCGGGTGCCAGTCACAGGGCGTACCGTGGTTCCAGTCACGCGGGCAATGGGGTGCGAGGGGCTATGCGAATATCGCCCCCGGCGACGCCATATCTTTTTCGACTGGGACGGGGACGGGAGCGCAGACCATGTAGGGCTTGTTATCGGGACCGACGGGGAGCGCGTCTATACCGTCGAGGGCACTCCGGCGACGCTTGCAAGATAAAGAGCTATCCCGTTGACTATGGCTGTATCAAGGGCTACGGCTTAATGAATTGGAACTAAAAACTGAAAAATCTGAAAGGAGAAATTGATTTATGGCTATGAATAAGATTGAACGTATCGACAAGGAGATTGCAAAGACCCGCGAGAAAAATCACCGAGTACCAGAATAAATTAAGGGGCTTGAAGCGCAGAAAACCGAAGCGGAAAAATCTGCAAATCGTACAGCTTGTGCGCTCCATGCGCTTTTCCCCGCATGAGCTTTCCGCTATGCTGAAAGACGGCGGTATTCCGGGCATGGAATCCGCGCTGGGCTACCCCGCAGAACCCGCAGACCACGACACCGAAGAAATGGAGGACACTGAGAATGAATAAGAAAATCCTTAGAACCTGATCAGCACTCTGCGCCGCCCCTCATGCTGACGGGCGGCTTTTTCCGTCACCGCCTTTGCACAGACCCCTGAGGGCGAGGACGCCACCGACGACAGCGGCGTTGTCTATGAGGAACCCCAAAAGGAAGAACCCTTTACCCCGGACGGGAACGCGACCCTTGTAGACGATTTCGGCGGCAACAAGCAGCTTATCACAGTGACGACCAAAAACGGCAATTACTTTATATCCTCATTGACCGGGACGACGAGGGCGAGAACACCGTACATTTCTTAATCAAGTGGACGAAGCCGACCTTATGGCACCTCATGGAGGACGGAAGCACTGAAACAGCAGCCCCTGCCCGCTGTTTGCAGTTGCACCGATAAATGCGAGGCCGGGAAAGTGAATGTGAGCCGCCCCTGTCTGCAAGGACAATATGACTCGCTTGCAGCGGCAAGGAAGCGGAGCTGAAACCGAGGAACCGCCGGAGCAGTCCCCAAAGAGAAAAGCAATACGGGCGGGCTGTAGCTTTTTCCCTTGTCGTGGCACTTCTGGCGGGGGGCGCACTCTACTATTTTAAGTTTATGAAGCTGAAGCAGAGCGTCAAGGGCGGCACCTGACCTTGAAGATTTTCAACTTTGACGACTACGACGAGGACGAGCCGGAGCCGGACGACGGGGAGGGCTTGGACGTTCCCGAAGATGAAGAAGCGGAGGACAGGGACGCATGACGCTTTTCACCGAGAACCCTTTAGAAAGAATGATGATACAAAGACCCACCGGGCGGCGTGACAATGCGCCGCCCGTTCCAAAATCCCCGGCGTGTATGCGCTGCCCTTATAAGGCGCAATCCCCCTGTATCGGCTATTGTCTGAAACAGGCACAGGAGAAGAAGCATACCGCGCCGGAACGCTGAAAGGAGGATTTTTTCATGGCACTTAGACTTGTGATTGCAGAAAAGCCGAGCGTGGCGCAGACTATCGCCGCCGCGCTTGGCGTTAAGGGAAAACAGGACGGATATATCGAGGGCGGCCGCTACCTCATTTCATGGTGCGTCGGGCATTTGGTACAGCTTGCGGAAGCCGCCGCCTACGGGGAGCAGTACAGGAAATGGCAGCTTGACAGCTTACCCATTCTGCCGGAGGAATGGCAGTACGCCGTTGACCCGGACAAGGGGAAGCAGTTTGCGACCTTAAAGGAGCTTATGCACCGCACCGACGTTTCGGAAGTGGTGAACGCTTGCGACGCGGGGCGCGAGGGAGAATTGATATTCCGCTTTGTCTACGAAGTGGCGGGCTGCAAGAAGCCCATGCGCCGCTTGTGGATTTCCTCAATGGAGGACGGGGCAATCAAGGCGGGCTTTGCTTCCCTCAAAGACGGGCGGGAATATGACGCGCCTTTGCGTCTCGCCCTCTGCCGCGCAAAGGCTGACTGGCTTATCGGCATTAACGCCACCCGGCTTTTTCCTCATGCCTGTATGGAAAGACCTTTTGAACGTGGGGCGCGTCCAGACCCCGACCTTGAAAATGCTCACCGACCGGGACGCGGCTATCTCCCATTTCCAGAAAGAGAAATATTACCATGTGCGTCTTGACTTATCCGGCGCGGAAGTGCAAGCGAGAGGATTTCCGACAAGGCAGAAGCCGACGCGCTGAAAGGGGCTTGCGAAGCGGGAAAGGCGGTATGCGTTTCTCACCAGAGAGAAGAAAACCGCAGCCCCGCCAAAGCTCTTTTTGACCTTACCTCTTTGCAGCGGGAAGCGAACCGCATTTTTCGGCTACACCGCGAAGCAGACCCTTGACCTTGCACAAGCCTCTTTATGAAAAGCAGCTGTTGACTTATCCGAGGACGGACAGCAGCTTTCCTCACCGACGACATGGGCGATACCGCAGCGGGCATTATCACGCTGCTCTGTGAAAAAGCTCCCCTTTATGGCGGGCGGGGCTTCACACCGGGGATTGCAAAGGTATTAGACAGCAAGAAAGTATCAGACCACCACGCAATCATTCCCACTATGGAGCTTGCAAAGACAGAACTTGCTGCGCTGCCGGAAAGCGAGAGGAATATCCTCACCCTTTGCGGGGGCGCGTCTGCTTCTGCTACCGCCGAGCCACATATCTTTGAAGCGGTTACGGCGGTTTTCTCATGCGCCGGGACAGACTTCACCGCAGGGGAAAGACCGTACTTTCGGACGGTTGGAAAGAGATTGAACGCAGATACCGGGCGACGCTGAAAGCAAACCCGACCCGGAGGACGGGGAAAATGAGGGTGACGCTGCCGGAGCTTTCGAGGGACAGAGCTTTGAAAAACCCGCCGCAAAAGTAACGGAGCATACCACAACGCCGCCGAAGCCCCACAGCGAAGCGTCGCTTCTCTCTGCTATGGAACGCGCCGGGAACGGGGACACCGACCCGGACGCGGAACGCCGGGGGCTTGGCACTCCCGCCACCCGCGCCGCAGTCATTGAAAAACTGGTAAAGGGCGGCTTTGCGGAGCGTAAGGGCGCAGCTTTATCCCCACACAGAACGGAGCCGCCCTTATATCAATCTTGCCGGATATGCTCACTTCCCCGCAGCTTACCGCAGAATGGGAAAGCAATCTGACGCAGATAGCAAAGGGAGCCGCAGACCCCGGAGAATTTCTGTCCGGCATTGAAGCTATGGCGCGGGAGCTTGTGCAGACACACGCCGCAGCACTGGACGGGAAAAAGGATTTATTCAGAGAGGAAAAGCCCTCTATCGGGAAATGCCCCCGTTGCGGTTCCCCCGTTCATGAGGGGAAGAAAAACTACTATTGCAGCAACAGGGAATGTGCCTTTGTCATGTGGAAGAACGACCGTTTCTTTTGAGGAACGCAAGACCGCTTTTTCCGCGAAGATTGCCGCCGCGCTCCTTAAATCCGGCAAGGCGAATGTGAAGAAGCTCTATTCCCCGAAAACAGGCAAGACCTACGACGGGACTATCGTTTTAGCTGACACTGGCGGGAAATACGTCAACTACCGTATCGAAGTGCAGAAGAACTAAAAACTGGAATAGCAAGCACAGGAAGCGGGTACCATTTTCCGTAAATCCTCGTTACGACGCTGACGCGCCGGACGGGGATTTTGCTTGTTGGGAAGTTTCCCAAAACCCTTTTTGCGGAGGGCTTCACCTCTGAAAATCTTCAAAAAAACTTTGGCAGAAATGCGGGTGTGCCGTAGTAGGCTATGCAGCCAAAAAATGCAGCTTATGACGCTGCCCCAGAGAAAGGAGGTTTTTCAACTATGGCAAGTTTACGGGACACCGTAAAGGACTATCAGGACGAGCTTAGGGACGGTATCGCATGGGTGGCGTTCTGAAACAGGGGCGTTCATGGAACGCGGAATATTTTCATCTTGATATGGACGATACGCTCTACCCGGAGGACAGGAGCCGGTTAGAGGAAATCAAAGCACTGACCCCGCCGCCGTTATCCTTAACGGCTACTATTGCGGGCATTTAGGCGAGGATATGAGCCTTGACGAGCTGACCGCCGGAGTGCGCTACCACTACGAAAAACAGCATGAACGATATTGACGGTTTTATCGGGGCGCATGACGACAGGCTTCCCCGGAGGTTATCGAGGAAGCAAGAGCCACCGCCCATGAAGCGGGCTTCCTTTTTCCGAAAAACTCCCTACCGGGACGGGGAGGATTTTTAACCCCTATGTATTTGACGGGAGCATGAGCATTGAAGATTTTGAGCTATGCACCGCATGATGGAACAGGAAAGGAGAGAAAAATGAGCGAGCAGTTTTCGATTTTGATTGACAGCCGCACCCGCTTTGAAACAGGCGAACTGGCGCGTGTGGCTTCCCATGCCGACTACAACGCAGCAGCTTCACGCGGCTATGGAAAGCGTCGGCATTACCGCAGACAACCCACAGGATTTTTTTCATCAATGGATTTGCCAACACCGAGCAGCAGCTCTTTTGACGCCGCTTGCCGTTATCCAGAGCGCGGGGATTGACGAGCTGAACTATCTGGGGAAGCTCTGGAAATGCAGAGCGACGAGGACAGGGACAAGTTTACGGCATGGTGACGCTTGGGGAACGCGCCGGGAACATCAAAGACCTTATCAACCTTGCACAGAACCTTGATTGTTACTGGCTCTATCCTACCGTACAGAGCGAGGAAGATTACGGCTATTACCTTATCGACGAGCTGACGAATTGGAGCTTCCCGAAGAAGCGAAAAAGTATTTCATGTATGAGGAATACGGGCGGGACGCAGCTATCAATGACGGGGACGCTTTACCGACCAGGGCTATATCTACAACAACAAGAACACCTTTACGGAGTGGTACAACGGGCGCGAAAGCGATATTCCCAAAGAGTATAAAGTAATGAGCTTCCCACAGGCAGAACGCCCTGACCCGTCAAAGGTAGAAATGGACGCAGCTCGCCGGGGCAGAGAACGGCACAGTCCGCAGAGCAGCCACAGGAGCCGCGCCCGGTTATCCCTATCGTGCTGACGAGCGAGAAGCCCGCCGAAAAGCTCAAAGAGATTACCGACCGTCTGGAACAGGGCATTACGGAACTCTTTGACAGCGAGCGTTACAAGGAATATCTGCGCGTCATGTCAAAATTCCATAATTACAGCTTCAACAATACGCTGCTTATCGCCATGCAGAAGCCGGACGCTTCCTTTGTGGCGGGCTTTTCCGCTTGGAAGAATAATTTCGGGCGCAACGTGATGAAAGGGCAAAAGGGGATTAAAATCATTGCCCCGTCGCCGTTCAAAATCAGACAGGAAGTGGAGAAGATAGACCCGCACACACAAAAGCCCATTATCGGCAAGGACGGAAAGCCCGTCACCGAGGAAAAGGAAATCAAGATACCCGCCTACAAGGTAGTGTCTGTTTTCGACGTTTCCCAGACCGAGGGAAAGGAGCTGCCGGACATTGCGGTGGACGAGCTGACGGGCGACGTTGACCGCTACAAGGATTTTTCGCAGCTCTTGAAAAGACTTCCCCGTCCCTATCGCCTTTGAGAATATCGAGGGCGGCTCTCATGGCTACTACCACTTGGAGGACAAGCGCATTGCTATCAACGAGGGCATGAGCGAATTGCAGACCTTAAAGACCACCATTCACGAAATCGCCCATGCGAAGCTGCACGACATTGACCTCAACGCGCCCAAAGATGAACAGCAGCCCTCGCGTTGACCGCCGCACCCGCGAAGTCGAAGCGGAAAGCGTCGCCTATACCGTCTGCCAACATTACGGGCTTGACACGTCGGATCACTCTTTCGGCTACGTCGCCGGGTGGAGCAGCGGGCGGGAGCTGTCCGAACTGAAAAAGCTCCCCTTGAAACGATACGCAGCGCAGCCGCCGAGATTATCAATTCCATAGACGAAAAATCTTGTGGAACTGCAAAAGGCACAGGACAAGGAGCAAACTGCCGGACAGGAGCAGCCCCACCAGAGAGGAACAGGTAGCCGCGCGGAGCAGCTGCAGCCGGAAGCCCCGGAAAAGGCAGATACAGCCGGGAAAGAGAAGCCGAGCCGGAAGCAGACGCACCGGGGAAATCTGGCGCACAGGAAAAGCGGACGCAGCCCTGAAAGAAGCCTTTACCCCTGGAAACGATTTACAGAGTGCGCTGGAACCCTTTACGGCGACAGCCGGGAAAACAGCTACCTCTTGCAAGCCTATGTGACACAGGAGAACGGGCGGGCGAAAAATGGGCGACGTTCTTTTTCGCCGGAACGCCGGAGAAATGCCGCGAGCTTATGGGGCAGTCTCAAAAGCGGGGAGCTGACCGAGGGCGACGTAAAGCAGCTCTACGCAAAGGCACAGGAAACGGCAAAGACCGCCGAGCCGGACAAGGACACCTTTCCATTTACCAGATAAAAGGCGGGGACGAAACAAGGGACTTGCGCTTTGAGTTTTACGACCGCCTGCAGGCGGCTGGGGAATGGGTTGACAGGGCGAACTATGAGCTTTGTCTATTCCGCGCCCTTTGCGCCGGGGACTTCCTTTGAAGATATTTATACCTGTTTCAATATCGACCACCCCAAAGACTTTTAAGGGACACAGCCTTCCGTTTCCGACGTGGTAGTGCTTCATCAGGACGGACAGGACGCGGCGCACTATGTTGACAGCGCGGGTTTCCGGGCAAGTGCCGGAGTTTTTACAGGAGCAGAAACAGCTTACCCCGGACGACTTGGAAACGGGCGAAACTGTCAAAACATCGAGAGGGATCTTTCCATGTAACCGCCATGAGCCGGGAGCAGATAGAAGCCGCCGGATATGGCTTTTCATCATCAATCCGACGACGGAAAGTATCTGATTATGGGGAACGGGACGCGGGCGTTTGCCGTTGCCGCAGAGCAGCCCGGAAAAAGGCAAACCCTTTGAAGCACGTCGAGGACACCGTAGAGCAGAACGACAACAACTTTGACGGTATCATCAACAACACCCCTACCGTTGACGAACTGGAAGCAAAGGTCAAGGCGGGAGAAACGATTTCTTGTTGACCTGGCTAATGCGGTCAAAGCCGACAAGGAGCGCGTCAAGGGAGCGAAGCGGAAAAAGAAGCCTCTATCCGGGCGCAGCTTAGAGCCGACAAGGAAAAGGCGAGAAGAAAAACGCAAAGCAGAAGTCACAGGACTTGGAAAAGGAGCTGACCCATGCCGGAACAGAGCAGATTTGAAAACGTGGATTTGTTCGCTTCCCTTGAAGCGATTATGAAGCAGAATACAGGCTTTTACCAGAGCGACTTGGAGATTGACAAGGAGATTATCGCAAAGCGGCAGGCAAGCCCCTCACAGGGAGGACAAGACCCTTTTTGTGGTTCTGCTGCCCGTCCGGGACGCATTGCTTTTAGGGAGCGCGACGTTTTCCCTAAAGGACACCGCGCCCCACAATACATGGCGTTTCTACATGGAGCAGACAAGCGACCGCGTACTTCGCTTTGGCGCAATCGAGCTGACGGGAAAGGGAGCGCGGGAAAATCAAGGGCAATCTGTATGAGCTTGACTATTCCCGCCATTATGAGCGCGTCAAGGAAAAAGGGAGCCGCCCGCCGATACGGTGAAGCTGTTTTTATGAGCGTGGGGAAAGGGTACAGAAAGCCGGGAGATATTTTGACGGAACCCCAGACCCGCAGCTTGGGAAGTTTGAACGCTTTGAAGCCGTACCCTAACGACCCGGACGCGCTGCAATCGCTCTTACAGGAAGAACGGCGCAGCTGGGAGCAGCTTCCGCCGGGAGATTTCAGGCGCATATCGTCGCATTGCGGGACGGCTGATTGAAACGGAAGCGCGGCGCATTGTGGAAATGAAGTGGACGACACGCCGAACAGCCCAAACAAGACCCATTTCATGGTAGAGCTTTCCCTGGCGTTCATGCAGCTTTAGGCTACAAAGGACACTGACCGTCTTTTTCTCCATGCTGCCCTACAAGACCCTTTCCTTTTCCAAAATCGAGGGCAGACATGGGACGTATGCGCTGATTGACAAGAGGGAGAACCGGGACAGGGAGATACGGAAGCCCCGCCCTCTATCCGGGCGCAGCTTAAAACAGACAGGCAAAGACCGCCCCGAAAAAGGCGGCGGCAAAAGAATAAAAAAATCACGATTTGAGGTGTGAACATGACAAAACTGACCGTAGAAGAAACAAACCTTTGAGCATTTACAAGACTGGGAGCCGACAGGGGCTTATCGTCGCCATGAACGCCAGGCCGCCTTTATGGACGGGGAAATGCGGGGCTTTGCTGCCTGTACCTCTCCAAAGTGGAAGCCATGACCGAAGCGGAGTTTGCGGGGCTTCCCATTTACGCCGCTGATGAAGTATGAGCGAGGTCAGTGCTGACGCCGCCCCAGAGCCGGAAAAGTCAACGCCCTTGTGCGCCGGACGCTGCGCAACTGCGATAATGGAAACTGTATCTTACTGGACGACGGGGACGAGTGCAGTATGTCCGCAGCTCATTTCCTATTCGCTTCTCTGCAAGTGGTTTAAGGTTGCGGTGCTTCCCGCTGATAAGCCGCTCTATGCGGAGCTTTACCAAACCGGGGACAGGAAGAAATGTACCGAGGCGGACGTCCTTTGCGTCAAGCTCTAACAGCGTCAAATACCGCCCCTGACTGCCGGAAGCGTATCACCCGCAGACAGGCCGCTGAGCGCATGAGGAAAAAGACGCGCCCCTGTTACGCAGTAGGCGCGGAAAAATCCCTTGATTTGCAAGGCTTTTCCGGCGGGAAAATCGGATAGGCGATACTTTATACCTTTTTCCCCCGAAAATGGCGTTCTATTGCGTAACATTTACCACAACAGCACCCTATTAAAGACAGGGCGCGGAAGTCATATACTGACTTTCCGCGCCCTGTTCTTTTTATTTCTTTGGCAAACATTTGTATGTATTTGTAATCCAATCATCAAATTTTTGACCCTTTTCAAATTCCATTACATCATACATTTCTGCCGCGATTGTTTTGAACGCTTCCTTGAATAATTGTAAATCTAATTCTTCCATTGATTTTTTTCACGTTTGATACGTAGAAAAACTTTAGTAAAGTCTTTTTGTCTTAAAAACCAATATCTTTACGTCCTAAGCGAATAGGATTTCCGCGGTAAGTAATCCCCATAGCTTGTGCCGCTCTAAATGCTTCCTCTTTAACTTTATAAACTTTGTCATGGAGAGCAAGACGAGTAATAACATCTCTTTGATTGTTGACAATCATATTGTTTTTAGTTCATTCAACGCAGCAAGTCCTAATTTTCCATGATGATTTATTGTTTGCGTCTTTGACAAGCTGACTAATATTAGCTGGTGTTCCTTTTTGTCATGTACTATCAAATCCTTTTCAAAAGTTGTAGATAATTTTATTATACCACATACCGCTTTCTGTTTCTATACGAAAATCATTTTTGCTTAATCAGTGTTCCATTCCTTTTCCCTGTTCCGGCTGTCTGTCTGCCTGTAAAATGTTGTCAATGTTCTGCTTGATAATGTCATATTCCCGGACTTTCTTTTTCAGCTTCCCATAGTCGGCGTAAAGGGCTTCTTTCTGCGCTTGAAGGGCTTCATACTCCGATTGCAGCGCGACGAGGTTCGGGAGCTTTGCAATGCCCGTTGCTTTCAATGACCTTGCAGCGGCTTCATGTAAGATAATCGCCCTGTTCCTGTCCGGCGCGGTATTTCTCCCTGTTCCTTGCCTTGCGGTATGCGTCATAGACGGGCTTTGTCTTTTGGTAGGTGGAAACATTCTTGATAAGCACCGCCATGTCCGCAAGCCGCTCGGCGTTCTTCAATGCGTCTGCCGCCTGTCCGCTTTCCGCTGCCATTTCCTCAATCCGGCTAACTAAATCCGCGTACTGTTCAATCTTGTTTTCGGTGAGAAAGTTCATAGTCTTTGCCGCCTGTTTCAGATTGTGGATTTTCGCCCACTGTTCATAGCCCCTACTCTGCGCCGCCTTGATACTGTTCTCAATGTCGATAAGCAGCGAAACGCCGCGTCGCTTCTGGGGCTTTGCCGCCTTTTGTCCGTCTGCCCGCTATCCGTTCCCTTATGGCTTCCTCTGTATAGTCTGCGCCGAGGGTTTTTAGGCGGGTGAAGCGTTCCTGTCCGGGGGCGCGAGATGATACATATTTCCCCGGCTTTATCTCATAGCCCGCCGCCTGTAACCGCGTTAGCAATTCCTCAAAACTGGAAACTTGGGGATAAGTGCGTCAACGGCGGTTTTTCAGTTTGCCTTTCCAACTTGTACCCGTCTTTTTCTGCCTGGTACTCTGCATAGCTCTTTCCCTTGCCGCTCTTTTGCCGGGGACGACGACGGACAAGCTTTCATTTTCCCGGCACAGCTTGTCGCCTCATGTTCCGTATACCGTAATAGCTCCTTTTGTTGGAATTGTATTTGTGGTGGTCTCACGAAGTTCACCGCGCAGAAAATAATGTGATTGTGATATGCCCTTGTCAATGTGCGTCGTCACAACATACTCATGTTGCTCCCTTTGTTACCGCGTCGGCAAGTCGCTTTCTGATTTCATGGGCTTGATAATCCACTTCCCCGGCTCAAAGGACTGTATCAGATGAAAGGCTAAATTGTTCCCCTTTTGGAGTGCTTGGGACAATGTATATTCAAACTCAATATCTGCTGTTTCATAGGAGCAGCCCGAAAAGAGGACATAAGCATTTTTTTCCCGTCCGTCTTGTCCGGGTTTTCGATATAGTCAAGGGCTTTGCTTAGAGTGCTTTTAATAGGCTTAATCTTTGTAACCGCCATATCTCCGCAAGCACCCCCTTTATTTCCTCTATGTCCTCTGGTATGCGTTCCTCGTCGCGTTTACGCGACTGTGCTATCTGGTTGACGTTGACACCGATTTTTTGTATCTCTGCGGTCATAGCCTTTTATGTCGGCGTGGTCTATCTGAATGATATATCCGTCAATGGCAATCTTCCGCAGATACGCCGCCATGTTCCGGGTGGGCACGAGCTCATTTTTTTCCAGTATTAAATCCCGTTCCGCTTCCGTCACTCTGAATTTGATTTGTACCGTCCTTTTGCGTCCGTCCATGTATTCGCTCCTTTCCTTTCCGTTCCGAGGGTTTGGGACTCTTCCCAACAAGCAATTTTCAACCGACGCGCCGCAGCGCGGGAGGGGGAAAATACGGAAGTGGTACCCGCTTCCTATGCTTGCTACGAATGTTTTTATCCTTTAGGCTCTTATCACCTACTACGGAGAAAAAGCGATTTTGCCAAACTTACGCAAAAGAAAAACGCTGCAACCTCAAAAAAGATTACAACGCTTCTAAAATCCTGTTCAGTTTTTAAGCCGGACATTCCTATTCGCCCTCTTTTTCGACTTCGGAAATCTTTTTTGCCGTTGCGGTCACAATCCGTATGCCTGTATCGCTCATACCGTCAAGGAGCGCGTCAAGCTGCCGCCGCTTTGTGTCCTTTGCAGCGGGCGTGTCTAACAGGAATTGGTCTACGGATATATGGTAACGCTGTATCAGCTCAAAGAATATCTGTAAACCTGGGTGCTGCCCCTTGTTCTCAATGTTCGCAAGGTAGCGCGGCGAGATAAACATTTCGTCGCCTACTTTCTTGCGGCTCTCCTTGCATCCCTCACGCGCTGCCTTTATCGCTGCCCCAAAAGCCTTAAAGTCGTATTTTGGTACTGGTCTTTTTGCCATAGTTATTCACCTCTTACATTTTTACTGTTCCCTTCTTCTTGATATGTCTACATAGTTCTATCAGTTAGCCAAAATAATTCATATATATATATGTTGACAACAAGCTCGCTTTTTGTATATAATATTATATAAAAGGGGAATGTTTATGTTACATAGCATGCGTATTCGATAAGCATTGAAATCAAAAAGATTTTTTTCCCATTTTCAATATGGGCTTTTTTGTCATGCTTATTTTTGCGTATGCTATACAACAAAAACTAACGACGTATAGACATAGTATAAAAACTATGCCTTAATTTTGTTGTAGTATTATATGAAATGCAGGTCAATGCTCATGTTGAGAATTGACCTGCATTTTTTTGCGCAAAAGGAGAAATATTATGCTTTGAAAAATATTGGATAAAATGTCCAATTTGTAACGGAAAGACGAGGGTTCAAGTATTTTATAATACGGTATTAAGAAATTTTTCCTCTTTTTCTGCCCTAAATGTAAATTAACGCATATCGTTGATGTTGAAAAATCTAGAAATCATAATCAAAAACTCTGAAAAACAAACTTTTTAATTTTGAAAAAGGAAGGATATTTAAATGAAACACTTACCTAAAAAGTACACCCTACGGAAATATTGAATGACCCATACGGATTTACTTACAAAGAAATGTCGGAAGTAATTGAGAGGATAAAGCAAGAGCCTTATATACGGAATTGTATAAACAGCCATTTCACAAAGAAAAATCTATCAATATCAACAAAAAAGTCTATAAAAGTAGCGATACTGAAAAGTATGTTTATGAATTGAAAGATAACAGGTATATTGAAACGGTTTTTATTAAAACGGCGAGATGGTGGGGACTGTTTGCGTAGTACGCAAGTTGGTTGTTCTGTTGGCTGTATTTTGTGAGTCCGGACGCAATGGTTTTGTTCGTAATCTAACACCGTCTGAAATTGTGCAGAGGTTGTATTGATACGTCAAAAAGTAAACTCGTATCGTTTTTATGGGAATGGGAGAACCTTTATTCAATTACGACAACTCTGATTGCGAGCAATCCATATTCTTCGAGATAGAAATGGACTTAACTTTCCAAACCGACGGCATTACCGTATCAACAGTTGGTCCAGTTAATCAATTAAAAATTGCGCGAAGAACATCTAAAAATTCAGTTGACAATATCTTTACATGCAGCAACACAGGTCTGCGAGAAACTGTATCATTCCTCATATGCACATGTACGCTATTGAAGATGTTGTTAAGCAAGCATTGTCCTATTCTCAAAGGCATAATCGAAAAAGTGGTATTTGCGTATTTTGCTTTTTACCAGGTATAAAATGACCGTTCCTCAGATATAAGGCAACTTGCAAAAATGGTTTAAGGGCAAAAATGTTATGATTAACGTCGCAATACAACCCGACGAGTAATTCAAAAATTAGAGCACCACAAAAACAAGAAATGGTTGTGTTCAAACATCAATTAGAGCAAACAGGATTCTGAAGTTACCATGAGAGTTTCTCATGGTAGAGAGATTAAAGCAGCTTGTGGACAGTTAGCTAATACATATAATAAAGCCAAAAACAACAGAAATAATTTAATTAAAAAGAGCCAGACGCATAGACGCAGAGCTGATAATATGCAGTTTGAAATACTGCTGTTATCGGCTCTTGATTTTTAATTTGTGCCCCTAATAACCATATTGGAGCAAAATCAGAACTGTTGCTTGTCGTTCTTGATTTCGCAGCAGCTTTTGAAAAATCAAAGCCGCCGTTTCTTTTTATCTTCTAATGAAATGACGCGGTATCACCAGTCAAAAGCAGGCTAAAGGAGGTAGCCGCTATGAAGCACATACCCCTATCGACAAAATCCGACGGCCATTGACATATCAAAAAGCCCGACCACCGCCGGGGAACCCTCTACCCTTGACTATGAACTGTCTAATCATCTAAATACGCTTATTACCTAT
>BNJU01003085.1_pt1 | contig 83779 bp, 87 predicted proteins | sample 8539281 | NCBI WGS metagenome assembly BNJU01 (sample SAMD00202456, study PRJDB9452) | human saliva metagenome | isolation source: human saliva | place: Japan | reverse complement strand
CGTCGAGGACGCCCGCAGCTTCTGAGGCCATCCGCCGACGCCGGCGCGGGCGCACCATCGTCTTCGCCCACTACGCCGAGGCCGCCGCCGACGATCATCCTGATGCGTCATGGGCGCATCATCGCCGACAACACCGCCGCCGAGATCACGCCTCCGTGACGGCGCCCTGCGAGCCACCTGACCTGCCCGAGCGGCGCGCTGACCGATCTGCGGGCCGAGGCCGGATCACGACATCGAGGTCCGGGCAGCACACACCCTGAGCTCGACCGACACGACGCGTTGCCGCCTACCATCCACTGGCCAGGACCTGGAGATCACCAGCGAGGCCTGAAGGACACCTTCATGGCCTGACCAGCGACAGCGCCTCCACAGTGCCGAGCGTCAGCGCCAGCCGTTCGATCCCGCCCAGCAACACCGGCACCGTCTTACTCCGCCCACGTACTCGCCGGAACCGCGGCCATCCTCTTCCTCAGTCCTCCTCGTCCTCCTCCGCCTCATCGGTGGTCCGCGCCTCGATCTGTCCTCCGCACCGCGCCACCGTTGGGAAGGTTGGGCCTACTGCTGTCGCTCGAGGTGCGCCGGCGCCTGCTGCAACCGCCGGTCGTCAGTCTTCGATCCGTCCTGCCCGTGGCCTTCTTCCTCATGTTTCACCACCACCGACTGCTCGCGGCCACGCCCCTACGGCGGCGGCAACATCGTGGCGAACATGATGATCGGCGTAGCCTGTACGGCGCCCTCCCGCGGCCACCACCGGGGCGGGAGGCGGCCGTGCGCGCGCTGGGCCTCGGCTGGAGCCGCCAGCGCTGACCCGCTCCAAGCCATCGCCTACATCACCGCTGCAGGGCGATCAGTGGGGATGCTCATCAGCGCACGCCGCGGCGCCGTCTACGCCCTGCGGGCGTGCGCACGCTTGCAGATGCCGGCGACAGCCTGGATCCTCGGCTCTCATCATCGCAAGCAGCTCCCTGGTCTGCATCGCCTTCGGACGTTCGTCGGCTACGCCTGCCTCGGACAACGCCATGCAGGTGAGTCCCCGCCCGCTCATGTAGCCTGCTCGCCTTTCTCGGCGGCATGTCATCCCATTGACACCGGGCTCCACCATGGATCGCATCGCGCTCACCCCCATGTACGGGCTGCACAACCTGGCGCTGTGGGCCGCATGGGCGCAGAGAGCTTCCTGTGTGGTGGGTGGTCAACGTGCTGACCTGGCCTGCCGTCTCGACGCCGCCTGAGAGATGGGCGCGACACCGCCCGGGTGAGACCGTCAGGTACCATCAGGGTCGCGAAAGCCCGCGCCCTGTCCCCTGACGTAGAGGCGTGCGGGCGCCCGCCGCACCCGCGCGTTGTGCAGTCGGCTGGGGCACAGAATGGCCAGGCACGTGGGCCGCCTCCATGCTCCGGTCAGCAGGAGGCTTGACCTCAGGGCATCCGTGCGCGGGTGTGCGCCGCTCGCGCCGTCGTCTCCCGCGCATGCCTCTACGCCGCCTGCCTCGCCCAGCGTGAGACGTGGTGCGCCAGGGCCTGACCTGGCCCAGCCGCCTGAGTCTGCTGCTCATCGTCGTGCCCGAGCGCCGCTCACATGATCGGGCTGCCTCGGCGTGGGGCCTCCTCAGAGAGCCGGCAGCTGGTGAGTCTTTCCTGGCCGTCGTCCCAGCCTTCTCCCTGCCCTGGCAGGCGGCCACTCGCCCCACTCGCGATCCTCGCCGCACACTGTCCCGTGCTCCAGGATGAGTCCCTCCCGGTCCGCAGCGCGAAGGCAGCTGATCGCCGCACTGGCGCGGGGCGGCGCCCAGCGTCTCGGGCGCCACACTGCATGGAGCAGCGCGCGCGGCCCGCGTTCTGGAGCGGCGCACTCCACGAGCCGGAGATCAATGAGGAGCGCAACCGCATGGCCAGGACATACACGACATCTCAGAGACGCTGACGGTCATCGCCTTGAAGACCGAGCTCGCCACCAGGCTCGTCGATGCCGCCCGATCAGGCAGGCGGAGCTGACCGAGGTTCAGTCCTGGCGCGCTCGCCCTGGCCGACATGCGCGCCACCGTCAACAACTACCGCGAGCTGAGAGCCGGTCGCGCACCCAGAACCCGGCGAGCACTCATACCGTCGGCCCTGAAACCCTGAAGACGGAGCAGCGATGATCCGAGGATGCTGGCCGATGACCAGCGCCATGGTCGCGGGGCGCTGGCCGCACTGCTCGCCCTGGAGACCGATATCGAGGTCGTCGCCCAGGTCAGGAACGGGCGACGTTCTGCCCGTCGCGCTCGAGCACCGGCCGACGTCGTCTCATGGACGTTCATGCCCGGCACCGGGCCAGGCGCGACCGCCGGTCTCCTGGAGCGGTTGCCACCGAGGTCCTCATCGTCACGACCTTCGCGTCTGATCCTGCGGCGCGCCATTCAGTCCGGGGCGCACGGCTTCGTCGTCAAGATGCCCGGCACCGAGCTGGCCGGTCGGTGCGCCGGTCGCGCGAGCTGCGCGTCTTCGCCGGCACTGGCCTTGACTCGCTCATCTTCGGGACTTCCCCCTTACCGCCAGGGAGACCGAGGTTCTAGGCGGCGGCCGACGGCGCCACCGTCTGGAGGTCGCCCGGCGGATCCCTCTCGAGGAACCACCCGAGCCACCTGTCAGGCCGCTGGGCAAGACCGGGCCCCACACCCGGGCGCGGCGGTGCACATCGCCGCCCAGAAGAGTCATCAGCGAGAGTAGCGCTGGGGCGTCGGTTCTCGGGCTCAGCCCAACAGCGCGTCGAAGCCCTCCGGGTCGAAGGGCAGGTCGTCGCGCCTCCCCGACCCACAGCGACGACGCCAGCTCGCTGATTGATGACGACGATGCGCCCTTGGCAGTGCCGTCAGCGGTGAGCACGATGCGGTGACACACGGCCTCGGAGGAAGACCTGGGCCTGACATGCCGTTCTGGCCGGTGATGGCGTCCAGCACCAGGAGGATCTCGCCGACCGGGGCGATCTTCCCATGATGACGCGGTCTTGCCCAGCTCGTCCACGAGGCCGGCCTTGTTCTGCAGGCGCCCGGCGGTGACGACGACGACGTCCGCCTCTGGGCGGCGGCCTCTGCACAGGCTGCGTCAGGCGACTGAGGCGGGTCGGCGCCCTCCTCTCGGAGCGCACGACGTCAACCACGCTCGCCCCAGGTGCTCAGCTGCTCTGGCCGCCGCGGCGCGAAGGTGTCGGCCGCCGGACAGGTCTTGTCCTGAGCCACCAGGACGCGGGCGAAGCTTGCCGCGGTGGTGGTCTGCTGACGCTGACCCCACCATGAGGATGGCCGCCGCGCGGCTTGCCCTGAGCCCCTTCGGCCGGAGTGGGGCGCTCCAGGTTGAGGGCGGTCCAGGGAGGGTCGACGAGCAGCAGCTCGGCGCGCAGGACAGTGGACCGCCTCGGGGTCGGAAGTTCCCAGAACCTTGGCCTGGTGCCAGCTCGTCCACCAGGGGGTGGTCACCTCGATGCCGAGGTCAAGTGAGCAGGGTGTCCTCGATCTCCTCCCAGTCCTCCTCGGTGAGGTCTCCTGGACAGGACGGACAGGACCGCCTTGCCGAGCCGCCGGCACCGGCCTGGGCGGGCGCGCAGGCGCTGCATGCGGCCGGGATGGTCGGGGACTCCAGCGTCAGCAGCCGCGGCGGCGCCCGCCCCTCCGCATCCTCATCGGTGTCCTCGCCCTCCGAGGCCAGAAGGTCCTCCACGGACATCGGCTGGTGGGCGCTGATCTCGTCGGAGACCTGGCCCCGCCGTCGGCCGGCGTAGAGCCACAGCCCTCCTCCGATGACGATGACCAGGATGATGCCGAGAACGATGAGGATCGGTTCCCGGGCCCATCATGCCGATCATGGGCTCCCTGTGGCGGTCGACTGCCCGGTCGCCTCTCGCCCGCGGACGGCACGACGGCCATGGCGCGACGCAGCCGTGGCGTAGAAAGCAGCACGCCTGTTGACGTGCTGCAGACCGGCCGCTCGTAGCGGCAATGATGACCGTATCGCCCTGAGACCGAGGCAGCTCTGGACAGTGAGAGGTGCGAGAGGGTATCGGAGCGGCGATCTCCCACGGCCAGGATTTCATCGAGAAGTAGCGTCATCGCGGCATCACATAGTCGTGAAAAACGACCGCAGTATTTCACGAGACGACCGCCGCCACTCAACTCTGAGACTGCGACAGACACCGGTTGCCGGCTCATGCGCCTGAGCGCGACGCCGGGCGCCGGCGGAGCCACGGGTCTCTCGGCAGCGTCCATCGCCTTCCGACGACGCCGACCAGCCTCGAAGCCCTCGGTGCCGGCGTAACCGCCGGTCCCTCACGCGCCACGAGGTCGGACAGACTGACCTCCTGAGGCACGACCTCGACCCTCGACGTCCTGCTCCGCCAGGGCTCTGGGAGTTGCGGACCACGCTGCGAATGCGTGAGGGCCAGAGCGCACCGGGAAGCGCTCAGCACAAACCATGCCGACACAAGCAGGCCGGCAACAACACGACAACAGGGGAAGAATCACGACACCCATAGTTAGATTCTGCCTGATTGATCTGACCAGACTTGCGCACTTGTCGTCCAATCAACAACAAAACCTGACAACTTCCTGACACAACAAATGGCTCATATCTGAAACGAGCGTCATGTTGGCAGTCTATCACATTCCATCACGTTTCACTCAGACATCAGGGTCACAGCCATTGCCGCTGGCTGGGCCAGCCTCTGCCGAGACGGCCTTGGTGACCCCGTCGCGCATCGTGATGCCGTAGAGCGTACGGCCACCTCGCGTTTCTGGTGGGTGATGATGATGAGCTGCGAGCGCCGCAGCTCGGTGAAAATCTCTCCTGAAGCACCGCCCCAGGTTCGGTGTCGTCCAGAGGCCGCCTTCGACTCGTCCGCGGCGACATAGAAGCGCGAGGGGCTGCGCGAAAGATCGCCGTCGCCACCAGGAGTGCCACGGCGGCCACAGCGAACGTTCCCTCCTGAGAGCAGGGTGAGTCGCCGACCTTCGTCTGGCGATGGGCGCGCCCTCGATCCTCTGATGCCGGTGGTGAGGCATGTCATCGAATCCGCGAGGCACCAGCCGCCCCTCCCTGCCGGGGAAGAGCCGATCGAAGACGGAGGCGAACTGACGGGCAGAAACTCGTAGGTACTGGGCGAAGACCTCCTGAACTTCCGCAAAGCGCGTCGATCTCCTCGACGGATGCTGAGCAGGTCGTCCCGCGAGTGCTTGAGGTCAGCAGCTGCTCGGCCAGAACTGGTGACGCTGCTCCACGCGCTGCGCCTCCAGCCAGCGCGGGCTCGACCTTTGCGCGAGCCGCGAGGGTCGCGCGAGGCTTCCGGCTAGGCGCTTTCCTGCTCGAAGCGTACGTACGCATTGCCCAGCTACCTGGAGAGCTGCCGGGCGACACTCTGAGCAGTCCCTGAACTGCGGCGGAGCCGGAGCCAGAAACCGCGGCAGCCCGGCGTCTCAATGAGCTCTGAACGAGCGGCTGTGCGGTCCGTACCTCCGCTGCGATCCCAGCCCAGGCCGAGCCTGTTCATGGCGCGCCCGCCAGAGCCTCCAGACGCATAATACGCCAAGCTCGGCCCGAGCCGCTCCTCGCGCGGTGGGCAGCGCGAGGCCGCCCAGCCCTTGTCGTACGTCGATCCCCCGCGAACTCGCTGGGTGGCGGCCAGTGCCTCCGCATCACCAGTCTCAACGCGTGCGCGCACACCTGCCGCGCCTGCCGTGCACACCGAGAGGTGCGTCAGCTCAGCGCGCGCCCGCGCCTGGTCCCGCACATGGCGGCGACGCGCCGAAGCAAGCGCGCCGCCGGCCCGCCCGGCGGCGGCACTGCCGGTCCCTTTTCTCACGGCGCGCCGCCGCTCGCAGCGAGTCGGCCTGCCCGCGGCTGGAGCGCCTGCGCTCCTCGGCAGTGCGCAGGCGAGCCTGTCGGTCATCGCAGGCGCGGGCCTGGCGCGACGGTGTCCGCAGCGGCTCTCGCGCTCCCGGCGCGGCCACCTCCCAGGGCGCTCAAGGCTGCGCCGGACCTCTTCCCTGAGGCGCCCGCCGCGCCTGACCCACCGCCGCCACCTCCGGCGCCAGTCACCGTCCCTCGGTGTCACCCACCCTGTCCCTCCACCCTCTGCCAGCGCGCAGGTGGCGGCGGCGAGCCCGGCGGTGCGCTGGACCGACTCGCTGGCCCCGGCACGCTCCAGCACCCGGCGCAGAGCACGCCTGGTCTCCTCGGCGGCGGCGTGTGGCGGTGGAGGTCAGGCGAGTCATCACCGCGGGCTCCGGGCGGCCTCGGCGTCGGCTCTGACGGTGGCGTGACAACGCCTGCTGAGCGCCCGACGAGCAAGCGCCTCCCGAGCGACGGGCTCCTCCAGGGCCGCGTGTCGCGCTCAGTTCCGCCTCCAGGCGGCAGCGGCCTCGTGCGTCGCGCCTCTGGGGCGCGGTGAGCTCATGAGGACCGAGGAGGCTCCCTCGGGCGGGCCTCGCGACCCAGCGCTGGCGCTGCAGGACGTTCCGCCACGCGTGGCCAATACGCCGACGGCGTCGGGCGCTCTGGCACGCAGGGCTCGAGTGCCTCTGGGAGGTCCTCCACCCCCAGGGAGTCCCTTGGAGCAGCTGGCCCAGGACTGCCCGAGTGCGCCTCGCTGCCGCGGAACTGACGAAGCTGCGCGCCGCCAGGGCCCCGTCAACGGGAGCCGGCCCGCCTCACCATCGGTGTCGGCTCATCAATGGTGTGCCGGCGCCCGCGCGAGGGGTCGCCAGCCAGCACCAGTCGCACCCGCCGAGGTCCTGGGCTTCTGGCATGATCCAGCCCGCCCAGGCTGCAGCATATCCGTACAGGGCCAGGTCATCTCGGGCGAGCGCCTTCCCAGGGAGGGCGGCGACGGTCGTCTCCCCAGCCGCGCTCAACATCGCAGGTGCCCGGGCAAGCGGTCCGAGGAGCACCGTCGATACCGGCTTTGCAGCAGCGCGTGGCAGAGCCGTCCGCTACGCACGCGAGATGGCCAGGGTGTCGCGTCTCCGGGCGGTCCAGGCCTGGCGCCGCCGCCTCCTGGCGGGCGCCGTCGCGGCTGCGACCGCTTCACGGGCCTGCCAGATGGCGTGCGGCTGCCGTGCACAGCGCGCGCTCCGCACCGCCGCGTCGCGCCGCGCCGCCTGCGTGCAGGCCCGCGCTGGAACGACGGCGTCCCGCGCACCGCTCGGCGGCCGCCTGCGCCGGTCTGCGCCTCTCTGGCCTCAGCTACGCGGCCCGCGCGACCCGCGAGCTCAGCGAGCGCGCAGCGGCGCTGCGCGCCTGCCTCGAGCGGGCGGCCAGGCTGGCCTCGTGGCGCTCACGGGCCGAGGCGACGCGCCTGCACGGCACGCGGATGGTCCCACGCTCCGTCCTGAGCCGCGACGCTGAGCCGCGAGAGCTCCTGCCGGCTGCCTTTCGGCGTGTCCGCCGTCCGCACGCACCCGGGTGCGCTCGCTGAGCGCGGTGCGTGCGGGCCTGCGTGCCGGCGAGGCTCGCCTCCTCCCGGGCCCACAGTGGCCTCGGGCCCGCCGCCGAGCTCAGGATCGGGTGCCGTGGCTCGGGGCCGGGGCGGGAGGCTAGAGCGGATCCGGCTCGCCGCCACGTCCGCAGCGCCTGAGGGACTGGGCGCGCCGGTGAGCTCTTCCCAGATGCCGCCGGTGCGCGAGGCGCTGGGCGGGAGGTGGGCCCCTCGATGGCGGCCAACTCGCCCAGACGGGCCCGGCGGCGTCGCCTCGCTCAACGGCGCGTGGGCGCCGGGCCAGCCTCCTTGTCCCTGCCACCGGCCTCCCAGGTGGAGGGGATCGGGCCTGGTCGACGCCGCTCGGCCAGGAGCCGGGCGGTGGCGCCACGACTCGACCTGGACGCCCGCGCGCGGCTGGGCGCTGGCGGCAGCGGGCCAGCTGAGCCGGGCGCACGCAGCTCGGGTGAGGCCGCGACGCGGGCGAGGTCGGCGGCCGCGGACCTCGCAGCCTGCGACGGGCGTTCCTGCGGGCCAGGTGCTTTCGAGGACGCTCGGCGGCCTCCCTGATGAAGCCGCGGCGGTCCCCAGGCGTGGCGCGTGGACCGCGTCGAGCCGCCCTCGCCCGACGATGACGTGCATCTGGTGCGCCTGAGGCCCGTGTCGCCATGAGGAGCCCTGGACGTCGAGAGGGAGGCGGCACGACTGCCGCCGATGCGGCACCTGACCTGCCGCCGCGTGAAACAGGGTGCGCGATGCGTGACCTCGGTGAAGCCGATCGGCAGGGCGCCGTCGGCGTTGTCGATGGTCAAGGGAGACCCGCACGCCCTGAGGCGGGCGCGGAGCCGCGCTGGCGCGCGAAGATGACGTCGGCTGCGAGCCGCCGCGCGTTCTGGCGTGCCCTTGCTGCATGACGGTAGGTCAGGGCGTCGACGACATTGCACCCTGCTGGACCTGCTGGGTCCGACCACGGCGGTGATGCCTGGCTCCAGGCGGAGGCGGTGGTCGATCGACGCGAAGGACTGAATCCCTTTGACCGTCAACATCGAGGTAGCGGGCGCCACCCTAACAGCGCGCCAACGGCAGTTCACGGGGACTCAAACGACAAAGAGACTTGACACAACCACGTAGAGACAAGCACACTCGCAATCAAGGAGTCGGGCACGCGGCAGCGCATCGCCTCTCGCCACATCCCGCCTCGTTTCCCGAAACCGACTGAGCCGACGACTGCTGAACCGTCCGGCCTGTCCAAACGCTTCGAGCCCACAGGCTCTGGACGATCTCTCTGTCCTGGACCGCGGTGAGACTGCTGGTTTCGTCGGTGCGAATCGGATGGGCAAGTCCACCACGATGCGCATCGTCATGGGTGCCCACGCTGACGCCGGGCACCGTGACCGGAAGGAGTCCCCCGTGGACGCCGCCATCCGCCGCAGTATCGGCCATATGCCTGAGGAGCGCGGCCTATCCCCGGATGAAGTGTGCCGAGCAGCCTGCCCGCCCGGGCCTGTCTCCACGGTCTGTCCGCCTCCGCTGCCAAGCGCGGCCGCGAGCCAGTGGACCGAGCGCCTCGCCTGGAGGAGCGCCGCGGCGACGAGGTGCAGAGCCTGTCGCTCGGGCAACCAGCAGCGTGTCCAGCTGGCGTCGCGCTGGTAGCGGCCCCGAGCTCATTCGATATTCTCTCCGGCCTGGATCCGGTGGCCGGACGCCGCGAGCTAGGTCATCCTGGAGCGGGCGGCAGCAGGCGTCCCACTTGCTCCTTCCACCAGCTCGACGTCGTCGAGCGCCCGTGCAGACCGGGTGTCATCATCCGCTCGGGCCGGCTCGTGGCCATGGGACGATTCCGAGCTGCAGGCCACCGCGACGCCCCGATGGCGGGCCGTTGTCGAGCCGGCCGCGGGGAGCGCACCAGTGCAGACCGCCTCCTGAACCCGGCCCGCCCCCACGCTCGTGGCTCGATGACGCCGGCCGCCTGGTCATCACCGCGGCGGGAGCCGATGAGCGAGGACTGCTGAGCACGGCGCCCAGCGCCTGGGGACGGTGCGCGAGCTCGGCCCGGTGCGCCACCGGCTCACTGGAGATTTTCCGACGTCTGACCACGCCCTCCCGTGAGGAAACCGCCGACACCACATGAGACGAAGAGACGCACCGATGAGCGACCGACCACCCCTCATTACTCGCCGTCGAGATCGCCTTGGTCACGCGAGCTGCGAGCTGCAGTAATCTGCTGAAGAAGTCGACCATCATCCTGACCCTGGTGCTGCTCATCGCCGCCGTCGTGCGGCATCGTCGCGTCGTCTCACACCCGGGCCAGGACCAGGCCCACCGGATCGGGCCTGCAGCATGTCCTCAGGCCGCTGGCCCTGGACAAGGCGGCTGCCTCAACGGGGAGACGATCGATCGTCGATGCGTCTCCGCCCACCAGGCGACGACGTCCTGGCTGATGACGCCCCTGAGGGGACGCCGCACGGACATGGTCCCTGGACGCTCCGGCCTGACCCCCACCATCACTGTGATGACAGCCAGCCGACGACGCAGTCGTCTCAGGGTCACGCCCTCTCCAGCAGTCGGCCTGGGCCAGCAGATCGCGTCCCTGGAGGCGACCCCGCCCAGGCTTCTCAGCCAGCGCCGCCAAGCCCGAGGTGACAGTGCCCACGCCCCTCAACGCGATTCGGCCGACTTCGGCTCTACGCTACGCGATCCTCGCGACGATCGACATCCCGCTGCTGTCGCCATCATGCGAGGCGGTCAGTTCATCGCCCAGGGCGGTGGAGGAAGTCGAGCCGACGTGGAGATCCTCCTGGCCTGCGGTGCGGCCCAGCTCGCTGCTGGCCGAAGATCCTGGGATCGGCATCGCCTCGGTCCTGACCACAGGACCCGTCGCCGTCGTCGGAGTCATCACCGCAAGCTGCCACGGAGTCATGCCGGAGATCAGCCCTCAACCTGACGGCGTGCTCGTCGCAATGATCGTGTGGATGATCGTGGCTGCAATCTTCCCGGTCGCCCTCGGGGCCGCGCCTCGCCTGTCAGCCGCCAGGAGGACGTCAGCTCGGTGAGCATGCCCCGGTCATGCCTCGACATCCTGCGTCCTGAGCTTCATGATGGCCACCGGAGACACCACACAGCATGACCTTCCGAGCGTCCACCCGCCGCCCTTCTCCCTCTGCGACGATGCCCGCGCCTGGTGCTGGGGGTCTCCTGACCGAGCAGTTGATCGCCCTGGGGCTCGCGCCTCTCCTGCACACTGCTGGTGCGGTGCGCGGCGGCGATTCACACCCGGCCGTCACCCGCACTCGGTGCCCGCGTCCCTCCCAAGGAGGTCCTCGTGAGGGCCGAACGGCCTGAGCGAGAGGTCTCATCGGCTTTCACCTGCCATATCACTGATGATGATGGTGCGACCTGCGAAGGGAGTCGCACCATCGTTGTCTCATGGCGGGCGTCAGGCGCCCCGCGAGAGGGGCTGGTGGTCAGTCAGCCAGCCGGGGAACCAGATGGCGATCTCACGGGCGGCGGACCTGTCGCCGTCCGGAGCCGGGACGAGGTTGGAGGATGGCGGGGTGCCCCAGTCACGTCCCAGGTCTCGCGGATGGTGCCGGGCGCGGCGTGGGGTCGGTGGGACCCAGGAGGCTGCGCACGCCCTCGACGACACGCTGCCCTCAGCAACTGCAGCCACCACGTTGCTGGAGGTCAGTACCCACAACACCGGAGCAGAAGGGCTTTGTCCACTGCTCGCGTAGTATGGGCGAGGATCTCCTCAGTGGGGGTGAGGACCTCAGGGCGCCGTCAGGCGTACCCCTTTGGCCTCGATACGACGTGCAGTGATCTCACCGGTGAGACGATGCCGACGGCGTCGGGCTTGATGAGGATGAGGATGCGCTGGCGTGAAGTGCTGCCATGCGGGGCTCCTTGGTGGGTTGGCATTGAGGGACCAGATGGACCACACGGTCCGCAGGCGCTCACCTGCATGGCAGGGGGCTGGTGAAATCAGGCCTGCACTGACGACCAGGATCGGTCGGCGGCGCGGTCTCGGGCGCATCGAGGGCGGCCTGAAGGATGAGTGCGGAGGACTGGGCCTCGATCGCTGGCATGCAGGAGCGTTCCCCCAGGAAGCGAGGCCCGACCACGACGGGCCTGGAGAGGCCCGGCCTCTGGCACCCGCCAGGCGTGGCCTGCGCGGCTGCGGCGAGAACACCGACCTCGTCCTGCCCGCTCGGCGGCTTCCTGGCGGCACATCGCCGCGGGCCGCCAGGCATCGGCCATGGTCTTGTCACCGCTGATGGCATGTCCTCGGCCTCCAGACCCGAGGTGGCCTCCTCCAGGCGCGAGCCAGGTCCCCAGCCCCAAGCGGCAGCCTCCACTGGAGCGGGCGGCCTGAGGAGGCCGTTCTCGCAGTGGTCACCGGCACCACCGACGGTGCTCAGCAGCGTGGTGGCGACGAGTTTGAGGACCTCCGACCTGCTGGGACACCTCCGACTGCTGAGCTGGGCATCGAGCTGCAGACCACCGCCGCCGTGCCGCGCTCCAGGTTGTCGTGTGTCGCGTCTCCGATGGCCTCCGGTCCAGCTCGGCCGCTCCGCGCGCGTCTCGGCGATCGCCTGAGTGGCGCGACGAAGCCCAGTCGAGGCCCAGGCGGCGTCTCAGCGACGCATACTCGCTCTTCTCGGTCTTAGCAGGTGTTGGTTCCAGGCATGAGCGCCACGCACCTGAGGGTGAAGGACGACCATGGCTGATCGGGCTCCGCACGGCCCTGAAGGTTCCTACGCGTCCTGGAACGTCCGTGGGGTGCGCTGGAGCAGGCCGGCGAGGTGCTCTATCGCCCGCTCGCGCCCCCATCCTCTCACGCCCCTGCCGCCTCGCGCGCTGGAGAGATGACCGCAGGCCTGCGACCAGCCCAAATGCACATGCCTCCGCAGCTGGAACGACTCGCGAGCGCTGTCGAAGGAGCGGGCTGCTGCTGTCAGGGCCCGCCGAACAGAGCGCTGAGCCTCGGCAGCCACAGTGACCACGGAGCCGACGATGAGGATTCCTGAGGCGGTCAGCGCGTCATACCCCCGGACAGGGCGCGCACCGCCCGCTCCACTCCCTCGCCGAGAGCTGCTGGCTCACCACGACGCGGTCGGCGCTGCAGACCTCCGGGGCGATCTCACCCAGGTCCCGCCGACGTCCAAGGGCCCGTGAGCCGGCGACGCACACGACGGCGTCAGTGGACGGCCCAGGCCCGCCAGGGATGCCTCCGCGTCCTTATCGGGCCAGCCGCGACGCCCAGGACCGCGACGAGGTGCTGGAAGCGCGCGCCTCCCTCGATGGCTCCGGTGAGGGCCTCGATGCCGCGCTTGTGCCAGCTGAGCGTCGACGAGGAACTGTGGGCGAGAGCGCAGCACCAGACTGGCCCGCTGGTGGACGGAGACAGAACTATCTCGACGATGCGCGCGCCGAGCAGCCGGCGCTCACCGTGGACTGCCCTCGGCGGCGGCCAGGGCGAGCAGTGCGCAGCCCGGTCTGCACTGTGCAGCGGGACGAAGGCGTCGCAGACGGCCGCCGCCGGGCGAAGCAGACCAGCCGACCGCCGTACGCGAGCTGGCGGTCGAGGATCTGCAGGACGCCGGCCTCCGGCGAGGCGCGGGGTCTCCTGAGGTCCTGCCTCGACGCACGACGACCTGGTGAGGAGGCGGCCACGGCTCAAGCTCGATCTCGGCAGCGGCCTCGGAGACCTGATGGGCGTGACGATGACGGTGGAACCGTCCTGACGATGCCGGCCTCTCATGTGCGGCTCTGCGGTCGACGAGCCCAGCCAACGCCGTGGTCGTGCCGCCCGATCGGGTGCATGACGGCGACGTCGCGAGCCGATGACGCCCGTAAGGGCGTCCCACCGCCCGCCCAGGCCCACCTCGTTGATGACGGCGACGTCGACGGGTGGCGTCGGCGAAGGCGGCCAGAGAGCCATGACGGCCAGGACCCCCAGTTAGACGGACAGGCGGGCCTCGCCGGCGCCTGAGTCGCCTCGTCGACGGCGACATACGGCGCCACGTCAGTCCCTCCCCAGGCAGCGATGAAACCTCCTCACTGATCGGTTCACCCATCGAGACTGATGCAGCTCGCGAGAGCAGGCTGGCGTGTGGGAGGTGAAGCGGCGGTGCGTGGCGCCGCTGGCGGCCAGCAGACGCCCACTGTCGCATGGGCGGTGGAGGTCTCTAAGCACATTGGTGCCGGTGATGTGAACGGTGCGGTGCAGGCTGCGTCAGTCGCCCAGGAGGTCGAGGGACGGCCTCGACCGCTGCCCAGGGAGGGCCGGACCCGGTGCTCGCACGCCTGATGACCCGGCCTCGACCTGGCGTGGCATGGGCGGCGGACCTCGATGCCAGTGGGCGCGCCGTCAGATCGCGCAGGTGCTCGCGTCTCGAGTCGTCGGCGAGCTGAGGCAGGATCTCGTAGTCAGTCGAGTCGTCGGCGCGTCCACCTCAGCCAGGAGCTCCTCGAGGCGATCGGTGTCACCGCCGGGGATCATGGCAGCAGCGGCAACGAGCCCACGCAGAGCCTTCGGAGGTCCCTCACGGTCCAGTTTCAGCAAAGGGTTGCCTGTCGCTGCCGCACCGGCCTCCCGGAAGCCCGGAAACGGAGACGGTCAGCGCCCTCACCCTCGGCATGTCGGGGCGCTCATGCGCAGGTGGGAGGCAGGAGCCTGGGGCTCGATGCCGGCCCTGGCCGAAGACGGAAATCGACGACCTCCTCCCTGTGGCCCTTCTGCTCGGGATGCCGAAGGCGGCGCCGGGCCTGACCTGCTAAGTTCGTCGCGCACGGGCACTGTGCCATCCTCATTGAGCCGATGACGGGCTGGACAGAGGCTCTCTGCAGCCCTCCCAGCCCCAATCTAGCCGAGGCCCGAAGCCCTGACCACCCGCCTCCCCGTCATCATGGTCGGCAGGAGAACTGCACGTGAGCCAGCAATCTCTCACAGCAGGTCCGCACCCGAACAACGAGATCTTCTTAAACCTCTTTTCGCACAAGCCCATTCGGGCAAGCTTCTCCGACAATACGACTACCAAGGATTGTTGTACATCCGGATGTAATACATCCTCATCTCGGTGAAATATTTGAGGAATTCACAGGAACCCTGGGTATGGCAGACATACTCCTGCATGCCTGCCTAGGCTTCCGATCCATGCGGTTCGTCGAGTGGTTGCCGCGAGGCCTCGCGCAGGTTCACGCTGACGACAATGGCGGAGCTGGCAATGGCGGCGGGCGGACGCCGATGCCTCGCAAATCTTCCTTGTGTGCTGGTAGGGCGCCGTCTTCGAGCCCGAACTGGAAGGCGGGCTCTTGGCCCGTGACGGGAGGCCGGACGCCTCGACCTTCACTCAGGACTCTCCGCCATTGAGGAGCCCAGGTCCACTCTACCGGCGCGGCACACCGCAGTCCGGAGTCGTGCGGCGGACATGACGCACGTCGACGCAGTCGCTGACCGCCATGCACCCGCACCGCACCAGCGGCCCTGAGGTGGTCGCCGGCAAGTCCACGGTTCCCTGTTGCACGCCGCCCGTCTGCCCCAGCTGATCGAGCCGACCGCAAGCTGCTGCCGGAACCCGAGTTCCTGCGGGAGGGCTTTCGCCGAAACCAGGACACGCTGCGCAGTCCGGACCGGATGGTCTCACGGCCTGCCGGAGAATCCCGCCGCTGGCCGCGCCCAGGAGACGATGGACGCGGGTCTACGCGCAAGAGTCCTGCCGCCGCTGGCACCCGCGCCGCCTGGTCATGCGACTCACGCCACCGCCAGAGCTGGTCGGCGATCAGCGCACGCCTTCCTGGCGCGAAGATCTCTCCTTCATCGACGCCAGTGTCCAGTCCAGGACGCCGCGGGTGCCACCGTGACGGCCTCCTCGCTGAGGCGGATCGGCATGGATGACCGACGCGCCGCTCCTGCGCGCCGTGGTACGGTTTCGAGGGGCCGTTCGCCCGCTGACATCCAGCCTTCCAGGCCAGCGCCGTAGGCCCGGGCGCCGGCGAGGCCTGGCCTTCCTCGCGGAGGTCGATCGGGTCAACGACACCAGCGTGCCGGCGTCATACATCGCGCACAGTCAGCAGAGCTTCGCGCGCGAGCACACCGAGACACTGGTGACGGGTCCTCGGGGCCGCTTTCAAACGGACAGCAGCGACGACATGCAACTCGCTCTGGGATCTCGCCGTGAGCTGCCGGGCATGGTCGAGCCGAGTCGTCGTGCGACCCGGGCTGCCGGCCCGATCTCGTTCGGAGGGCGAACCGCCCCTACGAGGTCGCCGCCTCAGCGCAGTCCGCCCTGGAGGGAACCGACCGTCATCACGGCACGGAGTGGCGCGAGCCTCAGATCTGACCGCTCAGGCGGCCGTCTGCAGCACGCAACCGCTACGTCATTGACGGACGCAACTGCCTGGATGCGCAGGCTCTCGAAGGCGGCCGCTGAGCTACCGCGGCATCGGCCGGCGGTGAGCGACTGGGCGGCGCGGTCTCCTCAGCGCCGCCCAAGCTCGCCGGCGAACGCCGCGCCACGGCTCGAGCGCCGCCACCCAGCACCGACATGTCGCTGGTCGCCAGGAGGATCAGAGCGGGAGCCCAGACCGCCCCGTTTCAGCCACAGAGCCGCCGTCGAAGGACGTGCACGCTGTGACGCTGAGCAGCGCGAGCTGGCGGGTCAGGCGCGCGAACGGGTCCATGGCGCAGGCCGATGCGGGCGCCTGGAGGTCCCGTGCCCGCGACCACGACGAGGGCACGAAGCCACTGCTCCAGCCAGTCCGGCGCCCGGTCATGGAGCACGAAACCCTGAGGACACGTTGACCACATCATGGTGGAACCATGAGCATGCGACTATTCATGCGAGCCTGGTAGAGAGGTGCCGAAGCAGATGGTCGCGACCCCGAAGCGTCGCCGCCAGCATGAGCAGGGGACGTAGCGCCACTCGGCGAACTCGGCCTGGAGCATCACCCTGGAGATCAGCCGGTTCCGAGAGGCGATGACCAGCCGGCGGTCGGACAGAGTGGCCAGCGAGTAGCCCCGCAGGACGGAGCCGAAGAAGGCGCCGCGGTCGGGTGAGCCGATCTCGCGTGGCGGTGGAGCGTACCGCCAGTGCCTGCTGGAAGACGGAAGGCCGACGATGGTGGATGAGAACATCTTGCTCGCCGCGCGCAGCCCGGCAGCCGCCAGGCTGCTGCCCCACATGACCACGCCGTACCTGCCGGAGACACCTGACCAGCCACCATGACAGCAGATTGGGCTGAGCGGGCGGGCTGTGGAGCGAGCATCCCGCGCAGCAGCGCGATCGACCCTGAATGGAGCCAGGAGCCGGTACTCGCCGACCCTTAGAATGCAGCAAGACCGCCCACCAGGTGCAGCGATCGTGGTGTACGACCACGGGTAGCCCTCAGAGCGTACTCTGTATGCGCGCGGACCAAGGAGCAGGTAGGTGGATTCACCACCACGGCGAGCGCGTTGATGAGCTTTCCGCAGAGCGCACTGGAAGCGGCGCGTACGTGCAGCCACCGCGGAGCGAGCTACGGGTCGCTGGCCTTGAAGACGCACACCGAGCAGAACAGGGCGAAGAACGCTGCCGCGTGCTCCATGTTCCACAAGACGCTGCCCAGGGGCATCGCCACTCCCGGTGCGAACGACCGCCGCCCAGGACCACCAGGAGCCGGCGCGGCAGCTCATCGCTGGGAACGTCGTCGTCAATGGAGACCGGTGAGAGGCCTCACGACACAAGCGAGACAGTCGGCAGCTGATCTCGATCGCGCTGTTGAGCAGCTCGGCCGTCCCGTACTCACCGGCGGTCAGGGCGAGTTGTGTACAGCGGGCATGAGGACCGGAGAGACCGCCTTGACCGCCCGGCCCCCAGCGCGAAGACCAGGGTGTTGCCAGCAGGAGCCTCATGCCCTGCTGGCTTGCCGACATCGAACTGAGCCTTCCACTTCTCGATGCGGTCAGAGTCCCGGGCCGTGGATCGCGGTCGGCCAGGAGGGACTCGATCAAGTCGGCCAGATCGGTCTCGATGGAGTCGCGCTCCACCAGCGGCAGGGAGTAGTCCTTGGCCATCTCCCGCGCGCGGTAGTCGATGGCCACGATGATGGCGCGCCGCTTGCGCTGCAGAGCGAAGATGCCCCGTGCAGGCGGTTTCCCACGTAGTCGACGCCCCGGTCGAGCACCTCCCGGAAACCTGCCAGGCTCGGCGTGACGATCTCGACGCCGTCGGCTGCTCCCAGCGACTGCAGGTGGTCAGGTCGTCGATGGACTCAGCGCCAAGTGCGAGTCTTGAGTAGCTCCTGCGCGACGTCGACCATCGCCCGGTCATTGCGCGGGTTCGGGTGGTAGGAGGTGAGCGTGAAGACCACCTCGTCGCCCTTGGTGCGGGCAATGGTCTCGCAGTGCTCAGGGGTCAGTCCCCACGGGTGGGGCAGCCGGTGTTCCAGGCCCGCAGTCCCACCCGCTGCAGGAGATGCTTGGTGCGCTCGTCACGCACCGAGTGCACCAGGTCATGGGACAGCACTTTGCTTGCGGTAGAGGGCCCGCTGTAGAGGTTCACCGATGAGGAGTTGGCCCCGCGCCCACGCCCGAGACACACCGTGCCTGTGGCCATCCCGCAGTTGAGGATAGTTGATGTTCCATGTCGGCAGGGGGCCGCAGCATATTCGTGTACAGGGCGTTGGTGCCGCACAGAGCTGATGTCGGCTCCTTTGAGATGCTGAGCCGGCGCTTGGACAGCAGATACTGCGCCGGCGTGTACATCGGGGTATGGGTGGCCAGGGCGCATGACATAGTTCGACGAGAACAGCTCGCGCCAGTTCATCTCAATGGGATCGCCCAATGATCTCATCCCCCATGATGAGGGATCCAACGGATGTATCCAAAAAGCAGAATACGCTTCATAATCTTCCCTTCTTGCATCAGCAAGATACTTCAGCTCAACCAGTCAGATCGGCCAGCAAGGATACGTCGTGTCGGCGGACCCGCTTTCCCATAAACGTCACGAGAAGACAACAGGGATCATCACACTGTACAGTTAAGACAAAACGCACTGGTTGACACAAAAGCATTTTTACAAGCAGGGCAGTAAATCGTCGCTTTGCACACAGAGCCGTTATACCGCGCACATCCTGCGCCGACACCCCGAGTCAGAGCTGGCGCATCAGTCCCCCGCTCCTGCGCCTCAGGGACTCCGTCACGGCTCGAGCACTGTTGGTGAGAACCGTGATGTCGCTGGTCGCCAGCAGCCCCAGGCAGGCCCAGACCACGGCGGTCAGCCATGAACCGCCGTCGAAGGACATACATGCGGTGATACTGATGAGCAGCGCGAGCTGGTAGCCGAGACGAAGGCGGTCTATCGGCAGGTTGATGCGGCGCCTGAGGTCTCGTGCCCGCACCACCAGGACAAGCATGTAAGCCACCGCTCCGGCCAGGCCGGCGCCCCACGGTCCCCATGAACGGCACGAGAGCCACGCCGAGGACCACGTTGACCCCCGCGCCCAGAGCGGTCGAGGCCATGAGAACGCCGCTGTTCTTCAAGGCCTGGTAGAAGCTCTCGAAGAAGATGCTGATGACCCCGAAGGAGGCGACCAGCATGAGCAGGGGGACGTGGCGCCACCCTCGGCGAACTCGGCCTGGAGCATCACCCTGGAGATCGGCCGGTTCAGTGCGATGACCAGCCCGGCGACCGTGAGGGTCGCCAGCGAGTACCCCTCATCACGACGCCGAAGAAGGCACCGCGGTCAGGGCGAGTTAATCTCGCGGGCGGTGGAGTACTGCCAGGCCTGCTGGAAGACGGAGGCCACGATGTTAACCAGCGCAGGCATCTTGCTCGCCGCCGTGAAGAGCCCCGCGGCCACGACTCCGCTGCCCCACAGGACCACGTACCGGCCGGAGACACTGACCAGCCACCGACAGCAGATTGGGCACGAGCGGCAGGCTGTGGGACGAGCATCCGGCGCAGCAGGGTCGCGATCAAACCTGAATGGGAGCCAGGAGCCGGTACTCGGCCGACCCCAGGAAGGCGACAAGACCACCCACCAGGTAGCCGATGGTGAAGGACCACAGGTACCCTCCACGCCCAGGTGCGCGCGGACCAGGGAGCAGATAGGGTGGACACCACCATGGCGAGCGCATTGATGAGCCCATGAGGCCACGAAGCGGCGCACGTGCCCTCAACCCACGGGCGAGCTGGGTCGTGCGCTGAAGACGCACACCGAGCAGAACAGGACGAAGAGGAACCCGCATGCTCCATGTTCCACAAGACGTGCCCCAGGGCGCACGCCACCCAGCGCACACGACGACCTCCACCCAGGACCACCAGGGAGTCGGCGAAGAGCTCATCCTTGGGAACGTCGTCGTCAATGGAGAACCGATAGAGGGCCTCCACCACGCCCGCCGACAGCAGCGGCAGCACGATCTCGATCGCGCTGTTGAGCAGCTCGGCCGTCCCGTACTCACCAGCCGTCAGCGCAGTCGTGTACAACGGCATGAGGACCAGTGAGACGGCCTTGATCGCCAGGCCTCCCAGGGCGAAGACCAGGGTGTTACCCAGCAGGAATGCGATGCGGTTCTTATAGCTCGCCGGCATCGAAGTGCACCTCCCACGTCGGGCTGGCGTCGCGTCTCTCCCGCAGGCAGCCGCCATTCAGATCACCGACACCGGACCTACACGAACTCGCGGAACGGACAGATTCCATCACGGGATCCCTTTCTCGAAGACGGTTCGGTAGGGGAACAGGTGGTACCACTCGGGCCGGTACAGGAAGAAGATCGTGGAGGCTGCGAAGGCGATGATGACCAGGAGGGCGCCGATGTAGGAGCGCTCGGGCCGGCGGCCCCGCACGGTGAGGTTCACCAGACCGACGACGAAGGGCATGGTCAGGTACATCTCGAGACGGTCGACGAGGTTGAAGCCCAGGGACACCGTCACCATGGCGATATCGGCAACGGCCAGTGCCAGGAGACTGCGGGTACGCCCGGAGGGGTCGTCCTCCACGGCGGCCTCCCAGCCGCAGGTGGAGGCCAGAAGTATGAGGAAGATGCGCACTACGATCAGCAGAACGGTGGCCGAGCGCACCCCGCCGTCGGCGTAGTCGCTGTTGAGGTGAGTGACCGTAGTAGGCGGAGGACGCCGCAAGGGTTCATCACCCAGCTCAGCGACAGCATGCTGGTCCCGATGAGGGCGCCCCATTTGATCCAGTCACCGAAGGTACTCAGCCTCATGGCGGAGACGAGGTAGATGACGAGCAGGAGCAGGGCGCTGAGATGGAACTGGGAGGCGAGCGCGATGAGCAGGGCGTAGCGCAACAGCTTGCGCTCCATGAGCGCGGGGACGGCCAGCAGGAAGATCGCCACCGCAACGCTCTGTCGGGTAAAGAGTGTGAAGTCGTAGAAGGCGGATATGCCGAAGGCGAGGGAGGACCGCCAGGGAGTAGTTGGCGGCGTACCGCTTGATGAACAGCACCGCTGATCCGTAGACGAACACCGAGATGATGAGCAGCAGGATGTTGAAGCTGTCCGTGATGCGGCTGACCAGGTAGTTGAGTACGACATAGCCGTACTCCCGAAGCGGCTGACGGTGAAGGCCTCCTGGAGGAGGTCGTCGCCTTGATCTCCTCGAAGACCCGGTGGTACTCACCGTGTCATTGCCAACGCTGACGGCTCGCATGGAGAAAGGCCACGAAGGCCACGAAGGCCACGACCAGAATGACCCGTGAGCCCTGCCGACCGGCATTGCCCCACAGCCCCAGGAGAGCTGCTGGCAGGGAGAAGAGCGGCGAAGATCGCGAAGTGAATCCACATGCTCCGCCGTCACCATTCCGCCAGCGCACGGTAACGGTGCGCCAGCCGCTCGGCTTCGTGGTGATGTCGAAACCCGCGTTGCGCGTGGCCCGCTCTGCCTCCACCCTGCGCCGCGGGTCCCGCCCGTGGTCGAGGGCCTGGCTGACATGGTGCGCCCACTGAGGCGCCGGCATGTCCAGTGGCAGGAAGGAGACCTCCCCGATCGTGACCTCATCGGTCACCTCGTCGGAGCACACCAGCGGGGAGCCCCGCACTGCGCCTCCACTCCCACCATCGGCAGCCCCTCGTAGAGGAGGGCAGAAGGAACATGTCCATGGCCTGGTAGAGGTCAGGGACGTCCTTGCAGTCCCCAGGAACAGAACGCGGTCACTCAGGCCGCGCTCAGCCACCACGGCCTCGATGCTCGGCCGTAGTGGGCCGTCGCCGACGAGCATAAGACGCGCCTCGGGGCGCGCACGGAACAGCTCGGTGCACACATCGATGAGGAACCGGTGGTTCTTCTGCTCACTGAACCGTCCCCACATGGCCGACGACGGGTGCCTCCCCAGCCCCAGGCGGGAGCGCACCTCGGCACGGACCGACTCATTGAAGCGGTAGGGTCTCCACGTCGATCGCGTTGGGAACCACCTCGAAGCGGCCTGAGCCGAACAGGAAGTCACCGGCCGCCCGGGAGCAGGCCAGGCGCGCATCGGGTAGGCTCCGATATTGCGGCGAGACGAGCCAGTTGCGCAGGCTCCGCAGCCGGGAGTCGGAGTACGCCGTCGCATGGGAGTGGACGGCGAAGGACCGCACCCGTGGCGATGGGCCACCGGATAGAGGAATCGCGACAGGATGGGGTCGTGCAGGTGCGCCACGGGGTACTGCCCCGCATGCTGCTCCAGCACCTGCCCCAGGGATGATCGGATGCGTCCGATATGGTTCCCGGCATCGATGACGTAGCAGCGCCCGCCCAGCGCCTCGATCTCCTCACGATGGGTCTCGTCGGGCGTGGCGTAGCAGAAGAAGTCGAAACACCACCTGCGATCGGTCCATGTGCCTGAGGGTAGTTCATGAGCACGCTCGTGACTCCGGAGCGCCGGGAGATTGATGAGTTGATCTGCAGGATCCGCAGAGGGCCGCCCCAAGGTCCCGCGTGGTCGATGACTGTTCCTGACTCATTGCCTGTCTGCCTCCGTCGGCCCCGGATCGGTCCGGGGAACTGCTCGTCCTGCTAACGCCGGTCCTCATTTCACCTTGAGGGTCTTGATGAGGACCCACACGCCGATGTGGAAGACGGAGCGGGGGACGCTGAGATGCTCGATGTCGCGGTAGAGGTCCAGTGGTACTTGACCAGGCTCCGTTTGTTGGCCGACACCGATCCCGAGCGGAGCCGGTACCTCATGAGCACCACCGGCATCCCCCAGATGAAGGGCTCGGTGCGGAGCATGCGCAGCCACAGGGCGTCGTCGTTGCGCTTGCGGATGTTGGGAACCTCGAACTTGCCCAGGCGCGCCACGTCGTACATGACGGTGGAGTTGCCCACCGGGCAGTCCAGGAGCAGGCGGTTGTAGCTGATCCTGGCCGGGCTGCGACGATCCTGCCGGTGGGCACGCCCTGCTCGTCGATCTGGGCGTAGGGCGGTGCAGGACATGGCCACGTCACGCGAGGTCATGAAGTCGATCTGGCGCCTGAGCTTGTCGGGGTGCCACAGGTCGTCGGAGTCCAGGAAGGCCATGTAGCGCCCTGGGCCAGCTCCATCGCCCGGTTACGGGCCATGGCGCGCTGCTGTTGGTCTCCAGCCGCACGTACCGGATCCGCGGGTCGTCCTTGGCCAGGGGCCCCCACGACATCGGTGGTGTCGTCGGTGGAGCAGTCGTCGACGACGATCAGCTCCCAGCGAAGTGGGTCTGGGCCTGGACGGTGGCGATGGTCTCGGCGATGAAGGCGCCGCAGTTGTACGTCGGCATGATGATGGAGACCAGGTCGGAGTCCGGTTCGCGATCGTGCTCAGTGCCTGCTGTCATGCTTGCTCCTTAGGGTGTCGTCGTTGCGCGCCTCACCTGGCCACCGCCAGGACGGTCCTCAGCGCGATCGACGGGTCTCGTCCGATGCTGAAGTTCTGGACGTCACGCAGGTTGAGGCGCATCTTGGCCGGCAGGACCTGAGTGAGGTAGGCGTCCTGGCCCGGCAGGGGCGGCCGCCAGGATCTCGGCCTCGTCCTTGAACTCGATGGAGGCCGTGGAGGTGACTCCGGCGGGCAGCAGCAGGTGGCCCGCATCTGCGGGTGTACTGCTGGACGTACTCGGGCACCTCCGGCCTGGTCCCCACGAAGCCTCATCGTGCCGCGCAGGGATGTCGATGAGCTGACTGATCTCATCGAGGCCGGTAGCGGCGCAGCACCGCTCCGACCTGAGTGACCCGGGGTCGTTGCCCCGGGTGATCTGGTCGCCGGGGTCTGCCGGCCGGTGCGTCATGGTGCGGAACTTGACGATCCGGAACTCGCGTCCGAACTGGGTGACCCGCCGTTGGCGAAGAACACCGGTCCGGGCGAGTCCATCTTGATGAGGGCCGCCAGGGATGATGAACAGCCACCCGAGCAGCACCATCAGGATCGTCGCTCCGACGACGTCGAGCAGGCGCTGGAGCCGCAGCTGGACTCCGCGTCGGGCCAGTGCGTCGTAGTAGGGGCGGACCTCCTCGGTGCGCAGGGAGGCCGGCAGCTCCTCCCAGGGCGGCATCGTCATGAGCGGCCCATCGCCGCGAGCGTCTCGAGCGCGCAGCTGATGACGTAGTCGACCTGCTCGTCGGTCAATGAGGGTGTGCAGAGGCAGACTCACCTCACTGGCGTAGAGGGCGTGAGCCTGTGGGAAGTCCTCAATGGAGAAGCCGAGGTCGCGGTAGGCGCTCAGCAGGGGCAGCGGCTGCAGTGGACGTTGCAGGCCACGTCCGCGCGCCATGACGTTCGATGAACTCGTTGCGCGCCTCCTCCCCAGGCCCGGCAGGTTCGCCAGGTAGAGGTGCCCGGAGGAGATGCTCCCGTCCTCGTAGTGCCGCAGCGATGTCACGCCCGCCGGCGCCAGGGGCCTGGTCGTAGCGGGTGATGATCTGGCGCCGACGCTCGAGCATCGAGTCGTAGCGGGTCATCTGCGCCAGGCCGATCGCGGCGCACACGTCGGTCATGTTGCGCTTGCAGGGCGGGGCTGACGACGTCGTACTCCCAGGCCCCCAGGCGGGTCTTGGACAGGGCGTCCTTGCTCTGGCCGTGCAAGGACAGCAGCATGTACTGGCGGTAGAGCTCCTCGTCCAGGCCCAGCTCCGGCCTCCACGTGACGGCGCCGCCCTCCGCGGTGGTCAGGTTCTTCACGGCGTGGAAGCTGAAGGTGGTGAAGTCGGCGGCACTGCCCGAGGGTGTGCCGTCGCGCCGGGCACCGAAGCTGTGGGCGCCGTCGGCGACGAGGGCGACACGTCCCAGCGCCTCCTGGACCGCCCCCGCCGGTGCGAACAGGTGGCTGTGGGCGTCGACGACCGCGCGCAGCGCCGGGTAGATCGCACATGCGCCACCGATGTCGACCAGGGATGACGGCCTTGGTCCGCGGGGTGATGGCGGCCTCCAGGGCGCCGGGGTCCAGCCCGTAGCCGCCGTCGGCCTGGCCGGCATCGACGATCACGGGGGTGGCGCCCACATGAACGATCGGGGAGGCAGAGGCCGTGTAGGTGTAGGCCGGGACGATGACCTCGTCTCCGGGACCGATGCCCAGGACCCGAAGGGTCAGCTCCAGCGAGGCGGTCGCGGAGTTCAGGCAGGCGGCGGGTGGTTCCCACAGCGCTGCGCCACCTGCTTCTCCAGGGGTCTTGGTGCGCGGTCCGGTGGTGATCCAGCCAGAACGCAGTGCATCCACCACTTCCTGGCACTCGGCGTCGGTGATGTCTGGAGGCGAGAAATCAACACGCATCAGTCAGCTGTCCTCACTGTTGGCGACGGATTCGTACTGTTGTCAAAACGTGGGTGATAGGTGGGCACCGCGCGAGCGAGCTCCCGCTTGATCTGCTCTCCGCCCTGGGGCAGGCAGGCCATGAGCCGAGCGATCTTGTCCTCCACCTCCAGCCTGGTGGGAGGCGGTGCCGTGGAGACGAGGATCGAGGGGTTCTGCGTGGGGTGCAGATCCTCGTCGTGCATCTGCAGCTCCTCGTAGAGCTTCTCGCCAGGACGCAGCCCGGTGAAGACGACCTCGATGTCACGCCCCACCCGCAGGCCCGAGAGCTTGATGGGGTTGACGGCCAGGTCGTGAGATCCGCACGGGCTGCCCATCTCCAGGATGAAGATCTCTCCGGCCTGGGCCATGGAGCCGGCGGTGATGACCAGCTGGGCCGCTTCGGGGATCGTCATGAAGTAGCGGGTGATGTCGGGGTGGGTGACAGTCAGCGGCCCACCTGATCTGAGCTGGCGCCTGAACAGCGGGATGACCGAGCCGTGGCTGCCGAGCACGTTGCCGAAGCGCACGGCGGCGAAGACGGTGGAGCGGCTCGTCTGCGCCAGGGCCTGGATCTCCAACTCGCACAGCGCTTGGTGGCCCCATGACGTTGGTGGGGTTGACCGCCTTGTCGGTGGAGACCAGGATGCGGTGGCTGCAGCCGAGCTCCTCCGCCAGACGGCAGACGACCCAGGTGCCCAGCACGTTGTTCTCCACGGCCTCACGGGCGTTGTCCTCCATGAGCGGCACGTGCTTGTGGGCCGCCGCGTGGAAGACGACCTGGGCCGGTACCGCTGGAAGCAGTCGCGGACGATGCGCTCGTTGGTCACTGAGCCGATGACGACCGGAGCGTCACCCCAGCTCGGTTGCCTTGGGCTGCATCTCGTGGAGCAGCTCGTAGGCCCGTGTCTCGTAGACGTCGAAGATGATGATCTGGCTGGGCCGGGCCTCGATGAGCTGACGGACCAGCTCCAGAGCCGATGGAGCCACCACCGCCGGTGACCAGGACGACCTGGTCGCGCATACCCCATCCTGTGGAGTCGAAGGCAACCTCGTCACGGGAGAGCAGCTCGGAGATCTCGACCTCCGCAGTGCGATCCGCCCGTCATCCTGCTGGGCCAGGGTCCCGTACGTTCGGGAGGGTGAGGATCCTCAGGCCCGTTGTCAGGCAGATGGACAGGATGCGCTGACGCTCGGAGGCCAGCGCCGAGGGGCAGGCCAGGACGATCTGCTCGGCCCGGCACTCCTGGGCGATGCGGGGGATGTCGTCACACGCACCGTAGACCTTGACGCCGTGGACGTGGCGACCGTGCTTGGTGATGTCGTCATCGACCAGGGCCACCGGTTCTCCGCACATGTCCTCGTCCCCCAGGTGCATGCGCTTGATGGTCAGAGAACCGGTCTGCCCGGCTCCGACGATGAGGGTACGGGGGCGGGAGCCCAGCTCACCTGCGCGAGCACTGCGCTGGGCGCGGCTGTGCCACAGCGCCCGGGCGGCGAGGCGAGTCCCCGCGGTCATGATGACGAGCAGCGCCCAGGCCATGACGTAGGAACGCACTGACAGCCCACCATCGAAGGCCAGGGAGAAGAGCAGGTCGCCGCAGATCGAGCCGACGACGGTCGCGTACAGAATCCTCAGCGCCTCCGCCATCGAGGCGTAGCGCCACAGGCTGTTGTACATCTTGAAGGTGGCGAAGACGCCCACGTTGACGATCCCGAGCACCCCGACGGCCAGGAGGCCGCCGGTCGCCCCCGTGGCGGTCGCCCACTTCGTGGTCCCCCAGGCCGCGGAGTACAGCGCCATATACGTGGCCAGGAAGTCGATGACCATCAAGGCGACCGGCTCGAGCCGGCACAGGGCGAAGCCTCCCCGCTGCGCGCCGCAGTCCGACGGTCTCACGGGCGCTGAGCCCGGTGCTGAAGGGACGCCCGCGGTGGCACCCCCGGGCGCTGCGAGGGATCGTGCGGGTTGAGGTGCGCCAGGGCGACCAACCTCGGTACTGCGCTCATCACGGCCGGCGGTGCCATGGGAGTCCTGATGTACTTCAGCCATGAGTCGTCACGCTCCATTGAGTCTGCTGAGGAGCATGGGACACACCGCCTGAGAGTGAGGAACTCCGATCAAGCGTTTGACGCTGGCAGGAGCGACAGATTTCAAATGTCATCAGGGTTTCAATCTGCATATGGGCGAGCAGGTTTCACTGCTTCGCGGGACGGACTTGGGGATGCGGCTCATACTGCTCAACAGGAGGAGACGGCACAGAAAAGGGCATACGGAACCCATTGAATCATCACTATTAGATTCCGTATTTAATGCTCAGCATTAATCTAACACCGAGAGTCACCGATTGGAAGATTTTGAGGATGCTACTCCTCGATCGTCGTTTACCAACAGATCCACTTCGACATAATGGTATAAATCCACAGGCGACTGGACCTGAGAGCCTGAAGCGTCAAGATTCATTCCAGCGGGACCCCGGAGCACACGCCCCAACGACTAACGTCACTGCGACTGCAAAGTAACATTTGGATAAACATCCTTGACGTCACGGCTCGGCTCTCTGCGCACGTGCCGCATTCAGGGAAGGAAGGGTCAGACGGTGGCACTCTCCGCATGAGTGACGGCGGTCTGGGCACTCCGACTACCGCGCCCGAGATCGGACACGTTGGTGAGCACCACGCCGAGCATGTGCCCGCCTCCCTGCCCCACGGCCAGCGCGGCCTCGCGAAGTTCTTCGGCGGAGGTACGCCCGGCTCGCGCCACGAGGAGGACGCCACCGGCATACTCGGCCAGCACCACTGCATCGGTGAAGCGGCATACCGGAGGCGCATCGATGATCACGATGCGGTCTGCGGCCAGATGGTGCAGGAGGTCGCTCATGTTGCGACCGCCGAGCAGCTCAGAGGGGTTCCCGGGCATGTCGCCGGCAGGCAGGAGCTCCAGGCCCGGCACCTCGCCTTCGACCAGGACCTGACTGAGACGAGCCGTCCCCACCAGGACCTCCGCGAGCCCTGGGGCACCCGGAGCGCCGACCGCACTTGGCGAGCGCAGGTCTCCTCCGACCAGGACGACCCGATGACCGGACAGAGCCAGGACCCGCGCCAGACCCGCAGCCGTCGTCGAGGCCCCCTCCCGCGGACCAGCAGAGGTGACGACCACGACCTGCCGAGCCCCGTGAGACAGGGCATGGAGCACGTTGGTGCGAGCGGCCCGAAGCCGCTCCTCAACCTCTGTCTGCGCACCACGCCCCAGCCGCAGAGGCGACGGATCCTTCGGCAGCACACCGAGCACGGGCGTCGACAGGGCCTTGCGCACGTCCTCCGGTCCCCTGAGGCTCTTGTCGAGCAGCTCCTGGACGAGAATCCACACGTAACCCAGAACCAGTCCGGCCAGCAGCCCCACGCCCACGCAGGTGACCAGGGCGGGGGACCGAGTGGCACTCACCAGCTCGGCGGAGGACAGCAGGGAGATCTTCACCGGAGAGTCACTGCCCTCCAGCTCGGTCATTTCTTCGGCCGTCTGGCGGACGACCTCATCGGCCAGAACCTGAGCCTGACGCGCAGTGGATGCCTCCACGGAGACCTGCACCGACACGGTCTCGGGCGTCCGCGTCGCCGACACCGAGGAGGCGAGCTCCTCCGGGGTGACATCCAGTTTGAGGGACTCGATCACGCGCTGGGCGACCGCCTCCGAGGTGAAGACCGGAACGGCGGCCTCGGCCTTCAAGTCGGCAAGCTGGGCCGCGTTGTAGTGGGACTGTGTGTTCAGCCCCGGGTCTCCGCCCACCTCCACGTGCAGGTACGCCTGAGCCGTCGCCGTGTAGGAACTCGGCGTCACGAAAGCGAACACTACTGACAAAAGTACGCAGATCACGATCGCCAGCGCGAGAGATCCGAAACGTCGACGAGTTAGATGAAGAAGGTCCTCGAGCGTCATCCGCATACCACCTGTCATTATTCAGGACTGATAGGACACAGCACTCACCAGCATGAAGCGACAGTCACGATACCCCACGAAGGAGCGCCAGAATTAATGACACAGACAGTAACACGCAAGAGCCCGAACAGAGCAAGTAACCGACGGATTTAATGAGAAAGCCCTCACGCACATCGAGAGACTTGAGAGGTCTCACTCACCGAGCACGACGATCTTCGTAGAAAATCTACAGACGCTATTCCTGAGCATTAAACCATCACAGGATGATGCCCTTGAACGACTTCTTCTCAGGAAGGACGATTCGATCACCGAATATGCGGTTGTAGCGAGCGGGAGCAAATTCAGACAACCCATCGGCGTCGGTGAAGGTGATCTCACCGAAGTAGACACGTCCCCGCACCTGGTAGAAGTCAACGCGCGCGCAGGCGAACCCCTTCCCGAGCCTGCTGGCGAGCCGAAGCATGGTCTCCAGGCCGCTCGGCGGGGGAACGTCCGGGGCACGGACAGCCTCGCAGGTGTACTCGAAGGGGGCTCGGGTCCAGTCCGGCAGGTAGGTCCCCCGCATCGCGAGCCCCGCACGCCTGTCCACGGTGAAGGCGAACTGGACGACGCCGTCGAACACCATGAACTTGTAGTCCCTCAGGCCCCCTGTGCCGTCACGCAGGAAGCGCTCGCACACGATGCGCGGCTCACAGTACTCGTAGTGCAGTTCGAAGCCGCCCTTCATCGCCTGGCGCAGGCCGAGCCACTCCCTGAGGCGTCCACGGGCCCACTCCTCATCAAGAGCACTCTTGTTCGGTACGAGGATGTTCCACCCCGAGCCGTGCGTGGCCTTGAGGACGAAGCTGGTCGGCAGGGAGGCGAAGTCGATCTCATCAGGCGAGTCCCACACACCCAGCAGAGGTACGAGGTACTCCTCCCCCACCGTGTCGGCGACCCACTCGCGCACCAGGAACTTGTCCGCCAGACGCCCTTTGAGGGGTGTGGAGTCATAGAGCTTGAGCCAGTGGATCTTGTCAGTCATGGTGCGCGGCGCCTCCAGGTGGCAGGGGCGTCCCTTGAAGAGCCAGTACCAGTGTTTGAGGGCCGCACGGTACTGGGGCGGCGACAGGTGACAGTTGCGGTGGTAGATCGCCTGCTTCAACCATCCCTGAGCCGGCGGGGGAAGAACTGCTTCTGCAGCACCCTTGATACTCATCGTCCGCACCTCTCACAACCAAGGCCATCAGCGAGCCTGCTCCAGGGAGAAGGCTGCGCACGACGCTTCCCCTACCGCCATCATGGCGGTAGAAGGCATGCTGACCGGGAGATGGGAGAGGCGAACCGCGGGAGGAGGAGCACCGTCGCTCAACCAGGTCCTGGTGGCCGAGCAACGGGATTATTCTGCCTCACACCTCAGGTAATAGGAAAGTTAACCTACCGGCGTGTCGGATCGGCTCCGCGTCGCCGTGCGCAGCGCCCCTCCCGGCAGCTCATCGCCACGACGACATCACTGGGCTGGGGCGGGAGAACCTCAGCTCGTCTCTCGGACCTGGATGCAGGAGTGGGGCCGGCCAGACCGAGTGATTCGGTCTGGCCGACCCCACGACGCGGCCCGTTCGCCGGCTGGATCAGCTCTCCCTCGCCTCGGTGACCTTCTCAACCGTGGCGGTGGGCTCTTCACGGCCGGGTCGGCCACAACGGAGGCGTCCACGCAGCCGACCTCCCGCTTGATGAGGTCCAGGTGGGCACCAGTCCAGGCGTCCTTGTCCTCCGGGAACCCTCAGGCTCAGGCGGATCCGGTCCCCACGTGCAGGGCCGGAGCGCCTGCGCTCGTCCTGGACCAGACGCACCAGGGTCGCGAGCCCAGCCCTCGGCCTCCAGGGCGTCGTCGAGGGCCGTCTCCCAGGACCACGAGGCCCCCGAGGGGCAGCATGGTGGCGGCCAGGGAGTCATCGTCGACCTCGATGCGGGTGTGGCCAGGGTGAAGGCGGAGTCCTCCGCCTCCAGGACCACAGGGGGCGCCATCGAGCAGGACGTCGTTGAAGCGCACGTCCCCGTCCTCGGTGAGCTCCCACTGGCCCGCCTTGACGGCGGCGAAGAGCTGAGGTAGCTTTGCGGACCTCCGGGGCTGAAGGCGCGCGGGTTGAGGGCCAGGGTCCGTTCGGGCCTCGTAGCCGGCGGACTCGGCGTCCAGGACCCGCACCTCCCTGACGTTGACCTCCTCGGCCACGAGCTCGCGGAAGGGGGCCAGCCCGGCCGGGTCGGCGGTAGCGATGGTCAGGCTGCGAGCGGCTGGCGCACGCGCAGCTTCTCGGCCTTGCGCAGGCTCAGGGCGGCCGAGACCGCGGCTCCGGGCCTCATCCATGGCCGCCACGAGGCTCGGCATTGGCGACATGCCCGGGCAGCACGGGCCAGTCGGTCAGGTGCACGGAGCGCCCACCGGTCAGGCTGCCAGATCTCTCGCTCACCAGCGGCGCCCGGCGCTCGCGACCTCGGTGAGCACCCACGCAGCGGTGGCCAGGGTGTCAGGCGGTGATCGTCTCGCCGTCGAGTGAAGCGCTGGCGCGAGGTGCAGGTACCAGTTGGTGAGCACGTCGAGAGTCGCGGATCGTGGCGAGGCCCCGTGATGTCGTAGCCGTCCATCTGGGCGGCCACCGTCTCGGTCAGGTCCTTGGTGCGGGCCAGGACGTAGCGGTCCGCGACGTGCAGGCCGCCGTGTGGCGAACAGGCTCGCGTCGTCCAGGTCGACGCCGCCGCGATCGTAGCCGGACCGACCCACCTGGCCCGCGTAGGGGCGAAGAAGTACCAGGTGTTCCACACGGCAGCAACCACCTGGCGCACGGTGTCGCGGATGGCCTTGTCGGTGACCACGAGGTTGCTCCGCGCGTGACCGGCGCCGAGAGCAGGAACCAGCGCCATGGCGTCGGCCCCGTCGCGGTCGAAGACCGTGGAGACGTCCGGGTAGTTGCGCAGCGACTTGCTCATCTTCGGCCCTCGTCGTTGCAGGAGGATCGCCGTGGGAGACGCAGTGAGGTGGTATAGGCGGGCCGGTCGATGGGGCGGTGGCCAGGACGGGAGGGTGTAGAACCAGCCGCGGGTCTGGCCGATGTACGACGAAGTCGCCCGGATAGTGCACTCGAACCACTCGACGTTCTCGCGGAGTGGTGCACCTGGGCGAAGGGCATGGAGCCGGACTCGAACCAACAGTCCAGGACGTCAGGGGATGCGGCGCATCATGGACTTACCTGGGGTCGTCGGGGTTGGGCCGCACGAGGGTGTCGATGAAGGCGGCGGTGTACGGGTCCTGGACACCCGAAAGTCGCGCTCCAGCTCGGCGTAGAGCCGTGAGACGTCGGGTGCGGGGGTAGTCGGGTTGTCAGCGCGACCACACCGGGATGGGCGCCCCAGAAACGGTTGTGGAGATCGACCGGTCACGCGTTCGCCAGCCCTTGCCGAAGATGCCGTCCTTGATGTGCCGGGGTACCAGTCGATGTCCTGGTTGAGCTCGACCATGCGGTCGCGGATCGCCGAGACGCGCACGAACCAGGAGGAGACGGCCTTGTAGATGAGCGGCTTGCAGCGCCAGCAGTGCGGGTAGGCGCACGTAGAGGCCCTGGCGCACCGGACGGCCCGCTGGTTCTCACGGCGGGCCAGGGGGCCGGTGCCGTCGCGCAGGTCGGCGACGATGGCCGTTGGCTCCGGAGACCCGCAGCCCGGCGTAGTCGCGGATCTCTCTCGGTCAGGCAGCCGCCGTCGTCGACGGTGCACGACCGTCTCGATGCCGGCCTCGGAGCAGGGATCGATGTCGTCCTCACCCGAAGGCCGAGGCCATGTGCACCAGGCCGGTTCGCGTCGAGTCCTGCCGGAAGTCGGCGGCGATGATCGTCCAGGTATTCGGCCCGGCGGCGCCCTCGGCACGGTGAGCGGCGTCGTCGAGCGCAGTCGAAGATCGGGTGGTGAGCGCCCCACCAGGTCGGGCCCCGGTGCAGTGTCGGCGCAGCCACCGGTCTCGCCGAGCTGCGCGTAGAGCCCAGCGGTCCTTCGCGATGACGACGTCTGGCCGGCCACCGGCAGAGTCGAGGTCCTCGTCGACGTGACCGGTCACGTACTCGACGTCGGGGCCACGCGACGGCCACGTTGGAGGCAGCGTCCAGGGGTGGTGGTCCAGATGAGGATCAGCTCCGTGCCCGGCGCTCCCGGCGTAGGGTTTCCAGGCGCAGGCCCACCGTGAGCTCGTGTTGTCTGGCGGTCCCGGTAGACGTCGTCGTCCATCTTGAGCAGTGGCTGCTCAAGGTGCGGTCGTGCAAAGCAGTAGGGGCAGGACGCAGTCTCGGTGAGGCCGTCTTGTCCCACAGCTGCGTAGGCTCACGCACCAGACTCCATGTAGCGTCGGGGTCGAGGGTCTGGTAGTCGTTGTCGAAGTCGACCCAGCGGGGCCTGGCGGGGTGACGTAGTCCCACTCCTGCGGCGCAGGACGGAGCTGCGCACCCTCGTTGAACTTCTCGATGCCGATGCCGCCGGGGCGGGTGATCTCGGTGACGTCGTCATCGCCGAGCAGGCGCGCTGGCCTCGGCTGCGGCAGGGCGCCGTGGGTGTCCAGCCGAAGCGGCGCTCGACGCGCTTGCCGCTGGGTCTGAAGCGCCGACGGCGTCTCGACGCAGCCGGTCAGCAGGTGGCCGTAATGAGAGTAGGCCGTTGGCGGGCGGTCCGTCAGAAGACGTGAACCGCAGGGCTCGGCGCGATTGTCGATGGAGGTTTCGGAAGGTGCGTCGGCCTTCCAGTAGCGGACGTCTCCTCAATGGCGGGGAAGGAGGCGAGGGGTCGATCGCTCGGGCGGTGCAGGGGGTAGGAAGGCGCGCCGGTCGGCTCGCCGTCGTCGGTGCGTGCTGTCAGCCATCTTCAGCCATCGCGGTGTGCTCGTCTCACTCGTTCCGCCGCCTCGGCGGGGTGCCGCCTGACGAGGACGACGTCGGCTCCCTCGACCGGCCTTGGTGCCCGGCTGGCGCCGCACCGCGTGCCACCTCGCTTGCCGTGCTGCGTGCCTCGGGAAGGGACGGTGTGCACCGACCGCTTGTTTCCAGTCTGTGACGGGGCTGTCCCGTCCGGTTCTACTGAGGCCGACGCGCAGGGTGCGCGGGTCCGGTTCTTCCGGCGTCCGCCGCGATGGCCGGTCAGTGCCTTTGCTCCGGGGAGTGCGGGGGGCGCCGTCGGGCCAGTTGCGCGCGGCTTGGCGGCGTCATCCTCCCCACACCCAGCGTGGACAGTGCTGGATGCCCTTTCGCTCCGGCCCCGGCAGCGACCGAATCTGCACCACCGACAAGAACTTCTAGCGACACGAATACGCGTCGCCTGAAGAAAAATGCTGATCTGTGGGCGGTGCTGCTGGTCGCCGGCTCGGAGCCGCTCGGTCAGTCCGTACCTCCAGCCGGCTGCGTTGAGCTCTCGACGCCTGAGGGAGGCTGAAGCGCGTGGCCTCGATGGCGTCGGTGAGCTGGGCGACACTGCTGACGCCCACGATCGGGGTGATGTGTTTGGCTGTCTGGCGTTGAGAAGGCCAGGACGACCGGCTCGGCTTTCCATGGCAAGACGCCCGACCACGTGCGCAGCGCTGTCATGCCGTTTGTCGGTCCTCGCGCCTGTATGCCTCAGGCAGCGGACGTTCTGGTGCTCGTAGGCGCCGGTCGCGCGGCGTGGTGTCACAGGTCCAGCCCGCAGCGCTCGGCGAGGTCTCTGCTCGGTCATCATCCCGTGAGGGTGGTCCTCGCCCTCTGCCGGTATCCCCGGCCTCGGTGAGGTACGACCGCGCAGCTGCAGGCGCTGAAGCCGGCTGAGCCGCTGCTGAGCGTGACGTTGCTGCGGCGGCGTACCAGGCCGGGTGGTTGGACAGCCCGATCGTGCGGTCGCCCTTGGTCAGCCAGGGCGCCGAAGTTTTCTGCGATCTGCGACCGACCGCTCCTCGGTCCTCCATATGGGCCCGTCAGTAGTCGACGCGCTCCGTCTGCGGCAGCCGCAGACTGTCCGGATGGCCTGGTTGACGGTCTCCCGCCGAGACCTTCCACGGCGCCTCGGGGCCGTGGGGCGGGTCGGCTCCGCACCGACCTTGGTGCTGATCACCTGGTCGCGCACGCGATCAGCGAGCCACTGGCCGATGACGGTCTCGCTCCTGGCCCCGAGCCGGACTCGGCTCCCCAGAAGGCGTAGCAGTTCGCAGTGTCGATCCACCGCCGCCCAGATCCAGGTAGGCGTCGAGGATTTCACGGACCGGTGGCGGCAGACGGTTCCGGAAGGTCATGGTGCCCAACGCCATGCGGGTGTCGCCGTCGGGTCATCGTGTTCCCTCTCCGCGTCATCCGCGGGTGAGCGCTGCGCAGGCGTGCCATCGACCGTAACCGAATCTGCACCCACGATTGCTATCCACAGGCGACACGAATACGCGTCGCCCAGAAGAAAATGGTGATCTGTGGGCGGCAGTGCCGGGCGGCCCTCAGCCCTCAGGTGCTGCGGAGAGGCGTCCTGCTCGCTGGAGGACGCCCGAGGGAGCCTGAGCCGCCCTTCTGGTTGCCATCACCTCGAGCCGGAGCCCGACTGCTGGCCGCCGCTCGAGCGAGCCGCACTGAGGGCATCCCGTTGGGTGGTCCGCCGGCCCGCTCGGAGCCTCCTCGGACCGCCCTGCCTGTTCTGTCCGTTCGGCTGCCGACCTCACACCCTGTCCGCCGGGGGCCGCCGCCGGGCATCTGCCCACCGGGCCTCGCCTGACCACCGGGCTCCCCGCCGGGACCTCCTGCCCCTCCGGGCATGCCCTGACCGTTGCCGGCCCCGCTGGGCCTCCGACCAGCTGGGAGTGGAATCCGAGAAGCTCTGTTGGTCCCCCACCCGGCCCGGAAAGGAGCCCGCCAGCAGCGCCACCCCGGCAGCGCCCAGACGGCGCGACGGCGGGTACCCAGGCCCGCGCGCCTTGGTCCGGGCTCCTGGTCGCAGTGGATGCGGAGGGCACGACGCCGATGGTCGCGGCGCTTCTGAGCATCCGGGGACGCCCACGCCCCGCCCAGCCGGGTCTCGCAGTGCTGCAGCCGGAGTAGCCGCGCCGAGCATCGGCGTCGTAGCGACGTCCTGGCGAGGGCCTCGGTCTCACTAGCCTCTGAGCAGCGCTGCCTCGCAGCCGCTTTGAGGTCTCGGGAGTCGTGCTGACGTCCGTGCTGCCGTCCGGCTGTTGGCATCTGCTGCGCCCTACGGCGCCTCTGGCAGGCGCTGCGCAGCAGGCACGGCGGCGGACTCTCGGATGGGAAGACTCTCTGTCAGCCTCGCGCGCGAGGAGTAAAGCGGCCCCACCACCGGAGGAGACGCGGGCCATCGCGGGTGTCCTTCAGTCTGCTTTCCCAGCGGCCGGGCTGGAAGACGTTGGAACCCGCACGCATGCCTGGGGCAGGTCACGCCTGACCACCGCGTGCGACGACCCGCTCCCCTACGCTCGCCCGGGCCCAGCGTGTTGGAGGCCTGAGCGCTGCCGCACCACCATGGAGTCGATGTTGACGTGACGCGGCAGCTCCAGCGTCCAGGCGATGACGGCGACGTCGTCGGCGCTCAGCGGACCGGCGACACCGGCTAGTACCTTCGCGGCTGCGCCTCGGCGTCACTGTGGAGGACGGTTGAGGAGAACCCTCGGTAAATACCGTGCCGGGGCGATTCGACGCGCACCGGCTCCCCACCAGCTCCAGGCGCAGCGTGCTGGCGATGACCCGCTCGGCGTGGCGGCCGCCACTGTAACCGCCCCCACCGGGGTGCGTAGCCGGGCCGTGAGGTGAGGAAGACCAGGTCCGCTGCCCCGAAGCCCCCGCATGGAAGGCCTGGCTCACGCGCAGGGCCGCGAGCGCGTTGCGCTCATACAGTGGTCGCCCACTCCGGCAGCTGCCCCTCGGCAACCGGGTCGACCCCAGCGCACCCCCGGCATTGCTGACGACGAGACAGCGTGGCCCGCCGCCGGCCACCGGCACCTCACTGGCCAGGCGCTCAACGTCGCCGCTCCTGGAGGTCGGCGACCCACGCAGCCGGTCTCGGCGGCCCAGCCCCTCAAGGGCGCCACCCGCCGCGCGGTGGCGACGACCTCCACCCGTGGGAGCGCAGGAGCCGAACGGTGGCGGCTACCGATACCGTGGAGGGCACCAGTGATCAGGGGCGGCGGGCATGGCGCGGCGCAGCGGAGTCGACGGTGACGTTCTCGGGCTCTCGCTCATCGGTCCACGACACGTCCCCGTCACGCCCACTCCGGGCGCAAATCGCGTCATGACTACCGGCTTACCCAGGCCCGCTCGCGAAGCCCAGCATCAGTCGGCCCCATATCGGAAGGCCGCCCCGCGAACGCCATCATCCTCGCCGTCCCGGTCATGCGTAACTCCTCGGCGATGCTGCGTCCATGTGGTCCTGTCCCTACCGTTTGATCGGGCGCGCTCGGGGGCGGGTTGGAGGCAGGCTCATGCCGCCAACACACCATGGTCGCCTTCAGGACGGACTGGCCGCCGGAGCCGCAGATCGGCCCTGTCCTGCATGCGCTGCTGGGGGCCTCGCTACGGCGGTGAGCACTCGCCTGCCCCAGTTGGCAGAACCGACTCATCGGCCCGCATCGAGAACAAGGACGAGTCCGTCTTCGCAGGGTTGTGCGCACCACCACCATGCTGGTGCGCGCGGGATCACGCCATGGCTGTCATGATCAGAACCTCATCCCGGTTCACATCGCCTTCATCCTGCCAGGTCCCGCCGCTGCTCATCGTCATGGGCCGTCTTCAGCTGGACCGTCCGCGCCGTGGCCTGCGCCATCACCTTCGGGCTGGTGAACCACCTGCATGTTCCTGCCCCTGGGCTTCGCGGGTCTTCCTCCACGACATCCTCTCTACGCCAACATCGAGGAGGCGCCTGGACGTTCCCAGGTCCCGGCCACCCAGGCCAGCATCCCGGTGTTGCCATGCTCGCGGGACTGCTCATCGCCGTTTCGTCACCTACCGCAAAGCCCCGCAGTCCTACCGGATCGAGACCGGCAGCACCACCGGCTCGGGCGAGGAGGACCCGGCCTGGTCGAGATCGACCGCCACAAGGTGGCGATCGCACCACGCCGTCGTCGCCTTCCGCGGGTCCAGACCCTTCCTGACCTGGACGGAGTCCGAGGCCGACCCGCTCCTGGTCGGGGCCCTGATCGCCTGTTGCCGTTCATAGCCACCGGGTCGTCACCATCGCCGAGGCCGACGACGCTCACCGGCGGCATGCGGATGATGGCGCTCATCAGGCTCATGATCACGGCGCAGGGCTTCGCCAATGTCCTCCAAAGGAGACCAAGCAGATCGGGCCGCTGGCAGACGTCGGCAACCCCTTGTTCGCGGGCTGCCCGTGCCGCCTTCGTCATGCTGCTCGTGGGCCTCATCGTAACGATGGGATATCGGTTCGTCCTTCTGCCGACCTCCGCGATCGACGTGCCGCCGTGCTGTCTCCCCGCTTCGCCGGTCGCCACGCCTCTCATCGGGACCGCCGGCGTCTGGGGGATGCCATCACCGGCGATCGGACTCACGCCAGTGCCTGGCCGGGCTCAACACCGACGGGCAGCACGACCACGCGCGACTCGGTCATCCCGACCTTTCCTGCACTTCAACATCCCTGCTGCTCATCGCCGGTGGATCGCCGCCGGTGCTCTGACGGCCACCGGCGGTGGCGATCGCCTGGCGCACAGCCGCGGTACGGTGATGGCTTTGCGTGCCCGCACGACAGGGAGGCCTTCATGTGATCGTCTCGTCGGCGCCGCGCATATGGTCGCGCCATGTGCGAGGGGCCGTGGCTGCCGGGAACACCGGCCGAGCACCCTGCTGCCAGACCACGTGCGCGGCCCGCCGAGCGCCTGGCCCGAGAGGTCGGGGCCGTCCACGTGCCCGACGCCGCAGGCTGGTGTCACGCCGACAGACTCCTCATCCTGGGGCCTCAAGCCCGCTACGTCCTCCCGATGTCCTGCCCTGTTGTCGGAGGCCATCACCGACAGCCGCCCCTTGCGTGGTCTCCATCGCGCGCGAGCCTGACCCCTGGAGCGTTCTGGAGTCGATGCGCCGGACGGCAGCCGGGTGGTGGCACCATGCGAACACCTGCCGCTCCGTGCAGCGAGTCAACCGACGTTGGCGCGGCAGCAGTGTACGATCGAGGACCTGAGACGGTGCGCACCCTCATGCGGGAGACCACGGTCGCACAGCGATCCTGGAGGAGAAGGACTTCTCCTTCACCGGTCTGGCGGGCTCCTCCCCGCCCTGGTGTGCGCCTTCATCGACGCCCTGGCTCTCGCCGGCGTCATGGGCGGCATCCGCGCCCAGGCCGTCCAGATCGTGGCGCAGGCGGTGCTGGGGACCGCCCTACTGCAGACCGAGGCTCCAGGCACCGCTGAGGGAGGCCACGCCGCACCGCCGACCATCGACGCGGGTCTGCTCTCGGAGGGACACAGTGGCGGGCATGGTGGCCCTGGAGCGGGCCGGTTTCCGACGCCGTCGTGCGCGCCGAGGCCAATGCGAGAGGGACCGCGAGCTGGGCCGTCGATCGCGGCCCCAGCCCGCGGGCCCAATCCCGCACCCAACCGCTGCCGCAGACCACCGGTGCCGTGCGGCAGTACATGCCCTTTTTCCCCATCTCATGACGCGATTAGGTGCTGCTAACATCCCCACCGTGACTCGGAAGCACAGATCATTCCTGCTGTCGCCAGGTAAACTGCATGGTTACGTTTCGCCGCATGACCTTCTCACGCAGCGCTCTTCAGCGGTACCTATCCCGCTGATCTCTCGCGTGCCCATGCTGTCATGTGTTGTCGCGGCCTGACCAGCGCCTGACACCACGGGACTTCGCAACGAGGTATCCGGCGACGAAGCGTCCGAAGGCCCCGTTGAGACGGCTTGCAGCGCCAACCGAACGGCCCTGCAGGCTCTGCACGCAGCAGCACACAGGCCGCCCCCGGACGCTCCCTCATACGCCAAATGACACGCCACCGTCGAGGCAATGACCACCACCGTCACGCCACCTGCCCGCACTGCGCCCACCGCGCAAGGCCCGTTCCAACGGCCAGTGGGCCCTCGACGGGCGCAAGCCGCTCAACGACAACGAGGGCCTCCAGCAGGACGGGGACCTGGCGGTGCGCGACCGATCGTGACCATTCACGGTCCCGGCGGCTGGCGAGCCATCGCACCCGATGACGGCTCAACGGCCGTTTCCGCTGGTGGGGTCTGTGCCACACCCAGCGCAAGCGGAATCATGCGGCCGCAACCGCCAGCTGGATGCCTCCGGCCTCCGGACCGCTACTTCTACAGCAGGGTGCGTGTCTGGACTGGTGGGAGCCTGAGCCGCGAGCAGCTGGGTACTGGCTCGTCTCCAACGACTTCGCTCAGGCACCGCCGACATCACCGACCGCCCAGACATCAGCCGCTGGGTGAGATCGACAATGTCCCAGAGCTGTGGCAGCGCCCTGGAGTCAGTGGAGCTGACCACCATCGAGGGCTGTGGGACACGCCTCGGGGCTTCCTGGGCCTCCTCGGTCCGGCATCGCCAGGACGAGGTCATCGATCCGACCCCACTGGCCCGTGCCATCAAGGACACCCACCTAAGGACCCTGAGCTGGCCAATCTCAGCTCTGCAAGTTCAAGACGGCTATCCTTGTCTCTCAAGCCTCGACATCCTCCACGAGATCAACGATCATTTCCTTCGTCGAGCGTCAACCATCCCTGAGCTCGGGTCCCGGCTATGACCTGTGGGTGGCGGCGCCCTGTCCACCGCCCCACGTCTGCAGCCCACGGCAAGCGGCTGGGCCTCGTCACCCCGAGGACGCCCTGGACGTCTCGGTACGGCGTTATCCACATCTTCCGCGACTGCGGCTACCGTCGCCTGCGCAACAAGGCCCGGCTGAAGTTCCTCGCGGCCAGATGGGCAGCCGAGAGTTCCCGCGGTCCTCCAGGACGACTCACCGCGCGCCTGCCTGACGGCCCGGCCTCGAGAGGAGCCGAGCGGGGACCTGACCACATCGCGCGTCCACGAGCAGAAGGACGGCCGCCTTGGTGGGGCTGCCGCCCGTCGGCCGGTTGGGCGGGACGTCCTGGCTGTCTGGCGATCTGGCTGAGCGGTCGGCTCAAACCAGTCGCCACCACCGCCAGAACCCGCTGCTCCCTGGATCGCCCGCAGCGAGAAGGTCGACGACGCCGTCGCCGGCTCTGCGCGCTGGGGCCGATCCCGATGCGCCGCCACCCGCTCGACCTGGCCTGCACCGGGCTGAGTTCTGCCAGTTGCGATCGTGGAGACCGCAGCAGTGCGCGCGTGCCCGGCCGAGTCGACGCGCGCCTGGCCGACACCGACCTGGAGCGGCGCATCACCCTGACCGTCAGCGGCTGCCCGAACTCCTGCGCCCGCATTCAGATCGCGGACATCGGCCCCAAGCGCAGATCATCACGGTCGACGGCGAGCAGATGCCGGCTTTCAGGTGCACTGCCGGCGGCGGCCTGGCCACCGACGACGCGCTGAGGCCAGCCCGCTGCACGGTGCGCGGGCCCTGAAGGTCCCGCCCGGCCTGATCCGATACGTCGAGCGCCTGGTGCGCCGCCACCTGACCAGCGCCTCGAGAGACCTTCGCCCAGTGGGCGCACTGAGCGATGAGGAGGCCTGCAGTGACGCGCTGCAACCACCGACCGCGCCCAGGCGTCCCTGAACGTGGCGGCACCGTGCTCCCTGCCGCCTCGCTGAGGTCACGGGGAGCCGGCTCGCCCCGCTGCAGGTCCACTGAGGAGCTGCGCGCCCTGGCCGAGGTCCGGTGCGCGAGCTCGGTGACGATGCCCCGCTCTCGACGTCGCCGCAGGGCGGCCCAGAACTTCCCCGACACGCTGGCCGTGGCTCTGCTCCATGGCCGACGCCGTCCTGCCGCACGTGTCTCCGGTCCTGCCCGGCGTCGACGTCCTCTTCCTGGACACCGGCCACCACGTCACCGAGACCGTGCGGCACCCGCGACGCCGTGGTCGCCACCATGGACGTCACCGTCGTCGACGCGACTCCCCGAGCTGAGCCCGGCCGAGCAGGACGAGCGCTACCGCACCGATCTCGTCGCAGGGACCACGCTGCCTGCCGCTGCTGCGCAAAGTCGAGCCGCTGGCGAGGGCCCTGGCGGCTACGAGGCCTGGCCACCGGGGTGCCGCGCGAGACGCCCCACCCGCACACACACCGCCGATCGGATGGGACGCCACCCACGAGGGATCGTCGCGATCAACCCCTCGCCGCCTGGAGCATGGAGGGAGCCAGCTGGCTACGCCGACCAGCAGCGCGGCGCTCATCAACCCTCCTGTACGACGGCTACCTCGATCGGTTGCGCCCCGTGCACGGCGCACGAGTCAAACCCGAGACGACGCCCTCGTTCCGGCCAAGCTGGGCCGATCACCAAGACAGAATGCGGAATCACCATGAGCATCACTGACCCACACCCGTCCGTCGCCAGCCCCTCCTCCGCCCCCAGCAGACGCCGAGTTTCGAACCGGCCGGGCCTGGCTGACCTCTCCCAGGCCCCCCGCCACCCTGAGGCCCTGGACATCCTCGACGTCCTGGAGGCGGAGGTCATCCTCGTCATCCGGAATCGCCGCAGAGTGCCGCCGCCCGTGCTGCTGTTCTCTCCGGGGCAAGGACTCCGTGGTCATGCTGCACCTGGCGCGCGCAAGGCCTTTCACCGCCTCGATCCCCTTCCCGTCCTGCACCGTAGAGCACCGGTCACAACTCCCGAGTTGCTGGCCCACCGCGACCGGGACGGTCGAGGAGCCTGGTCTGCGGCTCGTGGTGGCCCCGCGTCCAGACACATCGACGACGGCCGTCTGCGCGAGCGCACCGACGGCACCCGTAACCCGCTCCAGACGATCCCGCTTCGACGCCATCGAGAGGGCGGCTCGACGGCGTCTTTCGGCGGCGGGCGCCGCGACGAGGAGAAGGCCTGGCAAAGGAGCGCATCGTCTCCTGCGCGACGAGCCCGGCCAGTGGGACCTGCGCAACCAGCGCTGAGCTGTGAACCTGCTCAACTCGCCACCGCGGTGAAAGCACGCTGGCCTCCTCGAGCAACCGGACCGAGGCGGACGTGGCGTCACTCGAGCGTGAGGACATCGCTCACCGGCCTTTACTACGCCCGCGAGCGCGAGGTGTCTCCTGCTGCACGGATTGGCTGGCGGCCGGCGTCAACCGGCTGCGCGACGGCGAGCAGGTGGTCACCGCACCGTGCGCTACCGCACCGTGCGACATATCCGCACCGGCGCGTCGAGTCCACCGCCGCCACCAACCACGACATCGTTCTGGAGGTCGCCGCCTCCACCCTGACCGAGGGGAGCCACCGCGTCGATGACCGCCTGCAGAGAGGCGGCCATGGAGGACCGCAAGAGGAGGGTTGCTCTGATGAGCACCCCCACCCTCACCGACTCTCCCTGCCGAGGCCGAGTCGCGCCACCGCCACAGGCTCACTGCTGCGACTGGCCACGGCCGAGCAGCGTCGACGACGGCAAGTCCACGCTCGTGGGGCCCGCCTGCTGTTCGACTCAAGTCCGTACTGCGCGACCAGCTGGCCGCCGTCGAGCAGGTCAGCCTGGATCAGCGCGACCAGCGCCGACCTCGCGCTGCTGACCGATCGGGCTGCGGGCTGAGCGGAGCACAGGGCATCACGATCGACGTCGCTCAGCTACTTTTCGCCACCCCGCAGCGCTCCTTTCATTCTGGCCGCACCGTCCCGGCACGTGCAGCACACCCGCAACACGGTCACCGGCTGCTCCACGGCTCGACGCTCGTCGCGCTGCTAGTGACGCCCGCAGCGTCCTGGACAGACGCGCGCCACCTGGCGGTCGCCGCCCTCCTGCGGGTCCCGCACGTCATCGTCGCGGTCAACAAGATCGACCTGTGGACTTCTCCGCCGAGGTTCCGCGGCCATCGAGCGCCTGATATCCGCGCTGTAGGCCGAGCTGGGCGTGGCCGAGATCCATGTCCCTGCCGACCTCCCGCGCCTTGGGGGACAACATCGTCAGGCCTTCGACCAGCACGCCCCTTCTACGAGGGGGCCGACCTGCTGGGGGCTTCTGCAGTCCCCTGCCCACCGCCCGCGAGGAGGGCGCGCTCGCCCTGCCGGTCCAGCTGGTCATCCGTCCCCAGGGCAGCGCCGGCGCCTGAGCTGCGCGATCTACCGCGGGCTACGCCGGGCGGATCGCCCGGCACGGTGCGCGCCGGCGATCCTGTGGTGAGTGCGTCTCGGCAGCACTCGCGCGTGGCCGGCATCGACCTGGGCGAGCAGCAGCCTGGAAGAGGCCGTCGAGGCCAGTCGGTGAGCGTCTCGCCCTGACCGACGATTTGACGTCGCCCGCGGTGACACTCTGGCGCGGCGGGGACGCGCCAGGTGCTCACGAGGTCGGCGCCCGCGTGTCCGCGCTGAGCGGAGCCCTGCAGCCCCGGGCGCGAGTGCTGCTCAAGCACGGCGCTGCCAGACGGTCCAGGCGATCAGTACGCGCCATTGAGGGCGCCTCGACCTCGAGGACCCTGACCACGGTGCCGGCTGACCGCCTGGAGCTCAACGACACGGCCTGGTGCGGGCTGCGTTCGGCTCGCCGGTGCCGCCTGGCCGACTACTCGGTCTCCGGGTCCGACGGCGCCTTCCTCCTCATCGACGCCCACGAGGGCGGCACGCTCGGGGCGGGCATGGTGCAGCTGGCCGTGGTGCGCGGAGAACGGCTCAGTGCGCTGCCGCCTGGCAGGCTGAGGCATGACGCACGACGTTCTCCCATGGACCCGATGACCTGGCGATGGCTGGGTGGCGCTGGTGGCGGAGGCCCGGCAGCAGCTCATCACCGCCTGAGGCCACGAGCCGCTGCTGGGACGGTCGTCGACGATGCGCTGTCGCCCGGGACCTCCCGAGGACCTTGACCCAGCACGGAGTCATCGACGCCTCAAGCGTCGCGGCCGACATGTCGCGAGTCAGGAGGAGATCGACGCACCTGGTCGACCTGCCCGCCGCGGCAGGGGGTGGTCGTCTCAGGGCGGCGACCCTACGTGCTCGGACGCGGCGTGGCGAGGAGCCGCCCGCCGTGCAGCCGACGTGGCTGTCGAGGTCGTCCCGGGATCACCAGCGCCATCGCCGTGCCCGCGGCGGCGGGGATCCCGTCTCACCGGGGCGTCGCGCGGCTCGGTCACGGCTCGCACCGTGATCTGTGCTGCGCCGCGACCACAATCATCCTAGCTCATGGGAGTCTCCCGCTGCGGGACTCGGTCGCCCCCTGCTGGAGGCCGGCAGCGATCCAGCCACACCGGCGGCGGCATCATCGAGCGCGGCTACCACCCGACCAGCGCGTGACCACCACCGAGCTGCGTGATACCCGGTCGACGTCGCCGCCTGGGTACGGCGTGACCGCCCCGCGGTCATCGTCATCGGCGGCGTCGTCACTGAGCCCGTACTGGGCTGACCGAGTCGTCGAGGCTTCCGCCGGCGAGTCCCGCCGCGTGAGTCCTCCTCGGCGCATGCGCACCGAATGTCCCGAGTCACTGATGCGCAAGCTTGTGCTTCTCGCCCTCACGTCGGCCTGTGTCAGCCCAGCTGGTCGGATCAGCTCCCTCAGGGATGGTAGCACGGCATGACCTCCCTCCTCCTGCTGCTTTCGACCGGGCTGGAGCTCCGCATCGGCCTCGCCTCGCGTGCACCCTGGCCGAGATCGGCATCGACCCTGCCTCGCCTCCCACCGGAGGCTGAGCCTTGCACCGATCCCCGACTGGTGGTCCGGCCGCTGCTGCCCGGCGGCGGTGGGCGCCTTCGGCGACGCACGCGATCCCGTCCTCACCTGTCACGACCGCGCGCGGCGGCGCGGTGACGGCGAGGCCTGCCGATCCTGCTGAGGGACCCATGTCCTGGGGCGTCTGCACTGCGCCCGCCGGCCCAGCGATCCAGGCTGGCGCCCGCGCACGGCAGGCGGCTCCACGAGTCCCCTGGGACTGCGGGCGCGCCTCGTTGACGCCACCGGTGGTGGCGGCTGAGGGCCGGTCGTGACGACGACGCTGCTCACGGGTGGTCGCACAGCGCCGCGCACCGTGGGCTCGGGCTCGGTGGCCTCCAGGTTCCCTGGTGACGGTGGCGGCTCAGCCGATCTCTCACCGGACTGGGCACCGCAGGCATCAGCGCCCGGGATCAGGTCCTGACCCTGCTGGCTCAGCGAAACCATGTGGCCGCAACGATCTCCGCCTCGCGCTGGGTCTCCGCCTGCCCGGAGCGGTGCTGGGCACCCGCCGTCGGCGGGCTGATCCTGGCACACGAACCCGCGGGTGCTGCGTCCCGCAGGCCTCCGGCCTCAGACGCCGCGCCAGTGCCAGCGCGCTCCAGGGTGATCTGGGCGTAGCCTTCGACCCTGGCGGTGCGCAGGCACGCGCCCGCTGCCACCAGCAGATCTCGGAGAGGAGACAGAGCAGGAAGCGGGGAGGGTCCGCCGATCCTCCACGAGAGACAATGAGCCTGCAAGGCGACTCGTCCTGGAGGAGGCGGATCGCCGCCGGCGGTCCCGGTCAACCGAGGCCGGCCGAGCCGACTCGTCCTCACGCACGCGCGAGTTTCTGGTGGAGTGGAGCCGCGCACGAGCACTCGTCTGGTCCCGCTGACCACAGTGCCTGTCGCCGCCTGGGCCGTCCTCGGTCCATGTCGCGTACCGCTGAGTCGCGTCGGCAACGATCCCTGCCGTGGAGTGCGCACCGGCTACATAAACGGCCCAGCTCTCGCAGACCCGGCCACGGCCCTGGAGGCTGCGATCCGGTAGGTGCCGCCCTTTTCCTGGCTGCGGCTGTCCGTCGTCCGCGACGTGCCACGGCGCAGCGGAACTGACTGCGGGTCGGGGACGCATCACCAGGCACCTGGGGGTCGAGGGGCACCTGGTGGAGGCCGGTCGCGCGGCGTGCGCACGGACGCGTCCGCGCCCCTCGCGGCATCGCAGGACCCCGACCATCGTCCCGGGCGCGGCCGGGTCAGCGCCAGGCGGCGGCGCTGGAGAGGTTGAGACCATCACTCGCCTGCTCGAGGCGCAACGGCGCGAGGTGACCGCCCGCCTCACCTCTCGGTCATTGCGCGCTCCCAGCGTCCGTGACCGCGGTGAGCACGGGCCGCTGTGCTGCGAGCGGGTAGGCGTAGCCACCTGGCCTGCTGGCGGAGGGACGTTTCCACCGGGCCCTGCATCTACTGGGCGCTGACGTCAGGCCGCGCCTACGGCGATCACCGGCGCTCGCCGAGCAGGCCCGCTACCGGGAACAGGTCGCCGGACCGCGGGACCCTTCTCCATCGGGCGCGAAAATGTGAAGACAACCGTTGTTCGTGTCGCAAGGCAACATGCTCTCGGTGGAGAGGTTTACGTCACGGCCATCCTCAAGGAGCTGTTGGACAGGCGCTGATGATGGGTTCGACCCCTGCGGTGGTGGGTGGCTGCAGCGCCACGCCGCGGCTGCAGTGATGCCACCGCCAGAAGTCCGAAGGCCGTCTCCTCATCCCGCTGGTTTTGCCCGCAGTCCAATACGGAACGGGCTACCCGCTGAGGAGGTCTCTCAGCCGCGCATGCCAGCTGCCGCCAGGCCGGTCCCGGGAGTCCTCGTGACGAATCACCGCGTAGAGCCAGGTCTCCAGGTGCAGGCAACATCTCCATGGAAGCTCTGAGTTGCTCTCCACTGGTGGGCTCGCCATTTCGGCGAGCGGCCTCATCTGAGCCCTCACTACAGGTGACGCACCTCCAGTCAGGCCTCCTGAGGAAGGAGGGAGAGAAGGCGCCCCAGGAATCCGGCCGAACAGGCGATGCCTCGACCGACGCCCTGTAGCCCTTGGTAGCGAAGACCTCCTGCAGCAGCAAGCACTGTGCCCTGGTCTCCTTGCCCGACGGCGCCCGCCGCTTCCGGACCCGCTGGGGCCGCGCCACTGACTGCAGTAGAGGCTGAGGCCAGTTTGTGGGAGGCGAGAGGGTCCAGGAGGCCGCCACCGCACCACCGCTTCGGCGCGCTCCCCTGACCCGGCTGCCCCACCGCACGTGAGAAGGCGGTAATCGCCTGCTGAGGGCAATGCAGTCGCCTCCTGAGTCGCCAAGAGAGGCGGAGGCCCCGGAGTCATCACTGAAGTCACCGTTCGGCCCGCGGGCGGAGCTCCTGGCGGTCATGCCCCCACTGTAGAGGTGAGAGGTCTCAGAAAGGTTCACGGCATCTCTCCACGTTCGTCACCCCTCCACCGGGTCTCCTCGACCAGCGTGGTGGCCCGCCGGTTCAGGGCCGCTTCCAGCACGCGACGCTCCGGGCAACGGACAATGACACCACACGCACAGCATGACCCAGGCCGGTATGGTGTCGCGGAACAAACCGCACGCACCACCTGGAGCTATGTAACAAGGCGTTGCAGTGGTGGATTTCTGGCCCAGTCGGGGAGCCTGTCGGCGGGGAAGCTGACGGCGAGGAACAGCATGATGCTGGAAGGCAAGCACCTGGGAGATCTGGTTGCGGCCGGAGTTTGCAAGCGGCGATGGCGTGCATCCGATGGCGGTTGGCCGTGGGCGACCAGTACGGCACCGGGCACCAGCCGCCACCACTTCAGGGGCGAGGTCGACGTCGAAGCGGGTGTTGGCGACGATGACGCCTACAACCAGGCCGGGCAGTGCAAGAGCGGTTCAGATCGGTGAGGTTCACAGGAGGAAGGCGATCCCGGGGATCGGGCAGGGTGCGCACTAGTCCAGGCTGCCTCGCGTGGGACTGGGAGCATCTAATAGCGCCGCGATGAGTTCCAGCGAGATGAGTTGCCAGATCGCCAGCCGCCGCCGGCCAGAGACTTCGCCTGCGGCCTGGTGGCCCGCACGCCCGCCAGGTATCCCATCTCATGGAGATGGACAGCAGCTGTTCGTACTGATGATGAACAGGGCAGCATGGGCAGGTCAGTGTCGGAACTGCTATACTGAACAAGCAGGCCGAGCTGGTACCAGAGTTGGAGTCACCGAGCGGCGCCACCGGCCCGGTCCGGATCAGCAGTTGTACCTGGCTGGGAGACACTGCGTCTTCCCTTCGCTTCCCGATTTCGGGACGGAGTCGCACAGCTACGCGGCAAGCACGGGGACTACGCGAATCCCTGATCAGACGGAGTCCCGCTTCCGCGGATTCACGGTTCAGCGGCATGACGGTCACCCTCCTCGCCGGCAATACCCAGCCGTGGTCCACGTAGACGTCTGGTGAGATCGGTGCCAGCTCGTGGTCGCTCGGATCACCCGTCCTGAGGCATGAGCGCCCATTCCACGCCTGTCAGCCAGCGTCAGGAGTCCACCGCCACGGATGCGCGCACGGCGTCGCGCTGCGCTTCAGGCTCCACCTCGCGGGCGGGCGAAGCCTGATCCGCCGGGCCGGGAGTCCGCTGACCTCCCCAGACTAGTGATCGATCCGTGGCCGGTCACGAGCGCGCTTTGCAGGGTCCCTGGCGATGACGTGATCAGGCCCAGGACGGTGAGCCGATGACGCCTGCCTTCGGCCTCCCGTGCACGCCAGGGTCAACAGGACCGCCGCCCGGCCTCGCTTTCAGAAGCAAGTGATCTGGTCCTTACAGCAGGCGCCGGCGCACCGGTCGACATCATTGGTGTCACCAGAGGATGACTGTATGCCCGGGGACGAGGCGCACATGGCGAAGCGCGCAGCCCGACGGCAACACCGCCGGAGATTTTCTGCGTGAGTCCCGCCCACTCCCCAGGTCGGGCCCGATGTAGCCCGGCGCGCCTGGCGCGTCCGACGCGGACGCCCTCCGCATACGCCGCCCTAATGAGGTCGATTTCCGCCATCAGGGGGCGTCAGTCCCGTGACGGGCATTGCCCGAGCCTGGGACATTGCGAGGTGGCGGGCGAGAAAGCGGGTTAAGACGGCATCGACACCGTTTCCAGCTCTGATACCCCAGGGAGTGTCGGCGCAAGAGCCCACCGCCTGGTTGGACCAGCGTGGCCTTGCCCGCGCTGTTGAAACGCGGAGCCCGGACCAACCTCGCCGGCACCCACCGCATGGCGACACCGGCGTTGGCTCTCACCGTGCGCCTGGCTCAGCGCGGTAGTCCTCACATGGTGCGTCGCCATGGTTTTCCCTCTTTCGTTCGACTACCTGAACCGGAGCCGATCGACCACCAGATCGATCCGTACCGGTTGGTATCATCAACCACCACTGAGTATTACCAGAAGTGTTTCATGGCGCTCATGGTTTCACATAGACCGCCGTTCCATACCAAGGCTGGAACAACAGCGTTCGCCCGCCTCGCGTTATCTAAATCCTGAAGCGCCCTGCTTCACCCCGACCGACAAAGAAAGGAGGAGGCCGAGGCCTGATGAACCCGCGGAAGGCCGGAACGCCGCTGCCCTGGGGCGTACCACGCCAGTCGCGGGCGCCGGCCTGAGTCGGCTCGAGGAAGATGACTGTCGGCCCAGTGTGATCGGTGGACAGGCGTGGGTCACCACGAGCAATGGTGGTGTGCCCCGGAGAGCCTGCACCACCTCGAAAGGATGGCGGACCTGTTCTCCCTGTCTAGGGCCGAGGTGATCCTGTCGAGCAAAGCAGGGATGGGGTGTCCTGACGAAGGCTCAAGAAGTGAACCCACCCATAAACCAACTATTTAAAGATGAAACGCCGGCACGGTGGTCCTGTCGTCGACGTCCCAGAACCGGGCCGCCAGGGCGCAGAATCGTGGACTGCCCGGCTCCTGAGGGCCCTACTCAGGCGGTCACTCTTCGCGGTGCGCTCAAGGAGTTCAGACGCAAGGCTCGTCGTAGGAGAAGAGACCAGCGATTGTGGTCCTCGAGGTCGATCCTCCCGACCGCCTGCCTGACAGGACGCGGCGTCGAGAATGTCCCCACGGGCCCGTAGGGCGTGACCGCGCGTCGGCCCCGATCCAGGCCATGGCGCCCGGCCGCGGCATGCGCGCACGGCCATGATCGCTACAGGTGGGCTGCGACGACGAGCCGGGTGCCCACCGGACCTGTACCAGTCCCATCGCCATGATCAGGCGAAGCGCGATTGACGATAAGGTTGAGCATTGCCTGGGCCTGCCCTGACCTGCAGGTCGTCCCAGGGTGAGGCGTGAGTCGCCCAGGCGGCCAGGTCTCGGCGCCTCAGCCCGTCTTGCGGTGCACCGGTGGCGCGCGGCACGGGCTGGAGCGGCGAACTCCACCGAGGCGTCCGGCCGCGGCGCTGAGCAGTGGTCCTCCATCTCGTTGGCGGAGTGGTCGGGCACGGCGAGCCAGCCGCCGTGACCAGGCGGGATGACAAGTGCGGCCATGAGAGCGCCAGCCTGCCTGACGACGGCGGTGGCCCCATACGACCATGGGACGATGAAGGCAAGGCACAGGCTAGACCATGGAGGCCAGGTGGGAGAGGGTGCTGACCTTGGTGGCGCTGACGACGGCGGCCCCCGCTCGGCACTGAACCGTTTTAAGGCAGGGTCAGACGCATCGGCGCACGTACCACCGCGGTGTCGCAGACCTCGAAGACACTGACCCGGTAGGGAGCGGTGCCGGCGATGGTCTCGACAGCGCGGCGCGAATCGCCAGCGGACTACGACGGCGATCAGCCAGGCGGTCAGGAACAGTGAGCGGGAGTAGAGGGCGCGCAGTGAAGTTGGGATCGCGAGGCTGTGGTGAGGCCCTGGAGGACGGCCGAGGCTACGAACCGGCGGACATGGTGCGCATTCGGCGGCGCGACTGCGTCGCAGCTTCCACATGGTTACTCCTCCCGCCCGGCGTGATTCGCCCGCCGGTCGATCTGGCGGTGGTCGTACGGCGGCGTCGGTCTCTCACCAGGTCCCGACTGCGCTGGTTACGGCGGCATAGCGTCCGCCGCAGCTGTGCCTCGTGCGTGCTCGCTGGTGATGCGTCCGGCACGATTGACGAGGATCTGGTTCCGCGTTCCTTGATCGTGACGGTGGCGCGGTGCGAGCGCCGCGACGGTCTCGCCCGGCGGCGAGCCGGACAGGGCCTGGTGATGTCGCCCGGAGGCCGGATCGGCCTGGCGGCCTCGTCCAGTATTGGGCGATGGGGCGTCCTGGAGGTGCAGGCGCGCGCCAGAGTGACGCGCTGGCGCTCCCTCCGAGAGGAAACCGCCTCACCCAGGATCGTGTCGTAGCCAAGGGCAGACGCGATGCTCGTGATGCAGGCCACGCGGCAGTTGCCTCAACCTGTTCCTGCGGCGTCGGGTGCGTCCCAGGGCGATGTTGGGTCGTGGACGGATCTCAGGCCAGGGACGTCCTGCAGCACGACCGCCACGCGCGAGCAGCTAGAAAGTCGCCTCGCGCACGCACGACGCTGCTGATGCGCACGGCCCGTCGACGCCGTGAAGCGGGGCGGCGAGGCGGGCCAGCGACTGCCCCCGCCGGAGGCCGACGAGCGCTGTCACGAACCTGGGGCTCGGTGTGAAGTGACACGTCGTGGTGAATCGGTTGGTCTGTAGGAGAAGGTGACGTCTGGTCGTCGACGCGCCTGGTGCAAGTCCCTGCCCCGTCAGTGGGTTCCCCGCATCAGGCAGTGAGCAGGTCCCGTGTGCCTGCGCCGCATATCCGGGACCAGCATGTGCTGCATGAGGCCGATGAGGGTCAGCGAGTCTTCCGGCGCCTGAGGGGCCACCAGGAAGAACGGCAGGGCTGACAAGTCCAGCCCTGAGGTGGTCATCAGGACGGCCAGAGCGCGACCGTGGCGAAGACTGTAGTGGGAGTGGACGGTGACGGCGGTCGTGGCGCGATGGCCTTCCCCGGACCCGGGTTTCACCACCTGTAGGACAGAAGGAGAACCCGGTGCGCGCCTGGCTGGCGGGGCGTGGAGTGCCGGTAGCTCCAGCCCTGATCTCCTGATGCCCCTGGAGCATCTGACACTGTGCGGCCAGCGTGGTTCAGCGGCGCTGGCGCTCGGCAGGATGCCCGGCTGCGGCCAGACATGGTCAGGAGCACTGCCCTGAGCGAGACCCAGTCTCCCCACCAGCGCGGCAGGCCAGGCGCCAGTCGGCCTACGCAGGTGGGTTGTCCCCGCCGCCGCCATGACGACGGCGTTGGTGGCGTCTCCGGACGTGGGCGACGAGGTGGATGGAGGAAATGTCGCGGCATCATCTCTGCGGATGGTGCTGCAGGATCCGCGCGACCTCAGGGGCAGGCCGCCGACGGCCTCGGGATGACCTTGGCCTGCGGCAGGCGCGCCGCCCGGCCAGGTGTGTGATCCCAGCCTGGCAGAGGGCCCTGGAGGCGAAGAAAGCGCCCGACGGCGATGGCCGCCCAGGTCCACGTGGTTGCCGCGCGCCAGTCTTGTGGTAGAGGTCCGCCCACCAGATGGCTGCCAGTTGCGTAGCTGGCACGATGGCTGCGCGCCTGAGGGTGTGTCGCGCTCGTCGTGATCATGGCCGGTCGCGCCGGTCGGATGAGCTTCGCCGACGGTGATCGCCCAACCTCTGGTGACTCGTCCGGCGCATCACCGTTAGATGGTTGTCTCCCCGCTGAGGGTGTTCTGATGATGAGGGCCAGCGCCCAGGCAGAACGACAACCCCCAGTCGCGTCCCTCCAGGCCCGTCGGTCATCTCGGTGCGTCGTCGGTGGGCGCCGAAGGCGCGTGAGTCCATGGACAGTGGGCGACGCGCCCGGCGTGCTGGCGCCAGGATCATCAGCGCAGGATGAGCCGATCCAGCGGACCACGGGCGAGCATCCCCCAGCGGCCGCCGACTTCGCGCAGCGCCTGGCGGTGCGCAGAGGACCGAAGTCATGTGGGAAGCGGGTGATGAAGGCGATGGTCAAAGGTCCCTGCTGCCCCGAGTGGTAGGCGGGAAGGTGGTGGCTCAGGAGGTGGATGAGGCCTGGGTCGGTGGAGACGCCCAGACGAGACCAGTGGTGACAGCAAGTGCGGATACCGGTGGTGTCCTCGTCACCGCGTCACCCAGGTCAGGAGGCGCGTCGTCTCTGGTGAGGGACCCCGCTGCTGAAGATCCAGGTCACAGCGCAGCGACCAGGGTGACTAATCGAGGCGTCCGTGTCTCAGGGAGGCGTGGGCGGCGACGATGAGGACCGAGGATGTCGTGATGCGCCCAGGCTATGGTGATGGCTGCGCAGGGCGCAAGACCATCACCATGACCGTACCGAGGAAGAGGGTGAAGGCTGAGCGAGTGAACAGGCCTCGCCGGGGCCTAGGCTGGCGTTCGGGCGGTTTGGGCAGACCGGCGCGCGACCGCTGCTCCGTCTGGCCGCCCGGGCAGGTGACGATATAAGTGCAGTGCCCAGGCGAGCTCGAGGTCGGTGGCTGATGACCGTGCGCCCCAGGTAACAGCTCGGTCGACAGTCTCATGAGCTCGCAGTGCTGTCCCGTCCTGCCTGCAAGGGGCTCGTCCAGACGACAGGACGTCGCGCCCGTCGACCATGGCTACTGAGAGCTTGCGTGGCCTGGCCGAGAGGTCAGGGGATGGTGGTCCCGGTGGGCGGTCAGGTGAACCGTTCTTTGAGAGCTCACTGACCCGCTCCGGCGAGGTCTCGACGGCGAAAGCCTTGGTCCGAATGCAGTGGCTATGAACTGGCGCTCAGGACTGAAGATGGTCCAACCAGGTGCCTGCCTGCCGATATCCCACACCGACCGCCGTCGTCGGCCTGCGAGCGTGATGAACCGCCAGGGCGACAGGATCGACCTGCCTGCGCCAGCAGCCCGCCAGCGCGCTGAGTCGGGCACCACCCGTGACGCAGAGACACTGAAGTGAGCGCCCGCACGGAGGTCGACCAGCCCGACACTGTTCTGCCCGCCCGCGCGAGTACCGCGTGGGCGTCAGATGGCCTCGACTACGCTGTATCAGCAGCTTCCGGGCGCCCGTTTCCAGGTAGCGCACCTCGCCCTCGGCGCACAGGTCGCATGGTCAGTAACCCGGATTCCGGGGTCTTCGGCACAGGTCAGCTCGCCTCCGAGGCCTGCATCCCTGCGGAGGGTCGTCGCCGGGCCTCACGGTGCCTGCATCCACACACACCTGGCGTCGGTCAGCCTGCGGCGGCAGTGGCTCGGCGAAGACCTCCCGCGGCGGGCGCCAGCGGCGATGGTCCGCCCGTCACATGTTGAGGGTGAGGACCTGGTCGACGATGGCAGTACCGGTCACGAAGTCGATACCACGGTTCTGCCGTCCTTGGAGGCGGTCAGTGTAGATGAGGTGGTGGAACCCTCTCGCCGCAGGGTATCGATGGTGCCATCGGCTCGTTTGTTAATGGCAGGAGTTGTGGGTGCATAATATGACGTTAAGCGAGTTTGACGTGCCGTCTCGCTTACAGCGTCCAGGGTCGTCCGTAAAGATGTGCGTCACGGATATCCCCTACCGCACGCAGGGGGCTCGTTTGTTCCGCGCAGCACCTGACCGGCCAGGCACAGGTTTCAGTAGGGTAAGGACATCGTCGTGACGGCAGGCATTTAATGGTGGCGTCGGGGCTCTGGCCGACGTAGGCGACGGTCTAAATAGTCAGATTTATATGTCATGATCTGAAATACCAGTCCGGCGCGGAGGCCGGTCAGCGGCGGCACGAGGTGACCGGTCGCACGAGGGCTGAGGACTGGCGGTAATCTTGAGCGCGGCGCGGGTGAGGCGGACAACCTGCGGACCCAGCGCTCGTGTCCGGAGGGGTAGTGGTCGCCAGGCCCGACGCCACTTCCAAAGCGGATCACGGCCTCCTGGCGCTGCCTCCGCCCGAGGCCGGTGCGGCGGGCACTGCCCGTGCACCTGGCCGGTCGCGCGGTGGTCGATACCACTGCGCGTTGAGCCGGGTCAGGACAACAGGGATGAGCACCACCGACAGCGCCGGTACCACGCAGGATGGCGGCTGTTATTCCCGCTGAGGCACCCGCGACGAGACGTGCCATGATGCCGCGTTGGGCAGCTCAGCGCTGTCGCTGAGATGAGTGGTTAACCAGTCCCACTCAAAGAGCATGAGGCGGGCGCGCCTGACGGGCGACTCCCGCTGATGGTGCCGACGAGGCGGCGGGTCCATCGAGCAGGGTTATTCATGACCCTGCAGGCGGCCGCGATCATGAATAGCGGCTACGCGACGGTGGCGCGGCAGAACGGAACGGAGCTACAGTCCCATACAATCGCGCAGCCTGAAGAACCAGGTCCCCGAGGCTCCCTGCCGCCGGGGCCAGGTAGTTCAGGGGACCCGCGGAACATGACGACCGCCAGTGCGGCACTACCGCGAGGTTGTGGTTCCAGGCGGAGTCGGCCAGCCTGAAGCGGGGCGAGGTGCGAACCATGGCCCGTCCTGCTCGGTGGCGCCATGCGGCCAGTGGTGCCTGGCGTTCCTTGGTGTTCTCACGGCTCACGGTGACCTTCGCTCCGGCCTCGTGCGGAGCCCCGCGCCATGTCGAGCGCGCCGATGATGACCGCACATCTACCCGCCACCACCATTTTGGGTAAATCACGTCACATGATCGTTCTGTAGTGCTGTTTGACCCGAGCGTGATCGTCATGTCGAACGAGCACCCAGGTGTGCCAACTGGAGAGGGCACACCCTGCAGCTTTGGTGAGGTGCACACCCAAGCGTCTACCCTCATCGGGAGTTCTCGCAGGAGTCAACCAGTCGCCAGCTGACGGGGGCTCACCTGGGGCCCCTGTGCGTTGTTACGGGAGAGACTGGTGGTGGGTAAGGCCGAAGGGCGACACGACGCAGACCCTGTGGGAGTCTCAGCCCGGCGCAACGCCGCCGCGGCCCACGAGGTCGATGCGGTGGCAACTCGTATTTTGCAACAGCACTGCTGGTCAGGGGATTATGGCCTCGTGGGCCGTCTCCATGCAAACCTGCAGCAGGTCCCAGGCGCAGGGCGGTGAGTCCAGGCGCAGCCTCCAGGTCACTCTCCAGAAGCCGGCTCCCCACCTCTGCAGCGCCAGCGCACCCTGAGGGCGCGCCGCGTCTGGCGGGCACGCTCGATCTCCTCCCGACGTACAGGTTCACCCCATGGCCTGGGTATACCAGGCGCGGAAACCAGTCCGGTCTCGGCGCTGGAGCCTGTGGTAGGTTGTACGACCGCGAGCGCAGGGCCCAGACCGGGCCGCTCAGCGGGGGCAGTCACGCTGGGCGCGCATGAGGCGACGCTTGATGGCCCAGCCGATCTCGTGCCGATGGCGCTGTCGTCGTGGTGGCGGTGCGCGGAGATGACGCGGGCGCTTGTCGTGAGCAGGTGCTCGGCGCTGCGAGGAAGTCCGCCAGTACCCGGCGTCGTCCAGGTATGTGGCCAGTCGTTCCAGGAAGGCCTCCGATGTCGACGGCGCTCTTTCAGGCACCGGCCCTGATTTGTGGTGGTGGCACGTCTCCAGGGGCCTCCTGTGCGGACAGCGGACCAGAGGGTCAGGCTGAATTGGGGTCGGTAGAAGTCCCGCTGCCCCCGTGGCGTCCAGAGCAGCAGGGTCGGCCGCGCGTCGCTGGCTTTCGGCCGCCGCAAAGCCGGCGAGACGCGCAGGCGGCGCAGACGTGGCGGCGCCGGCGTGGGCTCTCGTCGCGGTACACCCAGGGCGCGCTGCCTGGTGGTGTCGGCCGAGGTCAGGCCTGCGGTGGGGTGGCAGACAGGACCCCAGGCGGCTCTCCTGCACCGCGGCTGCCGTCGTTCGGCCTGGTCGTGGGCTGCTCGTCAGTGGGCGCCCGGAGCCGACCTGGGTACGGACGCGCGGCAGCAGGACCGCCATGGTGGTCTCACTGCCAGCGGCCGATGCTGCCCAGGAGTCGATAGTGGCTGTAAGCAATGGAGAAGCCTCGTGCAGCCGTGGTGGTGTGGCCGGCCGAATCGAGGTTGTTGGCCAGGTGTGAAGTGAACGCGGTCCTTCCGGGCGAGGGCAAGCCCGTGGTGCGCGCAGCCCACAGGATCGCCCGGGCGGTCAGTCCCGCGAGGAGGTCGCGTGCACGTCACACGCACCGGCGGTGGGCGTACCGGGGGTGGGCCTGGCGTCGAGGTAGAGGCGCCCGCCGCCAGCAGGAAGAGGTTGGTGCTGGCGGCCGACCGGCCGGCACGAAGATGAGCCGCCGCCCCGCTCGACGTTCGGCAGGTCCGCCTTCGCCACTCACGGCGTTTCCGTGGGGGCGCACAGAGGCCGAATCTCCGGTCTCCAGGCGGTGACGCGCGGCCCCCGCGCTGGTGCGCCACTGGCCGCCCTTCTGGACGAGTTTTATGAACTCCTGGCGTCAACGGCACAGACGCCGCCGACCGCGTCCAGCACCGAGTCCAGGGCTCCAGCGCCAAGTGTCGGCGGGGCGGGTCGGGTCACCGTCGGGGGCGGGTCGTCCTGACGGCCAGACTATTGGGCGAACTCACCCGCGTCTGCTCTCCTACCAGGGTGGCGGACAAACACAGCCAGACCGCCCGGTCGCTGGGTTGCCTGCCCGTGAGGCGGCAAGTGAGGACCTCGACGACGTTTGGCGGTTTGAGAGTCGACGCCGTGGCGGCGTGTGGTGGCCAGGTATGGCTGGGGTGGCGGCATAGCCCTTCCTGCACGGCCCCCAGGACCATGAGTGCCAGCCGCGGGCGACCACCTGCCCGTAAGCGCCCACGAGCCCACCTTCCGCCAGGCCTGGGCCGCAGGGCGGCTCGGCGAGGCCTCCCACCGCCTGTCACCGGTCGCCGCGTCGACGCTGGTTGGCACCCGCTCGCCAGGCCCTCCAGCTGGGGAGAGCTCGAACCAGGCCAGAAAGTCGATCGCATGAGGACGTCGTCCGCCGGCGCGGTACGGCGGCGGCGCAGTGCCCAGAGCTGCCTGGGCGCACCCAGGTACCCAGGTGCCCGCTCGCCTGCGACCCCCGGCTCGTGGCCACTGGCACTGGGCCTGGTGAAGCCGCGCAGGAGGCCAGTGAGGCTCCAGAAGGCGAGAGGATCAAAAGTCGCCCCTGCGCGTCGTCGGTGTCGGCGCCGTCACAGAGTGGCTGTGTCCGGCGCAGGCCCGCAGGCGCGATATGCGGGCGGCCGGTCCTTTCAGGCGGCTGCGCACCGCCCGCAGGTAGTGCCCAGAATCCCAGGCGTCAGGCGCCGCCCGTCGTCCAGCTCCAGCGTGCTTGAAGGCGGGTGTCTGCGGGATATCGTCCTGCGGCCTGGCCACGGGTTCGCCAGGCGTGGTGGCGGCGCCAGGCGGCGGGGACGCCGTCGGCCAGCACTTCGAGGACGAGGGCGGTCATGCTGGAGTTTGATGGTGGCGATGGTGTCAAGCAGTTATGTCTCTGCCACGTGAGGTGGAGCCGGCGCCAGCAGGGTCGGCGGGCCTGTCGCGAAAAGGACCAGGCGGTCCACCGGGGTGCCCAGGCTGACGATCCTTCCGTGGTAGCGTCGGCCCCAAGGAGCCCTGGAAGTCGGCGTCTTGGCTGACAGCGCTGGTGCTGACCTGGCCTGAGCCCACCAGGAGCGTGGGCGGACCACGCAGGTGGGGACCAGGGTCAACGAGGTCAGTCGCAGCGAGGCGCAGCAATGAGGTAGCCTCGTGAGCGTGGTGGTGGCAGTCTGTCGACGCGAGCCTCAACGCTGGCCTTCACCCGCTGGCGCAGCCGCTCGTTCTGCCACACACCAGGAGGTCCCCTGCCCGGTCGGCCAGGACCGGCCTGCGTCCTGCGCACTCGGTGGCGTACTGCGACTGTGTCCACGTAGAGGCTCGCTCGGTGCCCACGCAGGTGGCGGCGCCGCGCCGCGCCTCCCTGGGCGGTCAGGCGCACGACGGCAGGGAAGTGCACCCGTCCGGGGACGGGCCCTGACGGCGCGTGGCCCGGGAGTCGGTGAGCATGGAGGTCGGTGTTGCGCGGTCCATTCCGGAAGCTGCGGGCATCACGCAGGGGCACTCGCTGGAGAAGTCCCCAGGCGCACGCCTCGGCTGGTGCCTGCCTCCACCTCGGCGTCCAGGCAGGCCGCCACGATGTCCCGGCTCGGCCCTGAGGATGCAAGCGTACCGTCCCAGGTGCGCTCCATACCGTGACCAATGGCCGGTGATCCGATGGGTGCTCGCTTCGCCACGGCACCTCAGCCTCCTCCTGCGAGCGCGCTGGAGCACGCTCATGGAGCATTCACTGCGCCGCGCCTCGCTGACGCGGGCCCAGTCGCTCGCGGACGGTGGCGGCAGCACCTCGTTCCTCCAGATCTCCTTTGATGACGGCGCGGCGCAGTGGTGTCGCCTGACGTCAGGCCGCGCCTGGCCCCTTGCGACCAGGCCCTTGACGCTGCCTCTTGGCGGTTCGACGATGTTATGGTTACGGCGTCGCCGACGAGGTCGCATATCGGAGATCTCGATCCCCGTCGGCGCGGGTGAGTTCGACCATCTCGGTGGCGTGCGGTAGAGGTACCGACTGTCGATGAAAGTCCACCGCGCCCGCGCGTCACCGCGCGCGGCCAGCTCGCCGATGTGAAAATGGGGGCCAGGTATGTCAGGATCCTGGTGGCGCCGCGCCGGTCCGGCCGGCCGGATGCGATCTTGACGCGTCCAGGCGGCCCGTCAGCAGGATACAATACCGTCATGTCCTCGCGGGTTGCGGCACCGATGACCACGACGTTGTCGAGCTCGTCGCATCGCCGTCGATCCGGGCGAGCATTCGCGGACGACGGTGGTCCGATGCCCGAGGAGCGTCCGACGGTGGGTGAACAGGGAGTCCATCATCCCCGTCGAAGAAGACGACGACGGGCACCGCTGGTGGCCGCCTTCCCGGCGCGGCGAAGATGACGCGGATGCGCTGTGGGTTTTGGTCTCCCACGTACTTGTCCAGCAGCCAGTCTTGATGCTGGAGGGAGGAATTGCCGCGCCTGCCGGCCCCCAGGAGGCGGGCGACCGCCTGGCGATGAGGTCTTGCTGCGTCCGGGCGGCCCGTGAGGCACTCCAGCGGCGGGTGAGCTGGAAGCTCGCGGGTAGAGGTCGGGTGATAAGGGCAGCCGACGTATCGGGTGATGAGCTCGATCTGCTCGCCCAGTCCCCGATGTCGCCGTATCCGACGTCGTGGGCACCTCCTCCAGGACAGCCTCGACCTCGAGCGCACCACGGACGCAGTGCTGGCGCACGGCCAGCGGCCACGAGGGCGTCACCGACCCGGGGGCGGTGGTCACCAGGTCTCCTGGAGAGGTTGAGGACCCGTTCGTCGTGGCGGGCCAAAATTGCGGACGAGCGTCGTCGCAGGTCTCCTGACGGTGACGACCGGGCGCGTAGTGAGGGGCAGGGTGGCGGCAGACGAGGTGCTCGCCGAGGACGACGTCGTCACCCGGGTGGAGGGAGGAGATAATGACGGCGGGCCCCACGCCCACTCCGGTGAGCGTCCGGCGATGGAGACGTCGGCAGGCTCGCCTGCGTCCACACGGCCAGACGGTGGCGTGCGCCAGGGGCGGAGCTGGCGTCTTGGATGTCCCGGAGGGTTGCCAGCTCCCGCGCGCGCCCTGAGGGCGCGTCAGGTGGCAGCCCCAGGCACGCCGGCGTGCTCGCGAGCCCCGCAGGCGCCCGGTGACGTCCCCTCCGGACCGGTTTTTCGCCACCTGCGCCGACGGCCCTGGGAGACGCCTGACAGCGCCTGCGCCACCGGGTCCTTTAGTTCGCAGGCTTCTCATCCATGCGTCTCCTCGACTGCGGGCCAGCTGCTGCGGTCCTCGCTCCGTGTTGGTACAAGCGTACCAACCAGCGCCCAATTTTGCAAATCGCATCCATGCCTATTCCAGGGTCTATTCCATGTCTGTGGCGAAGGCGCAGCGCTGCTGACGCCCGCCGACCACACACTGACCACCGTAAAATGAGCTCCTGGGCCCGCCGTGACAGAACCGGCCCCATGTTGGTAACCCCGTCGAGCTGGCCACTGCCTCTGTCATCGTCCAGCCGTCTGCTGCCCTCCGAGCCCCACAGCCCGCGAGTGCTTGCCAAGGTGTTCGACCGACGGCCTGAGACCACCTGGGCGAAAGGCGCCGAGTCCGAGGGACGGCCGCTCGACCGTAGCGCCGAGCGCGCTGAGGTCTTCTCCATCGACGTACCCCGCCGCCGACGGCCCCGGCTCCCGTACGGGCACGTCTTCCCACACCCACACACCGGTCACCGGGGTTTCCAGGCATGCGCGGGTAAGGGCGGTACCTCTACCCCATGGGTTGGGACGACAACGGCCTCGCCCACCGAGCGCCGCGTCCAGAATCATTTCAAGCGCGATCCTCCCGTTCTACGACCCCGATTTCACCCCCGCACACCGGCGGAGGCAAGTCGATCAAGGCCCGCGACCAGCGTCGGTCTCGCGTCGCAACTTCGTCGAGCTGTGCGATGCTCACGGTGAGGACGAGAAGCAGTTCATACCCGTGGCGCCGCCTGCCCGAGCGTGGACTGGTCGTACACCTACCAGACCATTGGCGAAAGGCCCGCGCGTCGCCCAGCATCGCCTTCCTGCGCCACCCGAGCGCGAGGCTCACCACACGCGCGCCCGGTCTGTGGACGTCACCTTCCAGTGACGGCGTGGTGGCTCAGGTCGAGCCGGTCGCGCGAAAATTTTTGGCTTACCACCGTCTGCCTTCCACATCGTCGATGAGCCGCCGCAGCTAAGGCCGAGGCCGTTGCTCGGTGAGGAACGGCGCATGTGCATCGAGACCAACGCCCCGAGCCGTTGCCCGCATGCGTGGCCTCTGGCAGCTCCATCCTGACGACGAGCGCCACCAGCCCCCACCTGGCACCACCGTGTCCCTCCCCGTCTTTGGCGTCGAGGTGCCGGTCCTGTCACCCGGTCGCGGAGAAGGACAGCAGGGCGCTGGTATTCATGTGTCATAACCTTCGGTGACACCATTGGACATCGACCAGGAAAGGACCTGCAGCGCCGGGCCGTGAGCGCCGATCCGGCGCGCGACGGGCGGCGCACGAGACCGAGGTCTCGAGTGGACTGGGCCTCCCAGGCCGGCCAGCAGATGTGGCCGAGGCCATGGCTGGCAAGACCACCTTCGGCCTGTGAGGCCCGGCCCGCCTCCGGCCTGCATTCGGTGAGATGCGCGGCGAGCCCGTCAAGACGGTGCGTCAGACCAACTTTCGAGAAGGTGACAAGCCCCTGGTCGTCACCTCCCGCCAGTGGTACATCCCGCGAACGGCGGCAGCGAGGATGAACCCGCCTCTGGTGCGGACCCGCGCGAGGAGTTGCTTGAGTGCGGCTGCCAGCTGGAGTTCCACCTGACTTATGCGTGTGCCGGAGAACTGGCATGCGGCTCAACAACGATCGCTGGTCTCGCGTCAGCAGCTTTCGGCGGTCTCTTCCCGTTGTGGTACCAGGTCGGGCCGACGGCGAGTCGACTACGACGCGGATCCTGACGCCGCCGAGTCCGAGCTGCCCGGACCCCTTTCTCCGACGTCCCGGCTGGCTGGTTACCGAGGACCAAAGCGCGGCGAGCCTGGTGGTTTGCCGGTGAGATCGGGACACCTGAAGCCACCTCCCTCTCACCCAGCTGGCCCGCTGGCTGAGACGAGGACCCTTTCGGCCGGGTTCACCTGAGGACCTGCGCCCCAGGGGGGCAGGACATCATCCGCACCTGGCTGTTCACCACGGTGGTGCGCGCGAACTAAGTTCGCGTCTGCCGTGACGAACGCCGGCCGTCGGGCTGATCCTGACCATTCACAAGAAGATGTCCAAGTCAGCGGGCAATGTCGTCACCCATGGTTCGGAGCAGTACGGCCTGACGCCGGCTACTGGGCCAGCCACTGCCCGGGGCCTGGACGCGGCCTTCGAGGAGACCCAGATCACATCGGCCGTCGCTCCGCCATCAAGGTCCTCACCCAAGTTCGTTCCATGGGTATCCTGGCCGGATCAGCAGGTGGCCGCGGCCTCGCCCTGCCTGACCGCCCGGGTGGTCATGAGCTGACTGACCGTGGTCCTTGGCGGCCCGCCGATGTCGACGCGCCACGGCGGTCTCGAGGAGTTCGGTCACGCCCGGGCCCTGGAGGTCACCGGTTCCCCTTCGACCCTGCGATTCACATCGAGCTGGTCATGACCGGGCCATCGACTTCGACGGCGCTCACGACGCCGCTGCCGTCCGCTCGGCCCGGGCGACGCTGGCGGATCGCCAGACACCTTGCGCCTGCTGGTCTCCCTTCCCGCCCTTTCTCGCCACCGAGAGGTGTGAGCTGAAATGGCACCGGCTCGGGTGCAATGGGTTGCCCGCCGCAGTCCGAGGGGTTCGTGGAGTGTCGCCGGGAGCCGACGTCGATTGCGGCCCGCAAGTCGCCTATGGCGCTGGAAAGCAAGTAGTCGAGTCAAGACTTGTTTCAGAACATTCGATCCTCGGTGACGTTGAACCCGCCGTGACCCGGCCCGAGTACGCCGAGGCCATCGAGGTGGTGCGTGTGGACTTGATGGAGCCGCCAAGGTCACCGGTGCCTTCAGCGGAGCAGGCTGCCCGGCAGCCGACCTGCTGAAGTTGCGCCTCGGCGGCCGTGACCGCGGAGTACTGGTGAGGCCTGCCAAGAAGATGGAGCCGCGAGCACTGGCTTGACGCACGGTGGCGCCAACCCCCGGGCGGCGCCACCGTCGTCGTTCTAGCCGCCGGGCAGGTCGCGCCGTCGTCTTTTCGCCGGTCTGCGGTGATCTCGTACCGATGAGGACGATGGTCACGGCGGCCAGCAGGCCGCAAGCACGTCGATGTGCTCTGAGTCACGCAGTCGCGGCTGAGAAGGGGATGACGGGGAGTCGCGCTGAGCCCGCCGCGCTCCCCGAGGCAGCTCATCGCTCGTCGTCGTCCTGAATGCCCGCGTTTCCGACCGTAGCCCCAGGCGATCCGATCAGCGCGAAGTGCCGTCGTGAAAGGCAGCTGGCGGAAGCTAATGGGGCAGAGCGGGCTCGATTCCGGCTAGATAGCCACCGCGACGACGGCGATGGAGACGAACACGATGCGTTTCACCCCCAACCTCTATGAGTACTTTATGCGGTGCTGATGTCAACGGAGGATCGCGACGCGCCGGGATCAACGATCTCGTCGCTCACCACCGAGTACCCGCGTCACCGTTCCCAGTGAGGACGAGGTGACGGTTCGCTTCACGCTGGTCGCCGGAAACGTCTGCGGTGGCTCGAGCAGGAGACCGTCATCACGAACATTGCCGTCACCCGGTAGGGTGGCTCCGATGTGTCGCTGGACCCTTCTCGGTCGCGGAGGTCACCGTGATACCGTCCTGGTCATTGTTTGCACGCATCTCGGATCATTTGCCCGGGTTCAGAAGGTGGTGTGTGGCCCGTGAGGCCCAGGACTGGTCCATTCGGCAGTCCAGCACCCGCTTTGACGTTTTGACCCAGTCAGGACGATATCGGGCCGGTCACGGCAAGGCTGCTCCTGACTTGGTGGTGAACCAGCCACGGAGAACGGCGAGCTACCACGGTCAGACCTCAGTTATACGACGAGAAAGGTTTGCCACGCGGTTCTGCTCGGCATCATCCCTCTCCGCCCATGCCCATACCCTTCAGTCTGACAGGGCGGCAACCGGGCACGTCCGCTCGCCACGACACAGCGCGCCGTGGTCCCGCGGTCGGTGAGGAGGGCGGGCATGAGCCCGCGGCGCTGGGCCGGGTCCCGGTTCTCCCCGCGAGGCACCCCAGGAGGAGTGAGCCCGCCTCGGCCCCCATGGCCTCATACGGTCCACGCGCTGAGCCTGCTGGGCCTCCCTCGGCGTCCGCTGTCCCGCGAGATCCGAGGCATGTGAGCAGCGATGCGGTCCGCGGAACAGACAGCCAGGCCTGCGCCGCAGGCCAGTCCACCACGGCGGCGGGGTTGGTTGGACAGACTGCGCTGGGCACCGACGAGGCCTCGGTTTCACGATCCGGCGTCACCAGCGCCGCCTCGGGCACCTGGCGCACCCAGGACCCACCCCAGATCCTGCGCGGCACGCAGGAGGCCTGGCAGTTTGGTCCTGGTGGCGTGAGGGTGTCGAGACGGTTCCGCATGAGGCGGACGATAGACGGAAAGTTCCGAGCCCGGACAGGTGTTCAATAATCGGCGCGCTATCTGGGCGAAGTCCGCGTCACGTTGAGGCCCACCGGCGCGCGACCGGATGAGCCGATGAGACGGGGACCTTCCAGCAGCATCGCCCGCGGTCACTCGTCGGCTGTCCATGAGAACCACCGCCCAGGGCGCCGGAGGCGCAACGAGCGAGTGCAGCTCGACCGCGGCGCCGAGGCGACCATGACCGGGATGACGACCTGATTCTGCTGGGCGCCAGTGCACGGCGCACACCGTTCGACATAGTCCAGGTCGCTGGCGTCAATGGCAAGCGCTGGCGCCGGAACAGGCCACCCACGGGCATGCGCGCACCGGCAGGCCGAGAGCGGCGGCGGTGTTGGGTGGTGGCCGAGCTGCACGCCCGCATGACCAAGCCCGAGCGCTCGCTGGAGCGCGTCGAGCGCCGACCGGCTGGTAGAACGTAGGCATTTGTCGAGGGCGACACCCCGCTGCCCGCGCCACGTCAGCGCGGGCCGCCGCCATCGGTTCCTTCCGGCGAGGCAGCATCCAACCAGCAGGCGCCGTTGCGCCACGACGACGGCGCCCAGCGACGCCCGCCGCATCTACGGTATCCACTGCATCCACCCCTGTCCTCGCCCTGCCAGGTGCTGGAGGCATGAGGCTGACTGGCCTCGATCACCACCGGCTGCTCGGTGGTGTTGAGGACGATCGCGGTGGTGCCAGCGCAGGAGCAGGACCCGCTCGCTGTCCAGCCACCCACTGACCCAATGCCTGAGTCTGCTCGCGGCGCAGGGCGATGAACCGCCGGTACAGGTGAGCGTGGAGTCTCGCACATCCTCCTGAGCCTGAGGTGAGACTCACCCCAGCCCTCGGGTTGGGCAGTGCAGTTGCGGCGCGGCTGGCGTTAGGCCGAGAGGCCCCTTCCCGCGTTCAGGTAAACCGCGCGTCGCGCCCCGGCACGAGGTGGCTAAGTGCTCCCCACAGTGGGTCCTGGCGGCCCTGTCCTCCATGGTGTGGTGTCACAGTCCTGCAGTGCCCTCACCCAGAGGTAGGCACTGCCTGGGCGGCGGCCCAGCATGAACAGGGTTGGTGGCGCGCCTGCCAGGCCGGAGCTGGCGTCGGCTGAGATCCTTGGGACCGATCCGTCGGCATCCATATCGAAGCGGGTGTTGTGGTGGAGGCGTGACAGCACGACGTCGGGCGGACAGCACCCAGTGGCGGGCGCCTGACGGCGCCAGCCTGCTCAGGAGACGTCGATGACGCGGCGCGCGTCAGCGTCCCATCCGGCGCCCAGGAAGGGTGCGCTGAAGGCCTGCTCATCTCGTCGGCGCGCACGCACTGGGCAGCATCGGCCTTCAGGGCACCCAGGCCTGGCGACCAGGGAGGACAAAGTCCTGACCGACCAGTCCGAGACACGCGCCACCTGCGTAGATGTCGACCCCACACAGCGCGAACCGACGTCGGGCAGCTTCCTACGTGCCTCGTCCTGGGGAGCCGTCAATATTCCACCCTTGTCGGGGCCGAGGTCGTCGTCGGCAGCCCCTCGCCTTGACCAGGCCGGGCGACGTCCACGCGGAACCTGTCGATACCGCGCCCACCCAGTGTGCTGTGCAGGAAGGTGCGTAGTGCTCGTGATCGTCCTCGTTGGACCAATGGAAGTCGGGTTGCCTGGCTGTGAACAGGTGAGGCAGTACCGGCCTCGAACCTGGCTGGCATGGTGAGGGGCTCCACTGGCTGCCAGGCCGGTCCGCCGGAACAGCGAGCCCAGTTATTCGGGGCGCCGTCGCGCTGCAGGAGCACGGGCGGTCGCGCCTGGAGAGTCCCCTGCCCCGCCTCCAGGGCGGCGTGGAACCAGGTGTGCTGGTCGGAGGAGCGGTTAAAATCAGGTCGATGATGACACGGATGCCCGCCCTCGTGGAGTGGTGTCGGCGACGAGGGCTCGCGTCCCGCAGGAACCGCATCAGGGGCCAGGTCAGCGAAGTCGGAGACGTCAGGCCGGCATCCACCTGGGGCGAGGGTAGAAGGGGGCGTGAGCCGCGCATGGCGTCCACACCGAGTGCCACCAGGTGTTTGATGTGTTCCCTCGGATCCCTGGATATCGTTGATCCCGTCGCCGCCGCGTCGGCGAAGGAGCGGGGTAGATTCAGATGACACCCCACGCCACCAGTGGCGTCGAGCGTCGGAGCGGTGGCAGGCCCTGCGTGGCGAGCACTGCTCGAGGTCATGAATAGGTCTTGTCGGTCAGCATGCGCCGGATGAATGAGACATGGAACAGGGATGGTGGTTGGAGGCTGGCCATCCAGCTCAGTTTTTCCCGAATGCAAAGCCCCCGCGGGCGGCGCGGTGGCGGTGCCGCCCCACAGAAAGACGAACGGTGATGGAGGGGTTTCATGAGCTGGCCCAGGCTGCGGGTTGCCCTACCGCTTGAGTCCTCCCTGCGGCCAGTCCGCCACAACCGCCGGAAGAGCAGCAACGCGATGATCATGGTGCGTCATGATGACTCCGCCGCTACCCGGGAACCGAAGGGCGATCGAACTGGGGACCCCCAGTGAACTTCGGGACAGGAGCAATTGCAGGCCGTGGCGGAGGGGCTGACGATCATCGCGACGGCCACGAGAACTCCGTTCCAGGCGCTGGATGAAGATGATGATGGCGGTGGTAATCCTGGAGCAGCCAGCGGGAGGATGACCACGAAGGCTCGGCTCGGGGTACAACCTGTTTTAATTGCGGACTGCTCTCGAGTTCTTGGGGTCCGCCGGAAGTTAGTCGTCAGGTTCCACACCGCCAGCGGCAGCAGAAGGACAGGTCCGGGACGATCATCGCCTGGCGTCCGGGTCCAGCCCAGCGGCGAAGTTTTCAAGAAGTACCGATGATGCCATTGAGCGGGAACATCGAGGTGGCGATGATGAGGAGCCATCAGCACCCTTACCCCGGAAGTCGAGGCGCGTTGGTGGCGGCGGTGAAGGTCGCCACCGCTGGCGCCACGATCGTCACGGATGATCGGAGACCGGACCAGGAGTTGACGAGGTTGCCACAGTCGTTCTTCCAGAGTAGACGGTCCGATAGTCTCCAGCGAGGGCATGTCAGCCACCAGCTGTTCTAAACATCTCCTAAGTCATTGCGCAGCGAGAGACCAGCATCCGTGTAGAAGGGCGCTGCTAGATGACGATGAGGACGATACCGACGGTGGAGAAGACCTTCCCAACCTTGGCCTTGTTGGAAGGTGCGGCGGTGTGGAGGTTCGCGCCCGCTGCCTTTTCAGTAGCCGTCGGGAGGCCGGGCGGGAGGAGCTGGCGCTGAAGAAGGTGCCGACCGTGCTTGCGTCACACGCGCGGCACCTGGCACTCAGTCCCCGAGGCCCACATGATGCCGTTCTGCGATGGCGTTACAACGCGTTCTGTTGAAAGATCCAGCCCACAGGATGGCGTGGAGACGGCGGTGGGATCGCCCAGGTACGAGGATCGAGGCGCGACGATGCCGTGCCCTCATCGCCTTGTGCATGATGAGCGCCATGTGGCTACGCCCAGAACGGTCTCCAGGACCACGGTGACCACGCCGGTTATGGGTCGTTGCAGAAGGCAGACCCAGAACCGTCAATGGCGTTGGAGACAAGCCGGCAGTAGTTCTTCAGGCCTAATGAAGGGCTTTTCGGTGGTGAGAATAGTTGTCCTCTGCCGGGCTGCCCGAAGAGCGACTGGCAGAGGGACCGCGATGGGGATGAGGACGATCGTCAGTACTGTGCACCGTAAGGAGATGAGTATCCAGCCAGACGGCCTGGGGCCTGGAGCTCTTGGATCATACTGATGACTTGTTCGGAGTGCGCCGTACTTCATGATCGTCCTCGACCGTCCTTTCGACTGTCCTTACCGACATGACCGGGTTCACGAGGCCGCCGCAAGGCGCCTCACCGTATCGGGGACCTTAGCCCAGCTTCTTCCACAAGTTGCTCAGGCCGGCGATGATGTCCTGGCCGGCTCCTGTCTCCCCGGCTGCCGGACGCAGGGTGAGATGCCGTCTCAATGGCGGGTGACGTCGTCGCAGTAGAGACGGCCTGGGACGGCCTGGCGTTCGGAGGCTCTTCTTGAGAATCGGCAGGGGAATTCTGAGGAGCTCAATGTCGGTAGTGATCCGCGATCGAAGTTCGCCTGGGCCTGAGGGAAGCGCGCGTCCCCGATCCAATTCACTTGAGGATCGCGCGTTTTGTTCCTGCAAACCCCGGTGACGGCGCAGTTGTGCCCACCAGTGGCCTGGCATGAATGGCTTTCTGCCATCGATGCTCGGTGGCGGCGACGTCGAACCGTCCCGCCCAGGATCTTGTTGTTGGCGTACCGAAGCCACTGATTTGCAAGAGAGCCTCTTTAGTTATGTTGACCGTCCTCCTCCCTTCCACCCAGGGACCCCTGGGATGTAGCCCCGGGAGAAGCTGTCGATGGCCACTGCAGGCCGGCGACCGACCCCGGTGGAGCCCACCATCTGCTGTCCGCCGTGAAGCACCGCCGGCGGTGTGGAGAACCTGAGGCGCAGGTCAAGCCCCATACTTGGCGAACCGGCCGAACCCCTGATGTCCTTGTGGCGTCGGGCAGCCTGACCACTGTCGGCGGCCGACTGTCCCAGGTCTTGGGACTGCCAGCCACCGGCCTGGAGCCGCAGAAGTCTCTTGCGGTGTGAACATCACCAGTGCACGGTGTATGGGGACGTTAACGAACTAGCAGACCCGGTCTTCCAATGGGTTCGAGGATGTCGTCGTTCTGAGCCTTATCCCTGCTGAATCACCCACCGGGTTGGCGGCAGGAAACCCGGAGACCGCAGAGGATGTCCAGGAGACGACGTCGTAGGCGTTGAGTTGGATCCACGGCATTGATGAGCGAGAAGTGTTTAGTTTTATTTTTAAGGAGAGCTCAATGAGCTGACCTCCTTACCAGGATGGGGCCTTTGTTCCATTCTCGTCGATCCTGGCCCGCACCTTGCCACCCGAGTTGTTCCGTTTCACCCAGATTTTGGTCCAGTGCCTGACAGGATGGGACCGTCGCGTCGTCTCCGTGAGGCGGAACAGGCCCCGGACGAGGCTAGCACCGCAGCGCCAGTCAATCCCTGGATGAAACTCACGACGGGTAGTGCTGCGGCTTTCCTGAAACCGTTGGCGAAGCCCACCGGCCTGTTCCGGAAGTGTCCGCGATTGTCGCGACGCGCGTTTCACCTGTGGGCAAGAGAGGCACGTTACACACCGCAACTTCGCCTGATTTCTACCTGCTGTCTCTTAAAGCCTTTGGTGAAGAACCGAACCACCGACCCCCCGCCCACACTCAGATCTCCACTTGACCACCTCGCATCGTCGGAAATCAACAGCACGTTTGCTTTTTCTAGCCCACCCAGGTGCTGCCTCATCACTGCCTCTGACACAATGAGGCTGTGAGCTCACCATACCGCCCAGGCCACCAGTACCAGGCCACTGCGCGATCCCGGTCACATGGCCGGCAGTCTTCCGCACTGAGATCCTTCCAGCCCGAGGCGCACTGGTCGGTCTGTGCCGTCAACTTAATGCCTTTGGTGGCAGACCCGGCCGCTCGTGGTCTGCAAGTCGCCGGGCGTCGGGGGACTGGCAGGAGGTTCGGCCTCGAGCCTGGCGCGAGGAGGCGCGGCCCACGGTCAGGCGGGTCTCATCGGTACAGACCCGAGGGCGGGGCACCACCGTCGCACCATGGGCTCACACCTCCCCACGACTGTCCTTCCTGGCCGAGCGTGGCCATCGCCTGCGCGTCCCCGTTCCGTGCCCATCTACGAGACGAGCTGGGCTGAGCACGGCAGGCGGACGCCCACCGACCCACGTGCGTGCCCGTCACCGAGAGGCACACGAGCTGTACGCGGGCGCCGCCGGTATCGAGCATATCACGGTGAGATCTTCTGACCTGACGCGATCACCGCCATCGTCCAGGCGGGGCTTCAAGCAACAAAGTTCCTCCCAGGTCGCAGAACGAGTACCCAACGCCCCACGGTTCAGATGCAGACGTCTACTCCATCATCGCCACCTCCGGCACCACGGGCCGGCCTGGCGCGTCGAGTCACCCACCGCAACGCCGTCGGTATCCGTAATACGGGTGTGCCACGCCCGGCGTCAGGGGCACCAACGCGCCTGCTGTCTGCTGGCCCACGTTCGCCCGATGCTCTAAGTCGCTAACAGCAGGGCGCGTCACACCCCTGACGCCAAGACCGCCCGACCTGCAGTCCTCGCCCCTCCTATCCGCTGCCCAATGCGTCCTTGAGAGAAGATCTATAACGCCGCCGACGCGCGTCAGCAGCGGCGCTGTCATTAATCGTTGCGCGTCGTTATCGTTTACCCTGCGCGTTTCTGACACCCTCAGCCTCGTTGCGCGGCCTGTGTCGGGCGCACGCCGGCCGACCGGCTCGTTCTGCAAAGATCCGGGGACCCGCGACCCACGCCCGGTCATCTCCGAGGTTGCCAGCAGCAGACATTTCGGCACGTGGCTGGCCTGTCATCCTGGAGGTTACGGCTCGACTGGCATCCACACCGGTCAGCGTCAGTCACACCGACCGCTCAACAAGACGGTACCGCCGGCCCGCCCGTTCGCGGCAAACGTGGTGATCCGCACGCAGGATGACGGTCTGGTCCGCATGTTTCCACCCACCACAACAAATCCCCGCCACCGCCGACGCTTCACCGCTGACGGCTGGTTCCGCACTGAGACATTTGGCGCCTTGAGGATGACACAGCCGCGCATTACTGGACGCAAGAAGGAGTCATCGTCACTGCCGGCGTGTAAAGAACGTCGCGTTCTGCCCATGGCTTCGCCGAGGACCCGCTCGCGCGGCCACCCGCTCACGCCGGTGGTGCTCGTCATCAGACGGAGCCATCGCGCTCATCACGCTGGGATACAGCCCCCAGGCTGTGCAACCACGGCTGCTGACCAGGGCGGCCGAGGCTCTTCACCCGTAGGCAGGTGCTTCGTCAGTTCGACCGGGCCGTGGCGCGTATCGAACCGCGCGGTCTCGCGGCCGAGTCGATCCAGACCGGTGACTCGGCGCATTGATCACCTGAGGCCAACGGCCTGCTCACCCTGTCGCTGAAGGTCGGCGCGGCCCGGTCATGGAGGCTCACGCCGACGTCACCGCAGATTCAGCCCCACGCGCAAGGGCCGTGAGCAACGGGAGCAAACCTCACCGGCGGCCTCAGGCATACGCCACTGTCGAAGCTCCGTCCGACCGGCTGACTTGCCCCTCTGTCTCCTTATAGGAGCACGCCACTGAGCCTTTGAAGTCCTGAATTACGATGGCATGACGACTCCCCGCTTGCCAGTGCCAGAAACCGATGCGTCGCTCACGCCTGCAAAAAAAGTTCCTCGGGGCGCAGATGGTTAGTGCCTTCTGGGCAACTGGTGGTGGGTGCGGAGGTGGCCGCGGGCCTGCGCCTGAGTATCAGCCCGACCATCGGCATCATGTCGTACACGTCGTATGAGGATCGCCGCGACCGCCGCTCGGGAGGCGGCCCGTCGTCGTCCCCGTTCACGGTGACCGCCGAGCAGTGTCCAGGATCTCACCGAATGCCGGCGTGAAGCTTCCAATGTCGTGGAACACGCGCCGGCGGTTTCGGCACTAATCTCCACCGCCCGAGCTGGCGAGCCTGTAGGTGCTGTGCATCGAGCGCGAGATATCCCAGGCTCAATCAGGCCGATTGAGGCGTGGACGCCGCGGCTTGACCGGCAGAAAGTGGCCTGACCTCAGTCCCCTGGCCACCATCGTTCACACCTTCGAATGACCGCTGCCCGGCGGCGTCGAGTTTCAGCCATACGCAACCCTGTTCACCTGTGTACAACGTTCGTCTGTATAAAGTGGAGAAGTCGGTAATGAGGTCCGTCGCCGTTCCCGCCCTGGCCCATGTGTTTTAGCTTTCGTGGAGATCGCGGTCGTTCGCTCGCGCTCAAGCGACGCCCTGACGCGCAATCTCCTCAACGACCTGGCTCTCGCCCCACCGGCAAGGGTCCTGGCTGTCCCCGTGTTCGGAGAAAATCTATAACGCCGCCGATGCTAGCGGGCGACTGGCGCCAAGCAGAAGGTCTTCCGCTCAGCCAAGACGGCACCGCCTACCCGGCAGCCCCGGAATACCCCTGAGCCCATCGCCCTCAGGCGTAAGCGCCGCCTCGACAAGTTACCCTCCACCCCTGCGCCCGTGCTAAGGTGCGCAGGTCACCCACGTGGTCTCCGGGTAAATGGGCGAGTTAAAGTCTGGGCACTTCTACCGCGGGCGTTGGAAGTCACCGTCCTGGAGGCTACGGTTGACTGAACGGCAATGCAGCGTCAAATCTGCCCTGGTGTCACCCGGATTGGCACGTGGCACTTGCCGGCTGCTCCGCCTTGCCGACGACGGGGTCTTGCCTGGGGGCATCGGCACCTTCACGGAGCCCGCCAAAACAAATTTGAGGTTTACGAGGCCTTCACCACTGAGGGCTGGCTGTGCACCGATATCGTCTTTGAAAGAAGGCTTCCGTGATCACCGGTCGCGCAGGAGCTTCATCGTCACTGCCGGGGTGAAGAACGTTGCCCTGCCCCTGGAGACCGCCCAGGGGTCACCGCTCCGCTGGTCATCAGGTGCTGCCGTCGGGGAGAACCGCCCCCGCACGGTGGTGCGCTGCCATTCCTGATGCGGAGATGCTGCCGCCGTGGCTGTCCTCCCCACGGGCTGAGGAGACATGGTTTTACGCCAAGACCCGGTGCGTGCGCGCGCAGCTTCGGTAGGCCCGGGCCAACGAGGCGGCGGTTCGCTGCGAGCCGATCCGCACCTCGAGGTGCCGTCACGATCTCACCGTGGCCAACGGTTTTGAACCGCTCGCGCTGCGTCGAGGCGGCAGCCATTCTCGGTCGAGACCGAGTGTCACACGCGGCACACCGCTCATCCCCAGCAACCACCGTCTCACCGTCGCAGGACTGACGGCCCTACGAGAGCACGTTACCAGCTCATGCTCCACGACTGCCTCACCGTCTCCTGGGACCTTGATGGGTCTGTAACACAGTGCTGAGTTTCGACAGCTCGCCTGGCAGAGGTTCCGTGGTTCCTTACGGCTCTGAGGAAGTTGGCGCTCGGGGCTCGTGGCCGTCGCGATCACGATGCTGGATGACCGCGATTTTACGAAGAAGAACTTCGCGAAGATCGGATCCAGACTGACCTCGAAGAAGTTCGGTGACGTTACCCGCTGCCGCTCGCGCCCGACCGGGCCTGGCGGCGGTCCAGTCAGGCTTTTGAGGCTGAACGGCGAGTGGGCGGAATCGTTCATGTTGAGACATCGTGGCGGCGTCGAGGTTTTATGCGTCCTTGTAGACGGCCGCCGTAATGCTGCTCGCCCCTGCTCAGCGTGGTTCCGCCTGCCCCCAATTTTGTTCGTCGAACGCAGCGTCCCCGAACCGGACTGGTAACTGGGCCTGCGCCCTGACGGTAACGGCGCATTTATCACGCGCCCGACCCGGGCAGGAGGGACCCCGAACATGGTTTCAGCCCAGGACCCCTCGACGAGGATGTACGCCCTGAGCACCGGTCTGCGCCCAGCGAGTGGAGGCCACCGCCTCGATGGCCGCATCGTCAGCCTGGAGCCGGGACGCAACGAGGTCAGCAGGTTCGGTACTGGAGACCAGGAGCGTTCTAATAGTCATGACGCGCGCACGGTCAGTACGCCCAGATCCGGAACAGTGCGATGACGGGAGACGGCCGATGAAACCTGGACAGTGCCGAAACCTTGTGAAGGTCCCGGCACCGGTGAGGAAGATGTCTCGTGAGGTCACGTGCTGCCGGTCGTTGCGCCCGGCGCGCCCACCATCTGCCTGGACTCCTACGCTGACGTTGACGCACGACTGCTAACGTAATGGGCAAAGCGCCCGCGGGCAATGAAGGCATATTGGTGGTATCGATCTCTGCGGGAACTCCTGGTGTGGTGTTATGCCCGCCGCGCTGGCGGTACGAGGCCGCTGTCCTCGATAATCTTGAGCGCCCGGACGCCCACCTGACGCGTCGCGGGTGATCGAGTAAGCCGCCTTGCGACCGATCTGTCGATCTCATCACGTAGATGATGCTCTTCAGCACGCTGACGTCACCGCCGCGGCCCGATGAGCTTGCGAGGAGGATAAATGGCGCATCCGCCGACATACCCCCGCCTCGGCTGGGAGCCGTGGCATCAACAATGCTTAGCGGGGACGTCCAGGAGGCGGGCGAGGTTCGGCCAGGTGAGTCTACCGGTTCTGGGTGGCCCCAGCAGGAGGATGTTGGACTGCCCAGCTCCAGCCATCCCCTCGGCCACGGGAGCGCCTGACCAACACGCTTAGTGGTTGTAGACCGCCACGCGGCTCATGTATGCGCTTGCGTACCTGACCGAGATGACGCACTGATTGAGGAAGTCGAAGATCTTTGGGCTTAGGGAAGCCTGAGGCACACCTTGGCGCTTTGGACACTTGAAGCCCTCGTCAACGATCTTGCTAACAGCCTGGATGCACTGTCGGAGTGTAAACACCTCGGCCCATGAGCGAGCTTTGACCCAGCTTCTCGGTTTTGCCGCAGAAGGAGACTGAGCAGATCCACACCCGGCGTTATGCGCCACAGTTTTCCAGGTTATCATCGTCTCGCGCCTGGCGGTCCTGCGCCGGAATGGATGGGCTCATGCGGTAGGTTCGTTGGAGATGCGGCGGCGGTCCAGTCCGCAATATGCCACGTTGAGCACCGCGCTGCCAGTTGTCGGCGAAATGACGCACTGGCGTACGTGCGCGCCCCCAGCTGTGAGGGAGCACTGCACCTTTTCAGCGTCAGCACAGCCTCGACGGCCGGCCTGCGTCCCGGCAGCCCTCAGGAGTGAGTGCGGAGAGGGCCTTACGAGAAGTGAGCACCTGGGTCCACGAGATCCCAGTACCCTTGCAGCATCCGTAGCCGTAGGAATTTATTCGCTCGAGGTTTGCGTGATCTTCCGCATCTCGGCTCGGTGTGCGGCCAGGGTGTCCTCCCAGCTAGAAAGCGCATGGTCGATCCGTTATGACGATCTGATGTCGCTGGCCTGCCCTGCACCCTCCATAGCGGGCTGGTGGATGAGAACGCGCAGGGCTACAGCTGCCCAGCCCTCACTTCCGGCGGCCAGCACGGCGGCGGAGGTTGTCGCCCCAGGCAGAGACGGTCTGCACCGTGCGGCTTGATGTACCGTATGAAACAGATGGCCGTCAGCGCCGAAGGCTGCTGGACCGTTGATGTACATGGTGATGAGACTATCAGTCCTGGGACCCAGGACCAAAAGCTGAGCCATGATGCGTCATCGGCGTGAGGTGCATTGTCGACCGCTGGACGCCGCCCGCGAAGACGATGCCAGTGTCCTCGAAGAGCTTGCGGCATGTAGGGGTCCTGACGCCGAAGCCGGTGGCGGTGCGTTTCTGGGGGGCAGCACGTGCGGGCTCAGTGGCATGGCACCGCCTGACGGGCGATGGCCCTGGAAGAGGACGGTCGAGACATGTCAGTTGTCTCTGTTCCGTTTGCCGACTTCTGGCTGAGCGTACGATGTGGTCGACGAAGTTGCACCAGGGCCTCCTGGGCCGAGAACCAGTTTGATCAGGAGTCGGCGAGATCTCTCCATCAGGTGCCCGGTGTTGGCTGGGCAGTGATCTCTCCAGTGAGCCTGCTTCATCTTTGATGATGAGGTCGGCATTGATGCGGGATGTCGGTGGTTGAACTGCACCTCCGGAGAGGGCTGGTGGCCGAGCACAAGGGCGTGAGAGTGAGGTAGCCGTCTGGTGCCGTCAGATAATATGGTGCCGCCCCACGGGATTTGCCTGCGCCCCGTAATACGGTGAGACGTCGGGCTGGGACGTACTGCATGGTGCGGTCATAGATATTACACCGGCAGTCACCGAGCGCCGGGCTGTTGATGTAGAGGTAGATGTCCCGCCTGGGATCCGCACAGTAGCAGTATCTGGCGCAGATGGCGTTGTTGTCGTCACGCACCTCAGAGCCGGTCAGATGATGCCCTTGGAGAGGCGGCCAGATGGAGTCGGTCAACCCCACTCAAAGCCTGCGGCGTCGGCTGCCTGAGAGGGCGACCGTAGCGGCGTGCAGCTCACCACGTCGTCCTCTCATGGTCGGTGTCGCCATCGCCAACGCGACGCCCCGGCCAATTATGCCCGCCGTCGCACCCTTTTCGCCCACGGCGCAGGGTGCAACGCCCTGGGCACCTCACGCCAAGCTCCCCTCGCAATGAAAGATTCTCGACGGTCCGCGAGCCGGCGGATCGTCTCCCCGCCTGACCGCCGTACCGTCTGCACTGATCGGTATCATTCGGCGCCCGAGCGCTCTCGCATAGTCGGTCCAGTCGTTCACTCCGCAACCTTCGCCCCGTCACCCAACACCGTAGGAGCGCACATGTCCTCATCCAGCACCTCCACCGAGTCTCCTGTTCCGGCTCGGCCTCAACGCCGCCTCGCCCTATCTTCCGAGGAGGACCACCGGGTTGTCATCAATAACGAGACGGTGCACCGTCGTCTTCGGTCTTCGACGCCGGTCAGTCCTTCACCGAGCACCTCCCAGGGCGGTGATCGGTCAGTTCTGAAGAGATGGATCTCTCCATCGGCGAGCGTACTGAGCGGATGGCGCTGGGGATGCCGCCATCTACCTGGCAACTCCGTGACTGTCACGCGCTGACATCGCCGACGCCGTGCCGCATGCAGCTGGCATGGTCGGTCGACAAGGCCGCAGCGAACGAGAAGCAGCTCCGGAGCGGGTAACCACCACGACCGGGAGCCGTCCGACCGACGGTCATCGGGGCGCCGGGGCAGCGTCGAGCTTCGCCCCATCCCGTTTCCTCGAGTTCCACTAAGTCGAGCACCTCATCCGCCGCAGTACAGACGTTGACGACCAGGCACCACCCGATGGTCGCGCTCGGTGTCGCGATCACTTCGCCCTCACAGAGGCGCGAGACGACGGTAAGCCAACCACCCTTCTCAGGGAAAACTAAACCATCCATCGATCGGTTGTAGTGGCTGAGATCTGACGACCCGCTCCCAATAACGTGGCATCGGTGAGGGCGATGGCACCACTGAATTTGTCCGGACCGATAGTATTGATGTCGCCCGCCTGACGACACCAAAGCCTCGACCGGCCACCCGCCGTCAGTCAGCCATGCCATTTTCTAATGTGATCTGTACAATCGTCCCCAGCCTCGAACAACACGTCTTTTGCCGCCCGCCGCACCACCAGCAGTTACCCAAAATAGCATGCTCAATAAATCTACGGAACAACCAGAGAGGACCAACGGCATGATCGTCGGGCCACCCTGCTCGGTGGAACTGCCTGGATCGGAAATTGATATTGCCGGTATCGTACCGAAGCGGTATAAGGCCGTGAGCTGAACCCGGAAGGTCACCTGACGACTTCATGTCCAGGTACTGATCGCCGGCAACGTCAGTACCCAGCAGAACGCAGACCATTCTGCGCCCCTGGTGGCGATCGCGCGGTTCTGTGCACCACCTCCGGCGAGTCCGAGAGTTCTACCACATCTTGCGATATCGCCTGCTACGGCTTCAGAACGCCCGCAACGTTGCGTCCCGCGGCGGTGGCTGCAAGCGTGAGCACCAACAATGGACATAGCTGTCTCGCGACCGCGCTGCGGCCGCCCCTCAACTCCCAGATTGTCTGCTCGACGCGACACCACGGCGCAGTGAGCCGCTGACCCACATCATCGGCGCACTGGTGGCCAACATACGACTTTGCCTCGGTCACCCATCGTGCCCCCGAAGAAAGGCCCTTATCGTCCAGATGCAGCGCACGAGTAATAAGGTCTCGATGCGCGCCCGTGAATCATGCTGCATGTCAGTGGCGTTCTTTCATATTAAAGACCGATCACGCGCCAGATCATATCCCATCATGCTCTTCCAGAATGACACTTGTCTGAAACTTTATCGGGGATCAGGGATGCGCTGTCCGGCATTTTGCCCATGTCAACACCAATGCACCCTGACACCTTTGGTACCCCAGTGGCGTTGCGATCTGCCCGGAGCGGCGGTCTTTCAGGTTTCACCATCAACTCAGTTCGGTCTTCCAGCACCCTTCCGTACGCAGCGATCATTGCTCGCATGCCTGTGTTTGCGGATAGTGAATCCGGATGGACACCCGCGCACCGTCCATCTACTACGCCGCCATTGCGTCGACCAACGCGCAACAACGGTGGCTGATCTCCAGCCCTTCGCCCTCAGCCTTATCGTAGTCAACGGTTACGGCTTTATTTCAAGATGGCCATTCCTGGGAGCGGCAACCGGTCGTCCGGCGTAAAGGAGTTGCCTGTAAGAACCGACCTTTATCAAAACACGGCTCGCCGACGCGGGCGTTCAAGATGGTTAAAGGGCCCAATCTTCCGTGTAGTACCGGTCTGTTCAGCTTTGTAAGTCCCGCGTGAAACGCGCCTGCGCCCATGCACGCGAGTGCCGGACTCACCTGGCGTCCGTCCCAGCGGACCCCATGTCTCGCCTGGCGGCAACGGCTGCGCTCCCGAGGCCGTCGTGGTATGGCGTCGCCTTGTCGGGAGTCAATAGTGACAGGTCTGCCTGGGGTCTCGCCTTGGGACAACCACCGCTGCTCGCCATGGCCAGAATTTGTTGCAGGCGACCCGCAGACGAATATGGAATCGCCCGGCCTGCTGAGCCCTTTGAGTGGGGAACTGGCGTGGAACGGTCAGTTTGAGTGCCCAGCAGAAACCCCGGCGCTCGTCCCAGCCATACACCGACCTTGAGGTCCTCAGCCAGGACATCGAGGATGATCTGGTCGCGCACACCGCGGACGTACGTCCTCGCGGATCCTCCTTGGCGGCTCCTCGTCGCCGTCCTCGCCCTCGCCCAGAGAGCTGGCAGACCCGGCCTCAGACAACGGCCTCGGGGACATCGAAAGGCGTGACCTGCTGGTGCAGGTGCTTCGAGGAGGGCGTCGCGCGGCGATCCGCCTGCTCGCCGGTCTCGCAGCTCAGGGTACCTGCTTTGACGAGTCCGTGCAGCTCTCGACGTGCCGTCGAAACCTCGCGGCGAGCTGGCGAAACCTCAGCCGGTCGACCCTGCCCCGCTCACGCCGCTTTGATCGGGCAGTGGCGGTCACCGTGACCTCGGCCTGTCTCACCGGCGCGTGCTCCCGCCGGCCAGCGGGTGGAAGCGGCGGCACCAATGGTCGGTTCAGTATCACGCAGGGCGGTGTCCAGGCCCTGAGACATGTTTGCTCCTAAGCCGATCTCGTAGGGACGCCTCGATGGAGTCGATCTCCTCGCCGTCGATGACGGCCTTTGAGGTCGATGCAGACGAAGTCCCGGTCGGCCTCGCGCGCGACGGACTTTCAGTGGAGCCGCGAAGCGGCACGCGGTTGGTCCAGCTCGGTGCACGACGTCCTCATCAGTGACCTGACGGCGTCGTCACGCTTGGCCTGCTCAGGTCCGGCAGCTCGGACGACGGGGCGAACAGCAACCGGCGTGTGCGCCAGCGCTGGCGCTGCTCGCCGGTGGCGTTGCGCAGCAGCTCGACGCGTCGACCTCGCCAGCAGTTGACCCGCCCAGCCCGGTGATGGCGTCCCGGTCCAGGTCGGAGAGCTTGTTGCCGACGGCCTCGCGGATGACGGTCCTCGCGGCATGACGCGCGCTGGTCGACGATTCCCGGTTGCGACCCTGCGACGGAAGCCAGGGACCCGGATCTGGGAGCCGATCTCTCTGTAGAAGCGGCATCCAGGCTGGGCTGAGCCCTCAGAGGACCCCAACGGTCAGCTTGATGCGACGTCAAGATTCTCGACAGTGGTCTTCACAAGGTTACCCTAAGGTCTGAGCCTCTGGTAACACCGACGCGCTCGGAGGCGCTCGGCGCACGTGCTGTCTGTAAGCGCCAATCCGCGCCATCTAGGGCAAACGGATCGTGATCGATGCTGCGTCCGCTGGCGCATGAGTCTGGATCAGGAGGAGGCGGCGTACAGCGTGCGTCATCGTTATCGGGTGCATCGGCATATCTCACGCCACGCATCCGGCACTGACGCTCTGATAACGCACCTCAGAGATGACGAGGCACCGCCACCCGGTAGGTAGGGCGCGCAAGCCATCGCGAAGCTTCATTCCCAGCCGTCAGGCAGTGCGCGCGTAGAACGACGTCGCGAACCGCAGCGACGGGATGGGCGCCTCCAACCAGATGCGCGTGCTCACGTCGCTCCACGCTCGGGCTGCACCCTCGCGCGGCTTACGGATATCCAGTTCGAGGCCTGATGCACGCCTCCTTCCGGACGACGAGGCGGTGCATCTTGGGCTCCTGGATGACCCGCGCCGCGCCTCGCCTCCTGGAAGCGGCGAGCCGTGGCGACCGCCTGCCCCTCCTCGCCGCCAGCTCCCTGCCCGGGCAGGAGTAGCGCATGCGACAGATGCCACGTCCCCGCCGAGGACTTCAGCTGGTCCAGGCCAGGAGCGAGCACCGGCTACTGGAAGTCCAGGCGCACGCCGTCGCCGGCCTCCGCTGCGCTCACCTTCGGCCACTCACTGATCGGCGGGAACAGGACCGGACTCGCGGACACGGGATCCGCCGAGCGGACGATGATCGCCCCCACCGGAGTGTTTGCCGACCGCTGCCCGCGTCGAGGCGGACCACCGGCGCGAACCGACCATGTTCCGCAAAGCTGCTGCGTCAGCGCCTCAGCCTGCCCGGCCACCTCGGCGGCCTTCGCCGCGTCGGCCTTCGTCTGCTCCGCGGAGTTCCGCGTAGCACGGATGCTGTCAGCCATGCCGTTGACCTGACTCTTGGTCGCGTAGGCTGCGTCCGCCGCCTTACGGGTGACGTACGCAGACAGGTCCACAGCCGGGGACTGCAGCTTCCCATTGTCGTTGATCGTCACCCCCGACGCCCCGATGCTGATGGTCACCATGGACGGCCCGCAGTGCTCGGTCTTCGTCTCGCCATAACCTCTTTATGCCCGGATCCGATACTGACGGGTCTCTTCGCCCCATCCCATCACGGTCACGGTCGCCGCGACCTCACGGCCCCCATCCCACACAGTTCACGGACGGGCCGGCCGGAGCCAGCGGGACCGGAGTCTCATACACCTTCAGCGATAAGAGCAGGACGTCGCTCGCCGCCGCAGGGACGCTAACGGACGGAAGCCACAGGGGACTCGGGTTAGCGGGCAGTTCAACCTCCGCGGTGACCGTCGCCCCCGGCCCCGCAGCCAGCGGCACACTCTTCACGTCGAACGGGCCAGAGATCTTCTTCTTCGCCTCACTGAACCAGTTCACACGCAGGTCCAGCCGGGAGCCCGCATCAGCCGAGTAGGCGATCTCGAAGGTGAACCGGCGGGAGCCCGTCGGGACGGCAGAGTCGTCGTAGGGAGTGGTTGAAGCTCCAGCGGGAAGGAGCACGCCGGCCTCGCGCCGCTGCCCCTTGCTGCGCCACCACGCCCCGAGAGCCGGGATGATGCTGTCAGCCATCACGCCTCCTTCTTCCTGATGATGATCGTGCTTGCCAGGTAGGTCTCGGCGGCCGTCGGAGTAGGTGTAGCCGGCTTCGACGCATACGACTCATGTGCCGTCTTTACACTGGTAGACAGCGCCTTCCCCGCAGGCCATGGTTAGTCATCTCGTAGCCGTTGGCCAGCCATCTGATGACTAGCCATATGTGTTCTCGAATAGCCCACGAGAGGTGTGAGCAGGTGTCTTGCGATCTCGGTTTGTCCGGGGTCCTCCGTCGGGCTGCTGGCGGGATTTGAACCCGCGGCTGCTCCCAAAGCAGGTGCGCTGCAAACCGCCA